>Ga0209382_10004834_pt1 | contig 17781 bp, 13 predicted proteins | sample SoiMetdeltSBSDD5_FD_187599 | JGI IMG/M metagenome (GOLD analysis project Ga0209382, IMG submission 187599) | Bulk soil microbial communities from a Populus tree surrounding site in Tennessee, USA - Soil MetaG P. deltoides SBSDD5 (SPAdes) (version 2) | ecosystem: Environmental > Terrestrial >...
CCGTCGGGAGTGTCACCCCTGGACCGGACCACTACCGCACGGGCAGCGCGGGCGCGAGCTCGGTCCGGTTGACGCCGTCGACGGAGGGTACGGGCCACGCCTGGACTGGACGACACCGAAGGAGGACCCACGATGACGCAGACAGTTGCCGATCGGCTGCTCCATCGGTTGCGCGAGTGGGGAGTGGCGCACGTCTTCGGCTATGCCGGCGATGGCATCAACGGGCTGCTGACGGCGTGGGAGAAGGCCGATGACGAGCCGCGGTTCGTGCAGTCCCGGCACGAGGAGCTGTCGGCGTTCGAGGCGGTCGGGTACGCGAAGTTCACCGGCCGGGTCGGAGTCTGTACGGCGACCAGTGGGCCGGGCGCGATCCACCTGCTGAACGGCCTGTACGACGCCAAGCTCGACCACGTGCCGGTGGTTGCGTTGGTGGGTCAGACCGCGCGCAGCGCGATGGGTGGCAGCTACCAGCAGGAGGTCGACCTGCTGTCGTTGTTCAAGGACGTCGCCGGCGCGTACTGCGAGATGGTCACCGTTCCGGAGCAGCTGCCGAACGTGCTGGACCGCGCGATCCGGATCGCGGTCAGCCGTCGTACTGTCACCGCACTGGTGATCCCGTCCGACGTCCAGGAGCTCGAGTACGCCGAGCCCACCCACGCGTTCAAGATGGTCCCGTCGAGCCTGGACCTGAGCTGGTCGGCGCCGGTGCCACCGGACGCCGAGATCCAGCGGGCGGCAGATGTCCTGAACGCGGGGGAGCGGGTCGCGATGCTCGTCGGTCAGGGCGCGCGCGGCGCGGTGGCCGAGGTCACCGCGGTCGCGGACGTGCTCGGCGCGGGAGTCGCGAAAGCCCTACTGGGCAAGGATGTGTTGTCTGACGAGCTGCCGTGGGTGACGGGTGCGATCGGGCTGCTCGGCACCAGGCCGTCGTACGAGCTGATGACCGGCTGCGACACGTTGCTGGTGGTCGGGTCGAGCTTCCCGTACAGCCAGTTCCTGCCGCCGTACGACCAGGCGCGGGCGGTGCAGATCGACATCGACCCAACGCTGATCGGGATGCGGTACCCGTTCGAGGTCAATCTGGTCGGCGACGCCGCCGGCACGCTCCGACGGCTCGCTCCGTTGCTTCGGGCCCGCACCGACCGGTCGTGGCGCGCGGAGGTCGAGCGGAAGGTCGCGCGCTGGTGGGAGATGATGCAGCGACGCGCGTACACCTCGGCCGACCCGATCAATCCGGAGCTCGTCTTTCACGAGCTGTCGCCGCGGCTGCCGGATAACGCCATTGTCGCCGCCGACTCGGGATCTGCGGCGAACTGGTACGCCCGGCACCTGCGGTTCCGCGGCACGATGCGGGGGTCGCTGTCCGGCACGCTGGCCACGATGGGCCCTGGCGTGCCGTACGTCGTCGGCGCGAAGGTCGGTGACTCGTCCCGGCCCTGCTACGCGCTGGTCGGAGACGGTGCCATGCAGATGAACGGCATCAACGAGCTGATCAGCATCGCCCAGTACTGGCAGGAGTGGGACGACCCGCGCCTGGTCGTCGCGGTGCTGAACAACGGCGACCTCAACCAGGTGACGTGGGAGCTGCGCGCTCTCGGCGGGTCCCCGCAGTTCCTGCCGTCCCAACGCCTGCCTGACTTCCCGTACGCCGACTTCGCGCGCGGCCTCGGCCTGGAAGGTATCCGGGCGGACAAGCCCGACGCCGTCGTACCGGCCTGGGAACGAGCGCTCGCCGCGGACCGGCCGTGCGTCGTCGAGTTCGTCACCGATCCCGCGGTGCCGCCGATCCCGCCACACGCGACCTGGGAACAGATGGAGAAGGCGCTGGAGTCGATCGTGCGCGGCGACTCCGACCGGGTCGACGTGATCAAGGAGGGCGTGAAGAGCAAGATCCAGGAGTTCCTGCCCGGCACCAAGGAACCCGACGACTGAAGCGAGCCACCCCGGCGGGTAACAAGCAGGCATGTTTGGTCTGGGCACCAACGCTCACAGGACGTGAGAGACGACCGGGACGGAGCAAACGATGCGTATCGGCTACTTTCTCTCCACCGAGGAGTACACGCCACGGCAGCTGATCGAGCAGGCAGAACTGGCTGAGCAGTCCGGGTTCGAGGGCCTGTGGATCAGTGACCACTACCACCCGTGGAACGACGAGCAGGGCCAGAGTCCGCTCGTCTGGTCGATGATCGGTGCGATCTCTCGCGTCTGCGATCTCCCGGTGACCACGGCGGTCACTTGCCCCACGGTGCGCATCCACCCGGCCGTGATCGCACAAGCCGCGGCGACCAGCTCCGTGCTCCTGGATGGGAAGCTCACCCTCGGTGTCGGCACTGGTGAGGCGCTCAACGAGCACATCTACGGGGACCCGTGGCCGTCGGTCGACGTGCGGCTGGAGATGCTCGAGGAGGCGGTGCACGTAATTCGCCGGCTGTGGACAGAAGACTTCGTGTCACACCGCGGCAAGCACTACACCGTCGACAATGCGCGGGTGTACACCCGACCGGCCTCGCCGCCACCGATCTACGTGTCCGGATTCGGCCCGCAGGCCACGGATGTCGCTGCGCGGATCGGCGACGGCTACATCACGACCGCACCAGATGCCGATCTCCTGCAGCGCTTCCGCGATGCGTCCGGAAGCAAGCCCGCACAGGCCGGCTACAAGGTCTGCTACGCCGACTCCGAGGACGAGGGCGCAGAGATCGCACATCGGATCTGGGCGAACAGCGGCCTGCCCGGTGAGCTGGCCCAGGTGTTGCCGTCGCCACGCCACTTCGAGCAGGCGTCACAGCTCGTGACGCTCGAGTCGACCCGCAAATCGGTTGCCTGCGGCAAGGATCCGAAGGCGCACGTAGAGGCGTTCCGACCGTACGCCGACGCGGGGTTCGACGAGGTGTACATCGCGAACATCGGGCCGCACTACGACCGGATGCTCGCTTTCTACCGCGATGAGGTGCTCCCGGAGCTTCGCAGCGGCTCCACGCCTTCGCCGGGACGGTGAAGGTGGAACTCATGTCCTGGGTGTCGAGGTTGTGGCAGCGCTTGCGGCGTGATCGGACGGCGCGCCGACTCAGGCCCGCTCGCTCGACCGGGTCCCGAACAACCTGCCCGGTCAGCTGACCAGGTTCGTGGGTCCCCTGGTACTCCGCCGAGGACACCGCCGACGAGCTCCTCGGCGATCGCCCACGCAAACCGTCGCCGGTCGTTTGCTACCTGCGATCCGGGGACCGGGTGTTCGAGACCTACTGGACCAGCGGCCGCGCCTCGAAGCCGGACGGGACGACGACCTGACCGTCCCGTCCAACTGAGATGGGACTCCACGGCGACACGGTGACACTCCGCGCAAGCCACTCGGCCGGACGCCGGATACTCGATGCGACGATTCACCGCTAGGACCGCTCGGGCTGGATGTGCTCCATCCGCAGAGAACCCTAGCCATCGAAGGACCACGCACACGCGCGTGTTCTGACACGATGTCATGCGTGGCCGAACGGGTGTGGTTCCCGAGCTCGAGCGGACCACGGCTTGCGGGCGTGATCGACCCTCCGGAGGGAGCGGTCCGGGGTTGGGGTGTCTTCGCTCACGGTTTCACCCTCGGAAAGGACTCTCCCGCGGCGAGTCGCATCTGCAAGCAGTTGGCCAGCGAGGGCATCGGCGTGCTTCGGTTCGACAACCTCGGACTCGGCGAATCCGAGGGCGACTGGGGCGACGGCTCGTTCTCTCACAAGGTCGAGGACACCGCCCAGGCCGTTCGGTTCATGGAGGGAACCGGACGTGATGTCCGGCTGGTTGTCGGGCACTCCTTCGGCGGCGCCGCGGCCATCGCCGCCGCGCATCTGGTCGACAACGTCCGTGCCGTGGTGAGCATCGGCGCGCCGTACGAGCCCGCGCACGTCGAGCACAACTATGACGCCCTCGTCGAGCGCATCCTCAGCGACGGGGAGGCGCCGTTCCTGATCGGCGGCAAAGCGCTGACCCTCAGGCGCCACTTCATCGAGGACGTGCGCGCGGCCGATCTGCACGAGCGGATCCGCACCCTCCGACGGGCGCTCCTTGTGATGCACTCACCCACCGATAACACGGTCGGCATCGCGAACGCGAGCAAGATCTTTCGGGCTGCGCGCCACCCACGTAGCTTCGTGTCGCTCGAGGGGGCCGACCACCTCCTCACGGGAAGGAACCAAGCCAAACGCGCGGCCCGAATCATCAGCGCGTGGGCCGACCCCTACCTCGCCTGAGCTCAGACGGCACGATCAATTGGCCGCCCACCGACATCCGCATCAGGAACTCATGCAAATAGGTGGCTAGAACGCGCCGCGCCGTCGGAGCTTGCGCGGCCGGCTGTCCGGGTCGAAGAACCAGCGGTATGTCGGGGCCGCCCAGAGCGACCGCAGCCGCGTGACGGGCTCGGGCTCGTGCCGGCGGACATGGCCGGGTGGTCGTGCGCCGCGCCGGCCGCCGGTGTGCCATCCGTCCAGGTGCTCCGCGGTCTGTCGCCACAGGTCGAAGGCGGAGGCTGGGTCGAGCAGTCGCGGGTCGTCGCTGGACAGGCCTAGGTGCTCGCTCCAGACCTCCAGCCGGAGGTCGCGGGCCAGTCGGCGAGCGCCGTCGCCGAGGCTGGTGAGGTCGTGTGGTTCCCGGTCGTCGAGGGTTGCGTCAACGACGGCGCAGGTCAGTTCGCTGTCCGTGGTCCAGGAGCGGCGGTTGAAGTTGTCCGAGCCGCAGGTGAACCACACGTCGTCGACGATGCAGATTTTGGCGTGCACGTAGATCGGTACGCCGTCGGCGTTCTCCAGGTCGTAGATGCCGACCCGGTCGGGTGCGGTCTGCTGGAGCAGCCGCATCGCGTGCAGCTGTCCGAGTCGCGCGGGTGGTCCGCTGAGGGCCCGGTCGGCGTCGGGGTAGCGCGGGACGACCGCGATCACCCGGAGCTCGGCGGACCGTTCGAGCGCCTGGCAGATTCCGCGCGCGACCACGTCGGACCACAGGTACTGGTCCTCCACGTATATCAGGCTATGCGCCTGCGAGAAGGCCTTCGTGTAGGCGCGCGCGACGCTGCGCTCGCCCTCCGGCGCGAACGGATACCCCGGTCGCTTGCGCGCATAGGTGCGCAGCACCTGTACGGCATGCGGTCCGGCCGGTTCGGGATCGGGGAAGGCCTCGGGCAGCTGCTCGGGCCGACGCGGCATGCGGGCCAGCCGTTGGACAAGCATCCGGTACGGCGTCCGCCGGTCGAGTGGATGCGGGTCGTCCCACCGCTCGACGAACGTGCGCAGCAGGTCGCCCACGACCGGCCCGCGCAGCTCGAGGGCGGCATCGTGCCATGGCGGGCGGTCGCCGTACCGGGGATCCATCGGCGGAGGCTGCGGGTCACCGCGGTGGTCGGCGTCGTCGCGCCGGCCGTGGCACAGGTCGATGCCGCCGACGAACGCGACGTCACGCTCAGATTCCCCGCGGTGCCGGATGATGAACAGTTTCTGATGATGCGAGGCGAACCGCGGCAGCCGCTGGTCGAGCAGAACCTCGCCGCCGGCTTCGTTGATCTCGGTCCCCAACCGCTGGTTCTCCTGCCCGCTGAACCGCAGGTGATCGGAGTGCGACCGCCACAGCAGCCCGCGGACCTCGACGCCCGCGCGGGCGACGTCGCTGAGAAGCTCACCGACTGTGGGGCCGTCCGGCAGCAGCAACTCATCGGCGTCGCCGCGCCAGTCGGTGAAGTACACCCGATCGCCGAGGCGTAGCGCGGTCAACTCGTCGTACAGCCTGCGGAAGTACGTGGCGCCGTGGACAACGGGACGTACCAGGTTGCCGTCGATCCAGGCACCTCCGACCTCACCCACCTGATCGATGTCGGTCGCGGCGTTCCCCCGTTCGTCCCGCGTGAGGAACCAGCGGCGCGCTGCCAGGTCAACCGTCATCGAGCGTCCTCCTCACGGCACGTCCGGCACCAAGCCACCAGCCTGCCAGCACTGCCGTGTGTCCGCTGCCCGTTCGCGTGCTGAAACGCTGACGCGACTTGCAGTAACAGCCGGCCGCCTACCGAATGGTCCGCCGGTAGGTGGGCACGGTCGATACATGGCTGCTTATGTCGCCGGCGATGGCGATTTCGATCGCGACACCGACTACATCACCACTCGCATCACCGCGGACGGTCGCGACGGCTATCCGGTCGAACCGCACCGCTACCGGCTGATCGTCGCGCGCGCCTGTCCCTGGGCCAACCGCGCGATCATCGTCCGCCGGCTGCTGGGTCTGGAAGAGGTGTTGTCCATCGGGTTCTGCGGGCCGACCCACGACGAACGCAGTTGGACGTTCGACCTGGACCCAGGCGGACTCGACCCGGTGTTGAAGATCTCGCGGCTGCAGGACGCCTACCTCGCGCGATTCCCGGACTATTCCAAGGGGATCACCGTCCCCGCCATCGTTGACGTGCCGACCGGTCAGGTGGTGACCAACGACCTCGCGCAGATAACGCTCGACCTGTCCACCGAGTGGGAGAAGCACCACCGCAAGGGCGCGCCGCGACTTTATCCCGAGCCGTTGCGCGACGAGATCGACGAGGTCGCCGAACGCATCTACACCGACGTGAACAACGGCGTTTACAAATGCGGATTCGCCGGCTCACAGGAGGCGTACGGCAGGGCCTACGATCGGTTGTTCACCGCGGTGGACTGGCTCTCCGAACGGTTGACGGACCGGCGATACCTGGTCGGCGACACCATCACCGAGGCCGACGTCCGGCTGTTCACCACGTTGGCCCGGTTCGACGCCGTCTACCACGGCCACTTCAAGTGCAACCGGTCCAAACTCGCCGAGATGCCGGTCCTGTGGGCCTACGCCCGCGATCTGTTCCAGACTCCGGGCTTCGGCGACACGATCGACTTCGTGCAGATCAAGCAGCACTACTACCTGGTTCACACCGACATCAATCCGACCCGGATCGTTCCGCAGGGCCCCGACCTGTCTGCTTGGCTGGTTCCGCATGGCAGGGACGCGCTGGGCGGCAGACCGTTCGGTGATGGCACACCGCCGAGGCCAACACCGGAGGGTGAACGAGTACCCGCCGACCACGGCGCCGCATAACACGATCTATGACGCGGACGCGTGGCGATAGATGGTGATTCTGGATCCTGGTGGGGCGGTTCGTGCGGCCTGAGCCGGCATGAACACGCGGCGGTGGTATCAGCGTTGCATCAGTTCGGCCCGGCCATTGAGGTCGTTGCCGTTGCCGAGCCCCCGCCATTGGCTCCAGTTCAGGTCGGAGTTTGCCCAGGAGAAGTGCGGCTCGGTCAGGGACTGCAGGTAGTACGTGTTGGCTTCGAAGCGGTTGTGATTCCTGATGAAGATCCCCGGATCTCCGGTGTCCTCGACTGCACCGGTGGTCTGACCAGCGGACATGGTGATGGTGTTGTCGTGGACCCACACGTTCTGCACCACGTGGGGACCGTACGGTGTCGGCCGATCATCGGCGCGGTTGCCACTGTCGATGAGGGCGATGCCGTTGGCATTGCCCTTGACGACGTTGTAGGCGACCTCGATGAGCCTCGTGCCACCTGACGACTGGATCTGGATACCCGCCTCCCACGCCCACCCCTTGTGCCTTCGGCCGTTTCCCGAGATCTCGTTGTGCCGAATGGTGGCGTCATAGCTGAGCTCGTGCTGGATGCCGGCTCCCCAGTTGTCGGTGACCTTGTTGTACTCGTAGGACGTGTTCATCGTGCCTCCGTCGGCCCACAGACCCGGGCCGCGGTTGTCGTGGACATAGTTATGGGTGAGGGTTTGACGATCGGTCAGCCAACTCTTGCTCCCGCCCGCTTCCCACTCGGGGGAGTAGCCGGCTCCACCGTTGAACGAGATCTCGTTGTTGCTGATGACCGATCCGGCGCCCCAAGCGCCGAAGCCCAGTTGACCTTGGTGGTGGATGAGGTTCGCGGTGACGGTGGCGGCGTCGCCGAAACCGAGGCCGGCACCGTGGTTGAGGCGCACGTTGTTGTGCAGGATTCGCCAGCCGGAGCCCGCCCTGTGGGGCGCGACCTCGCGGCTCTCCACGGCGCCGACCTGCGCCTCGTTGGCGGCCTGCTCGAGGACGAGGTTGGCGACGGTCACATCGTCGACCGGCGCGCGAACCAGGCTGGGCGCGACTGCCTGCTCGACCAGGTGGCGGCTGGGATCGTCGCCGATCGTGATGGTGTTGGTGCCATAGTCGGCATAGACAGTGCCGGCCGTCACTGCGAGCCGGGACTCCGCTCGGGTGAGCCGCTTCTTGTCCAGGAACACGTCTTCGGTAAACGCACAGGTCGGCACGGACTCCAGGCACTGCCCATGAATGCCGGGACCGTCGCGCAGGAAGCCCGCGGTCGACCACACGTCGCCTCTCTTCCGCCAGCCGGTCAGAACCTTCGAGCCATTGAGAACCGCGCCCTGTTGACCGATGAGAGCGTCGCCCTCCTTGGGTTTCAACGGTGCCTCCAGTCGGTAAGTCCCAGCGGCAAGGCAGAACGTCGTACCCGGCGGATGGGCGTCGATGACCCTCTGGATGTCGTCGGACGCGATGACCGTGACGCCATCGCACGATGTCGGGACCGGACCGACGTCACCGGTAAGACCAGGGCGGACTGGAGGAGCAAGGGCGGTCCGCTCACCGCCCGAGCCGTACCGCGACCACGACAGTCCCAGCAGCACGACCAGCGCGCAGACCGCCGCTGTCCAGCGGTACCGGCGTGACGTGATGATCACGGTCCCTTCCTTCGCCGCTCGACGTGCGACCCAGAGGGACAGGCTGAGGCTGCCGCGGCGCTACCACCGAGCCAGGGTCGGACGGTGGTCGCCGCCACCCCGAGCCCGAACGCGGTCCACACCAGAGCGGCCACCTGCGGACCTTCCAGCTGGGGGTCGAAGAAGGAGGACACCAATATGGCCGTAGTCACCATCAGGGACAGCACAGCCATTTGGCGTCTCGCGTACTGTCCCTGCCGCGTCAAACGCCGGCAGCCCGCAATCAGCCGCCAGTACCAGCTGACCCACAAGGCGATCCAAAGCGAAAGGCCCAGCATGCCCATCCGAGCCATGATGTGCAGGTGGGAGTTGTGCGGGCTGCGCAAGGTCTCCTTCCCCTCGTCGTACACGCCAACCTCAGCGGCAAGGTTTTGACCGAAACCGGACCCGTCGATGAGACGGCCGTCTGCCACCTGTTTGTCGAGAATGCGTGACCACAGTTCCTCACGGCCTTTCACTGTGCCGCCCAGATTGCCCGGCGAGTCCTCGCCGCCGAGGCTCACCACGTTGGCGACCAACTGTGCCGCCGAGAACTCCCGGCCCTGCACCCCGGCGAACGGCACCTTGACAGACAGCATCGAGGCTAGGCCCAACCCGATGGCGGTGACGACGACCGCTCGTGCGACGAGACCCAGCCGGTTGCGCACGAACGCCAGTCCGATGGTCGCGCCGGCCGCCGCACCGAGCAGGCCGCCCCGGTTCTGAGTGGCCGCGAGCGCGATGACAACAAGTGCCATGACACTCCACGCCGCGCGGCTGCGAGCGCTGCGAGTGTCGGGGAATAGCCACATGCACCCGAGCACGAGCAGCGCGGCGATCGCCGCGCTCCCGGGTTTGTGCGACAGGACAGAGACCGTGGAGAACGGCACGGTGGGGGCGCGCTCGGACAGCGGCGCCAGAACCAGGCCGAGCGGCAGCCACAACAGCAGCCACGGCGTCAGCCGGGTGAGTTGGACGATGAGACGTTCGAAAAGTTCTGGCGATGTGGCGAGAGCGGCGGGGACGAAGAACGCGAACAGGCAGTAGTACCAAAGGGCGGAGTCGCGGAGCGCGTCCATCCGGTAGGTGCCTACCCCGGGGACAGTGCGGATCAATCCCCAGACAGCGAATGCACCGAGCAGCGCAAGGATGGGCTCGTCCCTGATCGGGATCCGGAGATAGGGGGTGGCGACGACGGCTGCGATGGCGCCCACACCGAGCACCATCTCGCCTACGAACAGCGGAACGCCGGGGAGGTGGAGATAGGCGAAGGCCCTGTCGAACAAGAGGTATCCGCCGAGCAGGGGACCGAGCAACCGGCCGTATAGGACGAAGAGGCGTCCGGGCGCCGGTGATTGCGGCAGCGCGCCGACGACGCTGCCACCGTGGTGACCTGGACTGCCGGCCGCCGACGACATATGAGCTCACCCGCCCGATTGGCGTTCCGGCGACCTGGGGTTCTCGCGCCCTGGGTGCTCGGAGCGCGGAGACGACGGTACGACTGGCATGTCGGTCCGACGAGCGGCTCGGGAAGAGAAGCGGTCAAGGACGTGGTGCACGAACGGGGGCCCCCGCCGCGCCCGGCGGTAGATGTAGCCGACGACCTCGGATTCGACCAGGTCCAGCCGCTCCGCCATGGTGATGTGGTCCCGGACCGGCTCACCCGGCCCGAGCACGACGATCGCCGCGTCGGCGACGTCCACGAGCTCGGTGGCACGGGCCACTCGCACCAGCGCCGGACTGTCGAACAGGACGAGGTCGAACGTCTCCTTGGCCTCCGCGATCACCTTCTCCACCGCTCTTGCGTACGCCGCGCCGGTCGTCTCCTCGGCCGACGCCGGCCCCGCCCCGAGGACGTAGAGGCCGTGGTTGAGCGGGCTGGGACGAATACTGTCGGATAAAGGACGCCGGCCGGCGAGTACCTGCTCGAAGCCGTCATCCGGCGGGCTCCCCGGCAGGAGCAGCGCCGTGACGGCCCCATCGGTGGAGTCGGCGTCCACCGCGAGCACCGGTGTGCCGCTCTCGGCGACGGCAAGGGCCACGTTGGCTACGACGAAACTCCTTTCGGCGCCTGTTTCGGTCGAGACGAAAGCGAGGGCCAGCCGGTGGCCGCGCGCGGCCCGAATCCGCTCGATGGATCGGGCGGTGAACCTGTACGCCTCGGCGGGGAACCGTGGATCGGCGGCCATCGGCAGCGGTCCAGCCGCAGCAGACCCGTTCAAGACGATCCGGTCTGTCCCTGGCGCGGGTATCTCGCCGATCAGCGGCGCGTCGTAGATCGCCGCGGCGTCGAGCGGCTCCTCGAGGGACTGATTCCGGCTGGCCCTTGCGTAAGCCAGACCGGCCCCAAGGACCGTCCCGATCACCAGACCGATGGCACCAGATCTCTTCGAGTTGCCGTTGACCGGTACCTGAGGTTCGGCGGCCCATGCGACGGTCGGGTGGCGCGCCAGGTCGACCTGCTGGTTGACCAGCGTCTGAGTCCGCTGGTTCAGGAGGTCCACGAGCTGGCCGCGGGTCCTGGCGTCGCGGATGGCCTTCTCGATCCCGGCGACAGTTGCCTCGCCCTGCGCGATGATGGCAGCGCCACGTGCGTCGTCGAAGGCCTGGAGCACGGCGTTGGTACCCACTTGAGCAACCCGCGCGCTGGGCCAGGTGAACGAGACGGCGACGATGCTCGAGCCGTAGCTACCGGGCGTAGCCCCCTCTGGCGGGGTGATCTCCAGCGACTTGCCCTCACCCGAGAAATCGCGAGCGGACAGCACATTCGCATTCAGTGCGGCGTTGGCGATGCGGGCTGCGCGCTCGGCGACCTCCTGGGACTGTAGGAGCAATACCTGACTGTCAAGGTACTGATCGCGGGCTTCTCCCTGCGACAGCGACGTCTGCGGCACCGTGACCGTGGCATGAGCACGGTAGTTCGCCGGCTCTACCAACGCGTACCCCGCCGCAGTCGCCGCGGTCAGGAGGGCAATGACGAAGACCATGATCCGGTAACGGCGGACCGCGCCGAAGACGGTCGGCTCGAACCGACCCTGCCCGATATTGGTGGCCTTCATGCCCCACCTCAATCGAATCGCTTGGTTCGGTTCACCCCTCAGGTTCACCACTCAGAGGAAGCAGTACCGGCCGCTGGCTCGACACGCAGCGCTACGGACCTGAACTGAAGGACGCCGACACACAACAGCCGTACCCGCCGACCCTGGCAGCCAACCGGTAAACAGCAACCGACCACTCCCCGTGACGGCCGCCGTTGCCCCGGAGCCTTCGCCGGCGCAACCACCACCACACTCAACCGACACCCTGGTCGGAGACGAGTGCACTGCACAGTGCGTGGTCGCCGAGGTCGTCGGATGATGACACACCATGCAGTAATCCCCGCTCAGCGTCAAATACTGACACTCTGCCTATCTATAGCGCCGCACCGAACGTTACTGAACGCGTCACGGAGAACGTGGGTGGTCTTGCTGAACGGCACCGCCTGCACGCCCGCACGGTACCGGGCGGGACCGATCACTTTCGCGTTCTTCAGTCCGCTGCGGTGCGTTCCCTCAGCTGAGCTGCTTGACCAGCAGCTTCGCGGCCACCGCTGCGCCGTCCGTGCGGACTTCCCCGGCCACCGCGGCCGCTCGTTCGGCGGTCTCGGTGGCCAGCGCCGTCCCCAGGGCGGACGCCAGCGACTCGGCGGTCGGGGCCGGGCCGTCATGGGCCGCGCCGATGCCCAGCTCGGCGACGCGGCCCGCCCAATACGGCTGGTCCGCCCCCTGCGGGACAATCACCTGCGGCAGGCCGACGCGGGCGGTCGTCGCTGTGGTGCCCGCGCCGCCGTGGTGAACGACCGCGGCCACCCGGCGGAACAGCGCCTGATGGTTGACCTCGCCGACGACGAAGCAGTCGTCCTGCTCGTCGACCGCGGACAGGTCGGCCCAGCCGCGCATGACGACCGCGCGGCGGCCGTGCGCGCGGACCGCCTCGATGACCGCACGGGACAGATCCGTCGACGCCTTCACCGGCATGCTGCCGAATCCCACGTACACCGGCGGCTCCCCCGCGTCCAGGAACGCCTGCAGGTCGTCCGGGAGCGGGCGTTCGTCCGGCAGGAACCACGCGCCGGTCTGCACGACGTCCACGTCCGCCGGCTCCCGCCACGGGTCCAGGGCCGGGTCGCTGGCCAGCCAGTTCCGCGCGCCGAACAGGAAGGAGGCGACGTCGTCCACCGGCGGCAGGCCGAGCGCGGCCCGGTTGGTGTTGACCGCCTCGCCGAACAGCGCGTTCATGTGCTGGTCGTGCAGTTTCCACAGCGTCGGGATGTCGGTCACGTCCGGCGGGTACGACTGGCCCGGGTAGGCCAGCGGCGCGCGGTACGGCGACGGCAGGGTGAGCTGCTGGAAGGTCACGTGGATCCAGGGGATGCCCAGCTTCTCGGCCACCGACCGGGCCCCGCCCACCACCGCTGGCACGCCGGTCGCCACCAGCACGTCGCACCCCTCGGCCACCTCAGGGAGCACCTCGCGCTGACCGGCGGCCAGATCGACCGAGTGCCGAGCCACCATCTCCCCCGCCGACGTGGCCGACTTGGTCGCCGGCAGCGCCCCGGTCGCCAGCGCGCGCGCCGACGGCCCGAACGGCACCAGCGGCACCCTGACCGCGTCCAGCCGCCGCGCGAAATCCTCGTCCGGCGGCGCGCACACCCGTACTTGCACGCCGCGTTCCCGCAACCGCGCGGCGAACGCCACCATCGGCTCGACATCTCCGCGGCCGCCGTACGTCGACAGCGCCACACGCATTTCGCGACCTCCGCTTTCGTTCGTTCCGACCATGGCGAGCAATTGTGCAATACACGGTCCTGTAGGACGTGGATGGCCTTGGCCAGGTGGCCGGCCTTGTGTGGGCAGCAGCGCAGCTTGTGCAGGACGCGCCGTCGATCGGGATGAGCGTGCCGTCGAGGACCAGCTAGGCGTGCCCGTCGCGACCTGAGCGCTAGAGGAAATCCGTGAGGCAGCGGACCAGCTCGCCGGCGGCGTTTTCCGCGATGTGGTGGGTCGACTCGATCCCCTGGCCGGTCACCTGGCGGCACCACGGCTTCCACACCGCCACAGGGTCGCCGTACAACGCTTCCATGTCATCGAGAGTCGACCACAGCACGAGCGTCGGGCACTCGATCCGTCGGCCGGCCGCCCGATCCGCCTCGTCGGCACGACGGTCGACGCCCAGGCCGGCCCGATAGTCCTCCACCATCGCGTGCACGGTCGCCGGGTTCCGGATCGCGGCGAGGAAGTCGGCATGGTTCTCCGGCCCGAGCGCGTCTGGCGAGTTCGTGGTCCAGGCCTGGTACCAGGTCTCGGGATCGGCGCAGATTACCCGCTCGGCGGGCTTTTCGGTCTGGGCGAAGAACCACCAGTGCCACCACATCGCCGCGAACCGGGCATCGCAGCGCTCCAGCGCCTCGATGACCGGAACGCCGTCCATCACGACGAGTTTGCCGACCCGCTCCGAGTGATCCAGGGCCGTCCGGTACGCGACATACGATCCGCGGTCATGTCCAGCGACGGCGAAGCGCTCGTGTCCCAGCTGGTCCATCAGGGCGACGACGTCGGCGGCCATCGCACGCTTGGAGTACGGCGTGTGGTCGGCGTCGCTGGCCGGTTTGCCGGACCGGCCGTAGCCGCGCAGATCGGGGCACACGACGGTAAACCCGGCTCGGGCGAGCGCCGGCGCGACCGCGTACCACGTGCTGTGGGTACGAGGATGACCGTGCAGCAGAACGACCGGCGGACCGGTACCGCCGTGCCGCAGGCGCACGACGATCTCGCCGATGTCGACGTACTCCAGCCGAAAGTCTTCGAACATGCCGGCCCCGTACCCATGACCTTGCCTGCTAAGAAGCCGTCCGTCCTCCAGTTGCCAATCTGTGGCCGGCGACCGGCGGGTCGCGGTCGGATGCGCCCAGGTAGGGTCGGTTTGTGCTTGCCTTGACGGCGACGTCGGCGGCCCCTTATGTAGTGCTGGCCGATGTTGCCGATCCGCGGCCGTTGCCTGGTCAGGCGCTGGTTGGGGTGCGTGCCTTCTCCCTGAACCGCGGTGAGGTCGTCCGGCTGCCGCAGCTGCCCGAGGGATCGATCACGGGGTGGGACGTGGTCGGCGTGGTCGAGCGGGCGGCCGGCGACGGGAGCGGTCCTGCGGCCGGTACGCGGGTAGTCGGTTTGGTCAGAGCCGGCGCGTGGGCGCAGCTGGCCGCGGTCGCCACAGAGTGGCTGGTGCCGGTACCCGATGAACTCACCGACGGTCAGGCGGCCACGCTTCCCACCGCGGCGATGACGGCGCTGCGCTCGCTGGAGGTCGCTGGGCTGTTGGTGAACAAGCGTGTGCTGGTCACCGGCGCGAACGGCGGTGTCGGGCGGTTCGCGATCCAGCTCGCCCACGCCAGCGGTGCGCGTGTCACCGCGTTGGTCCGCAATGTCGACCGCTCCCGGGAGCGGTTGCGTCGCCTCGGCGCTGCGATGGTGGTCGATCAGCTCGACGATGAGTTCGACGTCATCCTCGACGCGGTCGGCGGGGCAACGTTCGGGCTTGCGATCGAACACGTCGCCCCACGCGGCGTCGTGGTGAACATCGCGACACCCAGCGACGACACCGTCACCTTCCGCGGGAGCCGGTTCGACCGGGCACACGGTGCGCGGATCTACACGTTGAACCTGTTCGACGAGCTCCGATCGCACGCCAGCGTGGCCAGTGACCTGGCCCGCTTGTGCGGGCTGATGGTCGAAGGGCGCCTTGACGCCCAGATCGAATTCGAGGGTCCATGGCGCGAGCCGGCGCCGGCCATCGAGGCCCTGCTACACCGCCGCATCGGCGGCAAGGCCGTGCTCCACGTCGATCGCTGACCACCGGACCGGGCTCGTGATCCGGACCCAGCGGCCACTCGTGAACAAACCTTGGCTCCCGAAACTGTGCCGCTCGGCTGGTCAGCGGAGCGGGATCTACGATCAAAAGGCTGCCGCGTCATGGAGCGCGGCCGCGACGGCCTCGATCGCAGGCGTCCTCGTTGCCCGGGTGAGGAGGAAGACCTCGCGGTCGATCGTTCCTTCGGCCAGCGATCGCACCGCGACGCCGGGTACGCCGTACCCGAGGACAAGGTCGGGCAGTAGTGCACAGGCGCCGGCCGTGCGGACCATCTCCACGAGGATCAGGAAGTCGTCCGACGCGTAGCGCAGGTCCGGTTCGAAGAAGCCGAACTCCCGGCATGCCCGGATCTGCATTTCGCGATGGCCGGTGCCCGGCTGGCAGGCGGCCCATCGAGCATCGGCGAGTTGCGCCATCCGCACGCGCTGGTCGCTTGCCTGCGGATGGGTGTCGGGCAGGACGAGGCGCACCTGCTCGCGTACCAACGGCTCGCGGGCGAGATCGCCGTGGACGCGGCGCGGCTGGCCGGAGTACTCGTCGCCGACCACCGCGTCGAGCTGCCGCAGGCGGAGTGACGGCACCGCCTCCTCGACCTCCGCCTCGGTTACCTCGACCCGGATGCCGGGATGGCTCCGCGCGAGTGCGGCGACGGCGGGCGCCACGATGCGCAGGAACGCCGACTGGAAGGCCGACACCCGTACTACGCCGGCTGGTTGCCCGGCGGCGATCGCGGCCACCTCCGCCTCGGCCGCCTCCATGCCGTCGAGGAGCACGGCCGCGTGGCGGACGAGCGCGCGGCCCGCGTCGGTGAGTCGCACGTTCCGGCCTGTGCGCTCGAGCAACTTCGCGCCCGCCTCGCGTTCGAGCGCCGCGAGCTGCTGGGAGATCGCGCTCGGCGTGTAACCAAGAGCCCGGGCGGCACTGTGAACGGTCCCGCGGGCGTCCAGCTCGCGGAGAAATCGCAGGCGGCGGAGGTCGAGCATCGTTCACTAATGCTACCTGGTCTTGTACATGAATAGGAGATAGACCTGAACATTCGTCCGATGCGAGCATCGTCGCGTGGGTCCGCTCCTCTGCCTCCTCTCGGCCGCATGTTTCGGCGCCATGGCGATCTTCGGGAAGCTCGCGTACGACGCGCGGGTCGAGCTCGGGGACCTGTTGCTCCTTCGCTTCGCACTCGCGGCGGCGCTGCTACTCGCCGTAGCCCGAGCGACCGGGGCGCTGCGTGGGTTGCCGCGCCGCTCGATCGCGGCCGGGCTCGCGATGGGCGGGATCGGTTACGCGACGCAGTCCGGCCTGTTCTTCGGCGCGCTCGAACGGATGGACGCCTCCCTGCTCGCGCTGATCCTCTACGTCTACCCGGCGCTCGTGACGATCGCGGCGATCGCCCTGGGCCGCGAGCGGGCCTCAACCCGCAGGATCACCGCGCTCCTGACCGCCTCTGCCGGCACCACCCTGGTCCTCGGCGGAGCAACCTCAGGCGCCCTGGACCCTCTCGGCGCCGCAATGGGACTCGGCGCCGCCCTCGCCTACACGATCTACATCATCGCCGGCGACCGAGTAGGCACGCGGATATCCCCGATAGCTCTAGCCGCCCTCGTATGCACCGGCGCAACCTGCACCTTCGCCATTGCGTCCGCAGTACGAGGCGGCCCCCGGCTGGGCTTCGAACCCGCCGGCTGGACTTGGGTGGTCGCGGTCGCGCTGGTCAGTACGGTAGGCGCGATTCTCCTGTTCTTCGCGGGAATGGCGCAGGTCGGACCTTCGGCCGCGTCGATCCTCTCGACGCTGGAGCCCGTGGTCACGGTCGCGCTCGCGGCGGCAACGTTCGGCGAGTCCCTCGGCCCGATTCAGCTGCTCGGAGGCACACTGGTCCTCAGCGCGGCGGCAGTGATTCAGTGGCCCGCACGCTCCCTCGAGCTGGCGGCGAGCGATCAACAGCTGTGAAGCGGCCAGTCATACCTCCTGCTCAAGATCAGAATGCACTCGCTCGACGCGTCGGATAGTCAAAACCTGATGCCGGCAGTGACCCCGAGGCACGAGGCGCCGATGCCCGCGGTTGCCGACAGCCATAAGGCGTTGCGCGCCACGTATAAGGTGTCGCGCGCCATAAACAAAGGCCCAGCG
>Ga0209382_10004835_pt1 | contig 17780 bp, 17 predicted proteins | sample SoiMetdeltSBSDD5_FD_187599 | JGI IMG/M metagenome (GOLD analysis project Ga0209382, IMG submission 187599) | Bulk soil microbial communities from a Populus tree surrounding site in Tennessee, USA - Soil MetaG P. deltoides SBSDD5 (SPAdes) (version 2) | ecosystem: Environmental > Terrestrial >...
CTGAAAGGGGCGCGGGCGCGAGGATGGGCTCGTGCCTAGGCGATGCTCCAGGTGTCGCCGGCGTGGAGCAGCTTCGTGAGGTCGCCCTCGCCGAGCTCTCGCCTCGTGACCTCGATCTGCTCGGCCATCAGCTCGTCGTAGACCGGGCGCTCGACCGCGCGGAAGATCCCGATCGGCGTCGGTCCGACCGGCGTGTGGGACAGGCGGGACAGGGCGAACGCCAGGGACGGGTCCTCCGCGTTCTCGTCGTGCCGGAGCAATGCGTCCTCGCCGACCGCCTTCGCGTCCACGATCTCCACTCCGCCGTCCGGCCGCGAGACCACTCCCTGCTCGAGCGTCTCTCCCTCGCCGCTGAAGCGGATCGCCTCACCGTGCTCCAGCAGGATCTGGTTCGCCTTGTCGTTCCGAACCGCGTCGAACGCGCCGTCGTTGTAGACGTTGCAGTTCTGGTAGATCTCGACGAAGACGGAGCCCCTGTGCTCGGCCGCCCTCCGCAGCACGCCCGTCAGGTGCGCCTTGTCCGTGTCGATCGAGCGCGCCACGAAAGTCGCCTCGGCACCGAGCGCCAGCGAGACCGGGTTGAACGGGTAGTCCAGCGACCCGAACGGCGTCGTCTTGTTGTGCGTCCCGAGCGGCGAGGTCGGCGAGTACTGCCCCTTCGTCAGCCCGTAGATCTGGTTGTTGAAGAGCAGGATCTTGAGGTTGACGTTCCGCCGCAGGGCGTGGATCAGGTGGTTCCCGCCGATCGAGAGCGCATCGCCGTCGCCGGTCACGACCCACACAGACAGATCCGGCCGAGACGACGAGAGACCGGTCGCGATCGCCGGCGCGCGCCCGTGGATCGAGTGCATCCCGTACGTCTGCATGTAGTACGGGAACCGCGCGGCGCACCCGATTCCCGACACGAAGACGATCCGCTCACGCGGCACGCCGAGCTCGGGCATGAACTGCTGCATCGCGGCGAGGATCGCGTAGTCCCCGCAGCCGGGGCACCAGCGGACCTCCTGGTCGGACTTGAAGTCCTTGGCCGTCAGCTGGATCGTCGGCTTCTTTCCGCCGTTCGTCTCGCTCACTGCGCTGGGATCGCTCCGCACATGATCGGCTTCATCGTCTTGTCGTCCTCGACCGTGAGGATGAACTCGCCCGTCGCGACCTCGTTGATCGGCACGAAGATCTGGCCCTGGCCGAGGTTCGCCGCCGTGAAGCCGATGTCGTGCACGACCTCGGAGCCCGGCGCGTCGCAGGTGCCGCTGCGGACGTAGATCGGATCGAGGTCGGACGTGCCCTGCATTTCGATCGTCACGTCCGTCGAGGCCGGCCCCGCATGGAGCTCGGCGGTGCCGGAGTTGCCGGAGCCGTTCTGCTCCTCGAGCGTGACCTTCACCGTTCCGTCACCGCCTCCGCCACCCCCGCCTCCTCCGCTGCCGCCGTCGCCACCACCGCCGCAGGCCGAGGCCAGGCCGACGAGCATCACTCCGAGTACGAATCGCAGTTTCACAGCATCCCCTCCATGGCTTCAGCCAGCTCCGACGACCGGAACGGGAGGCCGCGCACCCGGTTGTAGCCAACCGCGTCGACCAGGAACTCGGCCCGCACCAGCTTGAGGAGCTGTCCAAGATTCATTTCCGGAACCAGGATCTTCTCGTATCTGCGAAGCACGTCGCCGGTGTTGCGGGGGAAGGGGTTCAGGTAGCTCAGGTGGGCGTGCGCGACCTTCCCGCCGTCGCCGCGCACGCGGCGCACGCCGGCAGCCACGGGCCCGTACGTCCCGCCCCAGCTGAGGACGAGCAGCTCCTCGCCGCCCTCTTCATCCAGCTTGAGCTCGGGGATGTCGGCGGCGATGCCCGCGACCTTTTGCGCACGGATCCGGACCATGTGGTCGTGGTTGTCGGGGTCGTACGAGACGTTCCCGGTCCCGTCCGCCTTCTCGAGCCCGCCGATCCGGTGCTCGAGCCCGGGCGTGCCGGGAATCGCCCACGGCCGTGCCAGGGTTTCCGCGTCGCGCAGATACGGCAGGAAGCCGCCCTCGTGGTTGGGCGCGTCAGCCAGGGCCACAGGGATCTCGGGGTAGCTCTCGAGGTCGGGGATCAGCCACGGCTCCGAGCCGTTGGCGAGGTAGGCGTCCGAGAGGAGGAAGACCGGCGTGCGGTACTTGAGCGCGATCCGGGACGCCTCGATCGCCGCGTCGAAGCAGCCGCCCGGCGTCGAGGCGGCGATCACCGGCACGGGTGACTCGGCGTTCCGCCCCCACATCGCGAGGAGGAGGTCGGCCTGCTCGGGCTTCGTCGGCATCCCCGTGGACGGGCCTGCGCGCTGGACGTCGATGATCACGAGCGGGAGCTCGAGCGTGACTGCGAGGCCGATCGTCTCCATCTTCAGGACGACGCCGGGGCCGCTCGAGGTACAGACGCCGAGCGCCCCGCCGAAGCTCGCGCCCAGTGCGGCGCCGACGGCGGCGATCTCGTCCTCCGCCTGGAACGTCCGGACGCCGAAGTCCTTCCGGCGCGAGAGTTCCTCGAGGATCTCCGACGCCGGCGTGATCGGGTAGGCGCCAAGGAAGAGCGGCAGCCCGCTCTTCACCGATGCGGCGATCAGGCCGAGCGTGAGCGCCTGGTTGCCGCGGATGTTGCGATAGGTGCCCGGCGGGAGGTCGGCAGGGGCGACCTCGTAGGTGACGCGGAAGTCCTCGCTCGTCTCGCCGTAGGCCCAGCCTGCCTTGAACGCCTTCGTGTTCGCCTCGGCGATGTCGGGCTTGGCCTTGAACTTCCTGGAGATGAAGTCGAGCGTCCCGCTCTTCGGCCGGTGGTAGAGCCACGACATCAGCCCGAGCGCGAACATGTTCTTCGAGCGCTCGGCCTCGCGCTTCGTGACGTTCACGTCCTTCAGCGCCTCCAGTGTCAGCGAGGTGAGCGGCACCTCGTGGACGTGGTAGTCGCCCAGCGTCCCGTCCTCGAGCGGGTTGGCCGAGTAGCCGGCCTTCTCGAGGTTCCGGTCCGTGAACGCGTCGCGGTTGACGATCAGCGTGCCGCCCTTCGGGAGATCGCGGATGTTCGTCCGCAGCGCGGCGGGGTTCATCGCGACCAGCACGTTGGGCTGGTCTCCGGGGGTGAGGATGTCGTGGTCTGAGAAATGGATCTGGAAGCCGGAAACGCCGGGCAACGAGCCTGCCGGCGCGCGGATCTCCGCGGGAAAATCGGGCAACGTCGAGAGGTCGTTGCCGAGCACCGCCGTCTCGCTCGTGAAGCGGGCCCCGGTGAGCTGCATCCCGTCGCCGGAGTCGCCCGCGAAGCGGATGACGACGCGGTCTAGCTGTTCGACGGGTTTGGCCATTGCGGCCCTACGAGGTATAGCAGCGTCTTACACAGGCAGCACGGGCGCCTCCACGGAGGAGGCGCCCGATGCCGCTTCCCGCTACTTCGTCAGCACGTCGAAGCGCGGGTCTTCGCGGATGGAGTCCAGGTCCTCGTCGGTGCGGATGAGCTCCTTGACACGATCGTTCAGCTCGACGGCCCGTTGCAGGTGCTCGATCGCCTCGTCTGCCTGTCCGGCGCGGGCCTCGAAACAGGCGGCGTTGAAGTACGCCACGGCGTCATTCGGTCGCTTCTCCACCACGACGAGCTGTTTGGCCGCAGCGGTCTCGTAGTCGCCCTCGTTGTAGGCCTTGAAGGCTTCCGCCGCCTCTTCCGGCGCGGGCTCGTAGGCCTTGCCCGGGGTGCCACCGATCGCGAGGATCGTCGTGCCGTCGTCCTTCGCAGTCGCCTTCCTCTTCGCCGTCGGCTGCACGAGGACCAGCGATCCGGCGGGTGCCTCGACGGCGTCGCCGTCGATCTCGAACGTCGCCGTGCCGTTCAGCACGATGTAGAGCTCCTCCTGTCCTGCTTCGCCGAGCAGCGTCTCGTCGTGCTCTCGGATCACGTCGACGTCGCTCGGCGCTCGGTACGCGTTGGTGCCGAACGACGTAATGCCGAAGCGACGGCGGATGTCGAAGCGCTGCCGTCCGTCGTCCGTTGCGCCAGGCGCAAGAAGCGGCGCGGGCTCGAGCTCGTCCAGCCTCGCGACGACGTAGGCCTTTTCCGTTGTAGTTGCCATCGGCTCCTCCCTATGCGGTCAGTGCGCCGAAGCGCGGATCGTCTCGAAGTGAGTCTAGGTCCGAGTCGCTGCGGATGTGCTCGTGGATCCGATCATCGTCCTCGATCGCCTGCTGCAGATGGCTGATTGCGTCGTCGGCGCGGCCGAGCCTCGCCTCCATGCAGGCGACGTTGAAGAGGACCAGGGCCTCGGGCCGCTCCTCGAGGACCGGCTGGAGCGCCTCGAGGGCGCCCTCGAAGTTTTCGGCCCGATAGGGATCCCACATGTCGTGCATCGCCTCGCCGACCGAGAGCTCGTAGGCCTTTCCCGGCGTGCCGCCGATCGCGAGGATCGTCGTGCCCTCCTCCTTGGCGACCGCGCTCCGCTTCGCCGCCGGGTCGCGGACGAAGACCATGGTCCCGGCGGTCGCGTAGATCGGCTCGCCGTCGACCTTGAACGTCGCTTTGCCGGACAGCACCAGGTAGAGCTCCTCCTGGCCGCTCGCGCCGAGCCCCACCTCGTCGTGCTCGCCGACTACGTGCCCGTCACCCACCGACCGGTTGGCGCGCACCCCGAATCCTTGGATGCCGAAGTGCCGGCGGATGTTGAGAGGGACACGACCGTCGTGCTCGGGGCCGGGCTCGATGTCCTCGAGCGAGACGACGTCGTACGCCTTCGCAATTGCCGTGACCATGCACGTGCTCCCTTCCGGGACCGCGCGAGCTGCGCCACGTGCTCGGTCGCGAGCAACGCCCTGGTCCCTGCGTCCATCGGCTGCATTCGCGGTCTCCCTTCGTGTCGATATTCTCGACCTCGAACTACTTGAAGTGGAGAGTCTACGGCAGAGGTAGTTTGACGTCAAGAGAAATTTGGAACAGAATCCGGACATGGCGAAGACAGCAGCCCAGACTGATCGCGTCGATCAGATGCTCGAGACCTGGGCGTCGAAGCTGCCGCCAATCGACCTCGACATCGAGGGAGCAGTCCAGCGGATCCAGTGGATTGGGAAGCTCATCCACCGACAGATGGAAGAGACGCTCGCCGAGCACGAGCTCAGCCACGGGGAGTGGGGCATCCTGCGGCAGCTGGCCATGGAGGACCCACCTCACCGGAGCTCGCCCGGCAAGCTGGCGAAACGGGACGGCCTCTCGAGCGGGGCGATGACCAACCGGCTTGACCAGCTCGAAAAGGCAGGGCTCGTCAAGCGGCTACCCGATCTGGACGACCGCCGAGCCCTCCACGTCGAGCTGACGGACAAGGGTCACAAGCTCTGGGCCGATTCGCTCAGCGCCCAGGCCGAGAAGGAGGCGAAGCTCGCCGCCGCGCTCGACGAACGCGAGCTTGCGCAGCTGAACAAGCTGCTCCGAAAGGTGCTCTCGGGTTTCGAAGAGGGCTAGTCTCAGCCCGGTGGCGACGCTGCCGGCCGAAACCAGAATGGGGCCCGTCGAGCTGACGGTCTCAGACCTCGGGCGCTCGCTCGACTACTACCGAGAGGCGATCGGTCTCGGGGTACGTCAGGAGGGCGACGGGCGGGCCTCCCTCGGCGGAGATTCCGAGCTGCTCGTGCTCCACGAGGTTCCGGGAGCGCAGCCGGCGCCGCGGAACACGGGACTTTTCCACTTTGCGCTTCTCGTCCCGCAGCGGCGCGACCTCGCCGCCTGGCTCGCCCACGCCATCCGGGAGCAGGTCCCGATGACAGGGGTTTCCGACCACTTCGTCAGCGAGGCGCTCTACCTGCGCGACCCGGACGGGCACGGGATCGAGATCTACGCCGACCGCCCTCGCGAGCTCTGGGAGGGACAGATCGCGAGGATGACCACGGAGCCGCTCGACCTCGAGAACCTCCTCGGCGAGCTCGACGATCCCGAGAGGGAGACCTTCGACGGCCTGCCCGGCGGAACGGTCATGGGCCACGTCCATCTCCAGGTCGCCGACATCCCGGAGACCCTCGGGTTCTATCGCGACATCATGGGATTCGACGAGATGGCGACGCTCGGCTCGCAGGCGACGTTCCTCTCCGCGGGCGGGTACCACCACCACGTCGGCGCCAACACCTGGGCGAGCGCGGGAGCCCCACCGCCGCCGGAGGGGGCCGCGGCGCTACGGCTCGTGACGATCGTGGTACCGGACTCGTCCAGCCGCGACGAGGTCGTCGGCCGGGTAGCCGCAGCCGGCCAAGATCCCGAGGAGACACCCGAAGGGCCAGTTGTCCGCGACCCCTCCGGGAACCGCCTGCTCCTGGCATAGCGTCACCGGCCGAGCATGCCGAGTGCCTCGCGCGCGGCCCGATCGAACGGCGTCAGCGGGAAGGGAACGAGATCGCGGATGCGCGTGTCCTCGGCAACTGTGGGATTACGCAGACCCTCGATGAGCGGCCTCGCGACCGATGCGCCGACCGGGGTCACGAGATGCAGCCAGAGCGAGGAGAGGAAGGGCGTCAGGACGGGCACCTCGATGATCACCCGCTGCTTGCCGCGGATACCGGCGACGCGCTCGATCATCTGGCGGTAGGTCATGACCTCGGGACCGCCGAGGTCGTAGCTCTCGCCGATCGTCTCCTCTCTCCCGGCGACCGCTGCGAGGTACTGCACGGCGTCGGCGAGCGCGATCGGCTGCGTCGGGGTCGAGACCCAGCGTGGGGCGACCATCACCGGAAGGCGATCGACCAGAGCGACGATGGTCTCGAACGCTGCGCTGCCCTTGCCGACGACGACCGCCGCCCGCAGCGTCGTCAGCGGCACGGCGCCGGACGCGAGCGCCCGGCCGGTCTCGAGCCTGCTCCGGAGGTGCGGCGAAAGCTCCTCGCCCTCCTCGCCGAGCCCACCCAGGTAGACGATCTGGCGAACGCCGGCGGTCTCAGCCTCGGAGGCCGTCGTCTGCGCCCCGGCCACGTCTCGCTCCTCGAAGTCCGGAGAGCCGAGTGAATGAACGAGGTAATAGACGACATCCGCGCCCTCGAGCGCCCGCCGGACCGCCGGCGTGTCGGTGACGTCGGCGACCACCCAGGTGACGCCCTTCTGCGGCGGCTGTGGGCTCCGGGAGACCGCGACAACCTCGTGCTCGGGCGCGAGGGCAGGGAGAAGTGCGCGGCCGATGAAGCCGGTCGCGCCGAAGAGGACAACTCTCACGGAGGGTCACCGCCGATGAGCCTGCGAAAGTACCTCCGGCTCAGGGCGAGGTGGAACCGGCGCTGGACGACCGCGTAGAACGGACCTCGGCGCGGATTGAAGCCATCGATCGTCGACCGCAGCTCCACCTGTTCGCCGACGAGCTGCTCGAACGCGATGCTCCCGCCGCTCCGCCGAACCAGCAGGCCGCCACGGATCGAGTGCCTCGCCGTCGCGGACGCCGGCGAGCACGCAGTCTCGACCGGCCCGAGCGCGATCAGGACCGGCCCGAAACCCAGGAGTCGCAAGTCGATCCCGCCGGCGTGCTCTCGCACCGACATCAGTCTGCGCCCCGAGCGCTGCAGCTCTGCCCAGTAGCGAAAGGCCAGCTCCCTCGCACCTCGATCCGAGCACTCGACGACGGGGCGGTCGAGGGTGACACGCTGCTCCGAGTCCACGGTCCCGTCGGTCCCGATCTGCTGGGTCGAAGCCCAACCGGTCAATTCGACTCTTGCCATGGGCCCGGACTGTACGGACCGGCCCCTCCCGACCGCTGTCGCCCGTAATGTTGCCGCCGTGGTCGAGGCGACCCTCCTCCCCCGCGGCCCTTTCTCGCTGCGCGACTCCGCGGTGTGGGCAAGCGACGCCACGCGGCGGTTCGACGGGCGCGTCCTGGTCGGCCTCTTTGCGGTCGAGGACGGGCTCGCGCGAGCGTGCGCATGGCAACAGGCCGACGGGCGCGTCGAGCTTCGATCGCACTCGGACGAAGCGCTGGAGCAGCTTTTGGCCACCCTGCCCCTCGAGGCCGACCACTCTGAGTTCCTCGAGCGGTTCGCCGACGACCCGATGCTGGGGCGGACCCTCAAGGCGCTTCCGGGCAAGCGACCCATCCGCCTCGGCTCCGTCACGCAGGCGCTCGTTCGCGCCGTCTGCGGGCAGCTGATCACGTCGTCTGAGGCGAGGAAGATCGAGCGCCGGCTCCTCCGCTGGGCGTGCGAGACCGACGGGACCTTCTGCGCCCCACCGACGCCGGAGTGCTTCGCGGGACGCGCGCCCGTGGAGCTGCAGCGGTTCGGGCTCACGGCCCGAAAAGCCTCGACGATCGTCCGTCTGAGCCGAACCGTCGAGCTCGAGCGGCTGCGCGAAGTGCACCCACGCAAGGTCGCCCAACGGCTCGAGCGGGAGCGCGGGCTGGGCCCGTGGTCGTGCGGGGTCATCGGGCTCCAAGGGCTCGGGACCTACGAGCTCGGGCTGGTCGGCGACCTCGGGCTGATCAAGCTCTGCACCGCACTCCTCGGCCGACCGGCCGAGCCGCCGGACACCGAGGAGCTCCTGGCCCCATACGGCGAGTGGCAGGGCCTCGCAAGCGCGTACCTCCTGGCCGGATTCGGCCGGGGCCTCCTTCCCGTGCGCTACGAGCGCGGGATGCCTGCAGCCGCGTGAGCCGCTCCGTCCTGCTCTCCACGGGCGCGATGACCCGCGATCCTGTGCAGACCGACCACGAGGAGATCCTCCGCCACGGTCCTGGCCTGGGCGTGCCCGGCTTCGAGCTCGGTATGTACTCCGCCTGGTACGGGAACCTCGACGCGGTGATCTCGGACCTTCGCGAGTCGGGGCTGGCCTTTCCGGTCGTGCATGCAGAGAAGCTGATCGGCGCGGGCCTTGGAAGCGAGACCTCCGACGAGGCGGAGAACGCCCTCGGACGGCTCGAGGTCAACTGCCGAGCCGCCGCGGCGCTCGGAGCGAAGACGCTCGTTCTCCATCTCTGGGAGCGCCCGACCGCCGACCGGGAGATCGAGCGCAACCTCGAACACCTCCCCACGTGCGTGGACACGGCGTCGGCGTACGGCCTCGCGCTTGCAGTCGAAACGATTCCGGGCGACGACGGCACGCCACTCGCAAATGTTCAGCTCGCGCTCGAACGCGAGCCGCGGTGCCGCATCACCCTCGACACGGAGTTTCTCGGTCTCTACGGCGAGCTCGAGCAGAGCATCTCCGCCGAGTGGCTCTGGGCGGAGAGCGCCGTCCAGCACGTCCACATCAAGGACTTCGACGGACGCCTCAGGCGGGGCGGCAAGCGTCGTTATCTCCTCCCGGGCGAGGGTCGCCTCGACCTCCAGGGCTTCCTGAACGGGCTCGCCGAGCGGGGTTACTCCGGCGGGCTGACCTTGGAGGCGACGGCGGTCGGCGACGACGGCGCGCTCGATCCCGAGCGCCTGTCCCAAATGGCCGCTGTCGTGAATCAGCTGGCCTCGTAGACTGGCTCTCATGGCCGACCCCCGGCGCATCGCGATCCTCGGCGCCGGGAAGATCGGCGAGGCGCTTCTCTCCGGATTGCTCAGTAGCGACTGGCGCAAGCCCGAGGAGATCGTCGCGACCGTACGCAGGGAGGAGCGGGCCAAGGAGCTCGCGGAGCGGTACGGGATCCGGGTCACGACCTCGAACACCGAGGCCGTCGCCGGCGCGGGAGTCGTGGTGATCGCGGTCAAGCCGCAGGACTTCGACACGCTGCTCGGGGAGATCGGCGGGATCCTGTCGACCGAGCAGACCGTGCTCTCGATCGCCGCCGCCGTCCCGACGTCCGCGATCGAGGAGCGAGTCGCGCCAGGTGTGCCCGTCCTCCGGGCGATGCCGAACACACCGGCGACCGTGCACGAGGGCGTGGCCGGGCTGTGTGCCGGAGCACATGCGGACGACGAGCACCTCGCCCTCGCCGAGGACGTCCTGCTCCACGTCGGCCGCGTCGTGCGCGTGCCAGAGCGGTACATGGACGCGGTCACGGCCGTCTCGGGCTCCGGCCCCGCGTACTTCGCGCTCCTGGCGGAGTCGATGATCGAGGCGGGGATCCTCCTCGGCCTGTCCCGCGAGGACACGACCGAGCTCGTCGTGCAGACGATGTTCGGGACGGCGAAGCTCCTGCGCGACGAGAAGATGCACCCCGTCGAGTTGCGAGAGATGGTCACCTCTCCGGGCGGAACGACGATTCGCGCGATCCGGGAGCTCGAGCAGGCGGGCGTCCGCGCGGCGTTCCTGAACGCGATCCAGGCCGCGATGGAGCGCGGGCGTGAGCTCGCGGCGGGCGAGCAGTGAGCGACGTCGAGCTACGGGTCGCCGCGACCGCCGCCGAGGCGCAGCGCGAGGCCGCCGAACTGCTCGCCGAGTCAGCTCGACGCGGCGGCCACATCGCGCTCTCCGGCGGAGGGACTCCGCGCCCGGCCTACGAAGGCGCGGCGAGGCTCGCGCCGGACTGGAGCGGCGTCGAGGTCTGGTGGGCCGACGAGCGCTGCGTGCCCCCCGACGACGAGCGCTCGAACTACCGCCTCGTTCGCGAGAGCCTTCTCGACCGTCTCGACCGCAAACCGCTGATGGAGCATCGCGTGCTCGGCGAGCTCTCCCCGGCGGAAGCCGCGGACGCGTACGACGCCGAGCTCCGAGACGTCGTCTTCGATCTGGCGCTCCTCGGGATCGGCCCGGACGGCCACACGGCGTCGTTGTTCCCGAACGATCCCGCGCTGGACGAGCTCGGCCGGAGGGCGGCCGCTGTGCCGCGTCCGGACGTCGCCCGCGTGACGGCCACGATCCCGCAGCTGAACGCGTCCGAGACCGTCCTGTTTTTGATCGTCGGGGAGGAAAAAGCAGATGCCGTCGCGCGTTCGTTCTCGGCGCCGCCCGACCCCGCGACCCCCGCGGGACTCGTTCGATCCGTTTCGGGGAGGACGATCGTGCTCCTCGACCGCGCAGCCGCTGCTCGTCTGCCTAACTAGACAACACCTGCCGTAGTCGTATATATAGGGAGCGTAGATATGGCGACTCCCGAACCCAAAACGATTCCCGAAGTGCTGACGATCCATCGACCAGACCAGCTGAAGGCCCTCGGCCACCCCTTGCGGCTGCGTGTTCTCGAGGCGCTCGGAGAGACCGACGAAGCCCTCTCGAATCGCGAGCTGGCCCAGAGGCTGGGCGTCGATCCCGGCCACCTCCACTTCCACGTGCGCATGCTGCTCCGTGCCGAGCTGATTCAGCAGGTGCCGAGCGACAAGGGGCGCGAGAAGCCCTATCGCGCTGCAGCGAGAACGCTGAAGGTGGCGCCCGAGCTCGTCTCCGCAGGGGCGTCGAACCTGCACACGGCGGTCATGGACGACCTGCAGAAGGCCCAGGCAGAGCATGCGGCCGAGGGCCGCTTCCGCTTTGTTCGCGTGACTGTGCGCGTCGATGACGAGAAGGCGCTCGAGGTGCTCTCAGAGCTCGTGCCGCGTTTCGAGGAAGTCGAGGACGAGAGCGCCGATCAGCTCGTCATCACCGCCATCATGCACCCCCACGACTGAGGGCTCGCTGATCTAGGGCAGGAGGTCGGACGTGAGCTCGGCCGCCATGTCGCGGCGACTCGCGAGGGCCTGCAGGACGATCACGGTGTCCGCGACGGGCATGTCCTCCAGGTACTCGTCTCGCTGCTCGAACGACTCGACGACGCTCTCGACCGCATACGTGTAGCCGAGGACGTCGTCCGCGGCGAGCGTCGCCAGGGCGTCGGCGACATCGTGTGGGAAGTCGTCCCGCTCGCGCAGTGAGTCCGCGACCGGACGGGCCTCCTCGTCCCGGCCGAGGGTCAGCAGCGCGAGCGCGCCGGCGTAGCGGCCGATCGGCGATTCCGCCTCGGCGGCTCCCTCCCCCAGCGCCCACCGCGCCTCCTCCTCGGCGCCAGGCCAGTCGCCGGCCAGGATTCGCGACTTGATCGCGCCGATCGGCCTGCCCCAGCTGCCGGGCGGCGCAAGCTCGTAGCTCTCGCGATAGCGACGGGCTGCGCGATCGAACCAGCTTCCCGCCTCGTCCTGGCGGCCGGCCATCAGCAGCGCGAGGCCGGCGCCGCCCGCCGCGTTTCCCATCCTCGTCAGCTGGCGCTGGCGCTCGTCGGGATCGTCCGGGAGGCGTTCCTCGCCGTCGCGATACCGCCGCTCCTGCCGTTCGAGGTGCGCGCTCCAGTCCTGGGGCATCGGGCTATTGTCACCGCGTGGCGCGAGAGCTACGCGAGGTTGTCTACGTCGACGGTCTGAGGACCGCGTTCGGACGCGCCGGTCCGAAGGGTTTCTTCTGGAAGACGCGGGCGGACGACATGGCCGTGAAGGTCGTCCGCGAGCTGCTTCGGCGGAACCCGTCGCTGCCGCCCGAGCGGATCGGGGACGTGATCTTCGCGGCGACGGCGCAGGTCGGCGACCAGGGCCTGACGATGGGCCGCGATGTCGCCCTTCTGGCCGGGATCCCGCACACGGTCCCGGGCTTCGCGCTCGACCGGATGTGCGCCGGTGCGCTGACCGCGGTGACCGCCGGCGCAGGCGAGATTGCGATGGGCGCTGCCGACGTCGTCCTCGCCGGCGGCGTCGAGCACATGGGTCACCACCCCATGGGCGCGGAGGTCGACTTCAACCCACGCTTCGTGGCCGAGCGGCTCGTCGACGACTCGGCCGTCTCGATGGGAGCGACGGCGGAGAACCTGCACGACCGCTTTCCTCAGCTGACGAAGGAGGATGCCGACCGCTTCGCCGTCGAGTCGCAGAGGCGGGCCACGGCGGCGTGGTCGAACGGGATCATGCGCGAGACCGTCGTGCCGATGTCCGTCTTCACGGAGGACGGCTGGACACTCGCCGACCGCGACCAGTTCCTGCGGCCGGACACTTCTCTGGAGGGCCTCGCCGAGCTTCCGACGCCGTTCCGCGTCGGCGGCCGGGTCACTGCCGGGAACTCGGCCGGTTTGACCGACGGTGCGACGGCGGCGCTGCTCGCCTCGGAAGAAACCGCTGCCGAGCTCGGGCTCGAGCCGAAGATGCGGCTCGTCGGGTTCGCGTTCGCCGGCGTCGAGCCGGAGCTGATGGGGATCGGCCCGATACCGGCAACCGAGCGGGTTCTGGCGCAGGCCGGGCTCTCGATCGACGACGTCGGGCTCTTCGAGGTGAACGAGCCGTTCGCCGTGCAGGTCCTGAGCTGGTGCGACGGGATGGGCGTCGCGCCCGACGATCCGCGGCTGAACCCGTACGGCGGCGCGATCGCCTGTGGTCATCCCCTCGCGGCGACGGGCGTCCGGCTCATGGCGCAGCTGGCGTACGGGATGAAGGAGCGGCCCGACGTGCGGTACGGGCTGACGGCTCTCTGCGTCGGCATGGGGATGGGCGCCGCGCTGCTCTGGGAACGACTTTGACGCGGCCGACCGAGTTCAAGCTCTCCCGGATCGAGACGGACACGGGACCGGTCGCCCTGGTCACGATGGACAACGGCGAGGACTGGCAGAAGCCGAACGTGTTCGGTCCTGAGGCGCTGCAGTCGCTGGCCTCGGCGCTGGAGGAGCTCGAGGGCGCCGACTGGGCCGGGATGGTGCTGACCGGCAAGCCGTTCGTCTTCTGCGCCGGCGCGGACATCGACCGGTTTTACGGCGTCTCGGCCGAGGAGGCTCGCGAGGGTAGCCGCGTCGGCCACGAGCTCTTCGCCCGCATCCGGGCGCTGCCGTTCCCGACCCTGGCGGCGATCAACGGCGCCTGCCTCGGGGGCGGCGTCGAGATCGCGCTCCACTGCGACCACCGGACGATCGCGAGCTCGGTGCGGCATTTCGCCTGCCCGGAGGTCTTCCTCGGCCTCTTCCCAGCCTGGGGCGGAACGCAGCTCGTTCCGAGGATCGCCGGAGTGGACGCCGCTCTTCGCTTCATCGTCGCGAATCCCCTACGCCAAAACCGGATGCTGACCGGTGCCGAAGCCGAGTCTTTCGGGCTCGTCGACAAGGTGCTGCATCCCGCGGAGTTTCTCGACGATTCCGTCGCACTCTTGGTGCAAGGAACACTGCCCGAAGCGCCAGGCCCGAGGGACAGTCCCTCGGACGCGGCCGTCGGAGACCTGATCGCCAAGGCCAGGCGCCAGCTGGACGACTCGCTGCACGGCGCGGCGCCGGCTCCCTACATCGCCGTCGACCTGATCGAGGGCGCGAGCAAATGGAGCCTCGAGGAGGGCTACGCGGCCGAGGAGGCCGCGGTTGCGGAGCTCCTGCCCGGCCGCCAGGCCCAGGCCTCGCTCTACGCCTTCGACCTCGTCGAGCGCCGCGCCAAGAAGGACGTCGGCAAGCCCGAAGCCGAGGCGCGCCCGATCCGGAAGGTCGGAATCGTCGGCGCGGGACTGATGGCGAGTCAGCTCGCGACCCTCTTTCTCCGTCGCCTCGAGGTTCCGATCGCGATCCGAGACCTCGACCAGCAGATCGTCGACCGCGCGGTCGCCTCCATCCACGCCGAGCTCGAGGGCCAGGTTCAGAAGGGCCGATACGACGAAGGCAAGGCGCGCTTCCTCGCCTCGCTCGTCGAGGGCGGGACGACGTACGACCATTTCGCCGACTGCGACCTCGTGCTCGAGGCGGTCTTCGAGGAGATGTCGGTGAAGCAACACGTGTTCGCAGAGCTGGAGGCTGTCGTCTCTCCGGAGGCGATCCTCGCGACGAACACGTCCTCCCTGTCTGTGGCCGAGATGGCGAGTGGCCTCGAGCACCCCGAGCGCGTCGTAGGCCTCCACTTCTTCAACCCCGTCGCCGTCCTCCCGCTCGTCGAGATCATCCGCACGCCCGAGACAGACGACGAGTCGCTCGCCACGGCGTGGGAGACCGCGAAGTCGCTCAGAAAGCGCCCGGTGCTCGTCAAGGACGCGCCCGCCTTCGTCGTCAATCGTGTCCTGACCCGCATGACGACGGTGCTGACGGAGGCGCTCGAGCAGGGCAACACGGTCGAGGAGACGGACGAGGCGATTCTGCGGCTCGGGATGCCGATGGCGCCGTCCGTGCTCCTCCAGATGGTCGGCCCCCGCGTCGCAAACCACGTCCTCCACACGCTCAACGACGCGTATCCCGACCGGTTCCCCCTCTTCCAGACCCTCGAGAACTACGCCGACGGGAGGGACGAGATCGCGGTCCGGGGTGACAACCGGCGCAGCGTCGAGGAGATCCAGCAAGCCGCGCTCGAGGCCATCGCGGACGAGATTCACCACATGCTGGACGAGGGCGTGGTGGCCGGCGTCGAGGACATCGACACGGCGTTGCTCCTCGGTGCCGGCTGGCCGTTCTTCCTGGGCGGGATCTCGAGGTACCTGGATCACGTGGGACTGCTGCGCGCGCCCACCCCGGCCTGAGCCCTCAGCGGTTTCTAGGCCCGAACTCCGCTACACTCCGACCAGCGCATCGCACGGGGACTGGGCGAGCGCAACTTTCCTTGGAGGCTTGCGGCGCTGACAGTGCCGCGCATGGTGCAAGAGGCCGTCGAGCAACCCACTATTCCGAACAAGGCGACGGACGCCCTCGTCGCAGACGCACACCGAGCCGAGAGCTGGGCCGGTGAGCCGTTCCTGCACGCGGACGAGGAGCCCCAGACCGTACTCGCGGAGGGCACTGCCCGGCGACGCGCGCTCGACGACGCCCTGGCCGAGCTGGAGGCCGGTCTCGACAGGCCTTCTCCCGACTGGAAGATCCGCTATGCGCTGATGCTCGGCCTCGAGCGGGTTCTGAGCGAGCGCCCGCCGCGGCTGAAGTCCGGGACGGAGCTCCGCCGTCACCAGATCGACGCGCTCGCGGGAATGCTCACGGAGCTGATTGCGGCGAACCAGAAGGCGGCGAACGGGAACGGGAACGGTCACGCCAAGCTCGAGGAAGTCGACGAGCTCGAGGACGAAGAGGACGACTTCGAGGTCGACGGAGAGGCCGAGCTTCCGCCGGCGCCGGAGGAGGACCCCGGTGCGGAGCGGCGTTACCGCTTCCGCCACCCGACGGCGTCCGGGAAGACGATCGCAGCCGCCGGTTTCGTCGAGGCGGCACGCACCGAAGGGGTGTTGATCCTCACCCACCGCCGCTTGCTCGTCTCCCAGTTCAACCGCGAGCTCACGGCCGAGGGGTACGGGGAGCGGCTCAAGCCGGCGGTCGACAAGGGGAAGAAGCCGCCGCGACCCGACCTGATCACCGTTCAGACCTACGCGTGGTTCGCACGCCACGTGAACGACCTGGAGAAAAGTGCGTATCAGCTGGTGATCTGCGACGAGGCGCACACCGCGCTCGGCGAGAAGACGAGCGCGGCGATCCGGAGCTACACCGAGCCGGTCTACATCGGGATGACGGCGACCGAGCAGCTGATCGCGAAGCAGGTCTCCGACGTCTTCCCGGCGTCAGTCGACGATCTCCCGCTTCAGGACGCCGCACGGCGCGGCCTGATTGCGCCCCTTCGCTGCCTCCGCGTCCCGCCCGCGGCGGCGATCAACTCGGTGCCGATCGTCGGCGGCGACTTCGAGGAGCGCGCCCTGGCCGAGGTCCTCGACCACCAGGCTCTGAACCAGGCGGCCGCGAGCCTCTACCGCGACCGCTTCGACTCCACGCCCGGGATCGTCTACGCGGCCGGAGTCGAGCACGCATACAACCTCGCGCGCGAGTTTCGCGCCGCTGGACTGAAGGCGGAAGCGGTCAGCGGCCGCACGCCACCGGTCAAGCTCGCGGAGATCCTCGCCGCCTACGAGCGCGGCGAGATCGACATCCTGATCAATGCGATGCTGCTCGCCGAGGGCTGGAACTCGCCGCGCGCCACGGTCTGCATGCACCTTGCGCCGACCGCGAGCCGCCGCGTCTACCAGCAGCGGATCGGCCGGATCATGCGGATGCATCCCCGGAAGGAGGCCGGCGTCGTCGTCGACTTCACGCCGAAGGGGGCAACGCACAACGAGCGCGTCGTCTCGCTCCACAGCCTCCTCGACGCCGACTTCTACCGCGAGGGCGCACGCGTCACGCCCGCGCCTCGCCGGCGCCCGCAGCGGCGCGCCCGCCGCAAGCTCTCCCCGGCGCCGTGGCTCGTCCCAGTGACGCCGGACGTCAAGCGGCGACTCGGCGTGATCGGGCGCGAGTGGCAGCGGGTCGACCCGCGTTATCTCGACGAGGACGAGCAGCGCTTCTGGGCCCAGATCGCCGGCCGCCAGGTGCGGTTCGAGGAGCGTGTGGACTTCGTGAAGAAGCTGACCGACGGGCACGCCAGCCGCGGCTGCCTGGAGCAGTTCCTGTTCACCTGCGCGGCCGAGAACCCCAACCGCCGCCTTCGGATGACGGCGCTCGCCGACCGTGTCTCGATGGGCGTCGACCGCGCGAGCTTCGATGACCTAGTCACGCTCGTGACACAGGCGCCGACCTGGGAGAAGGACCGTGCGCAGGGCGTGCGGATCCTGCTGCGGGGGCTCGCCGACGGGAAGGCCGACGCGCCTGAGCAGATCCTCTGGCGCTGGACGTGGCGCCTCGCCCGCGCGACCCGCAAGATCCAGGACCGCCGCGCGAGCGCCGAGTACCCCGAGGCCAAGCGGCTGCTCGGAGCACTGGCGAACTCGAGGGGGCACAGGCACGAGGAGAACGCCGCGAAGCTCGTGAACACTGCGCGCGATCTTCCGGTGGAGGTCGGTGCGGCTCTGCTCGCCTCCGCCGAGGGCTATACGCCCCGCGCGACCCGGCTGATCGAGACTGCACGCGAGAGCCTCGGCACGGTCGAGGAAGTCGCCGCAGCACTTGCCGAGAACCTTCCGCAGCCGAAGCTCCAGGGTCGCTCGCGCCGCCGTCGTCGTCGCAAG
>Ga0209382_10004836_pt1 | contig 17780 bp, 16 predicted proteins | sample SoiMetdeltSBSDD5_FD_187599 | JGI IMG/M metagenome (GOLD analysis project Ga0209382, IMG submission 187599) | Bulk soil microbial communities from a Populus tree surrounding site in Tennessee, USA - Soil MetaG P. deltoides SBSDD5 (SPAdes) (version 2) | ecosystem: Environmental > Terrestrial >...
CGTGTGCGCGGCGTTGCCCTGGCCGGGCGGCACGAACATGACGCTGAGCGTGAAATGCTGCGCCGGGATCACGCTGGCGTCTTTCTTCCCGGACGCGCCGGAGCCGATGAACCGGTGCTGTGCCCGGCGATAGCCCTCGATGCGCGCGTCGGCGAAGGCGTCCCAGTCGCCCTGGCGGTCCACGAAACGAGCCACCTGACGGCTCAGCAGCTCGCGCAACGGAGTGTCTGCCATGAACGTCGCCTCCTCGTCGGAGGCTAGTCTACTGTGGCCGGACCGGGCGTGCGACGGGAGGGGCCGGCGTGGGGAAAAGCGCCAGAGAAGATCTGTAAGCCGGGTCCTGTGCCCCGAGCGTGTGACCCAGGGCGACGGTCATTTGTCTAGGACGCCGGTTGCCCGGCGTCTCGAGCGGCCTAACCCGAGAGCACGGACGGGCCGTCCCATCGCTCTCCTATTCGGCCTTGCTCCGGGTGGGGTTTGCCTAGCCGACGCGGTCACCCGCGCCGCTGGTGAGCTCTTACCTCACCGTTTCACCCTTACCGCCTTGCGGCGGCGGTATGTTTCTGTGGCACTGTCCGTGGGGTCGCCCCCCCTGGCCGTTAGCCAGCACCCTGCCCTGCGGAGCCCGGACTTTCCTCCCGCCGCGTTGCCGCGGCCGGCGACCGTCCGATCTTCTCTGGCGCCCACCCAGTATACGCGGCGGACCGGCTGCGTCGCGCTCAGGGAGGGACGAGCTGTTCTCCGTCCCAGCGCCAGCTCGGCTCGCCAGGCCGCAGATGGACGCCGCCGAGCCAGCGCTCGAGCGTGCGGGCGGCGAGACCATCGAGGCGTCCTTCGAGGACGGCGGCGCCGAGGTCCGTGAGCGTCACCCGCCACGTCGAGCACGGCGTGGCGACGTCGTCGACGGCGATCAGCGGGCGCAGCTCGCGTACGATGGCCGCGTACTGCACGTCTCCCATTCCGTGGCGGTGGTGCGCGGGCGCGTGCGTCACGTCTCGGAAGAGCTCGGCGAACGGCCGCGGACCGGCTACCAGCGCGCGAAGCGTGGCCGTCTCGGTCTCGTTCAACCCGTGTGCGGCCGACGGAAAGCGACCGAGGTGAAGCCGGATGGCGTCGTCGGCGAAGGTCAGGGGGCTGCGCGTCCGGGCGAGGACGGTGGGGTCAGCGGCCGCGTAGGCACGCCAGAGCCTGTCGGCTTCGCCGCGCGCGTCTCGGTCGAGGCGCCGGCGGCTCTCGAAGAGCTCGGTCAGCTCGGACGCCGGCAGCGTCGCCAACCCCGCACAGGGAGCGCTCAGTGGCGGAAATACCAGCCAGAGCGGCGTGCGCAGCGGCAGCCGCGCGACGACGAACCACAAGTTGACGGCGCAGAAGAGGTCTTGCTCGAACCACAGGACGACGTCGTCGCCGCCGGCACGCGTGAGAAGGGCCTGTCCCTCGCGCCAGCGCTGCTGGTACTCCTCTGGCGCCACGCCAAGCCATGGCGCGAGCCACGCGCCGCGCTCAGCGCCATCGTCGACCGCAGGACCTTCGACCATGATGTCGCGCCAGACGGCGCGCTCGCCTGGCAGCTTGGGAGGGAAAACCGCGAGAGTGGCCTCTCCGTTCAGGAGATGGAGCACGCCGTCGGTTCTATCACGACGGCGACGAGGCGAAGGCTAGAAGCCGAGATCCTTGAAGAACTTCCGCACCGGGCCGTGCTGCTCGACCACGGTGACGGCCGCCACCGCGCGGGGTGGGCGCGGCGCCTGCCGCGGCATCAGACCGACGCGAACCTGCGACTGCTGGCCGGCGTGGACTTCGACGTACCGCGTCTCGGGCACGAGGTTGGGATGGGTCACGCGAAGCCGGTAGCGGCCTTCCTTCAGCTTTCGCGTGATGCGACCGTCCACTTCGGGGCTGAGCGTGGTGACGATGGCGTCCTGCCCGGTGAGGATCTCGACGGTCGCCCCGGGCAGTGGCTTGTGATTCGCCGCCAGCTGCACCAGCGCAACGATCTCGCCCTGCACGGGCGCCGGGGGCTTCGTGAGACCCGTGTACGAGACGAGCGTGCCGACGATGGTGAGGCAGCCGGCGAGCACGCCCACGACCGCCTGCACGCGCGACAGTGGCGTGCTGAGCACGACGCTCATCCACGACTGTGCGGCGGTGCTGGCGGCGCTTCCGACGGTATCCGGCAGGCTGTCTGGCACGATCGCTTGTCCGGTCTCTTCGTTGGCCATCGCGGGCGACCACTTCGCAAGGATCGCGCCACGCCTAAGTCCCGGAATTCGCGCACGTGCAGGCGGGGGGTGGTGTCATGGTGGTCAGCCAGAACGGCAAGCGCTGATCAGCGGCTGACCAGCGTGGAAATCGCCTCTCGGGCGAGCGCGTCGACGCGCTCGTTGAGTACGTCGCCGCTGTGTCCTTTGACCTTGTGCCAGCGCACGTCGTGGCGCCGCGTCTCGGCGATCAGCCGCTGCCAGAGATCGCGATTGGCGATGGCTTGCCGGCCCGCGCCGAGCCAGCCGTTCGCCTCCCAGCGCACAAACCAGCGATCGCGAAAGCAGTTCATGACGTAGGAGCTGTCGGTGTAGAGCCAGACGCGTCGGCCCGTCTCGAGCGCGGCGAGGCCCTCGATGGCGGCCGTGAGTTCCATGCGCTGGTTGGTGGTATGCGGCGCCGCGCCGCGCACGATGTGCTCGCCGTCGGGCTCGAGGATCAGGGCCGCCCAGCCGCCCGGACCAGGGTTTCCGGAGCAGGCGCCGTCCGTGTAGACGGTGACGTCGAGGCTCAGACTACTCGTGCCAGTAGAGGTAGCGGCCGCAGCTCTCGCACACCATGAGCCCGGCGGCGCTGCGAAGCTCCTGCATCGCCTGCGGGCGGATGCTGACCCGACAGCCGCCGCAGACAGCGGCCGAGGTGACGCCGGCCACGGCCACACCGCCCCGAGCCCTGCTGATCCGGTCATAGCTCGCGAGCAGACCGGCCGGCAGCGTCTTGGCGCGCGCCTGCCGCTCGGTGCGCTGGCCGTGCAGCTCCTGCTCCACGGCGGTCAGCTTCTTTCGCACCACCGCCTCGTCCTGCTTGGCCTGCTCCTCGCGGGTCTTGAAGCGCTGCTCCGCGTCCTTGATCTCGACGCCGAGTCGCTCCTGCATCTCCATCAGCGTGAGGATGTCCTCTTCCGTCTTGGCCTTCTCCTGCTTGGCTTCCTCGATCTCGAGGAGGACGGCCGAGTACTCCTTGTTCGTCTTCACCTCGTAGAGCTTCGCCTCGAGCTTCTGGCGCTTGACGTTGGCGACTTCCAGGTCCTTTTCGCGGGTGCGGAGATCCTTCCGGGTGGCGTCGAGCTTGCCCTTGATCATCTCCGCCGCTTTGCGCGCCTCGGCCAGCGCGGTCTGGATCGTCTCGATCTGCCGTGGCAATCGCGCCGCCTCCGATTCCAGGCCCGCGATCTTCGCGTCGAATCCCTGCAACTCGATCAGCGTCTGCAACTGAGGATCCACGATCTCTCCATGGAAAGAGTAGTACCACTGGGCCCACCTGGATTCGAACCAAGACCTGACCGGTTATGAGCCGGGCGCTCTGCCGTTGAGCTATGGGCCCCCGAGACCGTCCGCGTCATGACTCGAGAAAGCTCCGCAGCTTCTTGGACCGCGAGGGATGCCGTAGCTTGCGCAGCGCCTTCGCCTCGATCTGGCGGATGCGCTCGCGCGTGACCGCGAAATCCTGACCGACTTCCTCGAGCGTGTGCTCGCAGCCGTCCGAGAGACCGAAGCGCAGCCGCAGCACTTTCTCTTCGCGCGGCGTCAGCGTGTTCAGTACCTTGTTTGTCTGCTCACGCAGGCTGAGCCCGATGATCGAATCGACCGGCGAGACGACCTGCTTGTCCTCGATGAAATCGCCGAGATGGCTGTCTTCTTCCTCACCGATCGGCGTCTCGAGGGAGATGGGCTCCTGGGCGATCTTCAGGACTTTCCTCACCTTGTCGACCGGCACTTCCATTTTGGTCGCGATCTCCTCCGGGGTCGGCTCGCGGCCGAGCTCCTGGACGAGCTGACGGGAGGTCCGGATCAGCTTGTTGATCGTCTCGATCATGTGGACCGGAATGCGGATGGTGCGTGCCTGGTCCGCGATGGCGCGGGTGATGGCCTGCCGGATCCACCACGTCGCGTAGGTCGAGAACTTGTAGCCGCGGCGGTATTCGAACTTGTCGACCGCCTTCATCAATCCGATATTGCCTTCCTGGATCAGGTCCAGGAACTGCAGGCCGCGGTTCGTATACTTTTTGGCGATAGAAATCACGAGGCGAAGGTTTGCCTCCACCATCTCTTTCTTCGCCACCGCGGCCTTGTGCTGCCCCTGCTTGATGATGGTCATGACGCGCTTGATCTCGTCGGCCCGGGCATTGGCGCGCGCCTCGGCGACCTTGATCTCCTGCTGCGCCACCCAGATCTGCTGCTGCTTGGGGCTCTGGAACTTCTTCGCCGCCTTGAGATGCAGGTCGGAGGCGCCATTGGCGCCGCCGTTGGTGGCGGTGGTGGCCGGATCGCGGAAGGCGACGTAGATCAGGTTCTGGACCTCCTCCGGCGACGGCCGCCGTCCGTTCGTCCAGAGGTGGATGACGCGCTCGGCGCGCTCGACGTCGTCGAGGAGGTCGCGCAGGCGCTGCACGAGGCCGCGCCGGCTCGGATCGCCGTCTTCCCGGTCGATGATCTGGTTGCCGATGCTGAGCGCGCGCAGCTTCTCGAGGACCTTCTTCTGCCGGTCCAGCGCCTGGTTCTCGAGCTTCTTCCAGGCCGGATCCTTGCCCTTGCCCTTGCCCGGTGTCCTCTTGGCGCCGCCGGTCTTGGCCTTCAGCTTCTTGGCCTTGTCCATGAGCTGGTCGCGCTCCCGGAGCAGGCGATCAACGCCGCCGAAGGCGTTCACGACCGTCCGAATGAGGGCCGCCTCCTTCTCCTCGGTGAACTCCTCCTCGTTGACGTCGACGACCTCCTTGATGGAGATGTCGCCGCCGCGCAGGAGCTCACGGAGCTCCCGGAATCGCTCGAGCGCCAGGTTCGTCGAGAGGATGGCGACGGCCACCTGGTTCTTGCCTTCCTCGATGCGCTTGGCGAGCGCGATCTCGCCCTCGCGCGTCAGCAGCGCCACGCGTCCCATCTCCCGCAGATACAGCCGAACCGGGTCCTCCGTACGCCCGACCGGCCCCGGCGTGAGGTCGATCGGCTCCGCCGGCCCGTCATCGTCATCGTCCACCACGGCCGCCGCCTGCTGCCGCTCACGGCCCACCTCGGAGGGAAGCCGCCCCGCCTTGGCGGAGTCGACCACCTCGATGTCCATCTGGCCGAACATCATCATGATGTCGTCGAGCTGATCGAGCGAGACGATGTCGGAGGGAAGAGCGTCGTTCACTTCGTCGTACGTCAGAAACCCCTTCTGCTTGCCGACGGAGATGAGCCGATCCAGCTCTTCCAGCTTCGGTTCTTCACTCATGCGCTTGAACTCCTTGCGGACCCTCGGGTCCCGTGGGATGCGAGTGGTCAACGACTCGATCCACTGCCTGCGCGCTGCCACCTCGAAGCTCGTAGACACGGGCGCTGTCGCGCTGCACGGCGTAGAGCTCGCCGTCGAGCGCGGCGACCCCGTCCTTGGCCTGGGCGACCGCGATGGACCGGCTGAGCTCGCGGACTCGCCGGCGGCGGTTCACATACTCCAGCCGCCTCTGGAATTGCTCGATGCTGGACGTCGCGTCCTCGACGGCGCCGTCCTCGACGATCAAAGCGGAAATCATATGCCGCGCGGCTTCGGATGCGACCGTGGTCAGCAGAGCGGTCGCCTCCAGAGCGGGGAAGGCCTTCAACGCCTCCACGATCTCGCGCAACGCCGGGTGCGCGACATCCGGCGGCTCGAGGAGCGGTAGCAGCGTGGTCCGTGCCGGCGCCGAGAGCAGCAGGAGCGTGATGAGCCTTCGCTCCTCTGCCGACGCCGCCGGGCCCGCCGTGGTGGCGGCGCCCACCGGCGCTGTCGGCTTGCGCAGCGAGGCAGCGAGTCGCTGGGCCTCGATCCAGAGCTGGGTGGCATCGACGCCGAGCCGTGCCGCCGCCTCGCGCGACAGCGCGGCCGCCTCCTCGGCGTCCGAGACCTTCGACAGCATGAGCGCGACACGGGCGAAGGCGTTCGTGCGGCCGCGTGGGCCGGCCGTATCGGCATCGCCGACCGTGCGCGCCAGGGCGTATGACAGCAGGCTCCGGGCGCTCGCAATGCGGTCCGCGAACGCGGCCGCGCCCTCGGTTCTGAGGAAGGTGTCGGGATCGTGGCCAGCGGGCAGCAGGGCGACTTTCACGCGTAAGGCGCCGGCCGCCTCGAACGAGCCGGAGCGGTTGACCGCCCACGCGAAACCGCCGGTGGTTGGCTCGAGGAGCTCCTGAGCGCGCTCGGCGGCCTTTTGACCGGCCGCGTCGGCATCGAAGAACGTCACCACCTCATCGCAGTAGCGCCGGAGCACTGCCAGCTGCGCCGGCGTGAACGCCGTCCCGAGGGCGGCCACGGTCTCCGTGAAGCCGTGCTGATGCGCCATCAGGCAGTCGACGTAGCCCTCCACGATCAAGGCCCGGTTCCGCGTCCGGATCGACTCGCGCGCAACGTCCGCCGCATACAGGAGGTTACCCTTCGTGTACAGCGGTGTCTCGGGCGAGTTCAAGTATTTTGGCTGCTCGTCGCCGAAGGCCCGGCCGCCGAAGGCGACGACACGGCCCTGGAGGTCACGGATCGTGAACAGGAGGCGGCCGCGGAACCGGTCGTAGACTCCGGTCCGGTTGTCGCGAGCGACGGCGAGGCCGGCCATCACCAGCGTCTCCTCGGCGACCTTCTCGGACTGCATGAACGTCACGAGCGTGTCCCACCCCTCGGGCGCGTAGCCGAGCCCGAAGCGTTTGGCCACGTCCGCGTCGATGCCGCGGTCGATCAGATACTTCTGTGCGCGCGCGCCGCCGGGCTTCCAAAGCGCTTCGGCGTAGAAGCGCGCCGCGAGATCCATCGCGTGCAAGAGCTCGTCCCGTCCGGAATCCGCGCCGGCCCCGCGTTCTTCGGGCAGCGCCACGCCGGCGCTCCTGGCCAGTGCGCGGACGGCCTCCGGAAAGGAGAGCCGGTCCTGGCGCATGAGGAAGCCGAATACATCACCGCCGACGCCGCAGCCGAAGCAATGAAAGATGCCCTTCTTCGGATTCACCATGAAGGACGGCGTCTTCTCACCGTGGAAGGGGCAGAGTCCTTTCCAATTGGCGCCGGCCTTACGGAGGTTCACGAACCGCCCCACCAGCTCGACGATGTCCACCGCCGCCCGAATGTCGTCGAGAATGGCGGTGGAGTAGCTCGCCACTAGCCCACCCTCAGGACGGCGACCGTTGCGCCGGCGCCGCCCTCGGACGGCTCGCCGTCGCGGAACGATTCGACGAGTGGGTGATCCGACAGCAGACCACGTACCGCCTTGCGCAGCGCGCCGGTCCCCTTGCCGTGGACGAGCCGGACGTTGGCAAGCCCCGCCATGAATGCGTCATCGAGGTACTGCTCGACCAGATCGCGCGCCTCGTCGGACGTCTTGCCGAGCAGCAGGAGCTCCCGGCCGATCGGCCGTGTCGGCGCAATCTCCGGTGCCGGCGATGCGGGGGGGCGGTCGTTGACGGCCACGGCCGGGGCGGTGTCCGCTCGACGGAGCGCGCCGACGGGCACCCGCACCGTGACCGTGCCGGACCGCACGGTGGCATAGTCTCCGGTGACCGCGACGAGCTCGCCTTTGAGCCCGAGGTGCTCGGCGGTCACGGCCATGCCGGTGGTGAGCGGCCTATCGCTCGGCGGCGCCGCTGGCGGCGTCGGCGCCAGGCGTGCGCCGGCGTCTTGCAGCCGTCGCCGCGCTTCCTGGAGCGTCGATCGGGAGCGTTCGGTGCGCTTCAGCCGCTCCCACTCCGACGCGACCGCGCGCCGGATGTCGGTGAGCAGCGCCGCTGCCTCGGTCTTCGCACGCTCGAGCGTCCCTTGTGCGCGCGTGTCGGCTTCCTGCTCGGCGCGGCGGGCGGCCGCCAGGCGCGCTGCGGCCTCCGCCTCGCGGCGGTCCAGCTCGCGCGCGCGCTCCGCCTCGGTGCGATTGCGCGCGTCGAGCTGCGCGAGAAGCTCCGAGACGCGGCGCGCCTGCTCGGACCGATGGCCCTCGGCGCGCGCGATGAGCCCTGGTGGCAGTCCGAGCCGGGCGGCGATGGCCAGCGCCCAGCTCTGGCCTGGACGGTCGTAGACGAGGCGGAAGGTCGGCGCCAGGGTGACGGCGTCGAATTCCACCGAGGCGTTCCGCGCGCGTGGATGGGTGGAGGCAAAACCCCGCAGCGGCTCCAGATGGGTGGTCGCGACAACGAGGGCACCGCGCTCGGCCAGCTCTTCGAGGATCGCCTGCGCCAGCGCCGCCCCCTCGTCGGGATCCGTGCCGGCACCCAGCTCGTCGAGCAGAACGAGGGACCGGCCGTCGGCCTCGTCGAGCACCTGCCGGATCTGCTTCACGAACGCCGAGAACGTCGACAGATTCTCGGCCACCGACTGGTCGTCGCCGACGATGGCGTAGAGCCGCGCGAAGATCGGCAGTCGTGATCGATGTCCGGCGGGAATGTGGCAGCCGGCCTGGGTCATCAGCGAGAGCAGCGCCAGCGTCTTCAGCGCGATCGTCTTGCCGCCGGCGTTGGGTCCGGTGATCAGCAGCAGCGGATGCTCGGGGGACAGGCTCAGATCGACCGGCACGACCGCGCGCGCCGGATCGCGCCACTGCTGGGCCAGCAGCAGGGGATGGCGGGCAGCCCTGAGCTCCACGTGTCCGCCGGGATCGAGCGTGGCGGCGGTGGCGTCCATCCGCTCGGCGACGTGTGCGCGTGCGAAAACCCAATCGAGCGCGCCGACGGTATCGACCAGATCGGCGACGACGCGCGCCCGCGCGCGGAGGGCGTCGGTGAGGGCGGTGAGAATCACGGCCGTCTCGTGCTCTTCGTCCCGGAGCAGGCCGACCAGGTCGTTGTTTGCCTCCACGGCGCTCTCGGGCTCGACGAAGAGGGTCTGACCGCTCTGAGAGCGATCGTGCACGATGCCGCGCACGCGGCCGCGCGCCTCCGCACGCAGCGGTACGACGTAGCGACCATGCCGGATCGTGACGAAGCGGTCGGCGAAGACGCGCTCGCCCTCGGCGTGCAGCAGCCGCTCGAGCTCGGCCACGAGCCGTCGGCGGCCGTCGCGGATCTGCCGACGCACCTGGGCGAGTCGCACGCTGGCCTTGTCGGTCACCGCGCCGTCGTCATCGAGCGACTGGCGGAGGCGGTCGCGCAGGTCGCTCAGCCGTGGCAATGCCGCGGTCCGGGCGGCGAGGGCGGGTGCCAACGGAGCGACGGCGCGGCCGTACGCGGCCAGCCGCGGCGCGGAATCGAGGACCGGGACGAAGAGCAGCAGCTCGGCGCCGTCGAGGGCGGCGCCATCGGCCCCTGCTCGCTCCAGCGCAGGGCGGACGTCGGGAATGCCGTCGAGCGGCGGCGCGCCTTCCTGTGCGAGCGAGCGGCGCGCTTCCGCCGTCAGGTCCAGCGCTGCTTGGATTTCGGTTGCCTCGGTGAGGGGACTGGCGGCGAGTGCTCGCTCACGTCCCATCTCGGTGCGGGCGTCAGAAGCGAGGAGGGTCCGGATAGCGTCCCACTCGATCCCGCGTCCCCAGATTCGGCCTACCTCCACCTTCGCCTCACTCGCTCCCATCCGAGCGGATGGGAGTGTCGGCGGTACCGTCCGGAGTGTTACCGCGGCTAATCGGCCATCCGCTCCCGCCGCTTCGCCTTCTTGCGTGCGGCGAGGGCCTTGCGCTTGCGCCGAACGCTGGGCTTTTCGTAGTGCTGGCGCTTTTTGAATTCTGAGAGGAGCCCGGCCTTCTCGCACTGCTTCTTGAAGCGCTTCAGCGCGCTTTCGAAGGATTCATCGGGCTCGACGATTACCTTGGTCACTCGGCTCCCCCCTCCGGCGAATCACAGGGCTGGTGGGTAAATGTCAACTATATACCATGCGTCCATACCCCGGGCAATCGGACCGCGCGGGCGTCTGCTAGACTGCGGCGAGCCTACACCGTGACGACGCTCGTTGCACCTCCACTCTGGGCGGTCGGCCCGTTCGTGCTGATGCTGCTTGCCATCGCCATCTGCCCGCTCACCGTCCCGCACTGGTGGGAGCGCAACCGGAACAAGCTCGTGGTGTCTGCCGTGCTCGGCGCGCCGGTTCTCATCCTCTATCTGGTGCGCCGTCCGTCGGCGCTCCTGGGCACGGCCGAGGAGTACGTATCGTTCATCGTCATGCTCGGCGGCCTCTACGTCATTTCCGGCGGTATCCTGCTACGTGGCGACCTCGAAGCGACGCCGATCACGAACACCGCCTTCCTCGCGCTGGGCGCCCTGATCGCCTCCTTCATCGGCACCACGGGAGCTTCGATGCTGCTGATTCGCGCGCTGCTCCAGACGAATCGCGAGCGGCGGTACGTGCGGCATACGGTGATCTTCTTCATCTTCCTCGTCTCGAACATCGGCGGCATGCTGACGCCACTCGGCGACCCGCCGCTGTTTCTCGGCTACCTCCAGGGCGTGCCGTTCACCTGGACGTTCCGGCTCTGGCCGCACTGGCTGTTCATGAGCGCGCTGCTGCTCGTCACGTACTTCGTGTGGGACACACGGGCGTACGAGCGCGAGACGCCGGCCGCACGGCGTCGCGACCGCACGCAGATCGAGCCGCTCCGGGTGCGCGGTGCGCTGAACGGCCTCGGCCTCGGCCTCGTCGTCCTCTCCGTGGCGTTCCTGCACGCGCCCTGGCGCGAGCTGTCCATCGTGGCCGCCGCCGCGGTCTCGATGTGGCGGACACCGGCCGCCATCCGGCGCGGCAATGCGTTCACGATGTATCCGATCGTCGAGGTGGCCGTGCTCTTCTTCGGAATCTTCCTGACCATGATCCCCGCTCTGGACCTTCTCCGTGCGCGCGGCGCCGAGCTGAGCGTGCGTGCGCCGGCGCACTTCTTCTGGGCGACCGGCGCGCTGTCCTCATTTCTCGACAACGCGCCGACGTATCTCACCTTCCTCGCGCTCGCGCAGGGTCTCGGACTGGCGAACGATGTGGTCGGCGTTCCGCACGCCATCCTGATCGCCATCAGCGTGGGCGCCGTCGCCATGGGGGCGAACACCTACATCGGGAACGCCCCGAACTTCATGGTGAAGGCCATCGCGGAGCAGGCGAAGGTCAGCATGCCGAGCTTCCTCGGCTACATGCTGTACAGCGGGCTCATCCTGATCCCGACTTTCGTGGCCACGACCTTCGTGTTTTTCCGGTGAGCGCGCCGGCGATCCTGGTGCTGCCGGGTTATGGCGACTCCGGGGATGAGCACTGGCAGAGTCGCTGGGAGGCGGCGGATCCACGACTGCGCCGCGTGGTCCAGCGCGACTGGCTCGAGCCGAAGCTCGATGACTGGCTGATCACGCTCGATCGAGCCGTATCGGCGTGCGCCACTCCGCCGGTGCTCGTCGCGCACAGCCTCGGCTGCATCCTCGTCGCCCACTGGGCGGGGCGGACCCGCGGTCGGGCGGGCGGCGCACTACTGGTGGCGCCGGTGGATTTGGATGCGGGGGCCAACCTCGTCGACCCGGTCGACAGCTTCAGGCCCGTGCCGCTGGTGCGGCTGCCATTCCGTAGCGTCGTCGTCGCGAGCGACGATGATCCCTACACGACCGCCGCGCGCGCCGAGAAGTTCGCGCGCGGGTGGGGAAGCCGCTTCGTCGCGGTCCACGGTGCGGGGCACATCAACAGCGACTCCGGATACGGGGAGTGGCCGCAGGGTCGTGCCCTGCTCGACGAGCTTGCACGCGGGGCCCCGGGCGCCGGCTAGGCCTTCGACACGAGGTCGAGAACCCGGGCGGCCGCGGCCGCCACGGCGGTGGTCACGGTCTCCTCTTCGGCCGCCTCGAAGCCGGTGAGGACGTGGTCCGGCACCTGCGCTTTGTGAGCCGGGCGGCCGATGCCGATCTTCACGCGCCTGACGGCGTCGGTGGCGAGCGCGTCGAGGACGGACTGCACTCCGTTGTGGCCGCCTGCACTGCCCTTGAGCCGCGTGCGCACCTTGCCGAGCTCCATGTCGATGTCGTCGTACACGAGCACCAGGTCCTCGGGGCCGGCATCGAGCGTCTGCAGGAGCCGCCGGACGGCCGAACCGCTGACGTTCATGAAGCTCTGCAGCTTCACGAGATAGAGGGAGTCGCCGCGCCAGGTGCCGCGAGCGACGTGGGCGCCGGCCTGGGGATGGAACGCTTTCTTCAACTGCGCGGCCAGCGCGTCGACGACGCGGTGCCCGATGTTGTGGCGGGTGTCCCGGTACTCCGGGCCTGGATTCCCGAGCCCCACCACAACATGGGCCACGCCGGTCGGTTACTTCTCGGGCTTCTTCGCTGCCGGAGCCTTCTTGCCGCCTTCCGCCTCGGCCGGCGCCGCCTCGTCCTTTGGTTTGCGCTCGGTGAGCACTTCGGGCTCGGCCGGCGTGACGGCCGCCGTCGCAGCCGGCGCGGCGACTTCCTCCGCCATCGGCGGCGACACCGTCGCGACCGCCTGTCCGGGGTCGTTCGTGATCCGCACGCCCTGCGGTGGGCGGAGGTTGGCCACGGTCAGCACGTCGCCGATCGCGAGGTTCGTCACGTCGGCGTCGATGCGCTCCGGAATGTTCGTCGGCAGGCACGACACCTCAACCTCGTGCATGACCAGGTTGAGGATGCCCTTCGTGTCCTTGACGCCGATGGCGTCCCCGACGGGATGCACGGCCACGCGCACGGTGATGGCGCGATCGGCCGAGACCTCTTGTAAGTCCACGTGCAGCAGCGTGTCCGAGACCGGATCGAACTGCATGTCGCGGATGATCGCCATCAGGCTACTGCTGTCGCCGTCGAACTTCAGCGTCAGCAGCTGGGTCGAGCCTTCGTGCCCGTGGATGATTCGCAACACGGCCCGCGGGTCGACGGTGATGGTCTGCGGCTGGGCGCCGCCGTAGAGAATGGCCGGCACCACGCCGGCGCGCCGGAGCTTGCGGACGACGGACTTCCCCGTCCCCTCGCGACGCTTGATGGTCAGCTCTTGCATCGTCATCGCTCTCGCTCCTTCACACGAACAGCGTCGAAACGGATTCTTCGTCGTGGATCCGGCGGATCGCTTCGCCGAGCAGCGGCGCCACGGTGAGCACGGTGACGCGCGCCGCACGCTTGCCGTCGGACACCGGAATCGAGTTCGTGACCACGATCTCCTCGAGCGGCGAGGCCTTGATGCGGTCCACGGCCGGGCCCGAGAGCACCGGATGCACTCCGCAGGCGAGGATGCGCCGCGCTCCCTCGCGCTCGAGGGCCGAGACGGCCTGCACGAGCGTGCCGGCGGTATCGATCATGTCGTCGATCACGACAGCATCCTTGTCGGTGACATCACCGATGAGGTGCATGGCGACGGCGGCGCCGGGCTTGTCGCGCCGCTTGTCGATGATGGCCAGGCTCGCGTTCAGCCGCTTGGCGATCGCCCGCGCCCGCTCGACGCCGCCCGCGTCCGGTGACACGATGACCGGCTGCTGGAGATCCTTCTTGCCGAGGTAGTCGATGATGACCGGCGCGGCGAACAGGTGATCCACCGGGATGTTGAAGAAGCCCTGGATCTGCCCGGCGTGCAGGTCGAGCGCGAGCACGCGGTCGACGCCGGCCGCCTCCAGCAGATCGGCGACCAGCTTCGCCGAGATCGGCACGCGTGGCTGCACCTTGCGGTCCTGGCGGGCGTAGCCGTAGTAGGGCAGCACCGCGGTGATGCGATGCGCCGACGCCCGCTTGAGGGCGTCGATCATGATCAGCAGCTCCATGAGCGTGTCGTTCACCGGCGGGCACGTCGGCTGAATGACGAACACGTCGGCGCCGCGGACGTTCTCGTTCACCTGCACGTAGACCTCGCCGTCCGAGAACCGGCTGACCTCGGCGTCCGAGAGCGGCACGCGGAGGTACTGAGCGATCTCCTCGGCCAGGGGCCGGTTGGCGTTGCCCGTGAACAGTTTCAGCTCGTAGGACATGAGCGCCTCGCCCTCGTCGGTGTGGCAGGGGCGGGAGGATTCGAACCTCCGAATACGGGATCCAAAGTCCCGCGCCTTACCGCTTGGCCACGCCCCTTCATCCCCGTCTCGCTCCGTTCGCCACCAGCCGAACGGCCGGACCCGTCAGTGTCCGTACCGCCCAGCACTCCCACGATCCGCGCGCCACCCGCGCGCGAATCTGCCGCGCCTGCTCGTACGAGCGGGCGACGCCGAAGACCGTCGGCCCGCTGCCCGACATCACGGCGCCGAGCGCGCCCGCCGCCAGCAGCGCCGCCCGCATCTGGACGACCTGCGGGAACGCCGCCGCTGCCGCCGGCTCCATCCCATTGTAGAGGCCGGCTGCGACACGAGCCGCGCCCCGGCGCAGCGCGCCGACAAGCCCTTGAGTGGCCGAGCCGTCGGAGTACATGGCGGGGGTCAGCCGGCCGTACATCTCGGCGGTGCTCGACGCGAATTTGGGGTTCACGAGCACCAGCGCCATCGACCGTCCCTTCAGGGCCTCCACCTTCTCGCCGCGGCCGCGCGCGAGTGCCGCCCCGCCCCGCAGGAAGAACGGGACGTCGGAGCCCAGCGTCGCGGCCACTTCATCGAGCCGCTCGATCGACCACTGGAGCCGCCACAGCCGGTTCAGCCCGATCAGGACGGCCGCGGCATCGCTCGAGCCGCCGCCGAGCCCGGCCGCCACGGGGATGCGCTTGTCGACCGCGATCCGCACCCCGGTCTCGATCCGGGCCGCCTCCCTCAGTGCGGCGGCCGCGCGCCACGCGAGGTTGCTCGCATCGCTCGGGACCGTCGCAGAATCGCTCCGCAACTCCAGGGCGTCGGCGTCGTCGAGGGTGATCCGATCGGACAGATCGACCGCTTGCATCACGGTCGCGATCTCGTGATACCCGTCAGCCCGCTTGCCGAGGACCTCCAGAGTCAGGTTCACCTTGGCAGCGGCCCTGAGCACGAGGCGACGGGCGCTTCCCGACCCCTTCGTCAAGGCACGACAGGCTAGCACGCTGCCCGGTAAGGGTCAACGGATGCTGTGTGTTTTCGCGTCCTTGGGGGGCGTCAGGACGAAACGCTCGGGGTCGACGCCCCCATTCAGCGCGAGCGAGCGGTAGCGGATCTTCGCCGTCACGTATCCCTGTCCGGCCGACACGTCGAGTCCCGTCAGCGCGCCGTCCTCCGCGCGCAGGAAGCGGATCTCCGCCTCCGTACGGCCACCCACGATGTTGACGCGGTTGACCACGCCGCTGGAGAAGTCCATCCACACGCGCTGCTCGTGGTACTTGCCGATCATGTTGATCGACGGGCCGTCTGCGTCGGGCGCGAAGATCTCGGCAATGCGCAGGTCCTTCGGCGGCACCACGCGCCCGGACAGCACCGCCACGAGGTCGTCCGGCTCGAACGGCAGGCTCAGCATGGAGGCGGCCGTCTCGACGGTGGCGGGACCGGTCGTTACCTCGTTGGTGGCGGCGTTGTACGCGACGAGCTGTCCGTCCTTCACCGTCACGAGCAGCACGGGCTGACCGAAGGGCGAAATCGCCTCGAACCGCAAGGAGGCGGGGGTCTTCGAGAGCAGCACCCCCGTGAACCGCTGCTCCTCGGAGCCCTTCTTGAGCGTGACGTCCGCGAGCGCGCGCAAGTCAGACAGCGCATGCCAGTGACCGACGAGGAGATCGATCGCGCGCCGCGCGTCGTCGGAGACCGGCGTGCGCGGCGGCGGCGGCGCGATGGTGCAGCCGGTCAGGACCCAGGCGACGAGCGCGCTACTGAGAAGCCTTCGAGCTCTCACCCTGCACACGGCGAAGCCGCGACTTGGCATCTTGAACCTTCTTGGCCACGCCCTCCGCATTCGGATCGAGCGTCAGCGACTTCTCCCAGGCTTGCAGGGCATCCTCGTCAAAGCCGTTCTTGGCGTAGGCCTCGCCGAGATGATCGAAGATGACCGGGTCTTCCTTGGCCTTCTCCACGGCCCGCTTCAGCTCGCGGAGCGCATCCGGATAGCGGCCCTGCTGGAAGTAGGCCCAGCCGAGGCTGTCGATGAAGTACCCGTTCTCCGGCTCGAGGTCGAGCGCCTTCTTGATCAGGGTCACCGCCTCGTCGAGGTTCTGGCCGCGCTCGGCGTACATGTAGCCGACGTAGTTGTACGCCTCCGCGTGCTTGGGATCGAGACTGATGACCCGGCGGAACGCCCGCACGGCGTCGTCGAACTTCGCCTGCTTTTCGAGGACGACGCCCACCTGGAATTGTAGATCTCGGTGCTTGTCGTCGAGCCCCAGACCTTCCTGCAGCGTCTCGAGCGCGCGGTCGTACTCCTTCGCGCGGAAGTACGCGGTGCCGAGGTAGAGGAACAGCTCCGGCCGGCGCGGTTCCAGGTTGACCGCTTCGCGCAGGACGGCGATGGACTCGTCGAAGCGCTTGGCGCGACTGTGGAGGAACCCGAGCTGCACGCGCGCGTCGATCGAGCGTGGATCCGCCCTCAAGATACGCTCGAGCTCCACCCGCGCCTCGGCGTCCTTGCCCGCATCCATGTAGGCGGTGGCGAGGAAGTACCGCGCGCGGAGGTTCGTGGGCTCGAGCAGCACGACCCGGCGGAAGGCGTCGATGGCGCGATCCCAGAGCTTTTGCTCGTAGAAGACGGCGCCGAGCTTCATCCAGACCCGCGCGTCACGCGGGGCCAGCTCGGCGAGCTGCTCGATCTCCGCCTGTGCTTCCGGATAGCGGCCGAGCCGGATCAGCAGATCGCCCAGTCGCTCGACGAACGCGGGATTGTCGGGGTTGGACCTCACGGCGCGGCGATAGGTCTCCACCGCTTCGTCGGAGCGGTGCCGGGACTCGTACACGTAGCCGAGGGCCGTCCAGGCGCCGTCGTGATCGCTGTCGAGCTCCACCGCGCGCTTGAGCCGCGAGATGGCCTCGTCCCAGTTCTCGGTCTCGATGGCGAGGCGGCCGAGCAGGAAGTGCGCCTGCGCGAGCCGGGGCTGACGATCGACGAGACGGAGCAGGACGTCCCGGGCCCGGTCGTAGGCCTTCTGCTCGACCTGGTAGCGGGCGAGCGTCAGATAGGCGTCCTCGTTCGACGGGTTCAGGGTGATGACGCGCTCGAGCTCGGCCTCCGCCTCGGCGTACTTCTTCTGGGCGCGAAGGAGCTCGGCCAGCGTGAGGTGCGGCTGCACGTCGTCCGGTGCGAGCTGCACCGCCTTCCGCGCCGCCGCCAGCGCCTCGACGGGCTGGTCCGCGCGCACGAGCCACTGCGCGAGCTGTGTCCACAGAAATGCCGAGCTCGGATCGCGCCGCAGCGCCTCCTGCAGGAGCGGTACGGCTTCCTTGAAGCGCCCCGCGTGGACGAGCATCTGCGCGGCGGCGAAATCGTAGTAGGCATCGGCCTGGGGGTCGCGCGCCATCACCGTGAGACGGCGCGGCGCTCCGTCGTCGTCGACCGCCCGCGCCGTGCGTGTCGTGGAAGCGCACGCCGAGGTGGCGAAGATGAGCAGCAGGATGGCAGAGCCGCGGAGGCGGTTCATCGTACCGCACCTCGTGCACCGGCCGGGAACCGGCGCGCCGTGGTGAGCAAGCGGCGCGCGACGTCGGCCAGTGCGGGATCGGAAATCGCCGAGGCCGCCTCGTCGATGTCGCGACGGTCGTCGTCGGTGAGCGCCGTGGCGCGGCG
>Ga0209382_10004839_pt1 | contig 17771 bp, 36 predicted proteins | sample SoiMetdeltSBSDD5_FD_187599 | JGI IMG/M metagenome (GOLD analysis project Ga0209382, IMG submission 187599) | Bulk soil microbial communities from a Populus tree surrounding site in Tennessee, USA - Soil MetaG P. deltoides SBSDD5 (SPAdes) (version 2) | ecosystem: Environmental > Terrestrial >...
CGGCCAAAGACCCATCGTTACTCGGTAAACTTACACGAGGCGCGCCGCAAGTTCTGCCCTACATTGGGGCGGGGGTAGCCACAGGCGGAAGCGGCGCCGCGATGGCCGCAACTGGGGCGTTGATGGAACTGAACGCGCCGGAAAACATTCCGCTGGCAGCTGGACTCGCGGCTGTTCCCGTCCCCGTCGGCCAGGCGTTCAAGGCGGGCGTAAATGCCGTTCGCCGGACGTTCGGCAAGGGGGCGGCGCAGATAATCGAAGCGGAAGCTGGCCCCGCGCTTGCCGCAGAAGTGGCCCCAACCGGCGGACAGGCCAGCCCCGCTGTTCAGCGCGCAATGCAGCAGTTCGAACAGGAAGTCCAGCGTATCAAGACTCTGCCACCGGCGCAGCAAGCGGCAGAGATGGAAGCCGCCATCCAGCGTGTAAGCAGCGAAGCGTCGGGCGTTCGTCCAGTGTCGGCGGATAGGCGCGCGGGATACCCGCCGCTGATGGAATTTCCAGAGAACCCGAACGCGGTACAGATGGCAGGCAGGCTTCCAGGCGAAGCCTCAGGCGCTTCGATGCGCGGCCCGTCCAATGTCGCCCCTATGGATACTGCCCCGCCGCCGCTATCGGCTGAAATTGGCGCGCCACAGTTCGGAGTCAAAGCAGCGCCCGACTTGGGCTACACTGAAACCGTGGGGCCGTCGGTTAGCGCGCCGATGAATCTGGACGCCGCTATCTCGAGCGCAGCGGAGACAGTTCCCCGCTCGAGACTCCAAGCCGCCGTTGGCAACATTCTCGAGCCGTTTCGACTCCTGCGCGCTGTACTGTCGTCGGGCGACATTTCCGCCCCGTTCCGGCAAGGGGCTATCCTAACCCTGCCACCGTCCCAGTGGGGCAAAGCGGCGAAGGCGGGCGTACGGATGTTCCAGGCGTTCAGAACGAAGAATTACGAACAGATAGCGGAAGCCATAGCCGCGCATCCCGACGCGGCGGTTGCGCAGGACGCCGGGCTATATTTGGCCAGCCAGGCGAAGCAGCTCGGCAAAGGCGAAGAGTATTTTCTGTCCCGGTACGCGGACAGGATACCGATAGTCAAGCAGTCGGAACAAGCCTATAAAACGTATCTGGACAGTTTAAGAATGGACACGTTCTCGAGATACAAAGCGGCCATAGACAAGGCCGGGCTTTCGCCGGAAAAGGCGCAGGCGGCATACACGAAGGCAGCGGACTGGATAAATATCACAACCGGGCGCGGCGGCTTCGGCAAGACGATAGATAAAGCGCTTCCCGTCCTAAACGAAATATTCTTTGCGCCCCGCAACCTGGCGTCCAGGCTGAATGTTCTCAACCCGGTTATGTACGCGCGCAATGCGGCTACGGCTGAAGGGCGAGCAGTCCTCAAGGAACAGATGAAAGACCTGGCCCAGTTCGGCGGCATGGTTGCCGCTACCTATCAGTTGGCGAAAGCGGGCGGCGCGCAAGTGTCGCTAGACCCGAACAGCCCCGACTTTCTGAAGATACGCGCCGGGAACTTCAGATACGACCCGCTGGCAGGACTTCAACAGGTAATGCGGCTGTACTACCGAACCGGCGCGGAATTGGGGCGAGACGTTCAAGGCGAGAAGTCCACCGGGCCGGACGCGCTGGATATAGCCGGGCGCTTCCTGCGGGCGAAACTGGCCCCTGTTCCGTCGTTCTTCGTGGACTTCGTGAAGGGCAGAACCGTTACAGGTGAGAAGTTCAACACCAAAGACGCCATTCTAGATAGAACCCTACCGCTACAGTGGGGCGACTTTCTTGACGCGTACCGGGCCGAGGGCTTCCCCGGTGTAGCCAAGTCCCTACCTGGCGCGGTAGGTGTGGGCGTCCAACGGTACGAATCCAACCCCGTAGACGCCGCCATCGAACGCGCGCAGCCGCTATTCACCGAACTAAAGCGCCTCGGCAAGCAAGTATCCGACTTGCGGAAAACGACAAAGCAAGAGTTCAAGAACGGTAAGTGGGTTACGACAGAGAACGAAGACGACGCCAGCTTCAACCGGCGCGTCCAGCAGTTCGGGCAGAATTATACCCAGTACGGCTTGCAACTGCTGGATAGTCCCCGGTTCAGACAAGCGCCGGATAGCGTCAAGGTTCTAGCGCTGGACGCCCTGAACGAACGCGCCAAGCAACTAACCAAGGCTGAGTTCCCATTCCCTGAACTGGCGCTGGACGCCAACACCCTAATGGACAGCGCCGAAGCGTCCGCAGCCAAACGAAACCCGGCTACCAAATGACATGCGAATAAAGTATGGCTCAAGCAGGACGGTAATTTTAGTCAGCAAGTGGGCTATTAAGCTTCCCTCCTTCGCGGGTTGGCGCAACTTCCTCCACGGGCTACTAGCCAACCACCAGGAGCGTCTATTTTCTCAAGCCGAATGGCCCGAACTCTGCCCCGTTCTTTGGAGCCTGCCGCTAGCCATTGTTATCTGCATGCGGCGCGCTGGCCCGCTTGAAATGGCACAGTTTGAGTCTCTCGACTTTGATAGGTTTGTAAACCGCGAGGAATACGCCATCCCTGTCGAAAACAAGCTGGATAGTTTTGGCTGGCTTGACGGGCGAATTGTCGCGGTGGACTACGGTAATTAAAGAGAAACCCGGCCAGCAGATAACCGGGCCACTGCCGGTTGTGAAGTCTGCGCTTCTTGGCTTCACAACCGGTTAGTTTATCTGTAGAATGCGCCCGGGCCAGCGTGCCTGGAATGGCTATGGGGTTCGATTCCCCAACGACTGGCCTCCAATATTGCCCTATCAACAACGGAGGACCCTATGAAACGAACACTACTCATTGCCATCCTGCTGCTTATCCCAGCATTCGCCTACGCCCAGCAAAAAGAAGCCCCAGTTTGCAGCGTCCGAATCCTGCTTCTAAACCAGAACTGGGACGACCACTCCCAAACCCGCGAACTAATGAGTCCAGACCAGACAAAGTGGTGGCTCGAAGACGGCCAAAAGAAGTTCAAAAGCTTCTGCTTTGTCCATGCCTCCAAGCCCTACGACTTCAAACTCGTCTGGACTGACACTGACACTTTCCGAACTATCTACGTCCCGTCCACCACAACCACTAACGGCTCGGTAGAAGTCGGGGGTAAAACCGCCACATACTCCGAAGTGTCACATGGCCCAGGCCATCGCCAAACAGTCAGAAAAATGTGGGTACAAATCCAACTGTTCAAAGCCGACGCCGAACCCGATTCTACACCCCTATTCATCGAACTCCATAAAGGTGATTGGGTGTGGTCTAAACCCGACAGGCAGGCCCTAGAGAACGGCCTGAAAGCGCTCTCTAAACTGATAAATCCTAAGTAATACTTGACTTATCTCTGTCCCATTAGTAACATGTCACCATTGGGGGAACTGGTAGACGGGTTGCCAGTAGCGCTTCTTCCCCACTAACCTACTTATTCTTTAACACTTAACCTTGTGAAATTTTCTGTGGGAGAATGAACGTCATATGGCTGCGGCGGCGTGGAAGGACATGCTGCGAACGTGCCAGTAGGTTGCCGAGTAGGTGACGCCAAAGGGGCCGAACGCGCGTCGGGACTGTTAAAGCTCGGAGTCTTGAGTACCCCAAGTCAACGGGGAGGACGGGAATAAGCACCCCAGCAGTCTAGCCGGTATCAAGCCCGGCCCGCAGCCAACCCCTGTAAAAGTTTTTTGGGTGAGAATAGACGCCATGCCCCGCCCCTCACCCCACCCCTGGGCGCATCGGCGGCCCTAAGCATCTGTGTCATCCCTGATACACCGTCTCACACACAGCACGTCGCACAGTGTACTGCGTATGAGACAGAGTGTCACCATACGGTTACAGGTTAGTAACGTTACAGGGTATGTTAACCCTGTTAACTGTGGCAGAAATGCACATTAGCGGGGATACTGTGGCGGAAATGAGACAGAGTGGAGGGAGTTGATGATTTATCAGGGGTTTTACCCAAAGCCGCGTATTGCTTTAATCCAAAGGGGTAATAGCCTGCTGGTAGACTCACCAGGCCGAAGTGCGGCATGCTCGGGCCGAGCATCGGAGGAGGTTCTAGCCCAAATAGGCTGGTAAGGGTGTTCAGGGAGGTAGAAGGGTTTGAATCCTACGAGCCTTGCCAGCGCCATTGCTACATTGTATCTAAGTTGGTTCATTTCTCATTCTCCTGGGCTTCCAAGTCTTCAATAGCCTGGTTGGTAAGGGTTTGCTTACCACGGTTGGTGAGACGGTTGTGGAAGAGCTGGGTAAGTGCGGTTGGTTTGTTGTTCTCAGGTGGCGTGATAGGGCCGAACCATTCAGCGGATAGGATGTCAGGTTTGCTGAACGTGACGCCGATGCTGCATTCATAGAAGTCGAGTAGGGAGTTGAGATAGACGATAATGGGAGTTGGAAGTTCTCCATGTTCTATGACGCGACTCTTAACCCAATAGAAGCCGGGTTCAGTTGGATATTCAGTAGTCCAGTTCATTTCTCATTCTCCTTCCGGTAGGACGTCGAACCTATCGAACGCTTTGCGTTGAGCCGCGAGCATTTGAATGCCGATAGGGGCATCATTCTCCTGACTGACAGCTAATAGCGCGGCCCTGCATATGGCCAGTGGTGGAGTATCCGCATCTGCATGGCCGCCTTCAACCTTGCGAAGATAGACGTGCCATCTATCAGTGTCGGAGTTATGCTGAATTGTGACACCTGCGAATTTCTCAACCACCTGCCAGGCGGCTGCGATATCGGTTGAGTATTCGGGCCATTCATACTCTTCTGACTGGCTATAGTTAGGCATTTCCTCTTTACCGTCCCATTTTTCAAGCCAGTTAGCGTATCTATCGGGTTCACCAAGAAACCTGAAACGCTGGCCGTATGGATATGGCGGAGTGGTGTAGGTATAAACCCAGACGCACCATATCCAGCCCATCACCCTCTCAGCGATAATGGCGTCCAATTCCCTGCCCGCTGGCATATTCTCGATATCTTCAGCTTTCATAGCTTGGTTTCCTTATCTAGACAATTATCGCAGGTAAAGCCTTCATAGTCGTAAGCGGCGTAGTCGCACTCACAGTCGTACTCAGGCAAATATGCGAGATGTTCTACGACAAATGAGCATTCAAACGAGCCATGACCTTCGGTGTAGCGAAGGTGATTGACTCCCGTCTGGCGTTCGAGTTCTTTGATATCTTCAGGCTTCATTATCGGCCTCCAACATCGTCTCAAGCATATACGCCAAGTCGCTAGTGGTAAGCTCGTCAATACGTCCCGCGCCAGCGCCTACAACCTCTCCGTTCGGATTGGTGACAACAATGCGATACCATTCGACGCGAAACGGCCGGCGCTCACAGTACCGCTGCGTCGTCGCAATGGTGAGGCCGTCGCGGGTGTATCTGAGTGAAGGTAGCGTTGTTTGCATAGCGCCAATAATATCACAAAACTGCGCAGTTGAACTATTTTCAATTCTAATGAAATAGTTCTTGACTTCAGGTAACCCTAGGGTTATTATCTTAGTTATGGAAACAACAACAAACATCAACGGAGGCAATATGATTATAGCGAAATTCGAGAACGGTCAAAGCGTCAGCCAAACCCGCACGGCAGATTATTGGGTAGTGGAGCAAGTTGCGGCAAGCAAATTCCTTGTCACCAACCCGGCGGGCGAAATCGCCATGTCTAATTTCCACAAGGCCGAGCATGCATGCAAAGCGGCGCTCAACCTGAGCAAAAAGCCGTACGGCTGCTTATACGGGAATGAACTAAACGCGCTGAAGCCGACAATTGGCCTAGACGGGATAAAAGAGCTAGAGGAGCTGGAAGAAAGCCAGTGCATGGTAGGCGGACACCCACCTGACTGTAAGGGCCACATTTAATAATTATTCTATTGACTTCCATAACCCTAGGGTTTATACTGCGCCTGTCAGTTGGAATTGAAAACAAAACAACACCGGAGGAAATGAAATGGCAACCAGAACACAGACAACCGAAACCGAGAAATGGGAAAAGATATGGTCAACCTACATCGCCGCGCTGCAAGTTCTGGACAGGCCAATCAAGGGCGCGAACGCAAGAATGGCCCACGCGAGACTGGCGAAGGCTGAAAACGCTATCCGCAAGTATGACCCCAGGGCATACGAGAAATACGTGATGGGCCGATAATGCCCAGGAGGCAATTATGTGGGACTTTTGCGACGACTGCGGGGAATGGGACTATATATCTACGGACACGGGCTTATGCTCGGAGTGCGAGGAAGACGAGGAATAACGCTGTTTGACAATCGGTAAATCCCAGAGGCTGTGACGCCGCCCAGGTACGTCAGTGATAGTTCTTAGGAACGAAGCACGGTATGTCTGCGAACAATACCAGCCGTGGGATTTACTGATTGTCAAATGGCTAAACAACGGAGGAAGAGATGAAATACAGAGTCGCATGGGTTAAGAAAAGTGACATCATGAGAGGCGAGATACACAAAGGCCAACTACTTAGCCTTGAAGACGCTCAAGCGTGGGCCAGAGAATGCAATGAAACATCTCCCGACTTCTACCACTTTTTAGAAACAGAGGAGGGCGAGACAATGCCGACGGAGGGATGGCGAAGAGAAACCCTTCAGCAAATAAGGGCCAAGCCATGACACCTGAAGAACGCCAACAATCACTAGCCGACGCGCGCCGCGCCTGCGAATGGCTAGACAAGCACGTACCAACCTGGGAATTAGACAGAGGTTCGTCGCTACGGGACGAAATCAACTGCCTAATCGCGGAGTTCACCCGCCTTGACGCCAAAGAGGAAGCAATGGAGGAGGATTGACATCAGCCGAACGCCAACAATCACTAGCCGACGCGCGCCGCGCCTGCGAATGGCTGGAAGAATATTTGGGCAGCGAGTCGCAGGGCGTAATCGGAGACTTAATAGCTTCGGAATACGCCCTGGACTTAATAGCGGGCTTCCAAATACTGGACGCGAAAGAACAAGCGCAAGTCGCGGCAGGCGAACACGGACACAAAGGCGGCAGGCCGAAGAAGGCCCCTAAGAAACGAGGCAAGAAATGACCAGGCAGACAATCGGACAATTCACAATCAACTATGAACCATCCCTTGAATTTGCCACGGTTACAGTGCAGGGCATACTGGCGCCCGAGGTTGTCCATTCCGAGGATGGGCCGCAGGCGCTAGAGAAATGCGCTGCATGGGCAGAGGAGCAGAACGGAGGCAAGAAATGACAGCTAGAGAAAGAGTAATGGAAGTATTAAAAATGCCATGGCGTCCCGACCCTGACCCGTACGCGCCAGGCAGGCGAGAGTTTTTATTGCACGAAGAACTTGAACGCCGACTTGAGCAAGCCATCAACGCCGCAGTCGAGGAGGAACGCGAAGCCTGCGCCCGGATAGCCGACGAAGAAGGTGTTGTGTTTTGTGACGACGAGACGAGTATCGCCGCTCGTATCCGCGCCCGTTCTGCATCTTCAGATAATGGAGGGACGAAATGACATTGATAAACGATAGGGCGCATGACGTAGTAGACAGGGCTTGTGAAACCCTAACCAGATGGCCCCATGACTTCATCGACCAGGAAGACCTGGTAATGCTAATTCACGGGGCAATAGAGGACGCAGTTCAGGAGGAACGCTGCGCCATCGCATACGAGTTAGGCGGAATGAGGACAGAGGCGGAAACAGTCGCAGAGCGAGCCGTATACGATAAGATTGCCGCCCTTCTCGACGCCCGTTCTACCGCTTCTTCAACCCCTCAAGCGGACTAAGCGTCCGGTGGGCGTCTTTCAAGTCCTCCGCGTCTTCAGCCACATATTGCTGAGTCATAGCCATAGACTCATGGCCGAATAACCGCTGCAAATAGATAGGGTTTCCGCCGCTTCTCAAGTAGGACTTCCCGAAAAACCTGCGAAACGCATGAAAGCAGCCTTCAGACTTCTCAATCCCAACAGCCCGCAAGACAGCCAGAAAGTCCCGCTTGAAATTCCAATAGGACATTGGCCCACCGTTTCTGACGCAGAACACAACTGAATGCTGATGCGAGTTAACCCAACGGAATAGAACTTTCCTGCATTCTGGCGATATTGGCGCGCGACGCCACTTGCCGCCTTTGCCTTGAAGCGTAACTAGTAGGTCGTCCCAATCTATCCTGTCCCGGGTAAGCGTCAGGGCTTCGTTTATCCGACACCCGGTGTCTATCAGAAGACAGAGAAGCGTCATAACCCGTCGTCCTGAGCGCGAGGCTGGCTTATAGGCGACGATACGGGCAACATCCTGGGCAGAGTATGTGTTTAGGGTTCGACGGGGCTTCCTGGCCAACGGGACGCGAAAACGCTGGTTTGTGTGGCTGTTATCGTGAAGCCAGGTTAGGAATGAGTTCACCCCGCTGGCATAGCTGTTTATTGAACCTGGCTTGAGTCCAGCCGAGGACATGGTGATAACCCACTGCTTCAACCGTTCAGTTGTCAGATGTTGAACGCAGGTGCAGCCAGCATAGAACCCGAACGCGCGCAAGCCGTCGGCATAACTGCCCAGGGTCTTCTGTGTCGCGTTCTTGAGTATCTGCTTTTCGCGGCGGAATTGGGCGAAGAGAGACTGCATATTAGTTGCTCAATTCGCTCTCGAAACGCCGCTGTGCGCATGCAACCGCTTTGAAAGCGCGCCCGTTAGCTCAGTTGGTAGAGCAACTGGCTTTTAACCAGTGGGTCGCAGGTTCGAGTCCTGCACGGCTCATTTCTCTTAGCTGTCAAGCATTTACCACAACGCATTGCGGCGCAGGAAAAGAGCGAATTAGTTGCTCAAACTGTGTTGTTTGGTTTCTCCGACGGTGGGAATTATGGCTGAGGCAGGTTACCGCGTCAATGTTTTATCTCCGGTTGTTTATCTCTTTCGCTTCGAAGAGTATGTCTTTGAACTGCTGTTCGTTCGTGGCAATCCAGGCGTCTGACTTCTCAGCCAGATGCAGAACCGCGTCCGCAAAATAGGCAATCTTCTCAAAGTCCGCAGGCCGCCCGTGGGCCAAGTTGTTAATCGCATACGCTATATTGGCAATGTAAACCTTTCGTTCTTTATCTGTCATTATTTACCTCCGTTGTTGTTTAAGTTTTGCGTGTTGTTTTGCCGGATGCGTCCCCCGGCCATGTCATTCTTTTGTCGCAGGGTTCAGTTGGGCCATGCTTTGTCCCACATCCACCGCAGACCATCAGGCATCACCTCCTTCCGTGGCTTTCTTAATTGCCGCTTTCGCCTTGTCTACCGCTTCACCCCAAGCTGTCACCGCTGGGCCGTCCCAGCCCTCCCCTTCACGTTCTCGCACGTAGTAAACCAGGTCGCCCAGGTGGATATGCGGGTTCGACGACAGGGCTTGCAGCGCTTCCAACAAATCCGCATTGACACTTAGAAGCCATTCCATGTCGTTGTCGCTATTTAGAACCCAGTCGGAGATTGAACCCTCTTCAAGTTTGGCGTCGGTGTCTGTCTCTTCGGATATGTACCGTCGCAGTCGTTCTTTAATGCGGCTGTGCCTATTCATTATTTGCCCCCGTTCTCAACTTTCTGTCTAAAAATATCAATGGCCTGGCTCAACTCGCCGTCACCCAGCGAACCTATCGCAGAATGCAGCGTCAGATTAGCGTTAACGTTGAATTTCCCTATCAGCCACTTCAACAATTGCGGCTCGCTGTAGCCCAGCTTGCGGTTAAGCGCCAACAATTCCTCGCCGGGGCTTGTCGGCTGCGCCCCCTCAAGTTTGACGTTGCGGACGGGTTCGGGTGGCGGGCCGTATTGCCGCAATTGCTCTTCACGCGCGGCGGCGGGTTCTTCGGCGTACTTCTCTGCCTTATAGTCGGAGTCGTACAAGTCCAGCGCAATGCCGAGCAGTGAAGCGCACTTCTTCATGGCGTCGGTGGCCGCGCCCTTGTAGGCGTCCCCTATCGAAACCGGCGCTGTCCCATTCTTCAGCATTTCTATCGGCTGGCAACCAAACTGCGTTTTCGTCACCGCCTGCCCGTTGAGTCGAACCGTCAGAGTCCCGCGCACTTTTACTTCAAACGGCTTTCCGTCGTTCAGCAGCAGTTCTTCATTGTCGGCAACAAAGTCCCAATCCCACCCGAACGCCTGGTTGAGCGTGCGAATGACATAGGGGCCGTCGGTGTACTTCAGCCTCATTCCACCGCGTCCCACACGTTCACGGATTTCACCTTTCGGGGTTGACTGTGTCGCTATCTGCCTCAACGCCTCAAGCTGCTGACTCTTTGCCGCTTCCGCCAGTCCACCATGCGCTACCTGCATTGCTGTTGACATTGTTTCCTCTCTTTCGATAAGCGGGGAGGCGGACTTTGATGGAGTCTCCCTTGCCCACCTCCCCTTTTCGCGCACGCCCCCACGTGCGCAAACTCAAACATCCCACTTTACGCCATCGTGCGCCACTTCAACCACGCACTTGCCGCGCGGCTTCACCAGCACGGCAGTGTCGCGCTGTTCAAACTTGTCTGTCTCAACTTCCGGTTCGTTCTCTGCGCTGTCCGTCCATTCGTCGGGCGGCAGTCCCAGAATGTCGTCTTCCGGTTCGGGTGGCCCACTGCAACCCGGCGGATAGTCCCAACCAAATATCCTCATAAAACCTCCTATAAACTCCATCCAACGTTTCGACTCAAGAACGCCTGCGACTCGGCAGGCGTCGGGTTCTGCTGGCGCTGGGACTGGACGGCGATATTGACGACGGCGGCGCTGGCTATATGGAAGCAGAGGCCGCGCGCCGGGCAGTCGCACTCTGCCAGCTTGTCGCCGTTTACCACCACAAACTTGACGGTGTAGCTGTTGCCCTTGCTGCCGGTGACGGCATAGGTGCGGGCGTCTGCGTTGATGACGCGCACTTTAGGGTGTACATCTTTCGCCCTGCGTATCGCGTTCGCCATTTTGTCTCTTTCTAGTTTCAGCATATGAACTCCGTTTGGTATCTCTTCAACGGACGTAGGATACCATATTGATACCAGTATGCAAGAGAAAAATGCAGAGAATAGAAAAAAGTTTATATGTGCGCCGTATCACATAAGGGAATTAATCAGCTGAGAGGGTTTATTTCTTTGTGAACTGCGCAGGTGAGTGTATAGTGCGAGGTTAGGCGCCCTCGCACGCCACGCGCCATTGATGTCGCCACGAATCACTCACGATGGCGCCACGTTCCTGCCCCACCCCCACCTTGCTCTTTGTATCTCGCACACCCCAGGACTCCATCAACCTATAAACAGGACATAGACACCGATGCTTCCGCCTGAATTGCAACGTCACATGCTGTCACTTGCCGAAATACTACCGCTGATAGTCGCCAATGCTGCGACACCTGACCCGGTAGTCCAAGTAATCTTAAAACTTATACGGGAATTGAAGACAATACTGGGCGAGGACGGCCTGAGAACCATTCAAGCCGCCGAGGTAAAAGCTGTTCTTAGGGCGGTTGCCTACCGCCGAGAGGATTGAATCTTCGCGCGCAGGCGTTCGCGCTGTTGCTGCTTCACTTTCTCGATTTCCGCGTTTTCCTGGCTAATGGCCTCGGCCAGGATATCCGCGTACCGGCGCATGGCTTCGATTACAAACTGATTCCCACTTGCAAACCCGCACGACGCGCCGAGTTCCGCCAGACGTGTCTGAAATTCCGACTCTATCCTCAGGTTGAACTGACCCTTTTTCGGTTTCAATTGTTTCTTCATCCGGTTTCCTAGCAGATAGGGCAAAGGCGATTTATCCGTCGGGCAAAGGATAATGCTTGACAGGTTGATACCGGGGTGGTATCGTGCTGCCGTTACGTTGCTACACAGCAGGAGTAGGAGGGAGAAATATATGTCAGATAGCGACAAAAAAGCAAAGAAACCAAAAAACTTTCACGTCCGGTTCAGACCCGACCAGGCCGAGTGGCTTCACGAAAACTTAGGCCCCCACCACCGCAATGTCCCTGAGAAAATCAGGAAGATAGTGGACAAGGAAATGATTAAGCAAGAACTCAATAAAGAAAAGCGGAAACGCTGAGAACTCAGCCCGCGCCCTATCATCTCCGAACACAGCAGGCGCGGGGTATCCAACACCCAGACGGGTTTAAGGGCAAACATCAACCCGTCTGGGCTTCCTTTTTGGAGGCCGTATGGCGACAACGTTACTGATTCTGGCTTTCGTGATTGCGTGGCCGTTCTTCATCGTGAAGGTAATCAAGTGGTGTAAACCCTATCGAGATTGAGTTTGGGCAAGCGCCCAAAGGCGGGGTAGGGCTGTGGAACTGAGTGCCTACCTGTCCCGTCGAGCTGCCTATAAGTGGGGCGGCGCTGTCCGCCCCACATTTGTTGAGAACATCAATGAACGCGTTTCAAGAAGCCAGCCAGATAGAAGCGATAGCCCGACGCGAAATCCTGCCGTGGTTGCACCTGAAATGCGAATCGGTAGAAGACACCGGGGACAGCTTGTGGCTTCAGAAAATCGTAGGCGACTTCATTGTTGTTCAAGAGGGGCGTAAGCGCGGAATCGAACTGAAAGCCGAAGCGAAATACACCGGCAATCTCTTTCTCGAAACGTGGAGCAATCTGCCGGAGTTGACACCGGGGTGGATGCTGACCAGCCGGGCCGACGACTTGCTCTACTACTTCGCGGACGTGAAGACGCTGTACTCAATCAAGCTGCGTCGGCTGCAAGAATGGGCGTTTGGGATTGGGGAGAAAGAGGGCCACATCTACAAGTACCGCGAAGTCGCCCAGGCGAAATATCAACAAATCAATTTCACGCGGGGCAGACTTGTCCCGCTTCACGCACTAGAAGACGCGCGGATTCCGATGAGGAAATACACCGCCGACGATAGAAGACAGTAAATAACCCCACCCTCACCGTAGGCAGTTGCAATGGCTTTTACATCAATCCCGAATGAGGCGATTGACCGAATGACGGAATTAAGCGCAGGGGCATGGCGCCTCTACTGTGTCCTAGCAAGATACAGGAACCAAAAGACGGGCAAGTGTTGCCCATCGGCTCAAACCTTAGCGCAGGTGATGAAGATGGACAGAAGGCACATTTTCAGACTGAAAGGGGAGCTGGCCCAGCTTGAGTGGGCGCGCTTTGACGGAGGCAATGTGACTGAACTGCTCGGTTTTGGTGGTGACATTATTGTCACCACCCCTGGTGACAATAATAGCACTGTCAAAAAAGTCACTAGTGCTAAAAATGTCACCCCACAGGGACAAAAATGTCACCAAGTGGTGGCAAAAATGTCAGTTGCATATAAGGAAGAACAAGACGAAAGAACAAGACTAATAGAACAAGACAATACACCCGTCGCTGTCGCTCCGGCAGGCGGACTCAGCAGCAAGGAGTGCTACACCCTATTCGTCGAACTTCGGACGGCTACAGGCGGCTATGAGGTTCCCTACCAGAACGGCGCGAAGGATTTCGTCCAGCTTGCCAAGTTGCTGAAGACTTGCGAGAGAACCAACTGGACGTTGACGGCTGAGCGGTTCAGGCAAGCGGCCCGAAACTATTTCGTTACACCACGAAGTTCTCACACGCTGGCAGATTTGGCCGCACACTTCAGCGACTTCTTCAAACACGCATTGGACAGATTCGGCAAACCAGTGGAGGAAAACGGCAATGGAAGACATCAAGTCCCTCGCAACGAAACATACGGCGAACGAACAGGTAGACAAATGGAAGAACTCTTCGCCAACTCTCTCGCCGCGTCAATTGGCGATAGTGGCCCTGATACAGCAGACACAGAAGCGCCGTGGCCTGCCATTGATAGCGGCGGGTTTTGAACTGCAAAGCACGCTGAAGGGCTGGGAGTCTGCCACGAAAGCCATACCCGACGAATATCTAAGCCGCAGTTACGAACACGCTGTGGGCAACTGGCCCTGGACGGAACGCAAGGGGTTTGAAGCCGACGCCATAGCCGACGCCTACAAGATACTTGTCGTGGAAGACAAGCAGCGCGCCGAAGCAACCAAGCGCAACGCGGCCCGCCAGAACCCCGACACATACCGGTGCTGGCACTGCCAGGACGTCGGCTATCAGTCTGTGTTCACCTACCAAAACAAACTCTGGTACGTGGCGCTTAGGCCGTGCTATTGCGAAGCCGCGCCGGTGGAACAGCGGCAAGAGTTCCGGCTTAGCGAAACAGATTTCGTGCGGGACGGAGTAGGGAATTACGCGCGGCTGGTCGATATTGAGAAATACGGCTATCCGACGGAAGCATTCAAAGCCAGCATTGACGCGCTGGCGAAACGATAATGACAATGGGCAACGCGCTGAAAACAATTCTAAGTCTGTGCGACTACTCCGGCAACTGGCCCAGGTTCTACCGGGAAGCCGGGTACGACGTCCGCCAGTTCGACTTGAAGAACGGAGACGACGTGCGACTACTTGAGAGAATTGACGCCAACGTTTACGGCATTCTGGCCGCACCCGTCTGCACCGTATTCGCCAATTCGGGGGCGCGCTGGCCACGAACCGACGACGAAATGCGGGAAGGACTTGCGCTGGTTGACGCCTGCCTGCGCGCGGTTGTGATTTATCAGCGCACTCTCAAATTCTGGGCGCTTGAGAACCCGGTGGGCAAGCTATCGCGCTACCTGGGCCAGCCCCGAATGCGGTTCAACCCCTGCGACTTTGGCGACCCGTACACAAAGAAAACCTGTCTATGGGGTGAGTTTGTTGCCCCGTCGCCACTGTTCGTCAGCGCAAAGTCGGTTGAGCCTATCAATGGTTCCATGATGTGGGCCAGGTATGGCGGCAAGTCCGAACGCACAAAAGAGGGGCGTTCTATAACGCCACTGGGATTTGCAAAAGCATTTTTTGAGGCTAACCAATAACAACGGAGGTTTTATGACAACACAAGTAATAACGCCCGCTGAGGCGTGGGAAGAAGTGGAGAGGTTGAAAGCGTGGGTTATCTTCAACCGCCAAGACGGCAAATGGTACGCGGATGTCCCAGCGGAAATGTTTTATTTTGGCTGCGGGGATACCCCGCTGGAGGCTGTCACCCACATGCTTAGCCGGATAGCGGAAGTGGCAAAGAAAGCGGAGGCGGCTAATGTCTGAATTAAAATGGGTATCGCTTGCGTTCGTCCAAGTTGCTAAATTGTGTGAAGCCTTAGGCGTCGAGGCTATCAACCGATTGCCCGGCTGTTGGGAGCACCAGGTAGACGATAATTGGTTTATCGCCGCTAATGGCCACAGGGAGCCGACGAAGTGCACAAAGGGTATAACTGTTCAGCCATTCCACTGCTACGTCGAATGGAACGGCTTCCCGGCTGGCGAGTTTCACCCCATTGAAGGGGGCTTTATCGCAATGGGACAACTAGCGAACGAAGACACGTTTATCGAGGCGCTTCAGCGCGCGACGGAGAAAGCTAATGCAAGTGTGTAAACTCATTCTGCCGTTGGACGCCAACGAAATGAACCCCAATAAGCGCCGCAGACTGCGGGACTGGATAAGCACCAAGACGCGCCACAAGAATACAGCGTACGCCACATGGCTTGTGGCGGACAGGCCCAGGTCGGCGTCCCCCGTCACCGTCAATGTCACTATCCGACGCGGACGACTGCTGGACGAAGACAACGCGCGGGCCAGCTTGAAAGCTGTGTTTGACGGGCTGTTCAAGGGCGGCATAACGCCGGACGACTCGCCGCAGTGGGTGAAACTTGGGACGCTGACGCAGGAAGTCGGCAAGCGGTGGAAACTGAAACCCGAGATAGAAATTGTAGTGGAGGAGACGTAATGACACTCAAAGACTTCAAGAAAACTATTTGGTATCAGCCGACGTTGAGCAGATATGACTTGCATTTGAAAGTCTGCAAGAAGCTAAACTGTGAAGACTTGATAGTGCCATTTCAGAAGTTCATTGACGAGGTGATGGACGAAGACATATCCGACGCGGTTCGCGCCGACATGCTGGCCATCACCGACGTTGAACCCTACGTCGCGTTTCAGAAGTATCCGGCATATATCGAGCCGACGAAGGATGAACAGAAGCTAGGGTTTTACAGCGAAGAAATGGGGAGAAAGTTGAGGTGAGATATGGAGACAATTCTTTTAGTTCTTAGTTTCGTCAGCGGGGCCACCACTCTAGGTATAGCCACACACGCGGCCTACCGCTTAGGCCATGCCGCCGGTGTTCTAGCCGAACGCGAACGGCGCATGCGGCTGGAAGCGGAGGCCGAGAGACGCTTCTATGTGCAGCTTCAGAAAGCAGCCGAGAAAAACCCCGAACTTTGGGAGACGGAGATAGACGCATGATTACGATAAACCTTGATTTATTCCACGATGGAGTCAACGCGGCTAATCCGTGGAGAAATAATAGGTCAATCATAGAATTGAAAGTCTACGAAGGCAGGCTAGAGATTGTCTTAGATGATTTCTGCGACCAGGTGAGCGGGTTCTTTAGAAGCGAAGCCGACATCGCGACTCTAAGGGATGCTTTAACCAGGTACATAGAAACAGGGGGCTTATAACCAGCGCCCTAGTCCCTGTCGAAAGCAGGGACTAGGGTTCACCGAACAACCGGCAGAGATAGACACGGTTGACGGCGGCTGTCAGAAGACAGCGCCAATAGTCTTTACCGTGTCTTCCTAAAAGGGAAGGGAAGACATGCAAAACCAAAACGACGAAAGAAGTATTTTTGATTGGCTGATATGGACGCTTATTCACCTGGTTATCATTGTGGCCATCGGCTACGCGGGCGTTCAGGTGTACGGCTGGCGTCTCGGCCTGTGGGTTGCGGCCTCGGCCACGGTTGCGGGGTTCGCGTCCTGCTACCTGTTCGCCAAGGACGTCCCCGGTGAGACTCTAATGAAATGCTGGCTGTATCTCTGCGTCGCGCTGAACGCCGGGTATCTTGTCCACAACGGGGCGCGCAATATCGGGATTGAGGGCTACAACGCCGCCCAGGTGGAAAAGTACGAACGCGGGATGGCCGAAGCAGGGAAGGCCACCAGCCGACGAATTGCCAGGGAATTGAGACTCGGCGCAAAAGAAGCGTCCACGATTGAAATGGCGTTCAGTGACGGGGTGTCGGTTATCGTGGCGATTCTGGCGTTTCTCGAACTGGCCAGCGCGCTAATGATATTCGCACTATCGTCGCGTCGGCTGAAGCTGCAGCCCGTAATAGTCCAGCAACAGGAAACTGCCATAAAGTTACCGGTTAATTTGCAGGAATTTCCAGAGGCATTGCCGACGGGTAGGTTAGAAACGGGAAAAGACTCCCGCCGATAGGTGACACAACACAAGAGAAAGAGTCGGCGGAAGTCTTTAAAAGTGAACCTAGTATTAACCCAAAACCAGTGGCAAAGCAAGAGTTTGCCAACGTTGGCAAACTGCCTGCCAATGTACTGCAAATGCCAACGTTGGCAAAAGCGCGCAACCTGTTGAACTTTAATGCGTTACCGTGGCGTCGAAAGGCCGGGAAGCCGCCCGCGCCAAAAGGCTTTTACTGGCAAGCTAGCGGTAGTAAAACTACCGGAAAAGCCACCACGAAAAAGCGTATGCTGTTCGGGTGGACATTGATAAAGAACGGCAAATGCCAATCCTGCGGCGAACGGTACCGTCCGCCCGTCGCGTATCTCAAAGGCGAGTCTTGGGACTCACTAAAAGGAGAAAGCCATGAGCGCCAGAAAGCCGAAATTAGACTCCTGCTCGGAAAGTGCCAACGAAGGCTTAACGATTTACGATGCCCCGAATGTCTGCCGCGAAATTATGGCCAAGTGTCAAACATTAGCCGAACAAGTTGAGCCGAGTATCGCCGCCGAAATTCGGGACGTTGGCGAGAAAAC
>Ga0209382_10004840_pt1 | contig 17768 bp, 22 predicted proteins | sample SoiMetdeltSBSDD5_FD_187599 | JGI IMG/M metagenome (GOLD analysis project Ga0209382, IMG submission 187599) | Bulk soil microbial communities from a Populus tree surrounding site in Tennessee, USA - Soil MetaG P. deltoides SBSDD5 (SPAdes) (version 2) | ecosystem: Environmental > Terrestrial >...
ACAGCCGCTGGTATGCCCACCAGCTGAACCCCGACCTTCCGCATCCTCCACCAGGGGCGCTCGCCGGCGGACCCAACTCGTCGATCCAGGATCCGCTGGCGCAGCGGAAGCTTGCCGGGTGCGTGGGCCAGTTCTGCTACATCGACGACATTGAGTCGTGGTCGACCAACGAGCTGACCATCAACTGGAACTCGCCGCTGGCGTGGGTCACCTCATTCCTCGCCACACCTACGGTCAAGGGCGACTGCCAGGTCACCTACGTCCGGCACGGCCAGTGGCACAGCGGTTTCGTCTCGCAGGTGACCATCACGAACACCGGCACCGAGAGGATAGACGGATGGCAGCTTCGGTGGTCATTCCTAAGTGGACAGACCGTTGGCACGTCGTGGGGCGCCTCCCTCAGCCAGTCCGCAGCGATGGTCACCGCGACCGCTGCCAACTGGACGAGGCTGATAGAGCCCGGCAGGTCCGTCACGTTCGGCTTCCTGGGCACCCCTGGCTCAGGACCCAACCCGGACCCCGAGGTCTTCCTGCTCAACGGTGCGCGCTGCGGCTAGCACCCTGATGTGGCGGTAGACGATCCACAGCGGGACGATGCCGAACACGCCGAAGGAGATGTCGGCGAGCTGCCACCACAGCGGGATACCGCGGATCGGGCCGGCGATTAACGCCAGCGGGATCACGGCGACGCAGCACAGCATGCCCCACTGCACGACCCAGACGTTGCGCACCGGATCCCGCAGCGGGCCGATGAACGCCAGCCCGATGACGATGTGGGCGAAGGCGAGCCAGTCTGTGCCGTAGAAGAGGAACGGGTAGTCGCGGTCGGCGGCCTCGATGCCGGCCCGGACGTGGTCGAGCCACTCGTCCGCGAAAGCCGGCATGGGTACCCCCTGAAGAAAACGAACCCCGGAAACGAGCGGGAAGGCGGTCACGCCGCTGAGGATCAGCCCCACCAGGAAGATGATCAGCCAGACGCGGATGCGACGCAGTCTGTGAGAAGGGGCTGTGGGCTGGGGGGATGGCGGGCGGGGATGGGCAGCGGTCACGCCGCGAAGGTTAACGTGATCATTACAAGGCGCGCGAGCACGTCTTCACCTTTCCCACACACGGCGTCAAGTAGTGTCGGGCATATGACATTCGAATCCGGCCGGAAGATCCGGGTCGCCGTGGTCTTCGGTGGTCGAAGCACCGAGCACTCCGTCTCCGCAGTCAGCGCGGGCAGCGTCCTGTCGGCGCTCGATCCGGCGGAGTTCGATGTCATCCCGGTCGGGATCACGCGCGAGGGCCGGTGGGTGCTCACCTCCGGCGACCCGTCGCAGCTGGCGATCGAGGGCTCGAGGCTTCCGGAGATCACCGACTCGTCAGGGGCGGCCGTGACCCTGCCCGCCGACCCGACCCGCCAGGAGCTGGTGGTGCTCGACCCGGCCGAGGGCGCCTCCGCCCTCGCCGGCGTGGACGTGGTGTTTCCCGTCCTGCACGGTGCCTATGGCGAGGATGGCACGATCCAGGGCCTGCTGGAGATGGCCGGCATCCCCTACGTCGGCGCCAACGTATTCGCCTCCGCAGCCGCCATGGACAAGGAGTTCACCAAGAAGCTCGCCGCCGCCGAGGGCATCCCCACGGGTCCCTATGTGGTGCTGCGGGCCGGGCAGGAGCTGACCGAGGAGGACAAGGAGCGGCTGGGCCTGCCGGTCTTCGTCAAGCCCTCCCGCGCGGGATCCTCTTACGGGATATCGAAGGTGCATGCTTGGTCCCAGCTTGACGCGGCGGTGGCCGTAGCGCGGGCGATCGACCCCAAGGTGCTGGTCGAGGCGGCGATCATCGGCCGCGAGATCGAGTGCGGGGTGCTGGAGGGCGAGGCGGGCGGCGCGCCCGAGGCGTCCCTGCTGGCCGAGGTGCGGCTGGTCGCGGGCGGGCACGAGTTCTACGACTTCGAGGCGAAGTACATCGGCGAGGACTGCGAGTTCGACATCCCGGCCCGGCTGCCCGACCACGTCTCGCAAAAGGTGCGGGAGCTGGCGACGCGCACGTTCACCGCGCTCGACTGCGCGGGTCTGGCCCGGGTCGACTTCTTCGTCACGCCCGAGCTCGACGTGTACCTGAATGAGATCAACACGATGCCCGGCTTCACGGCGACCTCGATGTTCCCGCGGATGTGGGCGGCGAGCGGCCTTGACTATCCCAAGCTGGTGTCGCGGCTGATCCGCACCGCCCTGCGACGCGGCACCGGTTTGCACTAGGCCTGCTTGCACCCCGATGGGACGTGGGCCGGGACAATGGTGACGGAGATCGGGCCGGAGAAGGCGGTGACCCACTGCCCCGGGGAGTCGTAACCGGCGGGCACCGTGACGACGACAGGCACCTCTCTGTCCACGGTTGTCCATTTGATACCCGTGGAGTCCGCGACCCAGCACACCCCGCTGAGCGGATAGACCGTCTCCGTCGGCGCGAACGACGGCATCTCGCCCCCGCAGGCGACCGTGATCGCCGGATCGCCGAAGGCCGCGTTCTGCTCGTGCCCGGCCGTCACCGGCCGCCGCTGCCTGTCGCGCACCGCCTCCGGCATGCGCACCAGCAGAGCCCGGCACACCGCGGCCTGCCGCTCGTCGAGGGGCGGGGCCGGCATCGTCACCGGGCCGGTCGCCTGCGGCTTGGGTTGAGCCGGTTTGAGCGCCTGAAACGCCACCAGACCGGCGATGAGAGCGACTGGCACAGCGACAAGCGTCGCGACACGGGTCGCGGATCGGCGCGCATCGTTGGTCACAGGTGGATGATGGGGCATGTCAGGGTGCGGGTGATGTTGGGAATCATCTGGATCTGGGACAGCACCAGCTTCCCCAGATCGTCGACGCTGCGCGCCTCAACCATGGCAACAACGTCATAAGGTCCGGTGACCGCGTCGACCCGCGTCACACCCTCGATGCCGCGGATGGCGTCGGCCACGCCAACCGACTGGCCGACGGCCGTCTGAATCAAGATGTAGGCGTGAACCACGCCCATGAAAATACCCCAGCCGATCCATCATCTGATCCGGAGGACGTGTTGAGCGTCGCGCAAGCGGGCGAATTCGGCCTGATCTCCCGAGTCGTGTCCAAGCTGGGGAAAGCCGGTCCTGCCGTGCTGGTCGGCCCCGGCGATGACGCGGCACTCGTCGCGGTGCCGGACGGGCGGGTCATCGCCTCGGTCGACATGCTGATCGAGGGACGCCACTTCCGGCGCGACTGGGCCGAGCCGTTCGACATCGGTCGCCGCGCCGCCGCCGCCAACCTCGCCGACATTTCGGCGATGGGCGGCACCGCAACGGCTTTGCTGGTGGGCCTGGCGGCGCCGGCCGACCTTGACGCCGCCTGGGCGGAGGAGCTGGCCGCGGGCATGGCCGACGAGGCGGCGCGGGTCGGGGCGAGCGTGGCCGGAGGCGACACCACCTCGGCCAGCAGCATCATGATCTCCGTCACCGCTCTTGGCGACCTCGACGGCATCGAACCGGTGCTGCGCGGCGGCGCCCGGCCGGGCGATGTAGTCGCGCTCGCCGGGCGGGTGGGTTACGCCGCGGCCGGTTACACCGTGCTGTCACGCGGCTTCCGCACCCCTAAGCTGCTGGTGGACGCCTATCGCCGCCCTGAGGTTCCATACGCCCTCGGCCCGGCGGCCGCCCTTGCCGGCGCCACCGCGATGATCGACGTCTCGGACGGCCTCCTCGCCGATCTGGGCCACATCGCCTTGGCAAGCGGCGTGAGCATCGACATTTCTAAGATCTATTTTGCGGTACCCGAACAGATGCGCGACGCGGCAAGGGCTCTGGGCGTCGACGCCTATCAGTGGCTCCTGACCGGCGGCGACGATCATGCGCTGGCCGCGACGTTCCCTCGCGCCGCGGCACTGCCGGATGGCTGGCGGGTCATCGGGTCGGTTTCGAGCGGGGAAGGCGTGACCGTCGACGGCAAGCGATGGATCGGCTCGCCCGGTTGGGATCACTTCCGTGCTTAGCGCTAAGTTTTCGAGCGTGGCGATTCAGATCAAGCCCACCCGGTACGGGTCGGCGGTTGCGCAGAAGCTCATCGCCGAGCTGATGGCCGATCTCGTGACGCGTTACGGCGAGCCCGACAGCACTCCGGTGGCCGGGGTCGAGTTCGACCCTCCCGACGGTGGTTTCCTCGTCGCGTACCTCGATGGGCAGCCGGTGGGCTGCGGCGCGTGGCGCAGTTGGGGACGGTCACCGGACATTGCCGAGGTCAAGCGGGTCTTCGTGCGTGCGCCCGTGCGCAAGATGGGGCTCGCGCGCGGCATCATGGCCGCGCTTGAGGAAGACGCCCGCGCGCACGACCGTAAGAGGATCATCCTCGAGACCGGCACCGGGCAGCCCGAGGCCATCTCGCTCTACGAGTCACTCGGCTACGAGCGGATCCCCAACTTCGGCTACTACAAGGACGAGCCCGGCGCCCGCTGCTTCGCCAAGACCCTCTAGCAAGCCCTCTAGCAAGCCCTCTAGCAGCCGCCCTCTAGCAGGCATCCTCTAGCAGGCACGCGAAAACGGCGCCCGGACACGGGCGCCGTTTGTCAAAGTCTTGGATCAGGCGCGCGCGACCTTGCCCGCCTTGAGGCAGGAGGTGCACACGTTGAGCTTCTTGGTCGTGCCGCCACCGGCCGGGGTGCGCACGGTCTGGATGTTCGGGTCCCAACGGCGGCGGGTGGCCTTCCTCGACCACGGCCGGTTGTTCCCGAAGCCCGGCTTCTTGGCGCAGATGTCACAAACGGCAGCCACTGGGATCTCCTGAACTCGTCTTGATCAAGTGCCCGGCGAGGGCAACCTGAACAGGGTACCCGACCGACACCCTATCCGCCCAACCGGGCTAGGGTGGGTCGGCGGGCCGTGGGGTGAATGGCGATAGGCTGATCCGGTGTTGGAGGGCCTCGACACCTACGCGGTGCGTCGCTGGTGCGCGCTGAGCGTCGCGGCGCTGCGCCGCCACGAGCAGGAGCTCAACGACCTCAATGTCTATCCGGTGCCGGACGGGGACACCGGCACCAACCTGCTGCTGACCCTCTGCTCGGCCCAGGACGCGATCGCCGGCCTGCCCGACGATGCGGTGAGCGTGACGCTGACCGCCCTTGCCCGAGGGGCCCTGCTGGGGGCGCGGGGCAACTCCGGCGTGATCACGGCGCAGTGGCTGGCAGGCCTGGCAAACGGGGTCGACGGGCTCAACCCGTTGCAGGATGCGGCGGTCGCGGCCTATGAGGCGGTGGCGCATCCGGTTGAGGGGACGATCCTGACCGTGGCGCGGGCCGCCGACGGGCAAACCATCCGGGAGGCGGCGGACGCGGCGGCCAAGGCGCTGGCGCGCACCCCGGAGCAGCTGCCGGTGCTGGCAGAGGCGGGCGTGGTCGACGCCGGTGGGCGCGGGCTGGTGCTGCTGCTGGACGCCCTCGTGGAGGCGCTGACCGGGGAGCAGGTCGAGCACCCGATCGACAGCGTCCCGGTGAGCCACGTCGCTGCCAGGGGGCTGAACTATCGCGGTCCGCAGTACGAGGTCCAGTTCCTCGTCGACACGAGCACCGAACGGGCGCAGGAGCTGCGGGGCAGGCTCGACCGGCTGGGCGACTCGCTGGTCGTGGTCGGTGGCAATCCGGCGTGGCGGGTGCACGTCCACGTCGACGACGCGGGCGCGGCGATCGAGGCCGCACTTGACGCCGGCCGGCCGTACCAAGTGCAGATCACCCATCTGACGAGCTCCCGGGCGGAGGGCGCTCCCCGCCGCCCCGATCCGACCGCGCGCGCCGTCGTGGTCACGGCCGCGGGCGACGGCATCGCCGAGCTGCTGGTCGCCGAGGGCGCGGTCACGGTCAGACCCAACCCGTCGACGGCCGAGATCCTCGACGCGATCATGGCCACCGGCGCCGGGCGCGTGGCGGTGATCCCCACCGACGCCAACCTGCGCGCGGTGGCGCAGATCGCCGCCGACGAGGCGTTCGGCGAGGGCGTCAAGGTGCGGGTCATCCCGGCGCGCTCGCCGGTGCAGGCCCTTGCGGCGCTTGCGGTTCGCGACCCGCAGCGCCGCTTCGAGGACGACGTCATCGCCATGGCCGAGGCGGCCGCGGCTTGCCGCTCGGCGGAGGTGACCATCGCCAGCCGCGAGGCGATCACAGTAGCCGGGCGGTGCGTGCCGGGCGACGTGATCGCGCTGGTCGAGGGCGAGGTCAACGTGATCGGCAAGGACCTGATGACCGTCTGCCGCGAGCTGCTTGACCGGATGCTGGCCACCGGGCGCAACGAGCTTGTCACCATGCTGACCGGGGCCGACACGCCGCCGGACCTGGAAAAGTCGCTCAAGGACCACCTGGCCAAGGCGTGGCCGCTGGTGGAGGTGCATGCGTACCACGGCGGCCAGGCTCACTACCCGTTGCTGGTGGGTGTCGAGTGATGTCCGATCTGGACACACCGCTCAAGAAACTGGTGGGGGAGAAGACCGCCAAGGCGCTCGCCGTCAACCTCGACCTGTACACCGCCGGGGACCTCCTCAACCACGTGCCCAGGCGCTACGAACAGCGCGGCGAGCACACCGACATCCGCTCGCTCGAGGTGGGCGAGCAGGTGACCGTGATGGCCCAGGTCATCACCGCCCATCAAAGGAGATTCCGGCAGCGCTCGGGCAACCTGCTCGAGGTGGTGGTCGGCGACGGCAAGGGCGGCCGGATCACGCTGACCTTCTTCAATCAGCCGTGGCGGGAGCGGGATCTCAAGCCCGGCACGTGGGGGCTGTTCGCCGGCAAGGTGACCGAGTTCCGCGGGCAGCGCCAGCTCAACGGGCCCGAGTACATCCTGCTCGACGGGGCAGACCCGCAAGAGGAGATGGAGTCCTTCGCCGGGGCGCTGATTCCGGTGTACCCGAGCGCCGCCAAGGTGCCCACGTGGGTGATCGCGCGGTGCGTCCGCGTCGTGCTCGACACCGTGCAGATGCCGCCCGATCCCATGCCGGCGCCGATCCGGGCGGCACGCAAACTCGTAGACCTGCCAACGGCTTTGCGCGAGATCCACCGGCCGTCGTCCAAGGAGATGCTTTACGCCGCAAGGCGGAGGCTGGCGTGGGACGAGGCGTTCGCGATCCAGCTCACCCTGGTGCGGCGCAAGATGGAGGCGGCGGCGTGGCCCGCCAAACCCCGGCCGGCCGCCAAAGGCGGGCTGCTCGACGAGTTCGACGCGGCGCTGCCGTTCACGCTCACCGAGGGGCAACGCGCGGTGGGTCAGGAGATCGGCCAGGATCTGGCCACCCCGCACCCCATGCACCGGCTGCTGCAGGGCGAGGTCGGTGCGGGCAAAACCATTGTGGCGCTTCGAGCCATGCTCCAGGTGGTGGACAACGGTGGCCAGGCGGCGCTGCTTGCCCCCACCGAAGTCCTTGCGGCACAACACTTCCGTGGCATCATGGGCCTGCTACCGCTGGAGGAGCAGCATCGCGTAGTGCTGCTGACCGGATCGCTTGGCGCGGCGGCGAAGCGCGCGTCGCAGAGCAGCATCGCCAGCGGCGACGCCGGCATCGTCGTCGGCACGCATGCGTTGCTTTACGAGGGCGTTGACTTCCGCGACCTCGGCATCATCGTCGTTGACGAGCAGCACCGTTTCGGCGTGGAGCAGCGCGACGCCTTGCGCGCCAAGGCCGAACAGCCGCCCCACGTGCTCGTCATGACCGCCACCCCGATTCCGCGGACCGTCGCGATGACCGTCTACGGCGACCTGGAGACCTCGACCCTTGCCCAGCTGCCCAGCGGCCGTTCGCCCATCGCCACGCATGTCGTGCCGGCCGCCGAGAAACCGGCGTTCCTCGACCGGGCTTGGCGGCGCATCCTCGAGGAGGTCCAGAAGGGGCACCAGGCCTATGTGGTGTGCCCGCGCATCGGCGAGGGCGCCTCCGACGAGGACACCCCTTCCGGGCCCGATGACCGGCGCCCTCCTCTGGCCGTACTGGAAGTGGCGCCGCTGCTAGCCAGCGGCCCGCTCGCCGGGCTGCGCATGGGCGTCCTGCACGGCCGGCTCCCCGGCGACGACAAGGACACCATCATGCGCGACTTCGCCGCGGGCAAGCTCGACATCCTTGTCGCCACAACGGTCATCGAGGTCGGTGTCGACGTGCCCAACGCGACGGTCATGGCGATCCTTGATGCCGAGCGGTTCGGCATGTCGCAGCTGCATCAGCTCCGCGGGCGGGTCGGGCGCGGCTCCGCACCAGGGCTGTGCCTGCTTGTCACGGAGGCTCTGGAGGGTACCCCCAGCAGAGAAAGACTTGACGCGGTGGCCTCCACCCTCGACGGGTTCCAGCTCGCCGAGCTGGATCTGGAGCAGCGCCGCGAGGGCGATGTGCTTGGAGCGGCCCAATCCGGACGGCGCTCCCATCTGAGGCTGCTGTCCCTGCTCAAGGATCGGGAGATGATCGGCGAGGCCCGAGCCTCGGCCATCGACTTGCTCGAGGATGACCCTTCGCTGGACAAGCACCCGCTGCTCGCCGACGCGATCGGGCGGCTGGTGAGCGAAGACCGCGCGGAGTACCTCCAGAAGGGCTGAGGGCACTCCGCGCGGGCTGTTGTTGGCAGGAAAGCTAGTAGGAAGCGAGTTTGCGCAGTCTCACCATGCGCCTGCGGGCGAAGAAGAACGCAAGCCCGCCCAGTGTCGCAAGGCCCGCGCCAGAGGCGAGGAAGGTCGTGGTGCTGCTGCCGGTCTGCGGCAGCGTGTCGCAGTTCTGTGGCCGTTGGTAGTCCACCGTGATGGTCTCCCAGCCGCTGAGCTTCACCGTCGCCTTGGTCGTGGAGCCGGCGTCGAACACGAACTCCTCGGTCGTGCCGGGCGCGACATCCTTCTTCTTGGTCTGCGTGCCGTAAGTTACCTCGGCGGTGGTGGACTGGTTCTCCGGCGGGTTGGTCACCTTGATGGTGAGCTTGTCGCAGGTGGACCAGCTGAACACCGTGGGCGCGCTGCACTTTTCCGGGCGGGCCCAGGCGGCGTGCCTGCCGATCTCGGCCCAGGTCTCGCCCTTCTTCACCGAAACGGTCAGCGCCCCCGCGCTCGCCTCCACGGACTCGTCCTTCTCGCCCTTGGCGATCTCGACAATCTTCTCGTAGTCGTTGTTCGTGCCCTTGATGCGGAAGGTCTTCTTGGTCTCGGTCGGGTTCACCAGGTGCACGTTGATGGTGCCGTCACAGCGGTCCTCGAAGGTGACGCTGGGCTCGGCTTCGGCTTTGCAGGTGCCCGGGAGCGTCAGCTCCTTGGTCGCCGAGTTGTGAACCTTGGGCTCGCTGTCTGTCTTGTGCAGGTACCAATTCGCGTCCACGTAAAGCTTGGCGCCGGTGGAGGTGCCGGGGACATACTGGACGCCCGTCACCGATGCGTCCGGGTCGAGCCATGTTTCGACGGCGATGTTGGTGACCGGGGTGTTGGGGGTTGCCTGCACCGCGATGATCTTCATGTACGGGTTTTCCCAGTCGCCATTGCTGACGGTCCAAGTAATCTTGTACTTGCCGTCGGCCTGGCAGACGGAAGTGCCAGTGATGAGCGGGTGGTGGGCTTGTGCCGGGCTCGCGAGCACGATCGCGCCGAACAGGCCGGCGACCACGCTTCCAGCGAACGCGAGGAGTCGTTTGATGGGCGGGTTCAAGTCCTTCTCCCCAGGGGTCATCTTCAGAACAAAAGAGCGACGCCTGACCCTAAGAAACCCGAACGAAGCTTGGAAATTGGACGGTGGTGCTGTGACCGAATCGTTATCAAGTACCGTCGGAGCGTGACGAGAATCGTTGCGGGGCGCTACGGAGGGCGACGGCTGGCGACCCCCGAAGGTCAGCACACCCGGCCGACATCCGACCGCGTCCGCGAGGCCCTTTTCTCCACTTTAGACAGTCACATGGAACTCAAAGGTGCGCGTGTCCTGGACCTTTTCGCCGGGAGCGGCGCGGTCGGCCTCGAGGCCCTCTCGCGCGGAGCGGCACATGCCCTTTTTGTCGAGCACGACGCCCGCGCCGCCAAGGCGATCCGGGCCAACGTTGCCGCCTTAAGCGTTGCCGGCGCCAAAATTGTCACAGGCAAGGTCGTCAATGTGCTGACCCCGGGAAACCAGGGCGAGCCGTACGATTTCGCCTTCGCCGACCCTCCCTATCCGTTGACCGAGACCGATCTCGAGGCGGTGCTCGAGGCCCTGGCCGCCGGCGGATGGCTCGCGCCCGACGCCATGGTGGTCGTCGAGCGCTCCAGCCGCTCGCCCGAGCCGCCGTGGGTGCAAAACGTCACCGGTACGCGCGGCCGCCGCTACGGCGAGACAACCCTTTGGTACGGTCGGGCCGCGAAGAACGACGGAGGGCTCGAGTCATGAGGCGTGCTGTTTGTCCAGGGTCCTTCGACCCGGTCACCCGAGGGCACCTTGACATCATCGGCCGGTCGGCCAAGCTGTTCGACGAGGTGATCGTCGCGGTCCTGATGAACCAGGCCAAGATGGGCCTGTTCGACCTCGACGAGCGGCTGGAGATGCTCAACGAGGCGACCAAGGAGCTGCCCAACGTGCGGGTCGAGTCCTTCCAGGGGCTGCTCGCCGACTTCTGCCGCGACCAGGGCGCCCAGATCGTTATCAAAGGGTTGCGAGTCGCCAGCGACTTCGATTACGAGCTGCAGATGGCGCAGATGAACATCCATCTCTCCAGCGTGGAGACCCTGTTCATGCCCACCAACCCCATCTACTCCTTCATCGCCTCGAGCCTCGTCAAAGAGGTCGCCAAAGGCGGCGGGGACGTCTCCACCTATGTCACCGAGTTCGTCGAGCGGCGCCTCGGCGAGAAGTTCCGGGCGGCCAGAGCGGCCTGAACGTCGCGTGTGCGAGCTGAACGGATGGCGTCGCGCGCCGCGCACACGAAGTAACTTCGCCGAGGCATCATGTATAGCGGTGCCGACCCGTTATCAAGGAGTGACCGGTGGATCCGCTCGACCGTATCGACGACCTCATTGCTCTCGTTGAGGCCGCCCGTAGCGTGCCAATGTCGCGCAACTGCATGGTCGATCGCGGCGAGGTGATTGGCATGCTTGATCAGCTCCGGGCAGAGCTGCCCGGCGAGCTGCGCCGGGCCTCGGCTCTACTGGAGGAGAGAGACAAGATCCTTGACGCCGGCCGCCGCGAGGCCGAGCGGATCATCCAGGAGGGTGAGCAGGAGCATGCCCGTCTCGTGTCCGTGAATGAGATCACGGTGTCGGCCGAGCACGAGGGTGCGCGCATCATCGGCGAGGCGCGGGCGGAGGCGCAGCGGCTGCGCGACGAGGTGGATGAGTACGTCGACACCGCGCTTGCCAACTTCGAGCAGTTCCTGACGCGTGCGCTCGCCTCCATCGAGCGTGGGCGCGACAAGATGCACGCGCTGCGCGAGATCGGCTCCTTCGTCCCCGAACAGGATGAGCGCCCGCTTCCGTTCTAGACGGGTGGGGTCGAACGCTCCGCGAGCGACCACACCCGCGCCCAAAAGCACGGCTTCGCCTGAAGAAACCAATATTTTCACAGCAGCGGGTGGGGTCGAACGCTCCGCGACCGACCACATCCGCGCCCAAAAGCACGGCTTCGCCTGAAGAAACCATTTACGATTCGACGAAGGAGCTCTTACTCAGGTAATCTTCTTCGTCGGCCTTTTCCGGCCGGAGTTTCGCCATGCCAGAACACTCGATGAAGCACCTCGACCCACGGGCGCCCTTGGTCCTGGACACCAGAGACCTTCCCCGGCGTCCGGGTGCGATGCGTACCCTGACTCGGACCGTTCCGGCACCGGCAGACCTCGGCGTGGAGTTGATCGGTGTGCCGCAGGGCGCCGACGTCAACCTCGATCTGAGGCTGGAGTCGGTGTCGGAGGGCGTGCTCGTTTCAGGGACCATCTCGGTTTCGCTTGGGGGCGAGTGCGGTCGCTGCCTCGCCGAGATCCACGAGGAACTGACCGTACCGATCCAGGAGCTGTTCGCCTATGAGAACAGCACCACGGATGAGACCACCGACGAAGACGAAGTCGGCCGGATGCAAGGCGACCTGATCGACCTGGAGCCGGCGCTGCGCGACGCGGTGGTGCTGGCACTGCCGGTCAACCCGCTGTGCCGGCAGGACTGCCCAGGGTTGTGCCCCGAGTGTGGGGTGCGCTGGGACGAACTGCCCGAGGGCCATGCCCACGAGCAGGTCGACCCGCGCTGGGCGGCGTTGGGCAAACTCAAGAACACCACCGAGGAGTAGAACCGTGGCTGTCCCGAAGCGCAAGATGTCGCGCAGCAACACCCGTCACCGCCGGGCACAGTGGAAGGTCTCCGTGGTGCAGACCCAGCCGTGCCCGCAGTGCAAGTCGCCGAAGCTGCCCCACACGGCTTGCGGCGTCTGCGGCACCTACAACGGCCGCCAGATCCTCGCCGTCTGACGAGCCACCCATTGCGGTGGCGCGATCGACCAACGTCCACCCCTTACGAGCGGTAAGGGGTGGTTGCGGTGCCTAAATCAGATGATTTGACCGGTGCGCTCGGTGTGACCCTCGACCAGGAGTTGCTGGAGAGGGCCCTGACACACCGGTCTTACGCGTACGAGAACGGCGGCCTTCCCACCAACGAGCGCCTCGAGTTCCTCGGCGATGCCGTGCTCGGCCTGGTGATCACCGCCGCGCTGTATGAGAACCATCCCGAGATGCCGGAGGGTGGCCTGGCGCGCCTACGAGCGAGCCTGGTCAACGCCCGAGCCCTGGCCGGGGTTGCGCGTTCCCTTGGTACCAAAGGCGTCGGCGCGCACCTGCTGCTCGGCCGCGGCGAGGAGCTGACCGGTGGCCGCGACAAGGACTCGATCCTCGCCGACACCTTCGAGGCCCTGCTCGGCGCCGTCTACCTGGAGCACGGCATCGAGGTCGTCACCGAGGTGATACGCAAGCTGTTCGACCCGTTGATGGCCGAGTCGGCGCGGCGCGGCGCGGGCCTTGACTGGAAGACCAGCCTCCAGGAGCTGACCGCCGCCAACGGCTGGGGTGTGCCCGACTACGACATCACGGAGAAGGGCCCAGACCACGCCAAGACCTTCACCGCCTGGGCGGTCATCGGCGACGAGCGTTTCGGCGGGGCGGCCGGGCGTTCCAAAAAGGAGGCCGAGCAGAAGGCCGCCGAGGAGGCGTGGCGGGCGCTCACCAACCGGCAGGCCGACATCGAGCACCCCGAAGCCTCCGAGGATTAGATGCTGACGCTGAGCCCTCCCGCTGCGCCGCCGGCGCTTCCGGGCGCGGCGCGCGAAGGACTTTGGCGGCGCGCGGGCGGCGTCTACGGCATCCTGCTGGCCGGCATTATCGTGTCCCTACTGCGCGTGGCACAGCTCATCCTGGTCAGCTGGATGTCCAATGACGGCATGATCGCCTCCCGTCTGCTGATCTGGGACGGGGGATGGTTCATCAATGTGGCGGTCGAGGGCTATCCCGACGGCTACACCTATCACGCTGACGGGACGCGTGTCGGCAACGGGTTGGCTTTCTTCCCACTGTTCCCAGCCCTTATCCGGGGAATAAACATTCTGGGGGTACCCCCGGATGCCGCTTCCCTCACGGTGGCCACCTTTGCGGGGATCGTGGCAGGTGTCGGGGTTTACCTTCTTGGCACGGCACTTTGGGATCGCGAGGTGGGCAACGTGCTGACCGTGCTGGTCTGCGCCCAGCCCATGTCGGTCGTGCTGAACATGGGTTACACCGAGCCGCTGTTCCTCGCGCTCGTGGCGCTGACGCTGCTCGCCGCCCACAGGCGGGTCTGGTGGGCGGCCGGGCTTGCCGGTGTCGCCGCCGCGCTCACCCGCCCCACCGGCATGGCCGTCGCCCTCGCTCTCGCCGTGGCCGTGCTTGTCGCCTGGCGCGCCTCCTCCCGGCGCGAGCGTGTCGCCGGTGTCGTTGCCGCTTCGCTGTCGCTCCTGGCCGGTCCCGCCTTCCTGGCCTGGGTGGGCTGGCGCGTGGGGGAGTGGGACGCGTGGTTCAAGGTCCAGACCGCGGGATGGGGCTCCACTTTCGACTTCGGCGCCTCTGTCGGGACCTTCCTCATCGACACCCTGCGCGGCGGTTCCGGCGTGGTCGAGATGGTGACTGCGTGGCTCATCGTCGGCGCCGTCGCCTGGGTCGGCGTTGCCTGCACCCAGCGCCTCTGGCCGCCCCTGCTCACTTTCGGTGTGATCTCGCTGATCCTCGTCGTCGGCCAGGCGGGCTACTGGCACTCCAAGCCTCGCCTGCTCGTGCCCGTGCTGCTCGTCGCCTGCGTGCCCATGGCCCGCTCCCTCGCCGTCTCCTCCACCCGTGTCGCCGCCACCGTGCTCGCCCTCTGGACCGCCTTCGGCCTCTGGTTCGGCGCCCACATGATCACCGTCTGGCCGTACACCATTTAGCCATGGGAATCAAAGGGTACGAGGGTCCTCTGGTCGACGGCGGGGCGTTGCTGAGCGACCGGCTATTCTGGCCGGCCTACCTCTTCGACATGACGGGCGCTGAGCACATCGACCTTCTCCAGCCGGCCTTTGGCGTGACCGAGAAAGACCTTGAACCGCTCGTCGATCACCTCTGCGACCGGGAACGCTGGCCGGTGCTGACCATCCCGCTGCCTGGCGACTGTGCGATCCGGGTGGTGTATCACAACTTCGAAGGCGAAGAGGGCATCGACTTCCTGCTCGACGGCCCGGCGTGGGAGAGCGCGCTCCAGATCACCAACGTGTCGGGTCACTTCCAGGGACCGGGCCTGTCATGGCCCGAACTGGTGCGCCTCTCGGCCCGGGCCGATACGGGCCCGCTGGCGCCAGCGCAGCGAATGGTGTTGCTGCTGCCCATGCTCGGCGACACCGGCCTGCCCGACGATGCCGCATCCACCTTGAACGGGGCTTTGACGGCGTGCGGGGCCACCGGCGCTGCGGTGGAGGAGCTTGCCGGGGCGCTGCTGGACGAAGGTCTACACCTGTGGACAGCGGCGCGGTGGCGACGCGACGGGGACGATCTGGTGGTGTGCGACGGTCAGTACAGCCCGCGCAATCCCGCCGGCCCGTTCGGCTTGCCGGCCAACGGGTTGCGAGCGGTCACGCGAATCTGCGCATAGGGTGGAGCGGTGCCAGAGTTGCCCGAGGTGGAGACGGTCAGGGCCGGGTTGGAGAAGTGGGTCGTGGGCCGGACGATCTCGGCCGTCGAGATCAGCCATCCCCGCTCGATCCGGCGCCACATCGCGGGCGCCAAGGATTTCGCTCAGCTCGTCGTCGGGCGCACGATCACCTCGACGCGCCGCCGGGGCAAGTTCCTCTGGCTGCCGCTGGACAGCGGCGACGCGATCGTCGGCCATCTGGGCATGTCGGGCCAACTGTTGGTGCAGTCGGCCACCGCACCGGTCGAGAAGCACATGCACATCCGGTTCGATTTTGCCGACAAAGGGCCACAACTTCGGTTCGTGGATCAGAGAACCTTCGGCGGGCTGGCGGTCTCGATCGGCGGGGCGGAGCTGCCCAAGGAGATCGAGCACATCGGGCTGGACCCGCTCGAAGAGTCCTTTGTGGACAAGGACTTCATCGCGGCGCTGAGGAAGAAACGCACCGCCGTCAAACGCGCCCTCCTCGACCAGAAGCTGATCTCCGGCGTGGGCAACATCTACGCCGACGAGGCGCTTTGGCGGGCCCGGATCCGGGGCGACCGGCCAAGCGACGAGCTTTCGCGGCAGGCGGCCCAGCGCCTGCTGGGCCACGTCAAGGACGTGCTGCGGGAGGCGATCAGGCAGGGTGGCACGAGCTTCGACGCCCTGTACGTCAACGTGAACGGGGAGTCGGGCTACTTCGACCGGGGGCTCAGCGCCTACGGTCGCGAGGGCGAGCCGTGCCCGCGCTGCGGCACGCCGATCAAACGATCGGCGTTCATGAACAGGTCATCCTTCTTCTGCCCACGGTGTCAGCGGTAGTTCGAGCACCGGCAGGCGCAGCGATGCCGCCTCGCGCACGAGCGAATCCGTGGGTGCTGTGAAGGCAACGGCATCAAAACCCTTGTCCCGGCACAGTTTCAGCCGGTCGGACAGCGCCTCCGGGACGGGCCGCGCCGAGTCGGGATCGGACGGCAGGATCGGCCCGAGCCGGCACACCACCCGTTTCGACTCCCGATGCAGGTCATCGATCTCCGCCGACGTCGTCGTCAGCGGATCACCCACGATCACGTCGAGGTTCCAGCGCAGCGCTTTGGGGCTCGGCGACGGCTGAGCCTCGTACCATGCCGGCCGCGTGGAACAGCCGGCCACCAGCAGCACAACGCAAAGCCAGACCCTCACACGGGCACCGCCTGCAGCGACGCCTCCGACGTCGCCAGCCCGAACCGGGCTCCGCGCCCGCGCATCAGCTCGTGCGCGGCGCCGATCCGCTCCGCCGGGACCTCGTAGACAAGGTGCGCGTCGCCGGGCCGCACGCCGTCCTGTGTCCCGCGCACGTACTCCTCCCAGGTTCCCTCGAAGGTGCACAGCACGGCGCCCAGGCCGCGGTAGATCGAGTCGGCGGGCCGTCCGGGGTTGACCAGCAGCGTGTCGAACCCGAGCCGGCGCGCGGCTCGCACCGCCACCGCCACCGGCCCGACGGAGTAGGGACTGGTCGGTGCTTGATCAAAGAAAATGCCTCTTATGGGGTACCCAGCCCAGCGCCCCAATTCGGAACGCACATGTTCGATGGCTCTGGCACCGAACGCGAGGTCCACATAGCCGAGCATGCTGATCCCGGCGCGGGCCAGCCGTTGTGTCGCCGCGGTCCAGGTGGGGTCGAGTCCACTGCGCGGCCAGGCGTAGGTGTTCAGTAGCACCGTCGCGCCCATGCCAACGGCCTCGATGGTGCTCCAGGCCTCGGGGTTGGTCAGCGGGTGCTGGTGCAGCGAGAGCAGTGGGGTCACGCCCTGTCTAACGAGCCAGCCCCTGAAATATGGATGAACTTCTCCCGGTTTATATCCTTCCGAACAGCTGTGTCCAGTACGCGCTAGTGCCCCGATATGCCAGGCCCACCCCGGTCGCCTTGGCCGAGCAGTTAAGGATGTTCTTGCGGTGGCCCTCGCTGTTCATCCAGCCGGTGACCACAGCTTGAGCCGTGGTGTAGCCGTACGCGATGTTCTCCCCGGCCGCCCCGTCTCTGGGATACCCGGCTCGCTCGAGCCGGTCCACAAAGGAACTTCCATCGCGCCCGGTGTGGCTGAAGTAGTTGTTCTTGGCCATGTCGGCGCTGTGTGCCCGCCCGGCCGTGCGCATGCGCTCGTCGGTGCGCACCGCCACGCACCCGGCCTTGCCCCGCTCCTTGTTAATCAGGGCCGTGACCTCGTCTTCCATCGTCGTGATCTTGTCTTTCGGCGACGTGGACGGCAGCACGGGTACCGGCCCGGACGGCGCGGAGATTCCAGGAGAAGGTGACACGATTGGGGCGGAAGTGGGCAAAACACTGGCGAAAGGCGAAGGTTCGGCGGAGACTGAAGGTGGTAATGCAGTGGCCAATGTGTCAGTAATCACCTTGTGTGACGGCTGGACCGCCCCGGCGTCCATAGCGATCACACCACCGACAAGCAGGCTCAGAAAGCCCGCACCCAGACCGAAGACGTGCAGTAACATGCTTCTGCCAGATTCGCTACGGGGTCGGTGTTTGCCTGGCACGCAATGACGCTAACGGTGTAGGTGCAGCCAGGCAACTTGACGTTACGGGCGTATCGGCGGAGGATGGACTCGTCGCCAGTCGCGCCCGACCGTGTCTGTAGTGCCACAGGTCAAAGTGGTCCCAGCAGGT
>Ga0209382_10004842_pt1 | contig 17764 bp, 11 predicted proteins | sample SoiMetdeltSBSDD5_FD_187599 | JGI IMG/M metagenome (GOLD analysis project Ga0209382, IMG submission 187599) | Bulk soil microbial communities from a Populus tree surrounding site in Tennessee, USA - Soil MetaG P. deltoides SBSDD5 (SPAdes) (version 2) | ecosystem: Environmental > Terrestrial >...
GCTCGGGGTGATCGCGGCGGCCCGACCGGGCTCCTGGATCGATCGTTTCGTGGTCAGCGGCTCGCTGGTCGGCGTCTCGGTCGCCGCGGTCTGGCTGGGGCTGCTGCTGATCGTCTTCGTGGCGGCCGGCCTGGGCATCCTGCCGACGTCCGGGTACGGTACGCCGGCCCACATAATCCTGCCGGCGATCACGCTGGCCGCTCGCCCAATCGGCCGGATCACGCAGATCGTGCGCTCCTCGATGCTGGACGAGCTGGCCCGGCCGCACGTGACGGTGGCGCGCGCCAAGGGGCTGGCGGAAATGCAGGTGTTCTACGGTCACGCGCTGAAGAACGCCGGCATCCCGATCATCACCCTGGGGGGGCTGGAGGCGGCCGAGCTGCTGGCCGGCTACACCATCGTGGTCGAGACAGTCTTCGCCTGGCCGGGGATCGGCCAGCTTGGGGTTGGCGCCATCGCCCAGCACGACCTGCCGCTGATCCAGGCGGTGGTCCTGTTCGGGGCATCGGTGGTGGTCCTGACGAACCTGCTGGTGGACATCGCCTACGCCTATCTGGACCCAAGGCTGCGCCATGCTAGCTAGTACTCCCCAGGGGGCGGTCCGCACCGCCGAAGCGGCTGAGGTTGGCCTGACCAGGCGACGCGAGCGTCCCTCGATGTCGGCGCGCGTCATGCTCGGCTTGCGGCGCGACCCGATCGCCATGGCCGGGGCGATCGTCCTCCTGGTGACGCTGGTCACGGCGGTCGTCGGGCCGTACATCGCGCCGTACGACCCGGTGGACCAGGATCTGACCGCCCGGCTGCGACCGCCGTTCTGGCAGGAGCGGGGCTCGCTGGCTCACCCGCTCGGGACGGACAACCTGGGCCGCGACATCCTGAGCCGGATGATCTACGGGTCGCGGATCTCGGTCTCAGTTGGCCTGATCGTCGTGTCGATCGGCGCGGTCGTCGGCACGGCGATCGGCCTGATCGCCGGCTACTTTGGCGGCCGGATCGACAACATGATCGTCGGGATCGTCGACGTGGTGCTCGCGTTCCCCGGGCTGCTGCTGGCGCTGACGGTCGTCGCGATGCTTGGTCCGACGCTGATGACGGTGGTCATCGCGCTCAGCATGCGCGCCTGGGTGGTCTACGCGCGGGTGGGGCGTGGCCAGGCGTTGGCGCTGCGCCAGTACCAGTTCGTCGAGGCTGCGCAGAGCATCGGATCGCCGGTGCCCCGGGTGCTGATGCGCCACATGCTGCCGAACCTGCTGCCCTCGATCGTCACGGTGGCGGTCCTGGAGCTTGCTCGGGTGGTGCTGGCCGAGTCGGCGCTCAGCTTCCTGGGGCTCGGGGTCCAGCCGCCGGGCATCAGTTGGGGGCTGATGCTGGCCGAGGGCCGCAACTACATGCTGACCGCTCCCTGGCTGGTCACGCAACCGGGCGTGGCCATCGCGGCCACGGTGCTCTCGGCGAACATCCTCGCCTCACACGTTCGACGCCTCGTCGACCCGTTCCAGCAGGGCCGGAGCGACGAGAAATGACCTTGTCGCTGGAGGAGAACGGACCGGACCGGAAGATCCGTTAGTGGCACGATCGCCGTCCGCGAGCGGACGTGTGGGGAGGGTACGGTGTCAGAGTCGACGCGTCGAGGAACCCTGTTGTCACGCCGAGAGGCGCTCCGCCTCGGGATGCTGAGCCTGGGGCTGGTCGCCCTGGGCTCGGCCTGTGCGCCGGCCGCGCCGAGCACGCCGGCGAAACCCGCCGAGCCGGCCAAGCCGGCCGCTCCGGCGGCGACCACCGCTCCAGCCAAGCCGGCCGAAGCCGCGAAGCCCGCCGAGGCAGCCAAGCCGGCCGCCACCCAGGGGCTCCCGGCCGCCCAGGCGACCGCCGCGCCGGCCCCGAAGCCGGCTGCTGCTGCTCCGGCCGTGGCCGCCGCTGGCAAAGTCGTCATCATGACCGGTGCCGAGGCCGCGACGCTGGACCTCCAGGTCGAGAGCTCGAACGCGCCGCGGATCGTCGCCTACGACAACGTCGTCGAGGGGCTCGTCGGCTACGACGACGAGATGAAGCTGATCCCGCTGCTGGCCACCGGCTGGGAGTCCGTCGACGCGACCCGCACCCGGTTCAAGCTGCAGCAGGGTGTCAAGTTCCACAATGGCGAAGCGTTCAACGCGGCGGCGGTCGAGCTGGCCGTCAAGCGCATGCTCGATCCCGCGAACAATTCTGGCTTGCTGAGCTTCATCGACACCGTCAAGGAAGCGGTCAAGGTTGACGACTACACCGTCGACATCGTGACGAACGGTCCGGACCCGATCCTGCCACGTCGGATGACGTTCCTGGGGATGCTGGCGCCGGGTGCGTTGGCGAGCAACCCGCAGAGCGCGGTGGACAAGCCGATCGGCACCGGGCCGTATCAGCTCACGGAGTGGACCAAGGCCCAGCGAACGCTGCTGACGGCGTACGACGGCTACTGGGGGCCGAGAAAGCCGACGATCAAGGAGGTCGAGTTCCGGCCACGGGTGGAGTCGGCCGTCAGGTTGACGGCGCTGAAGGCTGGCGAGGCGCACCTGGTCGAGAACGTGACGCCGGAGGACGCCGCGACACTGCCGAAGGAGCAGATCCTCTCCCAGTTCGCGACCGAGTGCATGGTCCTGCGCCCGAACTCGCTGAAGGGCGTCACAGCCGACAAGCGGGTCCGCCAGGCGATGAACCTGGCGCTCGACCGCGAGCTGATCGTCAAGGAGATCATGGGCGGCTACGCCCTGGTGCCGAACGGCCAGCTCTACATCCCGAGCACGTTCGCCTACGATACGACGATGAAGGACGTCTACGACCTGGAGAAGGCGAAGGCGCTGGTGAAGGAGGCCGGAGCCGAGGGCAAGGAGGTCCACATCATCGGGATCAGCGCCAATCGCTGGCTGAAGGACCGCGAGATCCAGGAAGCGTTCACCCAGATGATCAACAAGACCGGTCTGAAGGTGAAGCTGAGCCTGCTGGAGCAGGGCGAGTGGCTGAAGGCGGGCCGGGACGTCTCCGAGAACCCGCCGATGGACGTCTGGTTCACCTCGGCCGGCAACGACCTGATCGATCCGGACCGGATCCTGACCGCCTACGTGAAGACGAAGGGGCGGCTCTCGCTGTACAGCAACCCCGAGGCGGACAAGCTGCTGGACGCGCAGCGGGCCGAGCTCGACCAGACGAAGCGGGCGACGATGCTGAAGCAGATCGCCAAGATCGTCCAGGACGACGCGGTGGTGATCCCGATCGCGCAGCAGAACTGGATCTACGGGATCAGTACGAAGCTGAAGTTCAAGCCGCTGCCGAACGGCCAGTTGCCGGGGAACCGGATGACGCTGTCGTAAGTCCACGAGGTCGGCCCTGCCCACGGGTGTCCACGAGGGCTAGAGTGAGCCTTCGTGGACACCGACGACGCTCTCGAGGACACCGCTCACGATCTCGACCCCGCGACACGAGGCGCAGCGTCGCCCGATCCACACCAACAGCCTCGCCTCCTGCCGCCATGCTACGCGTCGGGACAACCGAAGATGGTCTCCAGATTCCGACCGGAGGCTCACAGCAGTCGATTGGGCAGAATCGCCTGCGGACGGAAGGCGGGGCACGAGACTCGCGCGCCACGAGACGTGCTCAGCACACCCTCAGAGAGGCGACTCTCCGAGTCGAGGGTTCGTGTAACGCCCGATACACGAACCGTGAACGCCGAAGGGCAAAGGAAAGGCGCGCCGAAGCGGGCCCCTGCTCCCCTGTCATGTCCAACCCGGTGCCCCGCGGGCGCGCGTCCGTGGAGGTCAGAGTTCCCCTCAAGGGTCAGGCGGCCCTCATAGCCTCACCATTGGCAGCGGCGTCCAGGGATGTGTTCGCAGGCGCCTGAGCGATAGTTGGACGAGACGTTTGTGGAACCCTGCACTCGGCCACGCCGAGAAGATAGGATCGAGGGTCACGCGCGACAGACCGAAGGTGCGCAGGCCGCGTGAGACGTCTATCCAGTCCGCGCGCCGGAATGACTCGACGAGCCACTGTGGATTGCCACGGTAGGGTGTGATCTTGTGATGCTCGAGGATCATCTCCGCAATCTCGGGCGTCCATTCTGTGAGACCCGACCGAGTGAGGTACGCGCTCGCCAGCCTGATCGATGGCTGCAGATAGTCGAATGTGCCGTTCGTCCAGATGCCGAGGTCGTGGAACGCGGCCGCGACGGCAATCTTCTCGAGCGTTTCTGGCCCCGGCGAGGTCAGCACCGCGCAGAGGTTGACCACCCGGTAGACGTGATTACGGTAAGCGGTGAATTCGCGGCCGAGCTCGGCGGAGTAGCTCTGCAGGATCTCGTCAACCGTCGCGACTTCACTCAACACCGCGGCCGCCTCCGACGTACTGTGATCACCGGCGCGTCAGTTCGCACGTATCCGTCGATGACGTATCGTACCCGTCCTCGGCGACGCGCCTGATGTGGTACGCGTGCGGGCCTGGCGCGATTCCGCCTATGCCGCGGGCAGGTGGCTATTGATCCACCGCGTGATATCCGCCATCACGACCTCCTTGTCGACATCGTTGAGCAGATCGTGGGCGTGTCCCTCGTAGAGCTTCAGCATCTTGTCCGCCGAGCCGGCTCGGTCGTAGAAGAGCTGGCTCCCACTCGGCCGGGTGACCTTGTCGTCGGTGCCATGCAGGATGAACACCGGCAACCTGAAGAGCGGAAAACTCTGCTTGAGCCGCTCGTCGGCCCGGACCATCTCGGCTACGGTCCGGGTGGGCTGGACCTCGTGGGCGATCAGCGGATCGTCGTGCATGGCCTGCACGACCTTCGGATCGCGCGAGAAGTCGTCGATCTTGAGCCGGAGCACGTGGGCGTTCGGGGCGACGTGGCTCAGCCCCTTGAGCACGGCCAGCACGAAGTCCGGGGCCGGGATCTGGAACGCGAAGCTCTCGCAGATCAACCCAGCGAGCTCGGCCTGGTGTTCGAGAGTGTACATGCAAGAGATGACCCCTCCGGCGCTGTGCCCCAGGATGAAGACGGGCAGGCCCGGCTCGCGCGACCTCGCCAGCATCACGACGGTGTGGACGTCTTCCAGGTACTCGGAGAACGAGTCGATGTGGTAGCGCTCGCCGTCGGACTGCCCACGGCCGCGCAGATCAACCGCGTACACGGCGAGATCGCTCGCCACGAGCTGCTCTGCGACCCAGCCGTAGTACCCGCTGTGAGAGTTGAAGCCTGGGACGATCACGACAAGGGCACGCGGCTCACCGGTCGGTCGCCACGATCGCATGAAAATGTTGAGACCACCAGCCCCTTCGAGCTTCTCTTCCCGCGCCGCGTTGCTCAGACTGTCCGTCATCGCAATCTCCTTGTCTCGATATGGACGACATCTTACTGGCCCGATGGCGGTCTGTTTTTGGGATAGGTTCGCGTAACCCCGCTTACACGTACCAGGTCACCGAGCCCAGAAGGCATCTGCTGATAACCAGCTCGTCCGCCAGTTATCTGGAGGGTGGTACACGAGCTGTCAGGAAGGCCCAGCCCGAGGACCTGCCGCTAATGCCGCTGCGTGTTGAAAACCGCCTCCGCGACCTGCCATGCCTGTCCGCTGAAGGGCGCTTGCACCGAGAGTAGCCAGGGGCGGCAGGTGCGGCGATCCTTGTACGCCGAGTATCTCGACCGTGTGCGCGCCCACCATCAGACGGCTGCCTACGAGAAGGCGATGGCCAAGCGGAAGGTCTGGGTCGAGCCACTCTTCGGCGAAGCCAAGGACTGGCACGGTCTTAGACAGTTCCGACTTCGCGGACTCCAGAAGGTGAACGCCGAGGCTCTGCTGATTGCGACTGGGCAAAACTTGAAGCGGCTGCTCCGGAAGCGAGGCTGGGGACGCCGACCGTGGCCGAATGGGGCTCCGGAGGCTCCCTCTACGCGCCACCCACGGCCGCAGCTGCTTACACGGTCGCCTTCACTCGTCTGAGCATCGCTTGAAGGCGATTCGATTCGTCTACGGGACGACGACTTCGAGATCGGAGCGACATTTTTCAACGGCCTGCGCCAATTATCAGCAGGTCGAAGGCGTACAGCTCTCGCCTCCGAGGGCTTCGGCTTGTTTCCGACAATGGGTTTTTCTCTACCGCCTGCGGTTATCTCCACCGAGCTACAGCTACGATGACGAAATCTTCATGACAGCTTTCCGTCTGCGTGCCACACTTGCCCCTTCAAGCTGGGGGTAGGCCAAGCGTTGAGTGGGCATAGCGATGCCCACTCTCGTCCGCGCACCAAGGCCAGTCTCCCTTCCTCAGCAGCAGTAAGCGAGGAATCGGGATGGTCGAGTCGATCGATTCTTACTATCGTGTCGCGGTCCATACGGCTGGACATGCTGTCATAGCCTGGACCCTGGGTCGGGGCATTAGCCAAATTGCCATCGCTGGTGATTCTGTTCACCGTGGGCACACCGAAATTGGCTCCTTCGAGATGCCACCACCCCTGACTGCCCCCGAGGATCTGCGGCGCTGGCGCAAAGATCGCGATCGTATGTACCTCGTCGCTGGGTCCATTGCAGAGATGATCGCTTTCGGGGACCATAACAGTGAAGCCCGATCATTTGACGCGGGCGTTAGTGTCATAGTCGATGGGTATCTCGATGAATCGAAGTGGAGCGCATCCGAGAAAGCTGCCGAAACGGCACTCCTGATGCACTGGTCAGCGGTGGTGGCCTTGGCGGAACAACTTCGGCATCCGCCCTTGAAGCTCGATGGGCGGAAAGTTGAGCTGATCCTTCAAGAAGCGGGTACCGAAGAACAGCTTCAGCAGCGTCGAGAACGGAGTGCCTAGTTGCTGACAACGCTTCGCGTTGGAGTAACTTCACCGTCGATCGGCGGTTCGCGGTGACGTGGTCGATCCACGGTTACGTAAACCACATTCTGATCCCAGCCACTATTTGGGTCCGATAACAGGTTTTTCTCTGCCAGCTCACCTACCCATAACCGCCAATTTTCGGCAGATCGAGGGACAGGCAGCCGAGGAGCCCAGGAGTCACGCTGCTCTCAACCAGGCTCTGCCAGCGATCGCACGTGACAGCGATATGGACGCTATGTGCACCCACAGCTCTGACTCGGTCTGGGGGTAGGCCAAGCGTTGGGTGGGCATCGCGATGCCCACCCCTCGGCCGCGCACTAAGGCCAGTCTCTCTCCATCAGGAGCAGTAGGCCATGGTGGATGTCACGACCCTGAGCACCCGTGAGCAACAGACACTCACGCTAAGCAGCAACTCCAGCCCTACCGTCGTACCGTCATGGCCAACGTGATGGCTGCGTCGAGGTCGTAGAAGCGCCCGATCGTCTCCAAGACGCCGCCCGTCTCGGCATGGCGCACGACGTAATAGACCCCGTCACGCTGCCACCAATACATCTGGACGAGCGTTCCATCTTCCGTGCGAAAGTTGGACCACTCGCGCCGCGTCGAGACGTGAATCTCCCTGGCGCCCGCCGCGTTGAGTCGCGCAACTAAGGCGGCCGTGCGCCGCTGCTCGGCTGGCTCGGACATGTCGAAGGGCTCCGCGAGGCCAACGGCCGCCGCGACTTGAGTGATGAGGTGGTCGAGGTCGAAGGGCTTGGGAACAATGCCCGCGAAGCCAGCCGCGCGGCTGCGGGGCGTTTCACTGGCCTCGGCCTCCTGCGTCGCCATTGCGTGAGCGCTGAACATGATCAGCGGCACGCGGCGATCACGGCCGCGCATCCAGGCAGCATCGTCCCACGCCTCGCCGTACTCGTGTGGGTCCTTACCGTCCAAGAGGACGCAGTCAGGTTCGAGCAGGTTGATGGCGGTGCGAATGGCAGCGGCGTCTTGGTCGTGCAATACCGAGACGGCATAGCCCTCGTCGGTCAGAATGGCGTGGACGAGATCGGCGATGTCTCGATCGTCGTCGATAATCAGCACTTGCCGTCTTGAGAGCGTCTCTGGGCTCGATTCTCCTGCCGTCATCGTCAGCCTCCACGCCAGGGCGTCTTCTCCGTGACGCTCGCCAGCGCTGCTTAGGCGTTCGTGCCCATAGTACCCTCAGACCTCGCGACTGCCACCTGGATCTCGTGGACGAGCTGATCAACGTCGAAGGGTTTGCGCAGAAACGTTGTAGCCGAACCGTCGCGTACGGCTTCCTTTATCCCAGCCTGGTGAGGGTCAGCTGACATCAGAATGATCGGCGGTTTGTGCCAGTACGGATCGTGGTGAAGCAGACCCAAGAGCTCCAGCCCCGAGATCCCTGGAAGGTTCACGTCAAGCACGAGCATCTCGATCCGAACATGATGAAAGACCGTCTTGGCGGCTGAGGCGTCGTGGACAACGGTAGCGCCCCACCCTGGCACATCGTTGAGGATGATTCGGACCAACTCGGCTACCGCTTCGTCGTCTTCAACTACGAGGATGGAAAGCGTTTGCGCTAGAGTCGCGGGAGGATGATGCTCTGCCAGACCATTCAAGCTGATGCTCCCTATCTTCACCCAGCATTGCACCAACAACAGGGTTTGTCATGAGCTTTTCTTCACTGGACTGCTCGTTAGCCTGCTATCGGAACCATCTGCTCATAACCGTCATTAGCGGCAGTTTGATGGCCGCGTTCCTGCCTGCTAGCTTCTCCCACCTTCCAGATAACTGAGACTGGGTCTGATTATCGGCAGGTCGGTTTGCTCCACCGCTCAGCGACCTGGGGCGCGTAACGCCCGTTTCACGAACCAACGGCTTCAAGATCCATCGTCTACGAGGGTCGCCCTCCCCCAAAACTAGCTAGTTTCGAGGGGTGCGTCATCCATGGAGTCATCGGAGAATGGATCACCAGCTCCAGGCTTGGGAGGCGGAAGCCGAGCGCTCGAATGCAGGCGCCCTCCCCGAGCCTGGAGAGGTTGGATTGAAGCGACCCGACCAATCAACGACCGAGGGGCGATACCGATGACTCCCAGAATGAAGATGACGACAGACATTCCGACGGAGATCACGTCCCCGGATGCCGTTGAAACCCGACTAGGCACCTTGAGGTTTAGCGACGGTCTGCCCGACGAGGCTACCGTCGAGAAGGTCTATGACAATCTCGACTTCATGCGCGGTGTGGACGTGTTCCTCAACACGATGTCGGCGAACTCCATGCTGGCCAACATCGTGGGACTGAAGAGCATCGGCTGCGACAACTATGGTGCCGTCCTTTACGAAGACCGCGTGGACGCCAAGTCCCTGCTGCTCACGCCCAATACCCAGACCGTGACACTCTGGGCGTTCATGGATTTGAATGAAGGCCCCCTCGTTCTCGAAGTCCCTCCAGGCGTGCTAGGTCTCGCAGACGACACCTGGCAGCGCTACGTCACGGATATCGGCTTCGTGGGGCCGGACAAGGGTAAGGGAGGTAAGTACCTCTTCTTGCCGCCAGGCTACAACGGACCCGTTCCGGAGGGGTATTTCGTGGCCAGGCCGCGTACCTACTTTGTCTGGTTCGGCGTGCGCGGCTTTACGGCTAACGGCGACACCAGCCCAGCCGTGAAGGCCTTCAAGGAGCGCTGGAAAGTGTACCCGCTGGGGCAGGCGGACAATCCCCCAGCGATGACGTTCATCAATGGCTCTGGGCTGTACTACAACACGATCCACTCTACGAACTTCAGGTTCTATGAAGAGATCAACACGGTCATCCAGGGGGAGCCTGCGGAATCCGCCGACCCGGAGATTCTCGGTCAACTGGCCGCCATCGGCATCGTGAAAGGCAAGCCCTTCGCTCCCAACGCGCGGATGAAGAGCATCCTCACTGACGCCGCAGCGGTTGGCAACGCCACCGCTCGCGCGATCTCGTTCCGACCAAGGGACGAAGCCTTTTACTTTTATCCTGGGCAGTCTGCCTGGTTCACGCCATTTGTGGGCGGCAGCAGTGAGTTCATTCAGCACAACGTTCGCCTGCTCGACGCGCGCACGAGCTTCTTTTTCCTTGCGACAGGCATTACCCCAGCGATGTCGGAAAAAATCATCGGTGGAGGATCGCAATACGCGGGCTCCACGATGGACGCGGACCGCAACTACTTCGACGGGGCAAAAAACTATCGACTTCGTCTACCGCCGAACGTCCCAGTAAAGACCTTCTGGTCAGTTATTCCTTACGACACGCAGACGCGATCGGTCCTCCAGAACGATCAACGCGACACAGCTCTGAGCAGCGAGTCCGGCACGGTGAAATCCAACTCTGATGGTTCGGTGGACGTGTACTTTGGACCCCAGGCCCCGCAGGGCAAAGAAAGCAACTGGATCCAGACGGTGCCTGGCAAGGGGTGGTTCACCTTGCTTCGTCTGTACGGTGCCCTGGAGCCGTGGTTCGACAAGACGTGGCGGCCAGGTGAAATTGAGTTGGTGCCGTAAAAGGGATTGGTTGGCAGAGCTGGCTCCGCACCGCTTCGGGGTCGTGTAACCCCCATTACACGTACTCCTCTCCCCAGCCTCCTCGATTGAGTGGCGTGATTGGCGGTACGCCAGAACGGCCCGGCTCCACGGTTATACGAACCACGCTTCAGGAGCGCCCAGGGCGCACGCTACGGACAGGAGCACACCGCCGTCCAACGACGACCCCGCTGGTGCGCCTCGGGCCCTTGCTGCCGGTAGAGATCAACACACCGATCTGCGCCCGCGGTCAGCCCATGAGGTCACTACCATGTCCGTCGATCCCAACGCCCCCTCTTCCATCTTCGTCCACGCCCTCGTCGGTGAGCTCCCCACCCCGGACCAACTTCAGCATCTGGATCCCCGTTGGGTCGAGCCGGTCCAGGCCGCCCTCGACGCTACCCCAGAGAATCGCCGCGCCGCCCTCCTCCTCGCGAAGTCCGGCGTCGCCGACGTCGATCGCCTCGTCGCCGTCCTGCGCGGCAATCCCGCCCGGCCGGACCGTCCCTGGCCGGATCCCGTCCCGTTCGACGGCCCCGTCCTCCCATCCTTCCCGTGCGAGATCCTCCCAGACTGGCTCGGCAGCTTCGTCCGCGCCGAGGCCCGCGCCACCCAGACCCCACCCGATCTCGCCGGCCTCCTCAGCCTCGCCGTCCTCGCGTCGACCCTGGCCGGCCGCGTCCTCCTCCGTCCCTGGGGCGACTGGCTCGAGCCCCTCAATCTCTTCTGCATGGTCGTCCTGCCGCCCGGCCACCGCAAGAGTGCCGTCTTCGCCTCCGTCACCCAGCCCCTCCAGCAGTTCGAGGCCGACGCCACCACCGCGACCGCCCCCCACATCGCCCGTGCCAGGCGAGCGCGCCACGCCGCCCAACAGGCCCTCACCCGTGCCCAGGACGCCGCCGCCCTCGCCCCAGACGACCGCCGCCCCGAGCTCCTCGCCCTCGTCGAGCGTCGCGCCGACGAGCTCGCTGCCGTCGAGGTTCCCGTCCTCCCCCGCCTGATCGCGGACGACTGCTCCCCCGAGCGCCTCGCCATGCTCCTCCACGAGCAGGGCGGGCGTCTCGCCATCCTGTCCCCCGAGGGCGGCATCTTCGACCTCATCGCCGGTCGGTACTCCACCACGGGGGCGCCCAACCTCGACCACTACCTCAAGGGCCACGCCGGCGACCCGATCGTGGTCGATCGCGTCGGCCGGCCCGGCGAGATCATCCCTCGCCCCGCCCTCACCATCGGCCTGACCGTCCAGCCCGAAGTCCTGCGCGGCCTCATCGTCCGCCCGGGATTTCTCGGCCGCGGCCTCCTCGCCCGCTTCCTTTACGCCGTCCCCAACGCCATCCTTGGCTGCCGCGACGTCGACGCCCAGCCCGTCCCCGACTCCCTCCGCGCCGACTACCACCGCCGCATCCGCGCCCTCCTCGCCCTCACCCACCCCGACCTTCTCCTCCGCTCGTCCCTCCCCCAAAACCCCGCCCTCGTCCTCCCCTTCTCCGAGCCCGCCACCGTACGTCTCCGCGACTTCGCCCGCGCCGTCGAACCCCGCCTCGCCCCGGACGGGGACCTCGACCCACTCGTCGACTGGGCCAGCAAGCTCGTGGGAGCGGTCGCCCGCATCGCCGGCCTCCTCCACCTCGCCTCCCTCGCCCAGCCACTTCCCCCCTCCCCCTGCGAGGGGGAGGGGCTGGGGGTGGGGGTCTCCTCCGTCGACGCCGCTGTCATCCTCGCCGACTACCTCATCGCCCACGCCCGCGCCGCCTACGCCGCTATGGGCGCCGATCCCACCATCGCCCACCTGCCTGTCCTGCTCGCCTGGCTCCGCCGGAGCGGCCTCCAGGTGTTCAGCCGCCGTGATGCCCAGCGCGCGGTGGGTCCGCGTCTCCGATCGGCTGCCGATCTCGACGTCGCGCTCGCCGAGCTCGAACAGCACGGCTACATCCGTTCGAAATGCGTCGACCGAGCAGCCTTCGGTCGCCCTCGTGGCCCCGCCTACGAGGTCCACCCCTCGCTCGTGCGAGCCTGACCGGTGACTTTTGTCATTCTGTCACTTTTGTCAGCGGGGGGTACGTCTGTCACACGATGCCGGGCGTCGCGAACGTCATGGAGGCCAGGCGGTTAGCCAGCGCCGAGGTGCTCTTCCAGAAAGTCGCCGATCTTCGGCCAGGCGACCAGCTTGTTCTTCAGCTTGACGATCCCGTGGCCCTCGTCCTCGAAGCGCACGTACTCGGATGGGCGCCCTCGTGATCGGAGGTTTTCGAGGATCTGCTCGGTCTCGCCGATCGGGACTCTAGGGTCGTTGGCGCCGTGGACGAACAGCATCGGGGCGGTGATCCGGTCCGCCTTGTGGATCGGCGAGATCCGCTCCAGGACGTCGCGGTGGTGCTCCAGCGTGCCGTACTCCGCCCCGCGATGCTTGCGGCGCCACCGCCCGGTGTTCTCCATGAACGTCACGAAGTTGGCGATGCCGTAGATGTCGATGCCGGCCGCCCAGAGGTCCGGGTACTCCGTCACCGACGCCAGCACCATGAACCCGCCGTAGCTCTGGCCCATCACCGCGATCCGGCCAGGGTCCGCCAGGCCGGAGGAGGCGGCCCACTTCGCGCCGGCCGCGACGTCCGCGACCGAGTCCATCCGGAGCTCGACGTCGTCCAGGTGCAGGTAGGTCTTGCCGTAGCCGGAGCTGCCGCGCACGTTCGGGGCGACAACGACGAAGCCGCGCTGGGTGAGGTACTGGATCGTCGGGTTGAAGGTCGGGCGAAGCTGCGACTCCGGGCCGCCGTGTACCAGGAAGACGGCCGCGCGTGGGCCTGACGATCCGCCACCCTGGGGGTGGAAGACGAAGGCCGGGATCTTTCGGCCGTCGAAGGTCGGGTAGTGGACCAGCTCGGCGGGCGTGAGCTGGTCGGCGCTGAGGCCGGCCTTCCAGGTCCGCGTGACCTGCTTGACGGAGGACTGCGCGTTGCCGACCTGGGCGACGTAGACGTCAGACGTGGAGGTCGCCGTGTTCAGAGCAAAGGTGAAGCGCGAGCTGTCCGGGAACCACGAGAACGTGTGGTACCAGCGGCCGGGATCGCAGGCGACGCCCGGTGGGATCTCGATCGTCGTGTCCGTGCCGGTGGCGAGGTCGCGGACGCGCAGCTCGGAGAAGCCGTCGACGTTCAGCTCGTAGGCGAGCAGTTTGCCGTCCGGCGAGATCGCGAAGTCGCCGACGTCCCAGTCGGCGACCACGATCGGTTCGAGCGCGCCGGTCGTGGCGTCGAGCCGGGCGATGTACAGCACCTCGAGGTCGTTGTCTGTGATGCAGTAGACGGCGCTGCCGTCTGCCGACCAGACCTGATGGGCGTACTTGCTCGGCGGGGTGGACGGGGTGAGCTGGCGCAGCGCCCCGGAGTCGGCGTCCAGGACGTAGAGCGTTTGCTCGGCGCCGACGTCGGCGCGCTGGACCAGGATCGAGCGGCCGTCCGGCGAGAAGCCGCCGGCGTGGTACGAGCCGTCGCCCTGGAAGAGGAGGCGCCGCTCGCCGTTTTCGACGTTCATGATGAAGACGTCGAAGAAGCGAGGATCGCGCTCGTTCGAGTCGAAGGCGACCTGCTTGCCGTCCGGGTGCCAGCCGCCGAACGAGTGAATGGTGGTGGGCGAGTCGGTGAGGGCGCGGGGCGCGAGGCCGGGGCCATCGAGCAGGTAGAGCTGGAGACGCTCGTCGCCGCCGACGTCAGCGCCGAACACCAGCCGGCCGGGCTTTGAGGACGGCGTGGCGAACATCACCCGGTCCAGGTTGACGGCGATCGGCTCCGGCCAGGCGTGCGGGTCGCCGGTGGGCACGGACCAGAGCTGCGGCGAGCCGGTGGTGTCGGAGATGTAGTAGAGGCGGTCCCCGGCCGCGTCCACCGTGGCTCCGTAGGCCGACCGAGCGTTCAGGAACTGCTCGAACTGGTACGTCATCTCCACTCCACGTTAGCGCTTCAGTCGAGGATCGAGGGCGTCGCGCAGGCCGTCGCCCAGCAGGTTGAATGCCAGGACGGTCACCATGATGCAGAGCCCGGGAATGGTCGTGAGATGGGCGGCACGCCGGATCGACTCGCGGCCGTCGTTGAGCATGCCGCCCCAGCTCGGATCGGGCGGCTGGGCGCCGAGGCCGATGAAGCTCAGGCCGGCCTCGGTCAGGATCGCGAAGCCGAGCGAGATCGTCGCTCGCACGATCACCACCGCCAGGACGTTCGGGATGACGTGGATCGCGATGATCCGGGTCGTGCCGGCCCCGATCGATCGAGCGGCCTCGACGAACTCCTGGCCGCGAATCGTCAACACGGAGCTCCGGACCAGGCGGGCGAAGGCCGGGATGTTGACGATGCCGATGGCGATCATCGCGTTGGTGACGCTCGGCCCGAGCGCGCTGGCGATCGTGATCGCGAGTAGCAGGGCCGGGAACGCCAGGATCAGGTCCATCACCCACATCAGCAGCATGTCGGTCCTGCCGCCGCCGTAGCCGGCGACCGCGCCGACCACCACGCCGAAGCTGACGGCGATCCCGACCGAGATCAAGCCGACGGCGAGCGAGATCCGGGCGCCGACCATCAGCCGGGAGAGGACGTCCCGCCCGAGGTGATCCGTTCCCAGCAGGTGTGCGCCGCCGGGCGGGGCGTACCGGTTCGACATGACCTGGGCGGTGTAGTCGTACGGGGCCAGCACCGTTGCGAACAGTGCCACGAAGATCAGGAAGAGGATGATCGCGCCGCCAACCAGCGCGGCGGGGTCTCGGCGCAGGCGGCGCCAGGCTTGCAGCCAGTGACCGCTCGCCGCCGCCTGTTGCGCGCGGGCGCCGGTCGCCGCGTCGATGCCCGCCGTCTCTACAGCCATGCCATCACGCCTCTACAGCCAGCGTCATTTAGCGGTACTTGATGCGCGGATCGAGCTGCACGAACAGGATGTCGAGCCCGAGGTTGATCAGGGTGAAGATGGTGGCGACCAGCAGGACTGACGCCCGCAACACCGGGAAGTCTCGCTGGCCGATCGCCTGGACCGTCAGCAATCCGATCCCCGGCCAGGAGAAGACGGTCTCGGTCAGGACGGCGCCGCCCAGGAGCCCGCCGATCTGGAGCCCGACGACGGTCACGACCGGGATCAGCGCGTTCTTGAGGGCGTGACGCAGGATGACGATCTGCTCACCGAGCCCCTTCGCCCTGGCCGTCCGGACGTAGTCCTGGCTGAGCGACTCGAGCATGCTGGAGCGAGTGATCCGCGCGATCAGCGCCGCGCCGCCGGCCCCAAGCGCGATGGCCGGCATGATCAGGTGCGCCGGCGTGCCCCGGCCGGAAGCTGGCAGCCAGCCGAGGTTTACGGCGAACAGGACGATCAGCAGCAGCCCGGACCAGAAGACCGGCATCGAGGCACCGAGCATCGCGAGCAGGATCGCGAGCCGGTCGAAGATCGTGTTCCGCTTGACGGCCGAGATGATGCCCATGCTGAGCCCGATGATCACGGCGAACACGAGCGCTGCGCTAGCCAGTTCGACGGTAGCTGGCAGCCGGCTGATGACCTCCTGGGCGACCGGCAGCTTGCTGCGATACGAGATGCCGAGATCGCCCCGGAGCAGATTGCCGACGAACTGAAAGTACTGGACGTACCACGGCTGGTCCAGGCCGAGCGACGCCCGCAGCTGCGCCGCTTCCTCGGGGAGCGCCCGCTCGCCGAGCATGATCAGGACCGGATCGCCCGGTGTGATCTGCCCGATGACGAAGAGCGCGAAGGTCACGCCCAGCAACAGCGGGATGGTCAGGATGAGCTTGGCGAGAACGTACCGGAACACGGCGCCTCGGGAGTAGGCAGAGGGCAGTAGGCAGAGGGCAGCGATCGCAACTGCCTGCTGCCCTCTGCCTACTGGACAGTCACGTTGTGGTAGAGCTGGCGGTTGAGCGGGTGGAGCTTGAACCCCTGGACCTTCTTGGAGAGCGCCGCCGAGTGGATCCCGTGGCGGATCGTCGCCCAGGGCGCTTCCTTCAGGATGATGTCCTGAGCCTCCAGGTAGAGCGGCTTGCGATCCTCCTGCTTGACCGTCGTCTGGGCCTTCAACAGCAGCTCGTCCACCTTGTCGTTCCTGAAGAACGCGCGGTTGCCGGCTGCCCCGAGGTTCTTGGAATGGAAGAGCGGGTAGAGGATGCTGTCCGGGTCGGCGTTGCCGCTCCAGCCGAGCAGGAACATCTGGTGCTGATCGCCGCCGCGGATGTAGGTCAGGAAGGCGCCCCACTCCATCGGCTTCAGCGTGAGGTTGATCGCGAGGTTCTCCTTGAGCTGGGCCTGGATCCGCTCGGCGAGTTTCGGTCCCTCGCCAGCCTGGTTGAACGCCAGCTCGAGCGACTCGCCCTTGTAGGCGGACTGCTTGAGCAGCTCCTTCGCCTTCGTCGGATCGTACTTGTACGGCTCGACGTTCGGGTTGTGGGCCCAGTTGCTCGGGTTGAGGGGGGTGATCGCGACGGCGCCGAGCCCGACGTAGATCGTCTCGACGATCTCCTGCTTGTCGATGGCGTAGTTCATCGCCCGTCGGAGGTTCGCGTCGTTCAGCGGCGCCTTCTGGGTGTTGTACGCCATATACGAGATGTTGATCGCGTCGGTGACCTGGACGTCGAACTTGCCGGCCTTCTTGAGCCCCTCGATCTCCTCGAATGGGATCGGGCTCATGAAGTCGATGCCGCCGGACTCGAGCTCGGCCATCCGGGTGTTGTTGTCTGGAATTGGCCGGAACGTGACCCGGTCCAGCTTCGCCTTCTCGCCCCCGTAGCCGTCGAATCGCTCCAGTTTGGCGTACTCGCCGGTCTTCCATTCGACGTATTTGAACGGCCCGGTGCCCACCGGCTTGTGTGCGTAGTCCGCGCCGGCCGCCTCGACGGCCTTCTTGTTCAAGATCTGAAGGGCGCCGGCCGTCATGCGCTCGTGGAACGGCGCGAACGGCCCTTTCAGGGTGATCTTGACGGTGGACGGGTCCACCACTTCGATCTTGTCCGGCGACTCGACTGCATCTGTCAGGTTGTTGGCGCGCGGCGACTTGGTGGCCGGGTCCATGACGCGAGCGTAGGTGAACTTCACGTCGTCGGCCGTCAGATCCTCGCCGTTGTGGAACTTGACGCCCTTGCGCAGGGTGATAACGTACGTTTTGTCGTCCGGCTGCTCCAGCTTCTCGGCCAACATCGGCACGATCTTCATGTCGTGGTCGACCTGGAACAGCGTCTCGTGGATCTGGCTGGAGACGTAGTTCGAGTAGACGTCCGTGAACATCGGCGGGTCGAGGGTGACCACGTCCGACTCGAGCGCCACTCGCAGCTCGCCGCCGGCGGCCGGTTTGGCGGGCGCGGCGGCCGGCTTCGTCCCGGCGCCGGTCTGGGCAGGGGCCGACTGCGA
>Ga0209382_10004845_pt1 | contig 17757 bp, 11 predicted proteins | sample SoiMetdeltSBSDD5_FD_187599 | JGI IMG/M metagenome (GOLD analysis project Ga0209382, IMG submission 187599) | Bulk soil microbial communities from a Populus tree surrounding site in Tennessee, USA - Soil MetaG P. deltoides SBSDD5 (SPAdes) (version 2) | ecosystem: Environmental > Terrestrial >...
GGTGCGGCGTGTGAGCGCGAAAGCGGTCGACGGACGCTTCGAGCTGTACAAGATCTCCGCGGCCTTCGACGGTAACGAGTCACGGCGCCAGCACGGGCTGCCGCTGATGGACGAACTGTCCGCGTAGGGTCCCGCAACTCCGCATCTCGTTTCATCGAATGGTCGTGCGACTGTAGCGACGCAGGTGCGGTCCGAACACGAGTCCGATCGCGAGGCGTCCATTGACGTGTCGCGGCACCGCGCCGGCGACGAGCTCGTACCCGGCTTCCCATCGCACTCCGATCCCGCGGGTCCGGCTCACCAGGATGTCGGCGCCCGCGCCGATCTGACAGGCGGGATGAACCCCGCCGGGCTCTCCGGTGACGACGCCCGCCAGCACACGTCCGAAGAATCGGCCCGGGACACGGTCGCGACCGCTGCCGTAGAAGAAATCAGTACCCAGCTGCACGCCACCCAGCACAGTGGCCGATCGATCGAAATCGGTCTCGACCTGTGCGGCTGCCGCCACCTGACGGCTGACGTGCCGTCCGATCGAGACGCTCACCTCCGGACCCATCCACGTGCGATCGACTCGAGCGTCACCCATCGCCCGCTTCACGGCCACGCCGGTGGCAAGCTCGATTCGCGGGACATCGACGGCCGGCTGCTCCGGAGACTGTGCCCGGACGTCGGCAGGTCGAGCCAGAGGAAGTGTCATCACAGCGACAAAGATCAAGACGTGCAGCGTCTGGTTCATCACGACTCTCCTGACGATCGAAGAATGGGCCGGCCAACCGCGTGAAGTCGTGAAGAAGGTCTGATGAATTCATGAGCGCGGCGATCCGGCGATCGTCAAGCCCGCGGTGCACAGGATCGACAAGCAGGAGAGTTACGGTCACGACGCTTGCTAACGCAGGTAGACTGAGGCCGGAGGATGTCATGCGTATCCCGGCAGTTGTCGTTCTCACCGCGGCGTGCGTTGCCGGTCCGGGGCTGCAGTTTCAGGCCGGCGCTCAGACCGTAACCAAGGACACCGTTGCGGGCGTGAGGAACTTCGCGCGCCTCGAATCGACCGTGGCGTGCGCGGGCGCCATCAACCCCGCCGAAGCCGTCCCCGAAATCAAGAAGATGGGATTCGCCTCCGTCATCAACCTCCGTGAGGCCACTGAAGCGGACGCGAAAGTCGAGGACGAGGAGGCGGCCGTGAAAGCGGCTGGGCTCCGTTACTATCACGTCCCGTTCAACGGGCGCACACCCGATCCGAAAGCCGCTGATCGGTTCCTCGACGCGATTACGTCGCCGGGCGCCGAGCCGGCATTCATTCACTGCGGCGGCGGGAATCGCGCCGCAACCATGTGGCTGATCAAACGGCTCGCCGTCGACAAATGGGACCAGGATCGCGCCATCAAGGAGGCGGCTGCGCTCGGACAGACCAGCGAGGAGCTCCGGCGGTGGGCGATCGACTACGTCCAGTCGCGCAAGCGCTGATCCGGCAGACTTGGAGGGTGCTATCGTCCCGGGTGGACCCGCTCCCACGCGGCGCCGGTCCACTCCCAGGTATCGCCGAACATCTCACCACTACGGCCGGGCATGAACCCGGCGTGGCCGCCGAACAGGACGACCCGGTTCCGGCGCCGATCGAACGCCATCGCGTGACTGACTCTCTGAGGCGTGGGCGCAGCGGCGCCGCTCGCTGCCCAGCGGCCGTTCCGCCACAACCAGGTGATCGCGGTGCTGCCCTTGTGCATCGCGCCGTCAAGGAGGAGCAATCCGTCAGGATCACACGTCATCGGCTGCGACGGGCTCAGCGCCGGATCGCCGAACCGCTCGCTGATCCTCGACCAGGCGTCACCCGTCCAACCCCACATCGCTGACGGCCGTTCCCCGTCCGGTGGCGAGGTCGCGTCGACAGCGACCATGACCACCTGGCCTCGCCGGTCGTCGTAGGTCATCGAGCTCGGGAACGCCTCGATGCCGCGAGCGTCGCGCCGCGTCCAGGTCGCGCCGTCCCATTCCCACGTGTCGGTCAGCCGTTCGAGGGTCCTGCCGTCGAGAGGCTTCAGGCCGCCGTAGAGGACCAGACGGCCGCGCCGCTCGTCGTACGCCGCGAAGTGATGCAGGCGCACGCCCGGACCGCGGCCGGCGCGCTCGCGCCACCGTTGGCCGTCCCACTCCCACGTGTCCTCGAGCAGCCCCTCGGACGTGCGGCCGCCGACGAGGATCGCGACTTTTCTTCTCGTGTCGTAGTCGAAGGTGACGGAATTCCGGGCCGACGGGCCGGACGAGGACAACAGGCTCCAGCGCTCGCCATCCCATCCCCAGAGATCGTTGAACGCGCGCTCGCGATTGCCGCCGCCGAACATCAGCGTGACGCCACGCGGAGGGTCGTAGGTCATCGCGTGGCCACCGCGGGCGTCCGGCGACGGGCCCGGTGACGTCTCCTGCGCAGCACCGAGCGCGAGGACGAGCACGAGCGCAAATGGGATTCGCATGGCTGGCTGGTGCACAGCGTACGCGCAGCGTCGGGTCGGGAGACTCGAATGTGACCAGCACACACGAAAGCGTGGTGAGTGCCGAGTGAGGTGACGTGGACAACCGCTGAGCTCGCGCGGTGGGTTCGAGGCTGAGCTTGCGGGGAGGTCATGCACTTGTTGCTTGACCGTTCTCCGCCCTCCGCAGCACAATCCCCGCTCGCTGCGAGAGGAAGGCCGATGACCGCGTGTGCCTCGGACGTCGATAGCGGTTCGCATCGCGGTTCTGAGCGACGATCGTCTCTTCAGTGACGGTCTGCTGAGAATTGTCAGTGCTGAAGAAGGCCTCGCGGTGGCCGGGACCACGGGCTCTGACGGGCTGTACTCCGTACTCTCGCTTCGTCCCCACCTGGTACTCATCGACGGCAGCCTTCCCAACGCCACCACGCTGTGCGCGAGGGCCACGAGCAGTGCCCGGCGCGGGGCGGCCGGCGGTCCATCGGTCCTGTTCGTGGCGGCGCCCGAGAATGACGCCTGGGCCATCGCCGCACTCGGCGCAGGAGCCCGCGGGATCCTCAGCAGGCGCGCCGGACCTGAAGACCTCCTGAAGGCGATTCGTGCGGTCTGCGAAGGGCAGATCTGGAGCAGCCGCCGCGTGCTGGCGGCCTGGCTCGCGCACCTGACCACGCCGGCCACGTTCGCGCCGCCCACCCCCGTTGCCTCCGAGCTCTACGCTCTTCTCAGTCACCGCGAACGGGAGGTCTTCCAGCACGCGGCGACTGGCAAGGGCAACAAGGAGCTGGCGGCCACGCTGGCGGTGAGCGAAGCCACCATCAAGGTCCATCTGACCCGCATCTTTCAGAAACTGGGTCTGCGCGGCCGCGCCGAGCTCGCCGCGGCCTATCACGGGCTCCTGCCGCACCAGGATCGCAACGGCTCTCGAGCCCGCCCGTCCCGACCCGCCTAGCGCCGCCCAGCCTTTCAGCACGCTTCACTGTCGCACTGCGATCGTGCCCACGGTGCGCTTCGCGCGTGAACGACGGGACGACGACACAACGACACGACGGCGCCTTCGCCGCCAACACAAGGCGCACAAAGCACACAATGCTCACAAAGAAACCGGCCACGGTCCTTCTTTTGGGGGCGTATTGAAACAGTCACTGGCTTGGCTATCAACGGTTCTCAGCGTTGGCGGCGCCGCGCTCCGCGCGGCGCCGCCAACGCGCAGAGTACTTCGGAGCAGGAACAAGGTCTTCTTTGTGAGCTTTGTGAGCTTCGTGCCCATGGTGTTTGCGCCGAAGGCGCCGTCGTGTCTTCGTGTCGTCGTCTCGTCGTTGCCGGCCGAAGGCCGAAGCGCGCGTGCGCGCCGTGAGGGTGACTCCCCGCGGGACCGATCGTCGTCATGCCTGCTATTTCGCTGAGAACCCGCCCGATCACTCGCAGCGGTCGCGCTCCGAGCGCAAGCCGGATTCCGATTTCGCGGGTTCGCACGACGACGGTGTGGCTGAGTTCAAGGTTCGGTTCACGGTTCCGGGTTCGGTTCCGGGTTCAAGGTTCAGGTTCGGAACCGAACCCGGACCCCTTGGAACCCTGAACCCGGAACCGCAATCCGTCAAAAGAGCATCTTCAGCCCGAACTGCAGGATGCGCGGATCCAGCGCGGAGGTGATGCGTCCGAACTGGGCCGACGCCACGTTGCTGTTTGGCGCGTTGAAGTTGACGTTGTTGAAGATGTTGAAGAACTCGGCGCGGAACTGCACGTCGATCCGATCCTGGATCCGCGTGCTCTTCAGCAGCGCAACGTCCGTGTTGAAGTACCTCGGCCCTCGGATCATGTTCTTGCCCGAGTTGCCGAACGTCCCAATGGCGTTGGCAACGAACTGCGAGGTGTCGAAATACCGCGCCACCATCTCTCCGTGCGGACGATTGGATCCCAGGTCCGGATCGCCGCCAAGGAAATCCGCGCGATCCCGGCCGATGCCCGTAAAGGAGTTGTCTCTCCCGCTGCTGACGGTGAACGGGAAACCGCTCTGCCATGTCACCAGCGAGTTCAGCATCCAGCCGTTGAGAACGGCGTTCACGATCTTGTTGCCCTGAACCTGCGGCAGCTGCCACACGTTCGAGAACTTGAGATTGTGCGGCACATCCTCGCGTGACAGTCCCCAGTCGAAGTGGAGATCGTCCGGCGTGGTCCACCCGTAATCATCTTCTTTCCTGGAGAACGTATAGCTCGCCAGCACCGACAGCCCTCGAGCGAACCGTTTCTCGGCATTCAGCTGCAGTGAGTGGTACCTGCTGGTGTTCGTAGACTCATACAGTCCGATGCGGCTGTAATCCTGGTACGGACGCCTGGCCTGGGTGTTGGCTACCGTCGAGGCGCCAGGGACGTAGATCGCGGGATTGATCTCACGGCTGTTCTCCGCGGCACCGAAAAAGTAGCGGCCCTCGTTGCCGATGTAGGCGACACGGGCCACCCAGTCCGCGCCGAGCTGCCGCTCCAGCGAGACGTTCCAGGAGAGGAGCAGCGGCGTCCGGAAATCCTGGGCGAAGACGGCCCTGAGCTCGGTTGGCGTGACGAACGTCGCTTCCGCGCCCGGCACCCTCGGCCCGTATTGCTCGGGAAACGGATTGCGCACGCCCGCGCTGGCGAACGGATCCTCGAAGGACACGCCGCTGAACGAGAATCCCGGCGCGAACGGCGCGATGTTCGTGAACGGGTTGAAGGCGCTCGCCTGGATCGGCGTGTAGAAATGCCCATATCCGCCGCGGAGGCTGGTCTTGCCGTCCTCTCCCAGGCGGTAGGCGAAGCCGATTCTCGGGGCGATGTTCCAGATGTTGGCGTCCGACCCGCCAGTCGGGCACCCCGGATCATGGTCCTTGCCTCCGTACAACATGCCGGCCGGCGCATTCGGATACCGCTCCGATTTCGCGCCGGGCTGGAAGCAGACCACGCGGCCCTCGCGGTCATAGTAGGGAAAATACGGATCCCAGCGAACGCCGAGGTTCATCGTCAGCCGCTGATTGACGCGCCAGTTGTCCTGCGCGAAGAAGCCCCAGCGCGTGCCCTTGAGATCCTTGAATTCGCCGCCGCCCTGCACGAAGCTCGCCGCGCGCCCCAGCATGAAGTCAGCCACCCCATCGCCCGACAGTTGGCCGCTGAACGTAAAGTTTCCGTCCATACGAAACGTGTTGGTGATGTGGTTCGACAGCCGCACGATCTCGCCGCCGACGTGCATCTCGTGCGGTCCGAGCACGGCGGTCAGGTTCTCGCGGATGGTGAAATCGCCGCGATCGAAGTCGCCGAGATGATTCGTGTTGATGCTGAAGGCGCCGGTTACGCTCATGACGATCTCCGGCGGCGCCGCGAGCGCTGAGGAGGCCGCCGACGAGATGCGGACGCCCGCGTCTGGATAGCTGAACGGGCCGCTCGAGAGCGATCCACCGCGCTGGCGGTTGAATCCGAACGTGCTGTGCAACAGCAGCGTCGGGCGAATCGCGTAGGTGTGGTTGACCGCGACGTTCTGCACGCGGACGGCGTTTCCGGCGTTGCTGGCCGCGAGGATGTTGTCCTCTGGGATCACCGCCGGCCGGTCGTAGTCGGTAAAGAAGTAGCGCGCGCTGATCTGGTGCTGCTGGCGGTTGTACTCCACCTTGCCCATGAACTGGTTTTCGGTTTCGACCTGCTCGGTGCCGACGAAGTTCAGCTCACGGCCGGCGCGATTCGGCTGTGGGATCCAGTTGAGGAAGTATTTCGCCGACGGACTGATCCGGTCCTGCGGTATCTGATTGTTGGGGAACGGTTGCCGCGTGACCGGATCGACCAACTGCGTCGACAGCGCGGAGAAGTCTCCGGCGCGCTCGGCCGCGGTCGGGACGAACGCAACCCTGCCTGCTGCTTCGCTGCGGATGCGGGTCCCCTGGTAGGTGCCGAAGTAGAACATCCGATCTCTCAGGATCGGACCGCCGGCGCTGCCGCCGAACTGGTTGCGCTTCAGCGTGTCTTTCTGCGGTGCAAAGAAGTTCCGCGCGTTCAGCGCGCCATCCCGCAGGAATTCGAACGCGCTTCCGCGGATCTGGTTGGTGCCCGATCGGGTGACGATGTTCACGATCCCTCCGGCGGCGTTGCCGTACTCCGCCGTGAAGTTGCTCGCCTGCAGGTTGAATTCCTGGACCGCGTCCGGATTGGGGAACGGCACGTTCACGTTCAGGTACGTGTCGTTGTGGCCGGCGCCATCGAGCTGATAGTTGACCTGGGCCATGCCCGCGCCGTTCACGCCGGCGGTCTGTTCCCCGGGGTACACCCCACCGTGCCCGCAGATGCGACATCCGTTGCGTCCGAGGTCCACGGTTCCCGCCGCGAGAAACACGAGCGACTGCGCCATCCTGCCGTTCAGGGGCAACTCGGTCACGCGCTGTTGATCGACGAGCTGGCCGAGCGTGCCGTTGCGTGTCCCGACCAGCTCGGTATTCGCCTGGACGGTGACCTCTTCCGTCAACTGGCCCACCTGCATCACGACCGTCAGGTTCGCCGCCTGATCGACGGCGAGGGTGATACCGGTCTGGACGAACCTCGAAAAGCCGGGCCGCTCGACGCGCAGCTCGTAGCTGCCCACGGGTAGTCGTGGGAACAGGAACGCGCCGCGCTCATCCGTGGTGGCGGTCTGCGTGAACCCGGTGTCCACATTGCGCACGACGACCTGTGATTGCGGCAGCGCCCCGTTGTTCGAATCGACCACGCTGCCGCCAAAACTGGCGGTCGTGAACTGCGCGTACGCGGGAGCACTGAGCAGAATCAACCCGAGAACGATCGAGAGGGAGGGGGATCGCATGGTAACTCTCCTTGCGAGCTAACCGCGTCCGGAACTAGTGCGACATAGGCCGCCTCGCGTCGAAGCGAGGTCGCGGCCGCTATGCGGCCTCGATGGCGAGGTCGCGGCCGCCATGCTAACGCAGCTTCAGTTCTTGTCTGAAGCCATTTCGTGGGGACTGACGTGAGCTGATAGCTCAATCAGAAGAGCTGCCCACCGCGCTACCTCGTCCGGATCGAGGCGCACGCCGAGCCCATGTGAGTCTGAATCGTCAGCGACGCCGTCCCGATCCAGATGCCATCCGCCCACGGCCACCATCAGCAAGCTGTCGCGGCCGATCGCATCTCGGGTGCCTGAACGTGCTCTTCCCCGGCGGCCGAGCCGCGCAGCTCGGCCCCGGCGGCGACGCTTCAGATCATGCCCGCGATGCAGACGCTCTTGAACGTGAACGCGTTCGGCGGTGTCACTTACCCGGCGATCGGACGTAGGATCGCTCATGCTGACCCCTCCGGAACTGTTCCCAGCCCAGCACCAAGCGCTCGAGAAGCTCGAACGCAACCTGCGCGCGCACCATGTCACGTCGCTCATGGGGCGCCCAGGCGCCGGCAAAACGACCATTCTTCGCGTACTGCACGAGCGGATCGGCGGAGCGTATCTCACGTCCCAACATTTCGTGGAGGCTTCCGCCAACCGTCACCCGCTGGCACTCGACGAAACGGTGTACGCCGTGCTGCGCGACGCGTTGTCCGCCAACGATTCCGTCATCGTGGACGATTTCCATCTCGTCGCGATTGTGTCCTGTTGCGCGCCCGGAAACCCGCGGCTCAACTTTCTGGCGGCCGCCCTCGTGCCCATCGTCCAGATGGCGGTCCAAGCGGGGAAACGGCTCGTATTCAGCACGGAAGGCATTCCCATTCCGGGGATCTACGAGCGCGTGCCGTCCGCGCACATTCCCCCGTTTGTGGTGGCCGATTACACGATGCTGTGCGCAGCGTATCTCCCCGCTGAGCGCGCTCGCGCGCTGGATGTGAAGAAGATCCATCGCTTCGCACCCAACCTGAACGCGCGGCAGTTGCGAAGCACATGCAATGCCCTGCGTGACGATCCCCGGCTCGATACGGACCGGTTCATCGACTACCTGCGCGAGCACCACATGGCGAGCAACGTGGACCTCGGCGAGGTGCAGGTTGTGGATCTGAAGGACCTCAAGGGGCTGGACGACGTCCTCGAGTCCCTCGAGGCGAATGTCATTCTGCCCCTCGAGAAGGCCGATGTCGCCGAGGAGCTTGGCCTCAAGGCGAAGCGGGGAGTGCTGCTCGCGGGCCCGCCGGGAACCGGAAAGACGACGATCGGACGAGCGCTGGCGCATCGCCTCAAGAGCAAGTTCTTCCTGATCGACGGTACCGTCGTGAGCGGTTCACCACAGTTTTTTCAGCGCATTCACCAGATTTTCGAAGCGGCCAAGCAGAACGCGCCCGCCATCATCTTCATCGACGACAGCGACGTCATCTTCGAGAGCGGTCAGGACACGGGACTCTACCGCTACCTGTTGACGATGCTGGACGGCCTTGAAAGCACTAGCGCCGGCCGGATCTGCCTGATGATGACGGCAATGGATGTCGGGTCGATGCCCCCGGCGCTGGTCCGTTCGGGGCGCATCGAGCTCTGGCTGCAGACGACGCTGCCCGACGTCGCGGCGCGCGCAGCCATCCTCCAGGACCGGTGCGCCGACCTGCCCAAGGCGATCGGGGTGGTGGACATCGCGGCGTTGACCGAGGCCTCGGACGGCCTGACGGGCGCCGACCTCAAGCGTGTCGTGGACGACGCCAAGCTGCTCTTTGCGTTCGATCGCGAACGGAAGGGGAAGACCAGGCCATCCACCGAATACTTCCTGAGCGCCATCGAGACGGTTCGGACCAACAAGCAGCAATACGCCGAGGCGGAGGCGCGGGCCCGCATGCGCCACCCCGTTCGTCCGCCGATGTTCGACGCGTTCTCGATGCTCGCAGGGATCGGAGCGTCAATGGAGGGGGCGGAGGGCGCTGTCGCGATGCCACATGTAGTGCTCGGTCACGCGACTGCGTTCGGCTCAGGCTCGGCATCCGGGGGCGAGTGACAACTCTTCCCGAGGTCGTGCGCTACGGGCGCCAGATCTTTTCCGACAGGTAATCGGCAAGCGGCTTGCGCGTCGCTTCCGCCACCAGCACGCCGACGAGGTTCGTCTCGGACGTCTTGTACACCCACTTCGTGCCCGCCGGCGCTTCGCGCGGCAGCTTCCGCACGTAGCCCACGGTCATGCGCCTTCGACCGGTTCATGACCGATCAGCGCGTGCGCGGTGTCCTGGTGCGCGGCCTCTAACCGAGGTCGCCCCGGGACGATGGCACGTTCGAGGGCCGTGGGATCTACGGGCAGACGCTGCACATCGACCGCGCGCGCCGCCTCGTCATCGTGCTCAACAGCGCGGCCGAGCGCCCGACCGACCGGGCGTCAGGTCAGGCGCGGCAGGAGTTCATCGCCGCGGTGAACGCCGAGCTGGACGCTGAGAGGCGGCAGGAACACGCGCCGGGCGATGGTCTACTCCGCCCGCAAGGTGGCGATGGGATCGATCTGCGTCGCCCGGCGCGCGGGCACGTAGCAGGCAACCAGTGCGATCGCGAGAAGTGAACCCGCGACTGCCGTAAACGTCAGCGGGTCGTTCGATGGCAAATTGATCAGCTGCGACTGAAGCACCGGCGTCAGTAGCAGCGAGGCGCCGAGGCCGATCATCAGGCCCACCGACGTCAGGAGCATCCCATGCCTGATGATCAGCGCGCGCACGTTCGTCGAATGCGCGCCGAGCGCCATGCGGATGCCGATCTCGCGTGTGCGGGTGCTCACGGCATAGGAGATGACGCCGTACAGCCCGAGACCTGCGAGCGTCAGCGCGACGAGTCCAAGCAGCATCGAGACTTCCGCGGTCAGTCGGACGGCGCCGAGCTTGGGATCGGCGTGATCTTCACCAGACCGAACCTCCGAGATCGGCAGCGCCGCATCGACCTTCTGAACGGCGCGCTGCACGGCTTCGCGAAGCGTATCGAGATCGTTCGGCGATGGCGCTCTGACCACGAGTGTCATGGCACGGCGGGCAGCCCGTTGCAGTGACGACACGTACAGCACACGCGCTTCCAATCCGGGTCCGTCCCGGCGCTCATCGGCCGTGACGCCCACAACCGTCAACCGTTCGGGTTTGCTTCCGTCCTCGCTGGCCTGGACACGCCTGCCGAGCGCCGCCTGCGCCGATCCGAACAGCCGGCGCGCCTCTGGTTCACTGAGGATCACCACGGGCTCCGAGCCGGCCCGGTCGCGCTCGTCGATATCGCGGCCGGCGAGGAGCGGTATGCCCATGGTCTGGAAGTAGTGCGGGCCTGCAACGGTGATCTCCACTTCCACGTTCCGGTCAGCCTGGCCAGGCGGGCTCCCGTCCGCCACCGCCCATGCGCTCGCGCTGCCGAAGCTCCCAAACGGCGGCTTGCTGACGAGCGACAACGACTCGACCCGCGGGACTTCCTGGAGTTGTCGAAGGAGATCCTGATAGAGGACGCCGACTCGTTGCTCCTTGTATCCGAGAAGCCCTGGATCGAGACGCATCGACACCAGGCGACTCGCGTCGAACCCAGGGCTGAACGCCTCACGGGCGTTGTCGAGACTCCGGACGAACAGGCCGCCGGCGATGAGCGTGACCACCGACATAGAGAGCTGCACGACGACGAGCGCGTTTCGAAGCGTCAGGCGACGCGCGCCCTGGCTACTGCCACTCTCTCCAGGCTTGAGCGAGGGCACAAGACTGGTCCGCACAGCCTGCAAGGCAGGTGCGCATCCGAAGGCCAGGCCGGTCGCGAACGACAGCGCGAGCGCCCATCCGAGCAGGCGAAGATCGGGCGTGAAGTCCAGCGTGATGGGGAGCTGCACGTTCGCCGGGATTGCCGCCGCGAGGAGCCCGGCGGTCCAGAACGTGAGGATCACGGCCACCGTCCCAGCCATGAGCGCCAGCAGCGTGCTTTCCGTGAGCAGTTGCCGAACCACTCGCCAGCGTCCTGCACCCATCGCGAGGCGGATGGCGATCTCGCGGCGCCGCACGGTCGCTCTCGCCACGAACAGATTCGCGACGTTGCCGCAGGCAATGAGCCACACGAGGCCGGATGCGCAAAGCGCAAGCGTCGCGATTCCGCGCACCTGCGGCAGGTGGTTCTCGTGTCTCGCCTCCAGCTCGGCGACGACGTCAATCCTCGGAGGCGGTAACGGCTTTCCACGGTCGAGGATTGGGGTCATGCCGGCGGCGATCGCGGTCAGCTGGGCCGCAGCGACTTCAGCAGTGACGTCAGCCTTCAATCTTCCAATGACCCGGAGATCGCCTTGCAGGCGCGGCGGAGCACATTCTTCCTGGCCCCCTGGCTTGCTGGCGCACATCACGACGATGGCCCGCCGCCGCGCAGCTTCTGGTCTGAACCAGTTCGGATCGTCACCGAGCTGGCCCTGCATCATCAGCGGCGCCCAGAAGTCCGTTTCGTTCGCGAAGATCGTTCCCGTGAACCTCGCCGGAAGGATGCCGATGATCGTGAACGGACTCCCGTTCAGGTACGTGATGCGGCCGAGCGTTCCGGGGTCGCCGTTGAAGTGCGCTCGCCATAACCGATCACTGATGACGATCACTGGATGCGCGTTTGGCATGCGGTCGTCGTCTGGCGTGAAGACCCGTCCTTGCGCTGCGTGAATGCCGAGTATGTCGAAGTAGGTCCCGCTGGCGACTTCTCCGCGGGCGACGCCGGCGTGCTGTTCCATTCGTGCGCGCTGGGCCGTATCACTGATCGGGACCGTCACGTCCTTGATCGCCGCCACTGCCGTGAACGAGGAATTGTTGTCGCGCAGCGCCGTGAAGAGCTGGTAGGTGTGCTTCGCAAACCGGGGCGGGACCACTTGATCGCCCGCCCGACCGCCCGCAAGGACCTGGGCAATCTGCTCGGGCCGTTCAATCGGCAGCGGCGTGAAGAGCAGGGCATTGACGCCGCTGAAGATCGTCGTGTTGCCGAGAATGCCAATCGCCAGCGTCAGCACGGCGACGATGGCGAAGCCCGGCGCGCGGACGAGCGTGCGCACGGCGTACCTCAGGTCCTGCCCGAGCGTCGAGAAAAACGAGAATCCGCGGCGTTCGCGGTGGGCCTCCACCGTCTGCGTCACACCGCCGAACTGCCGGAGCGCGGCATGTCGCGCGTCGGCCGGGCTCATGCCTTGACGCATGAACTCGTCGGTGGCCTCGGCGATGTGCGCATCGATTTCCGCGCGCAGATCGGCGTCGCGCCTGTTTCCGCCACGCCACCCCATGAGCCGCGACAGGAAGATGCGAAGCGCCGTCACGGCCGTCCGTCCTGATGGGACCGAGGCCGCCCGTCGAGCACGTCAGTCGGTTTACCCTGCATGTGTTGGCAGGGTACACATGCAGCAGTGGGCAGTCAACAGCTGCCGCACGGCAGCGCGACCAGGACGGAACTGGCCTGGGTTCGGGGGAAGTGATCGCTGATCGCTGAATCAGAAGAGCGGCTCACCGCCGGTATACTTCGCCACCTTGTCAGGATCGAGGCGCACGCCGAGCCCGGGCGAGTCTGGAATCGGCAGCATGCCGTCCGGATCCAGATGCCAACCGCCGACGGTGATCGCGTCGATGAACGGGGAGCCTGCCAGGTATTCCACCAAGTCCGTCTTGTGAAAGGCCGAAGCCAGCTGCAGGTCTGCGGCGAGGCCAATTGCGGTGTTCCACCCGTGGGGAATGAACCGGACGCCGTGTGCCTCCGCCATCCAGGCAATCCGGCGCGCTTCGCTGATCCCGCCGACTTTCGTAGCGTCCGGCTGCACGATATCGAACGCGCCGCCTTCGAGCCACGGCTGAAACGACTGCCGGCGTGTGAGCACTTCACCTCCGGCGATCGGCACCGGCGAACGGGACCGGAGCTGGACGTAATCGTTCATCGCATCGGGAACGAGTGGCTCCTCGAACCAGTGGACGTCATAATGGGCCAGCATATCGGCGGTTCGCGCAGCCCATTTGTAGTCGCGTGGCCAGAAAGCATTGCTGGCGCCCGCATCCACCATGAGCAGGCTGTCGCCGCCGATCGCCTCGCGCGCGCTCCTGACGATCGCTTCGTCGAGAGCGGCATTCGTCCGGCCAAAAGGCCCCCAGCCGATCTTGAAGGCGGTGAATCCCTGCGCCTTCACGGCGAGGAGGTGCTCGGCCATCGCGGCCGGGTCCTGCATCAACAGCGAGGCGTAAGGGCGAACGCGCGAACGATAGCGTCCGCCAAGGAGCCGGCCGACGGGCTGGCCGGTGGCCTGTCCGAGCAGGTCCCACAAGGCGATGTCGATCCCGCTGATGGTGTGGGTGATCGATCCGCCGCGGCCCTGCCAGAACGTGTGTTGATGAAGTTTTTCGCTGACCCGCTCAGGCTCCAGCGCGGTCTCGCCGCGGTAGAGCGGTTCGAGCAGCTGCAAGGCCGCGCGGACCAGCGAGTCGCTGGTGAAGACGCTGCCCAGCCCGATCAGGCCTTCGTCTGTGTGCACCGCAATCAGCGTGTGAACGCAGTCCGCAGGCCGCAACTCGGCGGTCCATCCCCCCGGCGGCGTGGCGCCCCGCAGGCCTGCGCTCCTGATCTCCGCGATCTTCATCGCTGTCCGGAGAAACTCATGAAAGGGTCAGGGACCCCTTACCGCGACGACGGCGGTGACGAAGGGACGGACTTGCTCAAGAACACATGCGTGCCGTAGGCCGTCGCGACCGCGATGTCGGGTCGGCCGTCCTTGTTCAGGTCCATCACCTCGAACGCCGATCCGACGCCGGAGCGGTTGTGCACCAGCTCCGGTACGAACTCGGCGCCCCCCGGGGCCTTCGCATTCCGCACCGTGCGATAGATGTAAATCACTGCCGGGCCGTAGGGATCCGGTCCGTTGTAGTTCTCGAGGTGCGACCAATAGCGCTTGCCGACGATGAAGTCCGGGATCTTGTCGCCGGTCATATCGACGAATCGTGCCGCGTGCGCCTCTGAGAAGACCACATCGCCCGCGTTCTTCGTCGAGTGGTCGCCGGCGATATCGTGGCGCACGAACGTGATGCTGCCGTCAGCGCCCTTTTGCTGCTCGAACCACGCCAGCCCCCAGTTGTGGACGCTGAGGCTGGTCACGACGTCGGTGAGGCGATCGCCGTTCACGTCGTAGACGCCCATCTCGGTCGTCGCCGTCGCAAAATCAAACGCATGGAACGGCCACGGCTGGGTTCCGGCGATCGTGGCCGGCTGCTCGTACCAGCCTCTGTTGGTGACGATGTCCGCGCGACCGTCGCCGTTCAGGTCACCAACGCCACCCATGCCGTGCACGTTTCGCGGATCGTTCGGGCCCGACACGATGCGGACGGGCCACGGTGCGGTCGGATTCGAGGGATCCGGCTTCGCCCAGGCGTAACCCTCCGCCGTGCCGAAGACCATCTCGGGCACTCCGTCGCCGTCGATATCGCGCATCAGCACGCTTTCGGTGTTCGGGGCCGGCAGGATCGTCGTGTGATCCCAGCGCCGCCCGGCGCCTCCTGGGTTGACGTAGAGATCGATCGGCCGCGTGCCTTTCGGGCGATCCCAGTCCGACGCGAGGATGTCGGGCCAGCCGTCCCCGGTGAAGTCGTACGCGAAGTTCACCATGTCGGGCGCGTACTCCGTCGCCGGGTTGTAGACCCGGCCAACGCGATAGAGGCGTCGCTCGCTGTACGACGGCCCGAGGTAATAGAACGGACCCGAGACGATGTCGAGCGTGCCGTCCCGATTGATGTCCGCCGCGGCAGCCGACCAGCCGTAGTACATCGTGCTGATCTGGTGGCTCGTAAAGCGGCTCGAGACCTCTTCCTTCGCGAGGACCACCCGGTTGACGTCCTTCCAGGCGACGTCCTTGAACGTCACCGTTGACCCACCGCCGACGAACAGCGCGATCGAGCCGTACGACGGCGAAGCCTCCGGCAGCGGTCCACCGGCGCCCGGGACCGGCCGGACCGTGTTCTCCCACAGATTGATTCGGATGGGATTCCACTCCCCGGTCTTCAGTGCGGCGTTCGCAGCCGCGGACGCGGCGTTGCCGGTTAGCGGATTGCCGATTCGCTCGCGAGTGGTTTCCTGTCCTCGCGCGGTGAGGGTCAGGCGGTACGACACGAAGTCGCCGTCGGCGAACGACACGTAGATGCCTTTCAGCCCGCCGTCGCCGGTCCTCTCCGCGCGAAGCAGTACGCCGGGTCTGCACTTTGCCTCGCAGCGCACGTTCGCGTAGAACTGCAGATCCTGCAGCGGCTTGTTCATCACCAGCCAGCCGCCCGCCTCCGATGTGGAGCGGCCGACCAGTTGGCCATCCTGCGCTTTCCAGTCGGCATCGCCGACGATCTGCCATCCCTTCAGCGACGAGCCGGTGAACGTCCCGTCGGGTTTGAAATCCGGCGGGTCGGCGGCGTGCAGAGCAAGCACCATCGCCGCCACTGTCGCTCCGGTCAGCACCAAGGGGTTGCGTCTGGTGTGATCGCCGGTCATCGCGCCTCCTTGCTGGTGGCCGTCGTGGGGCATTCTCGAGCCGCGAAAGAGTAGCATGTGCGCGTGCGTTGGATCGTCCGCGGGGACATCGACGGGTTCTTCGGCCTCGCCCTCGACAATCTCGTTCAGCTGTTGCTGATCGACACCCTCTGTCGCACCGTTCTCGGGTTCCCGTCCGAGCTCCTCTACGGCCAGGTGCTGCCGGCCGCTGCGATCTCCATCCTCGTCGGCAACGTGGCGTACGCGTTCCAGGCGCGTGCGCTCGCCGCGCGCACGGGACGTACGGACGTGTGCGCCCTGCCGTACGGCATCAACACGGTGTCGCTGTTTGCGCACGTGTTCCTGGTGATGCTCCCGGCGAAGGCCCTGGCCGAGAGGGCGGGCGCGGCCGACCCCGTGCGCGTCGCGTGGCAGGCGGGTCTGCTGGCGACATTGGCGACCGGCATAATCGAGCTCGGGTGTGCCTTCGTCGCTGAGCGCGTGCGCAAGGCGACCCCGCGGGCAGCGCTCCTCTCGACCCTCGCGGGCATCGCACTGGGGTTCATCTCGCTCGGCTTCCTTTTCCGCACCTTCGCGCATCCGGTCGTGGGCCTGACAACGCTGGCGATCGTGATGCTGACGTACTTCGGTCGGGTGCGCTTCAAGGGACACCTTCCCGGTGGTGTCGTGGCTGTGACGCTTGGGACACTCCTGTGCTGGATCACCGGCATCGCGCCGGTCGGCGCACCACCCTCCGCTGCCACCATCCACACCCCCGTCCCCGTCGTCGGCGACCTGATTGCCGCCATCGGCGGCGGACACGCGCTGCCGTATCTATCGGTCATCATCGCCATGGGTCTGTTCAACGTGCTGGGCTCGCTCCAGAACATCGAGTCGGCGGAAGCGGCCGGCGACTCCTACGACACCAGGTATTCGCTGACGGTCAACGGCGTCGGTAGCGTGGCGGCAGCGCTCTTTGGATCCGCGTTCCCGACGACGATCTACATCGGGCATCCCGGGTGGAAGGCGATGGGCGCGCGCGCCGGGTATTCGATCCTGAACGGCGCATTCGTGACGGCGATCTGCGCCACCGGTACGCTGGCCTGGATCGCGTGGGCGATCCCGATAGATGCCGGGATGGCAATCGTTCTCTGGATCGGCATGATGATCGTGGCGCAGGCCTTTCAGGCAACGCCACGCGAGCACGCGCCCGCCGTCGTTGTCGGCCTCCTGCCAGGAATCGGCGCCTGGGGCGCGCTCATGGCGAAGAACGGGCTGCGCGCCGCCGGGCTCGGAGGACCAGCCGGCCCGTTCAGCGAATCGCTCATCGGCGAGTTCCAGAGGACCGATACTTGGATAGCGGGCGCTTTCGCGATCGAGCAGGGGTTCCTCTTCACCGCGATGGTGCTCTCCGCGGCGGTGGTCGGCGTGATCGAGCGGCGTTGGCGGCGAGCGGCGGCGTGGTCGGCGTTGGCCGCGTTGCTCTCGGCCTGCGGGCTGATGCACTCCTACCAGTGGACGTTTGGTGACACGGCCCTGAAGCTCGCTCCGGCATGGCCGTTCGTGATTGGCTACGCCGGCATGTCGCTGATCTTTCTCAGCGCACAATGGACGACCGAGGAGGGAGGCGAATAGTGGACTGTTCTGGTCGTTTCTAGAGTGACAAATCCCAAGCTCCAAGCTCCAAATCCCAACGAAATCCCAAGCTCCAAATCCCAACTCAGGAGCCGTGGCTTGAGGAGTTGGGATTTGGGAGTGCGTTGGAGCTTGGGATTTGGAGCTTGGGATTTGATACGTCTGGACGCGCGGCGGGCCGACTACTTGGACGTCGCCGGCACGGCCACCGGAGCCTCGATCGGTGCGGCCCTCAGCTTCAGGGCGAAGATCAGGCCGGCAGCCACCACCGCGAGAACGGCGCTGCCATAGAAGCATGCCGTC
>Ga0209382_10004846_pt1 | contig 17757 bp, 18 predicted proteins | sample SoiMetdeltSBSDD5_FD_187599 | JGI IMG/M metagenome (GOLD analysis project Ga0209382, IMG submission 187599) | Bulk soil microbial communities from a Populus tree surrounding site in Tennessee, USA - Soil MetaG P. deltoides SBSDD5 (SPAdes) (version 2) | ecosystem: Environmental > Terrestrial >...
CGGTCTCCGCCGGCGCGTTGTCCGCCGGCGCGCAGGCGCCGCCGATCCGCATCGGCTTCGCCTCCGCGATGAGCGGACCAGCCGCGATCACCGGCGAGGGTGTGCGCTGGGGCGCCACGCTCGCGGTCGACGAGATCAACGCCAAGGGCGGCATCATGGGACGCAAGCTCGAGGCCTTCTTCGCCGACAACAAGGCGCAGCCCGGCGAGGCCGTGAGCGCGGTGCGCAAGCTCGCCGACGTCGATCAGGTCGACGTGATCATCGGCCAGACGCACAGCGGCGCCTGCCTGGGCGCCATGCCGGTCGTCAAGGAGCTCGGCGTGCCGATGGTGATCGAGGCCTGCTCGCATCCGCAGATCCGCGCGCTCAGCGGCAAGGGCGGCAACGAGTGGACGTTCCGCGTCGCGCTCGACGACGAGATCATGGCGTATACGTTCGCCCGCTACATGGCGCGCCAGGGCGTGAAGAGCTCGTCCATCCTGGCCATGAACAACGACTTCGGCCGCGGCGCGGCCAATGCGTACGACGCGGCGTTCAAGAAGGCCAACATCAAGCTACTCTCCACCGAGTTCTTCGACCCGGGACAGCCGGACTACCGGCCCGTGCTCACGCGCCTGAAGCGCGCCAATCCCGAGTCGATCCTGGCCGTCATCCTGGCCAGCGACGGCGCGCCGTTCATGCGGCAGTTCCGCGAGCTCGGCCTCACGCAGCGGGTGTTCTCACGCGGGAGCCTGGGCTCCGCCGAGTTCCTCTATCAAGTGCGCGATAATCCCAAGATCGGTGACGGCGTCATCGAGGCCAGTTACTGGATCACCGGCCTCGATCCAGAGTGGGACAAGAAGTGGACCGAGCGCTACAAGGTGCCGCCGCGCATCCACGGCAGCCTGGCGGCGATCACGCTCAGGTGGGCCGTCGTGCCGGCGCTCGAGATCGCGCTCAAGAAGCACGGCAAGGCCGATCGCCAGACGATCCGCGCGGCGCTGGAGGAAGTGGACGTCAAGGACTCGCCGCTGGGACCGATCAAGTTCGACGCGAATCACCAGGCGTGGATCAACATGATCCTGATCGAGATGCGTGACGGCCAGCTGCACATCCTCGAGAAGCTGCCGACGAGTCCGGCGCTCCTCAACTGATCTTCGACCTCCTCGAGCAGCTGCTGCACGGGCTCACGCTCGGCGCCATGTACGCCATGGTCGCCGCCGGGCTGGCCCTGATGCTCGGCGTGGCGCGCCTGATCAACTTCGCCCACGGCGAGTTCTTCATGCTCGGCGCCTACGCGTTCTGGTACGGCTACAGCGAGGTCGGGCTGCCGTACGCGGTCGCCGCGCTGCTGGCGCCCGCGGCCATGGTGATCTTCGGCATCGTGTACCAGCGCACGGTCATCCGCGCGATCCTGCCGCGGTCGTGGCACGTGCAGCTCATCGCCACGCTGGCGACATCGATCGTGCTCACGAATCTCGCGATCATCGTCCTCGGCACGCAGCCCAAGGAGGTGCCGACGGCGCTCTCCTCGCGCATTCTCGACGTCGGCGGCCTCCGCGTGGCGTGGCAGCGCGTGATGGTGCTCGTGGCCGCGCTGGTGATCTTCGGGGCATTGCAGCGCTTCGTCGCCCGCACGCGCATCGGCCGCGCGATGCGCGCGATGTCTCAGAACCGTGAGGCCTGCACCGTGGTCGGCGTGGACGTGCAGCGCGTGACGCTGGTGACGTTCGCGCTGTCGGCCGGGCTGGCGGCCATCGCCGCCGCGCTCGTTTCGCCGCTGTTCAACATCTTCCCGGACATGGGCACCGCGCTCACCCTGAAGGCGTTCGCGGCGGTGGTGGCCGGCGGCTTCGGCTACGTCAACGGCGCGATCGCCGCGAGCTTCCTGATCGGCATCACGGAAGCGATGGCCGGCAGCTACGTTTCCTATGCGTACAAGGACGCCATCGCGTTTCTGATCATGATCGCCGTGCTGCTGTGGCGGCCGCAGGGTCTCTTCGGCCGTCGGATCGGAATCTGACGTGCGGCGTGCGGCAGCGTGCGCGCTCGCTGCCGTCGTCGTGAGCGCGCCGTGGCTCGTGGCGGTGGTGGTCCCGCGACAGCAGCGGTACGTCCTCCACGTGCTGATCTTCACGGCATTCTTCGCGGCGCTGGCGCTCTCGTACGACCTGGTCGTCGGGCACGTCGGCAGCCTCTCGCTCGCGCACCCGGCGTTCTTCGGCGTCGGCGCCTATACGGCGGCGATCCTCGCCACACGGGCCGGCTGGCCGTTCCTCGCCGATGTCGTGGGCGCCGCGCTGGCCGCGGCCGCCGTGGCTGCGCTCGTCGGCGTGCCGCTCTTTCGGCTGACCGAGCACGCCTTCGCTGTCGGGACGCTCGGCCTGGCAGTCGTGGCGTCGATCGTCGCGAACAACTGGGTGGACGTCACGCGGGGACCGCTGTGCATCACCGGCATCCCGAAGCCGGTTCTCGGCCTGTCCGGCGGGCCGGCGCTCGTGATCACGACCCTGCCCGGCCAGTACTGGCTCGCGCTGGTCGCGCTCGGCGCCGTCGTGCTGCTCTATCGTGGTCTGACGACGTTCAGGCTGGGGCGCGCGTTTCACGCCGTGCGCGACAACGAGCCACTGGCCGGGGCGGCAGGAATCAACGCGCTCAAGTACCGCCTGCTCGCCTTCACCATCGCTGCCGCGCTCGCCGGCGGCGTCGGTGCGATGTACGTGCACTACCTGTCCGTCATGTGTCCCGAGGAAATGACGATCGGCCTTACGGTGAACCTGCTCGTCATCGTCTTCCTCGGCGGCGTGGGGACTCTGCGCGGCGTGCTGATCGGCGCGGTGCTCTTCACCGCGCTTCCCGAGGTCCTGCGACTGGCGCCGACGTGGCGGCTCGTGATCTACGGCGCTCTGCTGCTGCTCGTGGTCGTGCGATCACCGGAGGGCATCGAGCGCCTGCTGCGCCGCACCACCCCATCACGCGTGGCCGGCTGATGCCGCTGCTCGAGATTCGCGGTTTGATCAAGCGCTTCATCGGCGTCACCGCCGTCGATCGGGTGGACCTCGCCGTCGAGCGTGGCGAGCTGGTCAGCCTCATCGGCCCGAACGGCTCGGGCAAGACGACGCTCTTCAACTGCGTGACGGGCTATCTCGCCACCGACGGCGGACGCGTGCTCTTCGGAGGCCGCGATGTGACCAATGCGCCGTCCCATTCGGTGGCGCGGCTCGGCATCGCGCGGACGTTCCAGCAGGTCAGCGTCTTCCCGCGTCTGAGCGCGCTCGACAATCTCCTCGTGTTTTTGCAGCAGCACCAGGAAGAATCGTTCCTCGCGCGCCTACTGCGCTCTCGTCGTCTGCGACGGCTGGAGACGGAAGCCGTCGAGCGGGCGCGCCGGCTCCTGGACCTGGTCGGCCTGGGCGATCGCGCCACCGCCGCGGCCGGAAGTCTCTCCTTTGGGCAGCGCAAGCTCCTCGCCTTCGCCGCTGCGCTGATGCCCGATCCCGAGCTGCTCCTGCTCGACGAGCCTGCCGCGGCCGTGAATCCCACGATGATCAATCAGATGAAGCAGCACATCCTCGCGCTGCACCGTCAGGGCAAGACGGTGCTGCTGGTCGAGCACAACATGGACGTGGTCATGGACATCTCCCAACGCATCGTCGTGCTCGACCACGGCGAGAAGATCGCCGAGGGGCCGCCGGACGTCATTCGGCGGGATGCGCGTGTCGTCGAGGCCTATTTTGGCCGCTGACGGTGGCGCGCTGCTCGAGCTGCGCGGCGTCGTCGCCGGCTACGACGAGGTCGAGGTGCTCCGCGGCGTGTCGTTGGCGATACGCACGGGTGAGATCGTCTGCATCATCGGCGCGAACGGCGCCGGCAAGTCCACGCTGCTCCGGACCGTGTTCGGCATCGTCCCGGCGCGCACAGGCGCGATCCGCTTCGCCGGCGAGGAGATCGCCAACCGGCCGCCGACGGACGTGCTCAAGCGCGGCGTCGGCTACGTCCCTCAGGGCCGCTGCAACTTTCCGGCGATGAGCGTCGAGGAGAATCTCGAGATGGGCGCCTATCTGCGGCGCGACGCTCAGGTGCGGCGGGACATCGCGGCGTCGCTCGAGCGTTTTCCGATGCTGGCCGCCAAGCGTCGCGACCTCGCCGGCACGCTGTCGGGCGGCCAGCAGCAGATCCTCGAGATGGCCATTGCGCTGCTGCTGCGCCCACGACTGCTGATGGTGGACGAGCCGTCGCTGGGCCTCGACCCCCGCATGGTCGAAATCGTGTTCGACACGCTGCTGGCCATCAACCGCGACGGGACGACGATCCTGATGGTCGAGCAGAACGCGAAGAAAGCGCTCTCCGTGTCGCACCGCGGATTCGTCCTGGAGCTCGGTCGCAACCGCTTCGAGGGCACCGGGCGCGAGCTGCTCGACAACCCCGACGTACGCCATCACTACCTGGGCGGCTAGAGACGCGTCGCCTCCGCGCGTAGTCAGGCGTCCGTCGATACGTGTTGCCCGATCCACAACTGGTTGCCGTCGGGATCACTGAGACGAAACTCTGTCAGGCCGTAGAACGTGACATTCAATTCCGGGGCAGCCAGGCCGTTGCTCCGCACCTGCCGGTGATACTCCACGATGTTCTCCGGGTACAAGTAGAGGACGGACTCGCGGGGTGCATCCAGGTGAGAATTGATCGATTGATCGACCATCAGGCGACACTCGTCAAAGCGGAGCATGGCCCAACCCCAATCATCATTTCTGCGCTCCACGTTGAATCCGAGCTTCTGATAAAACGCGATGCTCGCAGGCACGCTCGTCACAGGCAGCATCGGGATGAGACGATTCATTCTCATCGTATCCCCTCGACTCACTCACAGCGATCGACATGACGGCGGCCGAGCGCCTTTGGCGAGCGTGTCACCGCCCGGCCGCAGCGTGCGGTTGAAGAATCCGACGATCTCGCGGTTCATCACCTCGTGGAACGCGTCGCGATCGAAGCCGTCCGGGTCTCGCGCGCCCTCGCCGGCAACGATCTTCAGCGCCGCAGGGAAGCTGGCGACGAAGGAAAAGTGCCCCGCATTCCTGACCAGAACGCATTCCACCTGAGGCACCGCTCGCGCCAGGCGTTCGGCATGGTACTGCACGCGCGTCAGGTCGTCCTTCTCCGCCGCATAGACGCGCACGGGCACCGCGACCTTCGCCAGCGCATCGTCGGTGAAGCGCGCCGCGGTCGGCGCCATGAGCACGATGGACCGCACCCGCGGATCGCGGAGCTCGGGGATGTGCACGACGTCGCGATCAGCTTCCCGAGTGGCAGCACCACCGAAGCTGCAGAACCTGGCGTCGTCGGGATGCGCCCGGCAATGCGCAGCGGCTGCGCTCGGACTGGGTTGAGCGCCGGCGACTGCCAGCGCGGTGTAGCCACCATTCGAATGGCCCACCACCCCGATGCGTTCGCGGTCGATGTGAGACCCGAGCGTTCCGTCTTCCAGGACCGCATCAATGACGCGTGACACTTGCTTCGGGCGACCGACCCACACGCCGAGACCGGATATGTCGTCGCCCTTTCCTCGTGGGTGCGTGGGCGCCGCGACGCCGTAGCCTCGCGAAGCGAGCACCATCGCGAGATCTCGGTGGAGCAAGGCCATGCCGCCGGCCCCATGCGAGACGACGACCACCCCGAAGGCCCCTTCCGCCACCGGCGCATCCCGGGCCACCGGCATCTCGTACGCTATCCATCGACAGAGGATCGCCGGCAACCGACATAGCGAGAGTGAGCCGGTCACGAAGAGAGGAGCAGGCGCCGCTGGGGTGGGATACCAGAGAGCGACAGGGAATGACTCGCCAGACAGCGCGTCTTGCACAGCGATCGTGCGATAACCGACGTTCCAGGGCGGCGCGGCTTCCGCCGTCTGAGCGATGCAGAGAAGCAGGATCAAGAGCAGGCGGCCCACAATTCTACTTCAGCGTTTCTGCGAGCCAGTTCGTCGTCAGCTCAACAACGCGGTCGTGGCGGTACCCGCTGAACCCCACCTCAAAGAAGTGTCCGGCACCAGGCAGAAGCTCGAGCTTGGCTCGAGGGTGGCCGGCCTTCACCAACGCCTCGTACATCCACTGGCTGTGGTCGTGGGGCACTACGAGGTCGAGCGTGCCGTGGACGAGAAGTACGGGGTTCTTGATCCGGTCTGCGTACGTTACGGCCGAGACCTCTCGGTAATACTCGGCGATATCCTCCGGGCTACCGCCGTGGGCCTTCACCATCTCCGCGTAGCGGCTCGGCGCGTACTCTCGCAGTCCCCGGACGTAACGCAGGTGATCGGTCGGCGCACTCAGCGCGACGGTGGAGCGGACCCGGATATCGCTGGCGGCTGCCAGGAGGCTCGCCATGGCGCCGCGCGAGTGGCCCACGATTCCGATTCGCGCGCCATCCACGCCGGACAGCTTCTCCAAATGTGATATCGCGTTCCGAATGTCCTCGGCATCGCGCCAGTAGTAGCGGGCGTCGCCGTCCCGGTACTGCTGGGCGAGAACGACATAGCCACGATGTGCGAGCGCCCGTGAGAGCCACTCGATTCCCTTGATGTCTCGGGTCCGGCCCGGGGATAGTACGAGCGCAGGCTGCTTTGCGCCTCCTGCCGCTTGATAGAGCACGGCTTGCACGGACGCCCCGTCGCTTGTGAAGGTGACCGGACTGGCCGTGAGGTCGGCGCCAGAGGCGAGACCCGCAGCGAGCACGAGGACGAGGACCGCGACTGCCGAAGTCAGCTTCCTGCGCATGCACGCCTCCTTAACGCTGTTCGACCGCGGCCTTGACGGGCTCTCCAGGAAGTCTGCTCGCAGCATGGCCCAGGAGCTGGAGGGAAGGCTGGTAAAACCACGGGAGGCGCCCCCCGTGGAAATCTGCACTGGACAGCACCTCTATGCGCTGCAGCCATGCGGCAACCGTCGTGGCGTGCGCCAACGTTTGCCCCGCGTAATACGAGATGACTCCGCGTTCTTGAGAGCTCCCGGCATGTTCAAAGTGATAATTGCGGGCGCGGCATGTCAGCTCCGCCCCTGGCTCCGCCTTCATGACGAGGGCAACCACATTGGCCGGCACCCGACCGGCAAGCAAGTTTGTGTGTCAGGAGTCCGGAAGCAAGGTGAGTTGCACAGCCGCGGGCACTTGTAATGCGGCAAAGACCTCTTCCCACCACACGTGCTCCTCATGCGAAGGGTGGAGCGTACTGGTCAACAGCAGTCCTGGTTGGGCCTCCGCAGCCGTTGTGCCACGAAAGGTCCCATGGCCACTGAAGGACAACCACACTTCGCCACGCTGCCACGCACCAATGCGTTTCTGGGCGTTATGCAAAAACGCGAGGAGGACACTGCGGGTGAGGGTGCCTTCTAATACGAGGAATTCCTCGGGCGCGAAGCCCCGCTGACGGAGCGCATTGTAGACGGCCACGAGGTCGTTGTGCATCGCGGTCTCGCCTTCCCACGGCGCCGCAACCAGGAGCGCGAGCCGTTGGGCTTTTCCCGCGTCGGCGACAGTTGCGAGCCCCGAGAGCATGAGCGCCAGAAGAAGGAGCACCTGCCACCGATGAGATTGCACGCTGGATATGCTCTTCATCTCATTCCCGATCCGATGCGCCTCGTCTGCCGACGTTTTAGGCAGCAACAGCTCTCGCCATAAGCAACATGTCCACAGCCTTGCCCGCGCTCAAGACGGCCCCACGCCGGCATCCCTCCGTTTGAAAGCCAGCATGTTCGTAAAGGCGGACGGCGGCGACATTCGTCGCGAACACTTCAAGCTCCAGGCGCGTGACACCGTGGCTCGGAGCCCAGCGGATTAATTCCGCTAACAGGGCTCGACCGATTCCTCGTCTTCGATACGCAGCGGCCACTGACGTGCCCAAAATACCTCCGTGTTGCATTTGCGAATGGGGATAGCCATGGAAGTCGAGCATTCCCACAATCGCGCCGTCGTCTTCGCAAAGGAACACAGTTGAATTGGGTTTGCTTAAGCATGACCGCAGAAACTGTTGTTCCTCCTCCAGCGTAGGCATCGTCGGGTGCTCGAATATTGTTGGTAGCCCCTCCGACCGAACCGAAGACACAAAGCCACGCACCGCCTCGGCATCGTCTTCGGTGGCATGTCGAATCTTCATGTTCGCTGTCGAGTCCTGTCAGCCTGACGCCCAAGTTCAGCCGCAGCCTCGCTTCCGAGGCTGCGCGCTGCAATCTGTTCTTAACCGTCATTCAGAAAACGATACATAACATAGACATCAACATCGCCGAGCTGCTGATGTTTGAACGCCTTTGGAAGAGTGCCGACGATAGAGAAGCCCAACTTCTTCCACAACGAGATGGCGCTCGTATTCGTGCTCACCACGAAATTGAACTGCATGGCCACATAGCCCGCCTTTCGCGCTTCCACGAGGCAATGCTGGCCCATTGCTTTGCCGACACCCATGCCATGAGCTGCGGGACTCACCATAAAAGAGGCGTTTGCAACGTGCGAGCCGAGGTCGCGTTGGTTCGCTCGGAACTTATACATGCCGAGAATGCTGAGACCTTCGATAGCAACAAACGACGTCATTCCGGGACCGAACCAATAGGCGTGACAATCTTGTCGGCTGGTAGTGGGTGAGAAGGCGTATGTATCGCCTGTGGCTACGACAGCCTGAAAAATGGACCATATTGCTTCAAAGTCGGCTTCCGACGCTCTGCGAATTTCCATGGCTTCCGCCGTCGGAGAAAAGGTGCTGCTAGTTCGCCGGGACCGCCTCGATCACGCTCGCCGGGGAGGCAGTGGGGACAATGCGCGTCAGAGCGAAACCCGCATCAGACAGGAGTGCTTCATACTCTCTCGCTGTGCGTTCACGCCCTCCAGTGACGACTAGCATAGTAATGTCCGTCAGCTTGCCGGGAAATGGCGCGTTACCCGGTGGAATGACCTTTTCGACCACGAGCATTTTGGTACCGTGCGTCGGGGTGTGTAGCATCGCCCGACGGCAGTTGCGCAGAAGTGCCGTGGCGCGGTCGTCTTCCCAGTCGTGAACAATGTCCTTCAGCACATACGTGTCGCCACCCTCCGGCACGGACTCGAAGAAATCGCCGGCGATACAGCTACAACGGTCAGATATACCCTCCGCGTGTAAGCGCTGCCTCGCACCTTCGATCACAGCAGCTTGGTCGAACAGGACGCCGGTCGTCCAAGGGCAGGCCTTCAGGATGGCCGCTATCAACGCTCCGTGCCCGCCGCCCACGTCTATAACCCTCGCGCACTCCCTGAAGCCGTATGCGCGGACGACAGCCGTGGCGTCCTGCCGGGTCATGTTGGTCTGGTGATCATTGAAGATGGCGGCCGCGTCGGCGGCGTGGTCGAGGTAAGCGAAGAGCGACTGGCCGTATACATGGTCGAAGGCCGGCTGGCCCGTCCTCACACTGTGTAGCAGGTCCCCGAACGCCCGCCACCACCATGGCTCACCATACAACACGGCCGACGCCCGTAGTGAGCCAGGCACATCCGTCCGCAATGGCCCGGCCAGGTCAGTGAGCGCGAACGAGCCGGGATCGGTCTCCTCAAAAATGCCGAAGCTCGCGAGGGCGCGCAGCACCCTATACAGAGCTCCCGGATCAACCTTCAGCGACGCGGCGAGTTCGTGGCTACTCCTTGGGCCGCCGGCCAGAAGGTCTGCGACGCCAAGCGTAGCTGCGACATGAATCAACTGCGTCACCAAAGAACCTCGAAGGAGTTGACTCAGCCCAGTAGCCGGGGATGTCTGGCGCACCGGCCCTCCCCTCGTGTCAAAGAGATGAGCCTAACGCCCCGGCGCAGCAGCCGCGGGGGCCGAGGACCCTGCAAAGCTGGCAGCGCATCCTTGCCCGCCGCGGTCTGCTGAAGCGCCGGGTTCGGCGTTAGCCACCGGCTCACTCCCATTCCGCCAGTTCCACGGTGATGCCCTCCGGTCCGGAAAGGAAGACCAGCTTTCGGTTATGGAAGTGCATCACCTCGTTCCGAAGTTGGACGCCCTTGGCTTTCAGCCTTGCCACCTCGGCCTCCAGGTCATCGACGGCGAAGCAGACATGGTTGAACCCCAGTCTGGTGAGGTTGCCAATGGCCGGGTCGGGGACCGGATTCGGGTGGCGGTACTTCAGTAACTGCACCTCCGTTCGCGGCGAGACGTTGACCAGGGTGAGCGTGACGTGTTCGGCCTCGATGCCGTCCACGCCCATGTAGGTCGAGAACTGCGGGCCTTTGATCACGACGGACTTGTCTTCCTTGAACCCTAAGAGGCCGAAAAACTGCTTGGCGGCCTCCCGCTTTCCCCTTGTACCGGAAGTTGCAGTACGGATACAGGGGGATGTAGGCCGCGAACCGGTCGGGCGCGGTGCCGAGCGCGCCCTCCCGGAAGCGCTCGAAGATCGCATTCACAGCCACCTCGCCTCCGCGCGAGAAGCCCATGATGGCAACGCGCGAGCCGTCGACCTTCGGGTGCGTGCCGAGGAGCTGCAGCGCCGCGTAGGCATCGAACAGGTGGGCGACGAAGTGCGTGAACCCCGGTCGGTCGGAGTAGATCGGCGGCTTGATCCCTCGCCCGGTGAAGCTGTCCACGACGAAGGCGGCGATGCCCCACGAGTTGAAGCGCTTCGCCCAGGCGCCCTCGCGCTCGTCGGAGATGCCGCCGTTCCCATGGGCCAGGATAACGGCCGGGCTCTTGCCGTCCCGCTCCAGGGCCCCTCCAGCCTTCGGCAGCGAGAGCCTGCCGTTCACCACGACCGGCGGCCCGCTCAGGTATGCGCGGGTAATCAGCGGCGCCTGGGACGTGGGTGTATAGGTGCGGAACTCGACCTTGCCGGTCGCGCCGTCCGCCAGCGTGGTGCGCGGCGCGGCGTGAGCCGGCCGGCTTCCGGCACACAGGACCGCCACGAGGCCGCACCCCAGGATGGTGACGCCCCTCATCATCCAACTCTTATCAGGCCATTCCACGCTTTGATGTTTCATCGTGGCCACACTTCCAATCTGCTACCGATGGACACGACGGCGAGGCCACCGGCGCAACGCGGGCGGCTTGGAATGCGAGTTGCCGGCGCCCCGAGTCGGGCCTGCTCACAATGGCGTCCCACCGGGACGCGCGTGTCCCTTCGATGCGGCCGAACGCCAGCTGCAAACCCTTGTTCGGCGCTGTTGGGCGCTTCCCCCGTTTTCGCACGCATGGAAGACGGCTGGAGCGTAGGGACATAGGACCGCGGGCGCGCTCAGACGCGTGCCTGAACTATCCAAAAGGCACTCGGCAGCGCGACGCCCTGCGGCGTGGCATGGCGCTCAAAGAAACCCTCGAGCGCCGCGCGCACCGCCTCTCGCTGCTCGGCCGATAATCCTGACACGCGGGTCAGCGGTCCGAACAGGAGGGCGAATTCCGCCGCTTCTGCGGCTCCACCGGCGCCGGCAAGCTGATAGTTCAGATTCACGGGCGTCAAGGCAACCTCACGAAACCCAGCGCCCTCCAGTATCTGCTGCACGCGGCCGGGATCGCCCCATGAGAACATGCCCGGCTCGTCCGGCGCGGGCGGGAGCATGGGCGGCAGGAGGTGCCGCACGGCCGCCACGGGCGCGCTGGGCCACGGGTTCTCGCTAGCCGGGCGGAACACAGCTAGCGCCAATCGTCCCGCTGGCTTCATCGCGCGATGCACATTCGCGAACGCCGCGGTCGGGTCGGTGAAGAACATGACACCGAGCCGCGAAAACGCCAGATCGAAGCTACCGGCGACAAAGGGGTGGGTAGCGACATCGGCACTTATCACCTCGGCGTGCCGTAACCCGGCGGCTGCGATGCGTGCGCGCGCCCGCGCTACAGATTGCGCCGCAATGTCAGCGCCGAGCACATAACCGCGCGGTCCGACGCGCGCCGCCAGCGCAAGGACCGTGGTGCCGCTGCCACAGCCGATGTCGAGCACGTGCTCGCCGGGTTGAGGCGCGGTCAGGTCCAGCGCCGCGGTGGCCAAGCTGGCGAGCGCACGATCCTGCCGTTCGTGCTGCTCGGCCCAGGGCTGCGCGGCGGGGCTGTTCCAGTATTCCGCCTGGGCGTTGAAAGGTGAGGGGATCTGTGTGTCTGTCATCCCAAAAATGACATTCTCCCTTTGATGTTTGATAGGCGAAGTGATAGCCGAACGTTCAGGCTGAGTGGCCGATGTAGCCGGACCGCTCAAGCCTGGAGTTCGGCGCCAGCAAGCTGCGTCCGACGGATCAGCATCGATGCACCCGGCGGCGCGCACCGTCAATCGACACTATTGCTTCAGCGTGAATTCGCCCGTGAAGACGGCACCGTTGCGCTTCTGGATGGCGACGTCCTTCAAGATTCGGCGCCCCTCAACTTCATGCAGGGTGAGCGTTCCGCTCCAGAACATCGAGTCGTACACGACCTTGCCATCACGCAGCTGCAGCTGCCGTGTCCCTTCGATGGGAAGCTCGAACCGCTTGAAGCGGATTTGACCATCTTCACGGATCGTGTGCTCCCAACGCGGCCCGAGCTCCCCCGATGGCAAGACGTACTGCCCCTCCCACGTGCCAGCGATCTCTCTAAATGTCCCTATCGGCTTGGCCGGCGCCACCGTCGCACACCCGGTAGCGATCAAGGTGAGCCCGATGACTGCGATAAAGCGCATCGTCAGCATGCTCCTGGCCTCCGCTGTGTGGGGTACGGTCTGAGCTGTTGTGCCATCGAAACGCTCTCTACCTTGCCCAGTGCGCCGAACGCGCACGCTCAGCGGCCGGCGGGCGAGCAACGCGACCCCCCGGTCCGCTGGAGCGCGAAGTTCGACGACGCTCCGTGAGACGCACCGAAGACATCAGTCGATATTTGCCCCACTGAACAATTCATTGGTGCCGAGCGAACCTCGAATTCCCCACCAGTTCAGCGACCGGTCGCCACTCCCGCCTTACGCCAACCTTCGAGCAGGCGATCACGTACCTCTCCAGTCCACGGCATGTTCTCGCTCACCCAGGCCAGGGAGAAATCTGGCCGCAGGCGGAGCATGGCGGCCAGCGCCTCCGACGCTGCCTCCGTGTCCCCTTGCATCGCCGTGGCCGCGACAAGCACATAGTGCGCGGCGAGGTACTCCGGGTATCTCGCGAGCATTGCACGCGCCAACGTGACGCTTTGCCCGTACTCCCGAGCGGCGAAGCGGGCAAACACCATCACGTGCGAGGCTTGAGCGCTGACACGCGAATCGCTCGGGCTCAACCTCAGGGCGTGCTCGGCACTCTTGACAGCTTCCTCATGCGCCCCTTGAGCGACAAGGGCGTGACCGAGGGCCGCGTGAGTCAGCGCGGAGTTTGGGTTGAGATCAAGGGCCCTGCGGTACACCCGCACGGCCTCGTCATGGCGGCGCATTCGAAAGAGCACCATGCCCTGTACCACGTGGGCCCACGAATCCCGTTCATCGAGGCCGAGCGCCATCAAAGCTTCTGCCGTTGCCTCCGGCAAAACGGCCTTCAGGTCACCCGCAAATGACGTGCGGCGCAACATCACGTAGCCTAGCAGGCTGTGAGCCTGGCCGTAACCGGGCGCGATCGCGATGGCGCGCCGGCACAGCGCCTCGGCTTCTGCATCGCCGGCGCGCGTGCCCTGGCCGAGGTAGGACAGCGCGCGGACCACGCACTCCCACGCATCGAGGCTCTCGGGCGCCTTGCTCTGACTGCGAAAGTGCTCGGCTGCGTAGAGCTGCGACTCGATCGCCGCCACGACTCGCTCGGTGATCTCGTCCTGCACACTGAAGAGATGGGCGATCTCGCGGTCGTACCGGTCGGCCCAGACGTAATTACCGGTCGCGGCATTCACAAGCTGCGCGGTAATGCGGATCCGAGTGCCGGCCTTGCGCACACTCCCCTCGAGCACATAGCGCACGCCGAGTTCGCGGCCAATCTGCTTCACATCGACGGTCCGCTCCTTGTATCGGAAGATGCTATTGCGAGCGATGACGAAGAACCACCGCACTTTCGACAGCGCTGTGATGATGTCCTCGGTGATGCCGTCCGAGAAGTATTCCTGCTCGGAATCATCACTCATGTTCACAAACGGCATCACCGCGATTGACGGTTTGTCGGGCAACGGCACGGCGGTTTGAACTGTTGGCTCGTCGGAAGCCGGCGCCAGCAGAGCGCGGTAGACGCGCAGGGGCCGAATGTTCTTGAGGCTCTGTTCGCCGATATCGACAAGCTCGATATCGACTTTGCCGCGGATCTGGCGAAACGCGTCTTCCGAGATACAGAGGCCACCAGGCTCAGCGATGCCTTCCAGCCGCGCCGCGATATTGACGCCGTCGCCGTACACCCTCGCCCCGTCGTACATCACATCGCCGAGGTTGACGCCGATCCGATATCGGATCTGTCGCGACGGCGGGACGCCAGCATTGCGCTCGGCCATCGTCCGCTGAACCGCGATGGCGCATACGACCGCCTGCAGGACGCTACGGAACTCGGCGAGGATGCCGTCACCGGCGGTATCCTGAATCCGCCCGCCGTGGCTTTCGACCAGCGGCAGAACTACGGCCTGATGAGCCTTGAGAGCTGCGACGGTCGCGACCTCGTCCTCGGCCATCAGCCGGCTGTAGCCAGCGATATCTGCCGCCAGGATGGCGGCTAAGCGGCGTTCGACTCGGGCCTCGTCCATACAGCTTCGTCTCCGGAGATTACGGCCTCCCTCGCGGCAAAGTCCACGGGAAGCACATGGCCACTAGGCACCGCCCATTTTGGAGCTCTTCGGGTCGTCGAACGCCGCCCGTGAGCGGCGCGGCGACCACGTGTGGCACAGGACACAAGGCTCATCCGCGCCCGCTCCACGGGCCGGTTAGGTGGGCTTTCGCGGTGACTTCTTACGGGCACCCGCACTCGTCGAACCGGCGGAGACTTCACCCAAAGCAGCATAGGCCGTTGTGCCCGCTGGCCAACCCCCGTAGTGGGCGAGGTGGACGACCCACTCGTGGAGTTCCTCCATGGAGAGATCACCAGATTCCAACGATGCACGAAGATGATTTCGAAGGGGGCCGCCCTGACCAGTGACGGCCGCGATCGTCAGCGTCACGAGTCGACGGTCACGGCGGGCGAGGCCGGGCCGCGTCCAGATCCGCCCCATCAAGTGGTCTGTCGTCATTTCCGTGTAAGGGTCGGTCACTGGGGGCGGTTCGGCTTGCATCACCTCGCGCCACATCGCCAGTGATCGAGCGCGATGGTCGTCACGTCCACTCATCCAAGACCCTTTCTTCGCAGCCGCTGCGCCACCTAACGGCTCGGCGTTGAGCGGCCGGCGCACGCCCGCCTGCTCGGGCGCAACGCCCTCATGCCGGGCCGCTCAAACCGCCTGTTAGATGGCTGCGTCATGATGGGGCAGCCCCAGGTAGCTGAAGAACTGCGTCTCCAAGAGGTCCAGGGTGTTTCGATTGCCATGCTTGGCGTCTCGGAACGCCCGCCAAAAGCGGAACACCCGGACCCAGCGGAGCGGCCGCACGACGATCGCGAGCGGATTGAACTCGCGGCCGCCGCCGAAAAAGTGAAAGACCGCCGCCGATAAGGACCACCAGCGCCAGCGACGCCGCTCCGACCAGTTCAAGACCACGGAGCCATGAGGCAGTCTCGGCAAGATGTTGTCTTCGATGTATGACTGCCACACCGGGCTGTTTGAGTAGACAAAGAGTACACGCTTACCGGCCGGGCTCCAGAACATCCATAGAAGGATATGCAACAGGAGAGCGTAGAGTCCGTAGGCGAGTAAGAGTGGCAGAAGCAGCGGAATGCAGACCACAATGACGAGCGTCAGGAGAATGCGACCGCCCCAGTACTGAAGTCGGGTCTTCAAGACCTCGCTCGCCTTGCCCATCTTGTATCTTCCAACTAGCCGAGCATTGGTAGAGTGACCCAGCGACGGACGATGGCGGGCGACAGCTCGATCCGTCTACGGTCGGTGAGACCGAGCGTTAGCGTGGGCGTCGCCCGTCCTAAACTCAGAGCCCGAACAGTTGCGCGGGTCCCATCCCGCATCACGCAAGACCGGGCCGGCTTTAGCCGTCCGTCCCTTGGAGGCTCGGCTATGCCATCGGCGGCATCCGCGTTTGTCGGCATCGACGTCGCGAAAGCGGAGTTGGTCATCGCGATCCGTCCGTCAGGGGAGCGCTGAACGGTGGCCAATGATGTGGCGGGCATCCAGACGCTCGTCCAGCGCGTGCGCGCTCAGGCCCCGACGCTCATCGTCCTCGAGGCCACCGGTGGCTACGAGCGCGCGGCAGTGGCCGCGCTCGCCGCAGCGCAGCTGCCGCTCGTGGTCGCCAACCCCCGTCAGGTCCGCGACTTCGCCCGTGCCACCGGCCAGCTTGCCAAGATTGATCGAATCGATGCCGGTATTTTGGCGCTCTTCGCCGAGCGCGTACGCCCGGGCCCGCGCGCGCTGCCCGATGACGCGGCCCAGGCGCTGGACGCGCTCCTGACCCGTCGGCGCCAGGTGCTCGAGATGCTGATCGCCGAGCGCAATCGCCTCGAGCACGCCGCGCCCACGGTACGCCGCGGCATCACCCAGCACATTCGATGGCTCGAACGTCAGCTGCGCGATGTTGACCGGGACTTGGACAACACCATCCAGAGCAGTCCTGTCTGGCGCGCCAAGGAAGACCTGTTGCGCTCCACGCCGGGCGTGGGCCCGATTCTCAGTCGCACCCTCATCGGCGAACTGCCCGAGCTCGGGACGCTGCCGCGCAAACAGATCGCGGCTCTGGTCGGAGTCGCGCCTCTGGCCCGCGACAGCGGCACGCTGAAGCACAAGCGGCTGGTCTGGGGCGGTCGCGCGCCCGTGCGCGCGGCGCTGTTCATGGCCGCCCTGGTCGGCACTCGCCACAACCCGGTGCTCCGTACGTTCTATCGCCGACTCCTCGCGGCAGGCAAACCGAAGAAAGTCGCGCTGACCGCGTGCATGCGAAAACTCTTGACGATCCTCAACGCCATGACGCGCACGAACACCGCCTGGCGCCACTTCGATCCGTCACCATCCTCTTGACACGGGAGACAGTTGCTAACGCCGGTGTTCAGCCGCCGGCCGAACCGAGCGAAGCGAGGCGAGGACGGTCGCCTGGAACACCTTGTTAGACGCCACTTCTTCAGTTCTCAACGCTTACGTCCTTCGGTATTCGCTCGGGAAGTAGGCTGCCCGAGCTCTTGGGCGAGCCCGATGAGAATTCCTTCAGGGCCCCGGATGTAGCAGAGCCGATACGTGTCTTCGTACTGGACCACTTCGCCGACAAGCTTCGCGCCGCGTTTGCCGAGCCGGTCGAGCGTATCGTCGATGTCCTCTACGGTGAACATGACGCGTAGGTAACCGAGAGCGTTCACTGGGGCACTGCGGTGATCGGCGACCACGGGCGGCGCGAGGAATCGGGACATCTCGAGCCGGCCGTGACCGTCCGGCGTACGCATCATGGCAATCTCGACGCGCATGTCGCGCAATCCAGTGACGCCATCAGCCCAGTCTCCTTCGATTGGGGCGCGCCCCTCGAGCTCGAGGCCAAGTTCGGTGAAAAACTCAATGGCGGCATCGATGTCTGCCACCACGATGCCGACGTTGTCCATACGCTTGACCGTCATGATGCTCCTTGGCGTCTAACGCTCCGGTTCAGCGGCGGGCCGCGTAGCGGAGCGTCCGCTGCAACCGGTTGTTAGACCGCAGTTGGGCCTAGCCAAAGACCCGACTTCAGCGGCAATTACCTTCCTGAGCATCGCGAGATTAAGCAGGAACATAGGTCAACCTGATCACGGCCTCGT
>Ga0209382_10004847_pt1 | contig 17755 bp, 16 predicted proteins | sample SoiMetdeltSBSDD5_FD_187599 | JGI IMG/M metagenome (GOLD analysis project Ga0209382, IMG submission 187599) | Bulk soil microbial communities from a Populus tree surrounding site in Tennessee, USA - Soil MetaG P. deltoides SBSDD5 (SPAdes) (version 2) | ecosystem: Environmental > Terrestrial >...
TCGAGTCGAGCTGTACCGCGAGAGCAGCGGTGCGTTCGTCGATTCGGATACGACCACTGCCTCAGGCCAGTTCAGCCTCGACACTGCCGGCAGCGGGGCCGTCCACGTCGTACGCGTCGTCAACGGCACAGTCCGATCCGCGCGCACGGCCGGTTGCACCACCTGCGTTGGCGTGCAGACCTATCGGACCGACGGCTCGACCGGCACGCCGCAGCCGGTCGCGAACCGCATCGGCGGCGAGACGCCGAGCCTGAGCGACGCGGCGTCGAATACCAGCAACGCCAACTTCAGCACGCTCAACACGGCGGCGCAGGCGGCGCAGTCGATCTCGTTGGTCGATCCCAGCAGCGCAAGCGCCACGGTCGCCGGCGTCGACTTCGGCTTCAACTTCGACACAATCGTCAACACGCGCGACCCCGCTAGCTGCACGGCTTCCGGAACGAACGCCACCTTCTATCCCTGCCAAGGGAGCCTGCGGCAGTTCATCATCAACGCCAACGCGCTCGGCAGCGAAGGCGCGCTCACGCAAGCGGGCAGCGGTCAGATCGACGGCGCGACCACGACGTTGCCGTCCGGTTTCGAATCGAGCATCTTCATGATCCCGAGCGCGGCACTGACGAGCAACGTCGCAGTGATCACGCTCTCGGGCACGTTGCCGACCGTCAGCGGCGCCAGCACGCGACTCGACGCGACGACGCAGACGGTGAACATCGGCAACACCAATAGCGGCACGGTCGGCACCGGCGGTACGGTCGGCGTAGATAGCGTGTCGTTGCCGCAGTTTCAGCGCCCGGAAGTGCAGCTGAACGGCGCAGCGGGCGGCACGGTGACGCTGAGCGCCAGCTCGCAAACGATCATCGGGTTCGCACTCCAGCAGGGTTACATCCTGCTGTCCGGCGCCGGCGGCACCGCGCGCAACAACCTCGTCGGCATGACCGCCTCCGGCTCGAGCGCCGCCGATTCGGCGGCGGCTTACGGCATCGCTTTCTCCGCGAGCGGCGTGGCGATTCGCAACAACTATGTGACCGTCAACAACTCGGCGATCCGCTGCGATGGCGGCGGCACGGGATCGACGATCACGCTCAACGAGGTGGCGCGCCCGACTGCAGGCCACACCAACACGTTCGACGGCATCCTGCTGATCAACGGCGCGAGCAACGTGCAGATCGTCGCGAACCTGGTGCGCGATCAGCGCGGCGGCGGCATCGAGCTCGGCTTCGGCGCCGCCACCGACGCGTACACGAATGTTCAGGTCTCGAACAACACCGTACAGAACAACGGTTTCGATTCGGGCTCGACGCCTTCCACCGAGCGGCTCGGCATGGTCGGCTACAATTACACCGGCAGCAACGTCGTGTTCTCGCGCAACCGCGTGCTCAACAACGGCGGACCGGGCCTGGTGCTGCTGGCGGCGAGCGGCACGATCGTCAGTCAGAACAGCTTCAGCTCGAACGGCGGAGCGACTGCAGTCAGCGGGCTGGCGATCGACCTCGACCCGAACACGCGCGACCCGAACTCGCTCGGCACGCCGAACGGCGCGACGCTCAACGACGCGAACGACGCGGACGGCGGGCCGAACGGGCTGCTGAACTATCCGGTCATCACCTCTGCGATCATCGCCAACGGTGAGCTGTCGCTCACCGGCTTCGCGCGGCCGGGCAGCGCGATGGAGCTGTACATCGCGCAGGCGGATCCGAGCGGCTTCGGCGAGGGACTCACTTATCTAGGAACGCTCACCGAAGGGGCCGCCGCGGACCTGAATTCGACGACTGGCACGTACGGCCCGGCGGCGATCAACGGCGTCACGCAGGGCACGGACACGACGAACCGCTTCGCGTTCCGGATGGCGGTACCGGGCGGCGTCAGCATCGGCTCGGTGCTGACGAGCACCGCGACGCTCGGCGGACAGACTTCGGAGTTCGGCGGCAACGTCACCGTCACGGCAGGTCCGACACTGACGTACCTGAAGTCGGTCGGCACTTTCAGCGACCCACTCAACAACACGACCAACCCGAAGAGCATCCCGGGCGCGCTGCAGGTCTATACGTTGCGGCTTACGAACCAGGGCGCGGGCATTGTCGACAGCAATACCGTCGCGATCGTGGATGCGGTCCCGGCGAACACCACGCTGTTCGTTCAGGACCTCGGCGTCGCCGGCTCGGGGCCGGTTGCGTTTGCGAACGGCACACCGACGAGCGCGCTCACCTATACGTTCTCCGGGCTGGGCAACGGTGGCGACGACCTGGAGTTCTCCAACAACGGCGGCACGACCTGGGCCTACACGCCGGTCGCGAACGCCGACGGCTGCGATCCAGCCGTCACGCATATAAGAGTACGACCGAAGGGGACGATGGCCGGCGCGACGGGAGCGGGAAATCCGTTTTTCGAGGTTCGGTTCCGAGTCCGCGTCAACTAGCAGCCCCACCGCTTCCCCGCCCTACCCATTGGGTATAGGCTTGCCGTCTTTTCACAGGTCGCCATAGCGGGGCGAGGACTGAGTAACGGTGGAACCGACCGATACTGGAAACCCTGATTACTATCATCGCGTAGTCGACTGCCAATGGGCCTGCCCGGCCCATACCGACGTCCCCGAATACATTCGGCTGATAGCGCAAGGTCAATTCACGGAGGCCTACCTGGTCAACCGTGAGTCGAACGTTTTTCCCGGCATTCTCGGCCGGGTCTGCGACCGCCCGTGCGAGCCGGCGTGCCGCCGCGGACGCGTCGAAGCCGAGCCGGTCGCGATCTGTCGCCTGAAGCGCGTCGCTGCGGATCATCGCGACGACGTGCGGCCGATGCTGCCGCGCGCGCCGAAGCAAAAGAACGGCAAGCGCATCGCCTGCGTCGGCGCGGGTCCGGCTTCGCTCACGGTCGCGAACGACCTGATGCCGCTCGGCTACGAAGTCACGATCTTCGAGAAATGGGGCACGCCCGGCGGCCTCATGCGCACGAACATTCCGGCCTTTCGCCTGCCCGAGAGCGTGCTCGCGGAGGAGATCGGCTACATCGTCGACTTGGGGGTGGACCTGCGATTGGGCTCACCGGTGACGAGCATGAAACAGCTGCTCGCCTCGGGAGAGTTCGACGCAGTCTTCGTCGGTAGCGGCGCGCCGAAAGGCAAGGATCTGGACCTGCCCGGCCGCCGCGCCTCGGCCGCCGTCGAGCAGCACATTCACATCGGCATCGACTGGCTCGAGTCGGTGGCGTTCGATCACATCAAGGCGATCGGCCGCAAAGTGCTGATCATCGGCGTCGGCAACACCGCGATGGACTGCTGCCGCACCTCGCTGCGTCTCGGCGCGAACGACGTCAAGGTGATGGCGCGCAAGCCGCGCGGCTTCTTCAAGGCTTCTGCATGGGAGCTGGACGACGCCGAGGAAGAGAACGTCGAGATCGTCGTCAATCACTCGCCGAAGAGTTTCGTAATCGAAGGCGGCAAGCTCACCGGCATGCTGTTCGACAAGATGGAGTATGACCTCGACGCCAAAGGCCGCATCACGGCCGAGCGCCTGGTCGGCGAGCAATTGTTCCCGTGCGACGACGTGATCCTGGCGATCGGCCAGGAGAACGCGTTCCCGTGGATCGAGAGCGATCTCGGCATCGAATTCGACAAGTGGCACGTGCCGAAGGTCGACAAGGTCACGTTCCAGGCGACGCGGCCCGAAGTCTTCTTCGGCGGCGATGCGGCGTTCGGCCCGAAGAACATCATCTGGGCGGTCGAGCACGGCCATCAGGCAGCGATCTCGATCCACAAGTTCTGTCAGGGGCAGAGTGTGAGCGAGCGTTTGCCGCCGCTCCTCAACCTGTCGAGCCGCAAGATGGGCCTCCACGAGTGGTCGTATAGCAACGACTACAACCCGGTGGAGCGCCGGCTGATGCCGCACGTCGACCTGAAAGAACGCTTCAAGAAGGTGAACATCGAGGTGGAGCTCGGCTTCACCGCGGAACAGGCCGTCGCCGAAGTGCAGCGCTGCCTGAACTGCGACGTGCAGACGGTGTTCATTGCGAAAGACTGCATCGAGTGCGATGCCTGCATCGACATCTGCCCGACCGATTGCCTGACGATCACTGCGAACGGCTCCGAAGAAGAGCTGCGGCCGCGGTTGAAAGCGCCGGCGCGCAACGTCACGCAGCCGCTGTTCATTTCCGCCCCGTTGAAACAGACCGCCCGCGTCATGGTCAAAGACGAGGACGTCTGCGTGCACTGCGGCCTGTGCGCCGAGCGCTGCCCCACGGCAGCGTGGGACATGCAGAAGTCCACGATCCGAATCCCCTACGCGAGCGACGAGACCCCTCCATGCTCCACGCAGCAGACGCGCAAGACCGCCTGAACGACTTCGTCATCAAGCTCGCGAATGTAAACGGCACCGGCTCGGCGAGCGCGAACTCGCTGCTGATGAAGTCCATCTTCCGGATGGGCATTCCGGTGATCGGGAAGAACTACTTCCCGTCGAACATTCAGGGTTTGCCGACCTGGTACGAGATTCGCGTGACGCGCGACGGCTATGTCGCGCGCTCCGGCCGCGTCGACATCATGGTGGCGATGAACGCGGAGACCTATGCCAAGGACGTGAAGGACGTCAGCCCGGGCGGCTATCTGATCTACGACTCGACGTGGCCGCGCCCTGCGCTGCTCAAGCGCGACGACATCACCATCCTCGGCGCGCCGTTCGCGCGGATGTGCAACGAGACGTTCCAGGGCGTGCGCTCGCGCATCCTGCTCAAGAACATCATGTACGCGGGCTTCATCGGCGCGCTGCTCGACGTCGACATGGACATCATGCGGGCGATGCTCGGCGAGAGTTACGCGAGCAAGAAATCGCTGCTCGACGCGAACGTCAAGGCGCTCGAGATCGGCTACAACTACGCGAAGGAGCATTGTCAGTGTCCGCTGCCACTGCGCGTGGCGCGCATGGACAAGACGTCGAACCACGTCATGATCGACGGCAACACCGCCGCCGCGCTCGGCTGCATGTACGCAGGAGCGACGGTCGGTGCGTGGTATCCGATCACGCCGTCGACCTCGCTGATGGATTCGTTCAAGAGCTTCTGTCAGAAGTGGCGCGTCGACCCGCAAACCGGCGAGTGCAACTTCGTCATCGTCCAGTGCGAGGACGAGCTCGCGGCCATCGGCGCGGTGATCGGCGCGATGTGGAACGGCGCGCGCGCTTTCACGCCGACCAGCGGCCCCGGCATCTCGCTGATGAACGAATTCATCGGCCTCGCGTACTACGCTGAAGTACCAGCGGTGATCTTCGACATTCAGCGCGTCGGGCCGTCGACCGGCATGCCGACCCGCACGCAGCAATGCGATCTGATGCTCGCGGCCTATGCCTCGCACGGCGATACGCGTCACGTGCTGCTGTTCCCGAATAGTCCGGAAGAGTGCTTCTACATGTCGGTGGAAGCGTTCGATCTGGCGGAGCGGCTGCAGACACCTGTGTTCGTCATGTCCGACCTCGACATCGGCATGAACGATTGGATGTGCCCGGCGCTCGAGTGGGACGACAACTACCGTCCCGATCGCGGCAAGATGCTGAACAAGGAGCAGATCGAACAGCTCGACAAGTTCTATCGCTACTTCGACAAGGACGGCGACGCGATTCCGTACCGCACGCTGCCGGGCGTGCATCCGAAGGGCGCGTACTTCACGCGCGGCTCCGGTCACACGCAGTACGGCGCCTATACCGAGGACTCGACCGAGTATCAGATCGTGCTCGATCGTCTCAAGAGGAAGTTCGACACGGCGAAGCAGCTGGTGCCGAAGGCTGCGTTCGCAGGCAAGAGCTCGCATGACATCGGCATCGTGTCGCTCGGCAGCTGCGACGGCGCGGTCCTCGAAGCGCTCGACATCCTCAAGCGTCGCGGCATCCAGGTGGACTACATGCGCGTGCGCAGCTTCCCGTTCGGGCAGGAGGTCGAGGAGTTCCTCGCCGCGCATTCGACGTTGTTCGTGGTCGAGCAGAACCGCGACGCGCAGCTCAAGAGCCTGCTGACGCTGGAAACGGCCGTCGAGAAGGCGAAGCTGCGCTCGATCCTGCACTACAGCGGCCTGCCGATCTCCTCGAGCTGCATCGTCGAAGGTGTCGCCGCCGAATTGGGCGCCGGCAAGCGCCTGGCCAATGTTTCCTGAGGCCCTCTCATGAGTTTCATCGTCAAGCCGAAAGTCGCGCATCCGTCCCTGCCTCGCAACGAGCTGGGCCTGACCCGCCGCGACTACGAAGGCGGCATGTCTACGCTGTGCGCCGGTTGCGGCCACGACTCCGTGACAGCCGCGATCATCGAAGCCTGCTGGCAGATGTCGATGCGGCCCGAGCAGCTCGCGAAGCTGTCGGGCATCGGCTGCTCGTCGAAGACGACGGCGTATTTCGTCAGCGGCGGGCACGGCTTCAACTCGGTTCACGGTCGCATGCCTTCGATCGCCACCGGCGCGGTGGCGGCGAACCGCGACCTGTACTACATCGGCGTCTCCGGCGACGGCGACACGTTGTCGATCGGCTTCGGTCAGTTCGCGCACGCGATCCGCCGCAATATCGACATGCTGTACATGATCGAGAACAACGGCGTGTATGGCCTGACCAAGGGCCAGTTCTCGGCCTCCGCCGACATCGGCACGAAGGCGAAGAAAGGCGAGGAGAACCTGCAGCCGCCGGTGGACCCCGTGCTCGCGGCGCTGACCCTCGGCTGCACGTTCATCGCGCGCAGCTTCTCCGGCGACAAGGAGCAGCTGGTGCCGCTGATCGTGGCGGGGCTCAAGCACAAGGGCTTTGCTCTCATCGACGTTCTGTCGCCGTGCGTGACGTTCAACGATCACGAAGGCTCGACCAAGAGCTACGAGTTCGTGCGCGACCACTACGACGAAGTGGTGCACGCCGACTTCGTAGCGCCGGCGGAGGAAATCACGACGCAGTACGCCGCGGGCGAAGCGATGCCCGTGACGATGCACGACGGCAGCCGCATCCTGCTGCGCAAGCTGGACCCGGCCTACGACCCGACCGATCGTGCGGCGGCGTACACCTACTTGCGCGCGAAGCTGGCGCAGGGCGAGTACGTCACGGGACTGATCTACATGGACGAAGCCGGCCCGGACTTCCATGACGTCAACAAGACGACCGCGACGCCAATCAATCAGTTGTCGTACGACAAGCTGACGCCGGGCTCGAAGGGACTCGAGAAGATTCTGTCGCGCTATCGGTAGGTCGCGCCCGACTCTTCTTCCGGCACGGATTGTCGGGCTGAAGCCCGACCTACAGCTCGAATAACACGTCCGACTTCTCGTACACCTTGCTCACGCGCTCACCGTCCCAGACGTAAGCGAGCGCAGTGGCCGCCGTCGGGATGCTCACCGCCTGAGGCTTGAACGCCGCGATGCATTCGCCGCCCGCGTGACGCACGCTGCGATACACCAGTCCCCAATGACCTTTGTCGCGCAGCGGCTGCGCGAACTTCTGCGGCGTCGCGTAGTCGTCCGGGTCGTGCAGAGCGGCGTAGCGCGCGGCGCGGATATCGAGGAACGGTTTGACTGGTTTGCCGACGTACGCGCGCATGTCGACATCGCACGGCGGCTCGTTGGTCGCTGCCATGAAGCGGCCGCGGTGAAAAGCTGTTTCGCGCACAGCCGTCTCCAGCGAGCGGGCCGCGTAGTACACACCGTAGCTGCCGTCGCTGAAGCGGCTCGGCCGGCCCAAGTGCGTGAACGGCGCCATGAGGATGCTCGCGCCCGGGCCGCGCACTCGATCCTCGTCGGCGACCAGCGGGACCTCGCCGCTCTCGTCGCGCAGACGATCGTTGGTCAGGCCTTCGATGTGCCACGCCATTTCCAGCTGGCGGGCGCCCACGATGTCTTCGAAGACGTTGACCGGCGGATGCTTCGCGGCGACGACGCGATAGATCTTCTGCCAGCGCAGGCTGACGGCCCTGGGTTCGGACATTGGAGTGGACTGCGAGCGGTCAGCCGCGTTCGGCGTCCAGGTAGCGGCGCACGTCCGCCAGGTCGACGACCCGCCCGCCGAGCATGCGCTCGAGCGCGGACTTGCCGGCGAAGCCATAGGCGGTGTTGGGCTTCTTGATCCAGGCGTGCGCCGCTTCCGCGCTGGGCAGCAGGATGCGCAGCGCCTTGTAGATGCCCATCACGTAGCTGATGCGCTCGACGGTGTCGGCGGAAAGCTTGGCGGCACGCTCGCTCTTCCACTTGAAGAAGGTCGACCGTGGCGGCGCACCCAGCAGCGTGCGCTCTTCTTCGGCGCTCAACCCCCAGCGCTGCGTGATGTTGAAGAAGGCCGTGAGCGCAGTGGAACCGAGCTCTTCGGAGTCCAGGTCGTGGCGGGCGGCGTGACGGGGTTGCAACATTTCGTCAAGTCCGGTAATGGAGTAATCGTGAGGATACTCCCGTAATGGACTCAATTCAACCATCTGGTCCCAGGCTGATGCATGGTTCCATCCTCACCGGCCGGCTGGCTGCAGCGCGGCCCGTACCCGGCGCAGCGCCTGCCGCGGCTGCCGCTGCAGCTCTCGCGGGCAGATCCGCAGCACCGTGTAACCGAGGCCGGCCAGAAATGCAGCACGCTGCTGTTGACGCTGACGCTCGTCGCCCGGCGCCTGCAGCTCCACGACGAGCGAGCGCTCCGGGCACACGTTCGCAACCGTGAACGGGCCGATCTCGCAGCGCGTGCTGAAGCGATAGGGATGAAGTGAACGCGACCGCAGCAGGCGGCGCAGGCGATCGTCAGTGCTGAGCATGCGCGCAGGCTAACGCTGCGCGCGGGGAACGGTGGGGGCGATTAATTGAGGAAAGCAGCGGGAAATTCAGCGCCAGTCGCGCCGCGACGTCGTGGACCACAGCCTGCAGACCGACGTGGGGTTCGAGACGAACGCGCCAACGCGGCGATGCCGGGAACCTCGCTGCAGGCAGCGCGGATCGTGCGCCCACTGCATCGCGTAAACGACCGGGTCGAGACTCGCAGTCACCAAGTCGCGCAGATGCCCTCGCCAACCGTCTTTGCTCTTCATGCTTGCTCCGATTACCACCGTCGACCACTCAACGCTCATCGGCAAAACGCGGTTCCTGTTCCTACGGTCTGTAATATCGACTCTCTACTGCCGCCATTTAGCGACGGATGCAGCCATCCAGCTGTTTTCGCTGCAAACTGCGCCGTCAATCACAAACAACACCTCGACGCCGTCACAACCATTGACCCGTCGCGGCGCTGACAGGTTCCCTGTTTTTACATATGCACTACATATGGCCTCGAAGCTCGCGCTGCTGATCGTCCATGGGATGGGCGACACCGCGCCCGACTTCTACGACGAGCTGATCGCGCCGCTGTCGCTCCGGCTGCAAGGCGCGTGGAATCGCATTGCGTGGCGGCCGGTGTATTACCAGCCCGTGCTGCAGCGAAACGAACGGGCGATCTTCGAGCGGATGCGTCCGCAGCTGCGCTGGGAAGGCCTGCGCGAGCTGATGCTGTTCGGCCTGTCAGATGCTGCCAGCCTCGAGCACAAGAAAGAATTGGCCTTGAGTCCGTACTGGCAAACGCAGCGCCTGATCCTGCAGCGGCTCGACGAGCTGTTCGACGAGACCATGGCAGGCGGGGACGGCGACGCGCCGCGGCTGGCAATCGTCGCGCAATCGCTCGGCTGTCAGGTCATGTCGAACTACATCTGGGACGCGCAGCAGCCGCTGGCGTACGCGGGCATCTGGAGCTCGCCGCTCGATGACGGTGTGCCCACCGATTCGCCGCGCGACCGCTTCCGACGAATGCGCTCACTACAGCTGCTGCTCACGACGGGCTGCAACATCCCCGTGTTCGTCGCGGGTCACAGCGCGATCGAACCGATCGACCGCAGCAAGCTCGCCGCAGGATTTCGCTGGATCAACCAGTTCGATCCCGACGATGTGCTCGGCTGGCCGCTGACGCAGTTGAGCGCGGCGTATGCGGCGTTGGTGGAAGATCATGCAGTGAATGCCAGTGGCGATACGCTGCTAGGGAAAGTGAAATCGCTTACGCCGTACAGTCACACGCAGTACTGGAGTACGAAGAGCGTTCTCGACCGCATTGCAGGCGCGTTAAAAGAAATGTTGGAGTCGGGCTGAAGCCCGACCTACGGCGCAATAACAGGCGCTATCATTTCCACCGCACACAAGCGGGGGGATTCCATGCAGTTCGAGCACACCGACAAGGTCAGGGCGCTGATCGCGCGCCTCGAAGCATTCTTCGACGAGCACATCTATCCGAACGAGAAAGCCGTGGCGGAGCTCGTCCACCAGCGCGAAGGCAAAGCACGTTGGGAGCCGATTCCGCTGGTCGAGCAGCTCAAGCCGAAGGCGCATGCCGCGGGCTTGTGGAACATGTTCCTGCCGCACTCCGCGAGCGGTGCAGGACTCACGAACCTCGAATACGCGCCGTTGTGCGAAGTGATGGGGCGCGTCGCCTGGTCCAGCGAAGTGTTCAACTGCTCCGCGCCGGACACCGGCAACATGGAGATCCTCGACCGCTTCGCTTCACCGGCGAACAAGCAGCGCTGGCTGCAGCCGCTGCTCGCAGGCGAGATCCGCTCGGCGTTCTGCATGACCGAGCCTGCGGTCGCGTCCTCCGACGCCACCAACATCGAGACCAGCATCCGTCGCGAAGGCAGCCACTACGTCATCAACGGCCGCAAGTGGTGGTCGTCCGGAGCGGGTGACACGCGCTGCAAAGTGCTCATCGTGATGGGCAAGACCGACCCGACCGCGGCCAAGCACGCACAGCAATCGCAGATCGTCGTGCCGATGGACACGCCGGGCGTGCAGGTGCTGCGCATGCTGCCGGTGTTCGGCTTCGACGATGCGCCGCACGGCCACGCTGAGATCGTGTTCGAGAACGTGCGCGTGCCGGTCGACAATGTTTTGCTCGGCGAGGGTCGTGGCTTCGAGATTGCGCAGGCGCGTCTCGGTCCAGGCCGCATCCATCACTGCATGCGCAACATCGGCGTCGCGGAGCGCCTGCTCGAACGCATCTGCCGGCGCTTGTCCTCGCGCGTCGCTTTCGGCAAGCCGATCTCCGAGCAATCGATCTGGCTGGAGCGCATCGCGAACTGCCGCATCATGATCGACCAGGCGCGGCTGCTGGTGCTGAACGCGGCGGACAAGATGGACCGCCTCGGCAACAAAGCGGCCCGACGCGAGATCGCGATGATCAAGGTCGCAGCGCCCGCGATGCTCAACTTCGTGGTCGACTGGGCGATCCAGGCGCACGGCGCCGCGGGCGTCACCACCGATTTCGGCCTCGGCCACATCGCTGCGAGCGCGCGCACCATGCGCATCGTCGACGGGCCCGACGAGGTCCACCGCAACCAGATCGGACGCATGGAACTGGAGAAGTATCGATGAAAGGCTCGCTGTTCGATCTCACCGGCAAGGTCGCGCTCGTCACCGGCTCCAGCCGCGGCATCGGCCGCGCGATCGCCGAGCGGCTCGCGGAGCACGGTGCCAAGGTCGTGGTCTCGAGCCGCAAACTCGACGTCTGCGAGGAAGTCGTCGCTGGCATTCGCGAGCGCGGCGGCGAGGCTATCGCGCACGCGTGCAACATCGGCCGCAAGGAGGAGCTGCAGGGACTGGTCAACGCCGCGATCCAGAAGTGGGGCGGCATCGACGCACTGATCTGCAATGCCGCCATCAATCCGTACTTCGGCCCGATGGCCGAGATGTCCGACGAGGCCTGGGACAAGGTGATGGCCAGCAACGTGCGCAGCAACTTCTGGTTGTGCAACATGGTGCTGCCGCAGATGGCCGAACGCGGTGGCGGCTCGGTCGTCATCATTTCGTCGGTCGCAGGGCTTCTCGGCACGCCCGTGATCGGCGCGTACGGCGTATCGAAGGCGGCCGACATGGCCTTGGCACGCAACATCTGCGTGGAGTGGGGCGCGAAGAACGTCCGCGCGAACTGCATCGCCCCCGGCCTGGTGCGCACCGACTTCGCCAAGGCGCTCTGGGAGAATCCCAAGATCTACGAACAGACGGTGCGGATCTACCCGCTCAAGCGCATCGGCGAGCCGGACGAAATTGCCGGAGCAGCCGTGTTCCTCGCCTCGCCGGCGGGTACCTTCATCACCGGCCAGACGATCGTCATCGACGGTGGCGGCATGGTGGGTCGCGGCGGCTGACGCAGAAACCAGCGAACGCAGCGAAGCAACTGAAAAAACAGTCATTGCTCGCCGGCTGCTAGCATTGCTGCATGCAGCTCGAAGGGCATCGCGTCCAGGCTTGCGATGTCGACACTGTGTGTCGCGGTCGTGTGCGCTACGCACCGCTCAAGTCGCTGTGGTTCCTCGGCATGCTGAGCGCAGCGCTGGTCGGCGGCGCGTTGACGTTCTCGTGGGACGCCGTTGCGCTATTCGTCTTCAGCACTGTGGTCGTGCTGTTGTTCGGTCACTCGCTCGGCAACCATCGCAAGCTGGTGCACGACAGCTTCCAGTGCCCGAAGTGGCTCGAGTACACGCTCGTCTACTGCGGCGTGCAGGTTGGCCTCGCCGGCCCGATCGGGCTGCTGCGGCAACATGAGCTGCGCGACTACGCGCAACGTCTGCCGCGATGTCACGACTATCTGCGTCACGGCCGCGCGCCGCTCCTCGACGCATGGTGGCAACTCAACTGCGAGCTGGAATTGGATCGGCCACCCGTCGTGCGCGTCGAGCCTCGCATCTCGCAGGATCGCTTCTATCGCTTTCTGGAGCGCACATGGATGGCGCAGCAGCTGCCGTTGGCCGTCGTGTTGTTCGCATGCGGCGGCTGGGCGTTCGTGTTCTGGGGCGTTTGCGCGCGTATAACCGCTGCGGTCTTCGGTCACTGGCTGATCGGGCATCTCGCTCACAACCACGGCGAGCTGGTGCGCGAGGTTCGCGGCGCGGCGGTCCAAGGGCGCAACGTTCGCTTTGCATCGCTGCTGACGATGGGCGAATGCTGGCACAACAATCATCACGCGTTCCCGGGCTCGGCGCGGCTCGGTCTCGCGCCGGGGGAATGGGATCCGGGGTGGTGGGTGCTGCAGGCCTTGCGGCGTGTGGGCCTCGTTTGGGGAATCCGATTGCCGGCGGGTGACGCATGAACACGGAACAGATCCGCATCACGTTGCAGCCGAGATGGTGGTGGCCGCTCGTGGCCGGCGTGCTGCTCGGCCTGGTTCTACGCGCGATCTATTCGGGCAAGCCCGGCGATATCTTCGAAACGATGGCAGGCTCGTTCGCGCTGCTCGCACCGATCGCAGTCAGCGCCGTGACGGTGTATGTGGCCGAGCTGCGAGCTCGACGCACGTGGGCTTATTACTTCTGGATGGGCGCGCTGGCGAACGTGCTGTTCGTAGTCGGCACGTTCCTGATTCACATCGAGGGATTGATCTGCGTGATCCTCGCGGCGCCGCTGTTCACCATCATTGGCGGGGTCGCCGGGTTGATCGTCGGCGCTGTGTTCCGCGGGACACGCTGGATGCGCCGCGCGACCTACTGCTTCGCGCTATTGCCAGTGGTGTTCGGCACGTACGAGCACTACCTCCCGCTGCCGCAGAACGTCCACACGGTCGAGCGCACGATCACCGTCGCGGCGGATCGTGCGGACGTGTGGGACCAGCTCATGACAGCGCCCGCGATCCAGCCCGCTGAAGTCGACAACGGCCTGATGTACCGCATCGGCGTGCCCTTGCCCGTATCGGCGCTGGCCGGCGAGACCGATGACGGCTATCTGGTGCGCCACATTCGCATGGGCAAGGGCATCGAGTTCGATCAGATCGCGACCGAGTGGGAAGTGTGCCGCCGGGTCCGTTGGCGCTATCACTTCACGCCGGGTTCGTTTCCGCCGCGCGCGCTCGACGATCACGTGAGGATCGGCGGGGAGTATTTCGACGTGCTCGATACCGAATACTCGCTGGAGCCCGGCCGCAACGGTACGACGACCTTGCGCGTGTCGATGAGTTACCGCGTGAGCACGCGCTACAACTGGTATGCACGGCCGGTCGCGGAGCTGTTCGTCAGCAACTTCGAAGAGACGGCGCTGCGCTTTTACGCACGTCGCGCGGAGGCACAGGCAACCCGCAATCGTGCCAGCTCTTAGATGCGAAGCCGCCGTCCGTGGCGGCCTCGCCGGGGAAGGGGTGCTATCAGCGCCCGGCCGTGTCGGGGATACTAGGCAGTGCGCCCGGCGAAATTCGTCGCGACTTTGTACGGACAAATCACTGGGCGTACATTTGCGTAACAATTCGCAAGCCATGGCGAGCCCGACTGGGATGTGCGCTCTGAAACAATGCCCGCATCGCGTTCTTTCGAACGCGCCTGCGCGGTGACCCGTACCATGAGCTTCATCCTCCGCACGACTCGCGTACTCGTCGCAATCGCCGCAGCAGCCGGTCCCCAGGCCGCAGCTGCGCAGACGCCCTGCAAGGCGCCCTCGGCAGATTGCATCCCGGTCGGCGACCTGCAGCTGTCGCTGTCGTTCGGCTATGGCACGCGCACCAACCCGGTCGTGGGCCGCGACGACATTCCGCTGTTCGTCATTCCGTACGTGAGCTACTACGGCAAGCGGTTCTTCCTGGAGAGTCTCGAGCCGGGTTTCACCGTGTACGAGAGCGATGCGCACACGTTCAACCTGATCGCGACCCCGGGTTTCGACCGCGTGTTCTTCAGCAAGCACGATCTGCAGAACGTCGTCGTACCTTTCGCGGCCGCCCCGCCCTCGTTCGTCGCGCAGGTCGAGGATCAGACGATTGCCGTGGGACATCCGCACACCACGTACCTCGCGGGACCGGAATGGCTGTTCCGCCGCGGCAACGTCATCGGTCAGGTAAGCGCGCTCTATGAAGTGACCGGGCGTCACAAGGGCTATGAAGCGCGAGCCGCGGTGTCGGCGCCGCTCATCCAGTCGAAACAATCGCTGGCGATCAATGCGGGTCTGACCTGGAAGAGCGCAGCGACTGTCGACTACTACTACGGCGTGCCGGACGTGTATCGTGCCAACGACGCGCTCAGCCCGTTCGTCAAGCTGAGCTACGCGCTGCCGCTGTCCGAGCGCTGGACGCTCACCGCCTTCGTTCACTACGAATATCTCGACGACACGATCGTCGATAGTCCGATCGTCACCGACCGCGAGGTAGTCACTGCGTTTGCGGGCTTTAACTTCAAAGTGCTGTAACGCTGTTGTTGCATGTGTCCTGCTGCTGTCGGTACAACCCGCGGCCGCCGCGGACGATGCGTCGCGCCCGCCTGTCGTGCTCAAAGTACGTCCGCGCGTGTGCACGCTGTCTGGCGACGACGCGACTTGCGAGACGACTGTCCACGCCCAATGGAGCTCCTCGCGCAACGAATCCCTCTGTCTGCTCATCGTCGACCGTCCGGAAGTCCGGCAGTGCTGGGAGGATCACAAGGAAGGCGTGTACAGCGTGGAGATCTCGTTCAGCGACGATCTCGTCGTGGAGCTGCGCGACACGGAGCTCGATCGCGTGCTGGCCTCGCAGGCGATCGCCGTGATTCGCCAGGCATTGCAGTTGCGACACAAGCGGCGGCCGCCTTGGAATATCTTCTGACAGCCGCTGCGCGATGAATCCCACCCCTCTCGTTCTCCTCGTCGAAGACGACCTGCGCCTGGCGGACCTCGTGCGCACGTACCTGCAGGGGAACGGCTTCCGTGTCGTGGTCGAGCATCGTGGCGATCGCGTCGTCGAGCACCTGAACACCGCAGCGCCCGATCTCGTCGTGCTCGACCTCGGCCTGCCCGGCCGCGACGGCTTCGCGGTGTGCAAGGAGCTGCGTGCCGCATCGAGTCTGCCCATCCTCATCGTCACGGCGCGCGACAACGATATCGACCATGTCGTCGGTCTGGAATTGGGCGCTGACGACTACGTCGTGAAGCCAGTGGAGCCGCGCGTGCTGGTCGCTCGCATTCACGCGCTGTTGCGACGGGCCCGGGCGGCAAGCCCGATCGAGCCGCGGCTGCTGCGGTTCGGCGAGCTGACGATCAACGCCACCGCTCGTTCTGTCACCATCGGCAGCGCCGATGTTGCGCTGTCGAGCAACGAGTTCCACCTGTTGTTCTATCTCGCATGTCGCCCCGGCGAGATCCAGTCGCGCGAGACGTTGTACCTGCAGCTCTACAAGCGCGAGTACGACGGGCTCGACCGCACGCTCGACGTGCGCATCTCGCACTTGCGCAAAAAGCTTGCCGATGCGGGCGCGGCCGATCGCATCCGCACCGTCTGGGGACACGGCTACCTGTTCTCGCCCGACGCCTCAGCATGACCCGGTACTTCCTCACGCTCTATCTCGCGATCGTGGTCGTGCTTGCCGCGGTCAGTTGGGGGCAGGAGCGCTTGTGGCAGTCGTACGGCGGCAGCGCACAGGTGAGCGAGCTGCCGCAGGCAGGCGTGCTCGCGATCATCCGCCGGCAATTGCAGGCCGTGCCAAACCCGCAGCGGGCGGATTTCGTCGCCGCCGCGGCGCGCGACACAGGCCTCGACCTCGAATTGCTGGAGGCCCAGGACGTCGCGGGCGCGAGCGAGATCGCCGGTCTCGCGCGCGGCAAGCCGGTCTTGATGGACGGCGCCGACGGGCGCTCCTGGATCCTGCAGCGCCTGGAACAGGACGGCCGCGTGCTCGCGTTCCGCTTCGAGAGCGAGCCGCAGCGACGGCTGCCCGACAGGATCGTGGCACTGGTGTTCTACGCCGCGATCGCCCTCGTCATCATGGTGTGGTTGTGGCCGATGACGCGCGACTTGCGCACGCTCGAACGCTCGACGGTGCGCTTCGGCGACCGCAACTGGAGCTTCGATACGAGGATCGCGACGCGCTCGCCGGTGTTTCCGCTCGCCGAAGCCTTTCGCCGCATGGCCGCGCGCATCGACGGACTGATCGGCTCGCACAAGGACATGTCGAACGCGCTGTCGCACGAGATCAAGACGCCGCTGGCACGCATGCGCTTCGAGATCGAGCTGGCGCGCGTCGCAGCGGATCGCGAAGCCCTGCAGCGACATCTCGATCACCTGAATACGGACGTCACCGAGCTGAATGCGTTCGTGACCGCGACGCTGGAGTACGCGGTGCTCGAGCGAGCGGAGATGTCGCTCAACATCGCTCCGCACGATTTCACAGCGATCGTGCCCGCGGTGACGGAGTCCGTGAAGCGTGGCGCACGCGCGGGCCTCGGCATCCAATGCGAGGTGGACGGCGACGCGAAAGCGGTCGTGTGCGACGTGCACCTGATGGAGACGGTGCTGCGCAATCTCCTCTACAACGCCATTCGTCATGCGAACCGCCAGATTCGCGTGACCTTCGCGATCGTCGCGCAGCAGCGCTATCGACTGTGTGTCGAGGATGACGGACCTGGCATTGCCGAAGCGGACCGCGAGCGCGTGTTCGATTCGTTCGTGCAGCTCGGCCGGCCCACGGGCGAGAAGACCGGCTTCGGCCTCGGGCTCGCGATCGTCAAACGCATCGTCGAATGGCACGGCGGCAGCGCGCACGCCGAGCAGTCGGCGCTCGGCGGCGCGCGCTTTGTCGTAGACTGGCGCGCACGATGAAGATCAGCGCTCGAGCCGATCGAAACGCTTCAGGATCTTCTTCAGCTCGCCGGTATCGATCGCCGGCACCGTCTTGCCGTTCACGCCAGTCATGGTCTCGGCGGCGACCATCGCATTGATGATGCTCTCCTCGACGCTCTGTACGGTCGCGAGGAAGAGCGGATTGAGCTGGCCATTGGCCAGCGCACGCACTTCGAAGCTCGAGACCTGATTCGCGGCGG
>Ga0209382_10004848_pt1 | contig 17751 bp, 13 predicted proteins | sample SoiMetdeltSBSDD5_FD_187599 | JGI IMG/M metagenome (GOLD analysis project Ga0209382, IMG submission 187599) | Bulk soil microbial communities from a Populus tree surrounding site in Tennessee, USA - Soil MetaG P. deltoides SBSDD5 (SPAdes) (version 2) | ecosystem: Environmental > Terrestrial >...
ACGATCATGGCGGGTTCTACTTCTGGGGCAAGGAAAAGCTGGTCGAGGACAAGGACGAGCATCCCGTCCTCACCGACTTCAAGCGGCAGTACTACGCCGGCCGCAGCATCGCGAGCGAGCTCGCGCGCGCGGGATACGTGGTGGTCGTGATCGACATGTTCTACTGGGGCGAGCGCCGGATGCTCCTGGCCGACGATGCGCCGGACTGGCGAGAAAGGCCCCGAAGCATCACGGCCGAGCGCATCGCCGCGTTCAACCGTCGCTCCAGCGAGGGCGAGCAGCTCGTCGGCCGGACGATCTTCGCCGCCGGGTTCACCTGGGCCGGCGTCATGTTCTGGGACGACGTGCGCACCGTGGACTACCTCCTCCGCCGGCCGGAAGTGGATCCGAGCCGCATCGGGTGCGTGGGCCTTTCGATGGGCGGACTGCGCTCGGTCCATCTGGGCGCGCTGGACGAGCGGATCAAGGCGTCGGTGGTCGTGGGCTGGATGGCCTCCTTCCCGGCGCAGCTCAAGAGCAAGATCCGGAACACCATCGGCCACACGAAGCTCGTCCCCGGGCTGTACCAGCAGATGGACTATCCCGACGTGGCGTCCCTGGCCGTGCCGACGCCGCTCCTCGTCATCAACGGCAGCAAGGACGCGCTGTTCGACCTTGCCGGCGTCCACGCCAGCTTCGACAAGCTCGCCGCCTGCTATGCGAAGGCGGGAGTGCCGGAGCGTCTGCGCACGCGTCTCTACGACACGCCCCACGAGTTCAACGCGGAGATGCAGACGGAAGCCTGGGCCTGGCTGGCCCGGCATCTGGCCAGCTGATCGACAGGCCTACGTGAACACTCCGAGCAGCCGTGACGGGTTGTCCACGAGCAGCCGGCGCAGGTCGCGCTCGCTCAGGCCGGCCCGCCGCAGCGCGGGCCGCAGGCCGTCGAACAAGTACGTGTAGGGCCGGAAGCGGCCACCGCCCGGCTCCCCGACGCGGTACCAGCCGGCGTCCTGCGAAACGAGGACCTGCGCGAGATGGCCGGCGCGCGCGAGGTCGACTACCGCCGAGACGTGCGCCTCGAGCGAGTCCTCGGCCACGCCGTCCAGCTCGATCCAGGCGCCCGCCCGCGCCGCCCGCAGGTGGAGGGCGCGGTCCTTCTCGTTCTGCGCGTGCACCCAGACGAAGGCCGCGGGCGAGACCCGCTGCGCGGCGAGCACGGAAAGGATGTCCATGGCCGCCCGGCCATCACCGGTGTGGCAATGGATGCGCAGGCCCGTCTGGCCGTGGCAGAGGGCGGCGGCCACGATCAGCTTGCGGTCGATCGCGGAGAGCGGGCCGGGATCGACGCCGGTCTTGATGAACCCCGGCCGGATGGAGGTCTCCTCGATCCCGTCGCGCCACTCCGACGCCCAGCGCTGGGCGAGCCTCTCCGCGCTCTCCTCGAAGGCATGCGCGGGAAGGTACTTGTCCTGGGCCGCCCCGTAGTAGCCGGTATTGGTGACGATGTGCAGCCCGCTCGCCTCCGCGAGCCGCGCCAGGAGACCGGGGTCGCGGCCGAGCCAGGCCGGTGTGCACTCGACGAGCGTCCGCGCCCCGCGCTCCTTCAAGGCCCGCAGATGAGGGAGCACGACGCCCAGCGCCTCATCCGCGTCGTAACGGCTGCGCGCCACCTTGTCCGCGCCCACGAAATCCACGAGCACGTGCTCGTGTACGAGCGTGGGGCCGAGGTCCGTCGCGTCCACGAGGCCGCGCACGGTCATGGCGCGCCGTCCCTTCCGCGCGGCCAGGGCCGGCCCGGCGATGGCGAGCGCGGGGAGGCTGGCCAGGAAGACCCGGCGGTCCGTCCTCATCGGCCTACTCTACTCGCCCGGTCCGCCGCCCTTCGATCGCCCATGATACTGTCGGCCCGAATCACTCTTCCAGGGGGTGGCCCATGTTCACCGCCACTGCGAACCTCACGCTCCCCAGCACCGTGACCGGTTCCTGGCCGCGTCCCCGATGGTTCGACGTCAGCATGTGGGGACGCCCGCTCGACACCTGCATGATGGACGTGCGCTTCCGCGAGAAGTTCCAGGACGCGCTGGCCGTCGTGGTCAGCGACCAGGAGCGCGCCGGGCTGGACCTGCTCACCCACGGCGATTTCCACTGCGACGAGGACATGGCCGGGCGGGCCTGGCACCACTACCCGCTGCAGCGGTGGGCGGGCTTCGAGGGCGATCACCTCCAGCCGGACGAGACGCGGGCGCCCTGGCTGCACTACCCGCCGGGGACGCTGCTCAACGAGATCTACACGGCCTGGCGCTGGCCGCACGTGGTGGACAAGATCGAGCATCGGCCGCTCGACTACCCGAAGATCTGGCGCATCGCGCAGGGCAAGACGGAGAAGCCCATCCGCTTCGGCACCTGCTGCTCGCAGGTCATGGCCCTCTTCCTGGACATCCACACCCCGAAGTATCGCGACAAGCGCGAGGTCGTGTGGGACATGGCGGAGGCCATGAACAAGGAGCTGCGGGCGCTGCGCGACGCCGGCTGCCGGCTCATGCAGATCGAGGAGCCGACCCTGCACTTCATGGCCAACACGTACGGCAAGGACCACGAGCAGGTGAAGTTCATGGTCGACGCCTACAACCGCGAAGTGGAGGGGCTCGACGACGTGGAGATCTGGATCCACACCTGCTGGGGCAACCCGAACATGCAACGGGTCATGGAGGACACGAGCTACAAAGCGTCCCTGGAGCTCTACCTGGAGCGCTGCCGGGGCGACGTCTGGACGCTCGAGATGAAGGACCGCGACCAGCGTGACCTCGAGCTGTTCGAGCCCCTGAAGCACGACCTCAAGAAGAAGATCTCCATCGGCGCGGTCAGCCACCGCACGCTGCAGGCGGACCGTCCCGAGGACGTGGCGGGCGAGATCCGCAAGGCGCTCCGCTTCATACCGCCCGAGCGGCTCATCGTGTCGAGCGACTGCGGCTTCGGGCGCCAGGGCTGCAACCGCGAGATCGCGTTCTACAAGGCGACCGCCATCGCGCAGGGCTGCAACCTCATCCGCAAGGAGCTGGGATTGGAGACGACGGAGGTGCCCGCCGCCGATCCGCGCCGGCAGATCGACGTCGTCCAGAGCATTCGCGCGAGCGAAGCCGTCCGCCCGTGATCGTGCGTCCGGCGCGGGTGGCGGCGGCCATGGTCCTCCTGGCCGGCGTGGCGCCCGCCCAGGAGACCGCGCCCGATCGCCCGCACGCGGCCGTGATGCCGGTCGCCCTGCAGCCTCTCGCCGCTCATGCCCGGGTCGTCGCGACGACCCTCGCGTACCTCGGCCAGCCGCTCACGGAGGACGAGCAGCGGCGCATCGACGACGCCATCGCGGAGGTGGACGAGCGCGCGGCGGTCGACCGTCTCCAGGAAGTGCTCGACCCGCACGCGCTCGTCGTGGTGGACATCAACCCCGAGAGCCGGGTCAAGGTGACGCCCGGGCCCGCGCGCGCGGAGCTGGTCGAGGGCGGAACGCGCGTGTTCCTGGTCAAGGTCCGCAACCAGGCGGGGGTGACGGCGCCTCTGGAGGTCGAGAGCCCGAACAGCGGCTCCGTCTCCACGCCGGCCTGGCAGGGGGGCAGCGCGGAGCCGCCGCAGACGGTCACGCGGCAGGACGTGATGGAGCGCTGGGCGGACGTGTCCCTCTACAAGACGGAAGTGGGCGTCTACAGCCGGCCGCCGATGGGCGGGCGCCTGTCCGGCTTCCCCGTCGAGTACCAGGTCCTCCAGGTCTACAGCCGCGACCGCGGCCCGCGCTCGGCCCTGCTCCGCTTCAACGTCGGCCAGGGCACGCAGGACATCGGGTTCCGCAACGACGTCACGATCCTCTTCGATGCGGCCCCCGCGTACCCCCTGAAGCTGCGCGTCCAGGACGAGAACGGGCGGCCGGCCATGGCGTCCTTCCTCATCCGCGATCGGCTACGGCGCGTCTACCCGAGCCAGTCCAAGCGGCTGGCGCCGGACTTCGCGTTCCAGCCGCAGGTCTACCGCATGGACGAGGACGAGGTCCGCCTGCCCGCGGGCGCGTACACGGTGACCTGCGACCGCGGTCCCGAGTACGACGCGCAGGTCCAGGAGCTGGTCGTGAAGGGGCCGAGCGCGCTCTCCTGCCGGCCCACACGCTGGATCGACCCGTCGAAGTACGGCTGGTACTCCGGCGACCACCACATTCACGCCGCGGGCTGCGCCCATTACGAGAGCCCCGAGCAGGGCGTGGGTCCCAAGGACATGCTCGCCCAGGTGCAGGGCGAGGCCCTCAACGTGGGCAGCGTGCTGACCTGGGGCCCGTGTTACTACCACCAGAAGCAGTTCTTCAGCGGCCAGGACCATCCGCTCTCGACCGATCGCACGTTGCTGCACTACGACCTCGAGGTCTCGGGCTTCCCGTCCAGCCACGCCGGCCACCTCGTGCTGCTCGGGCTCAAGGAGCAGGACTATCCGGGCGCGACGCGCATCGAGCAGTGGCCGACCTGGGACCTGCCCGTCCTGCGCTGGGCCCGGGCCCAGGGCGCGGTGACGGGCTTCGCGCACTCCGGCTGGGGGCTGGGCAGCACGAGCGCGGAGCTCCCGAACTACGACGTTCCCGGCTTCGACGGCATCGGCGCGAACGAGTACATCGTGGACGTGACGCACGACGGCCTGGTGGACTTCATCTCCGCCGCCGACACCCCCGCGCCCTGGGAGCTCAACATCTGGTACCACACGCTCAACGTCGGCTTCCGCACGCGCATCAGCGGCGAGACCGACTTCCCTTGCATCACGCAGGACCGCGTGGGCCAGGGCCGCTCGTACGCGAAGGTGGACGGCCGCCTCACCTACGCCGGGTTCGTGGAGGCGGTGCGCCGCGGGCGGACGTACGTGAGCGACGGCAAGAGCCACCTGATGGACTTCGCGGTCAACGGGCAGGAGGCAGGCGTGGGCGAGAGCGAAGTCCGGCTGGCCCCGGGCGGCGCCCTTCGCGTGACGGTCAAGGCCGCGGCCCTGCTCGACCCCCTTCCCAACGAGGCGATCCGTCGGCTGCGTCCCGAGCAGGGGCCCTTCTGGGACGTGGAGCGCGCACGCGTCGGCACGACGCGCGAGGTGCCGGTGGAGCTGGTGGTCAACGGCCGCGTCGCCGCGCGCAAGACGATCCTCGCCGACGGCATGGTGCGTCCGCTGGAGTTCGAAGTCCCCCTCCGCGAGAGCAGCTGGCTGGCCGTGCGCATCTACCCATCCGCGCACACCAACCCGGTCTTCGCGATCGTGGACGGAAGGCCCATCCGCGCCTCGCGCCGCAGCGCGCAGTGGTGCCTGGCCGCGGTCAACCAGTGCTGGACGCAGAAGGCGCCGAGGATCGCGCCGGGCGAGATCGAGGCCGCGCGCGCCGCCTACGACCACGCGCGCGAGGTCTACCGGCAGCGGATCGCGGAGTCGGCGGGCAACTGATCCCTACAGCTCCTTGATCGAGATGTTCCGGAACTGCACCAGGGCCGGCGGCGAGTTCCATTTGCCGTCCTTCTTGCTACCGTGGTGCTGGAGGGCGATCCGCCCACGGGCGGGGACGCCGGGGAGCTCGGCGGCGTCGATCACCTTCTCGCCGTTGAGGACGACGGTGAGGCGGCTGCCCTTCATCGTGATCTCGAAGGTGTTCCACTCGCCGATGTTGCGATCGGCGAGCTTCTTCGGGGTGACGCCGGCGCGCACGGCCGGCGGCATCTTGTCGTCGGTGCGATAGCCGTACACCTCGCCTGAGCCCACCGGCCAGCACCAGATGTTCACCTGGGCCCGGTCCAGGCCGCGCACGTAGATCCCCGAGTCCGAGTCCGGCACGGCCATGAGGACGGGCTTGCCCGCGGCGTCGAGCTTGGACAGGCCGTCCGGCTTGACGATGTGGACGTTGGGATTCGTGTACGGCGTCTCCTTGATCCGCCAGTCCACGCGCAAGGTGAAGTCGCCGTATTCCTTCTCCGTCCAGAGGTGCTTCTCGCCCGCGGCCTCGCTCTCGGCGTCGTAGTCGATCACGCCGTCCGCGACGCGCCAGTGTCCGTTGTCGCCCGCGGGCACGCGCCAGCCGGCGAGGTCCTTGCCGCTGAAGATCGACGTGAAACCGGCGGGTGGAGCGTCCTGCGCGGCCAGGGGGCCGGTGGCGATCGCGGCGACGACGGCCAGCAGGGGCAGCATCTTCGTCATGTAGGGACCTCTCTCGCGCGCGAGCGGCAGGCGCACGCCTGAAATACAGGATTCGAGGGCGGATGCACAAGTCCTGACTGAAATGTCACTCGCCGGTGAAACCGCTTGCACCCACTCGGCCGGAGGTCTAGGATGCGCCATTCCCGGAGGCGACTAAATGCGGATTTCCCGTCCACGTGCCGTGGGCCCGTGGCTTGCACTCGCTCTCGTGCTCGGCCTTGGCTCCAACGCGTTCGCGCAAACGGGCGCGGCTTCGATCACCGGCTTGCTCGTCGATCAGAGCGGGGCGGCGGCGCCCGGCGTCACCGTCACCGCCACCAACCAGGCCACGAACGTGCCCTACACCGCGATATCGAACGCGGCGGGCAACTACTCGATCACGTCGGTGCCCGTCGGGACCTACGTCGTGAAAGCGGAGCTGTCCGGGTTCAAGACCTCGACCACCAAGCCGTTCCAGGTCGAAGCCAAGCAGATCGCACGGCTCGACCTGAAGCTGGAGCTCGGCTCTCTCGAGGACAAGGTCGAGGTCACGGCGGAGGCGCCGGTCCTGCAGACGGAATCCGCGACCGTGGGCGAGGTCATCTCCGGGGAGACGCTCCAGTCGCTTCCGCTCAACGGGCGCAATGCCGGCCAGCTCGCCCTCCTCGTGCCCGGGGCCATCACGGTCAACCCGCGCGGATTCACCTCCATCGGCAGCGTGAACCTGAACCGCCCGTTCGTGAACGGCAACCGCGAGCAGACGAACAACTACCTCATGGACGGCCTGGACGTGAACGAGACGATCGACAACCGGATCTCCTACCAGCCGAGTCCGGACGCCCTGGCCGAGATGAGCGTGGAGACGAACAACTACGCGGCGGACGTGGGCAACGTCGCCGGTGCCGTCATCAGCAACGTGCTCAAGTCCGGCGCCAACCAGTTCCGCGGGAACGTCTTCGAGTTCTATCGCAACAGCGATTTCGACGCGAACACATGGGAGAACAACCGCTCCGGAGCCCCCCGCCAGGAACGCAAGCAGCACATCTACGGCGCCACCCTGGGCGGCCCCATCGTGAAGAACAAGCTGTTCTTCTTCGCCAACTACCAGGGCTCGCGCCAGGATGCTCCCGGCTTCGGGACCCAGTCCGTGGCCCCGGAGGCCTGGCGCCGCGGCGACCTGTCGAGCGTCACCACGCCCATCCGCGATCCCCTCACGGGCCTGCCCTTCCCCGGAAACCAGATTCCCGTCAGCCGATTCAGCCCCGTCGCGCGCGCGCTCCTGGGCGACACCGCCAACTACCCGTTGCCCAACCGCACGGTGTCGGGAGTCACGGGGAACTTCGTCGGCGAGACCCTCTTGACGACCCGCGCCAATCAAGGCGACGTGCGCCTCGACTGGAACGCGTCCGCCAACGACAAGCTCTTCGGCCGGTTCTCCTTCGCCACCTACCGGGACCAGCGGGAGTCACAGCCGTTCCCCCTGGTGTTGGCCACCCAGAACGAGCAGCCCTTCCGGAACTTCGGGGCCAACTGGAACCACGTGTTCGGGCCGACGCTCGTGAACGAGCTGCTGGTCGGCTACAGCAAGACCACGGTCATCGTGGACACGCTCGACTGGGCCGGGATCGGTAACGGCAATGCCACGTACGGCATCGCCGGCGGGCAGCCGATCCCCGGCCTCAGCCAGATCAACTGGGCCAGCGGGCTCACGCTTCCCGGCGCCATCGCCACCGACTCCGACACTCTCGCCAAGACATACCAGTTGAACGAGAAGCTGACCTGGCTCCGGGGCCGGCACGCGCTCAAGATCGGCGGACAGTTCCTCCGCTACGACCAGCGCCGGTTCTACGCGGGGAACAACGGTCTCCTCGGGTTCATCCAGTACACGGGCGCGTTCACGGGCTTCGCCTTCTCGGACTTCCTTCTCGACCAGGTCGGGGGCAAGGGACGAGGGAGCCAGTCCGATGCCTGGACGCACCTCCAGAACCGGATCTCGGTCTTCGTCCAGGACGACTTCAAGGCCTCGCGCAACCTGACCCTGAACCTCGGCCTCCGCTGGGCGTACACGTCCCCGCTCGTGGAGAAGGACAACCGGCAGTCCAACTTCGACCTCGCGACCGGCGTGCAGACGTTCGCGAAGGACGGCAGCATCGAGGACCGCGCTCTCTACTCGCCGTACTACAAGGGCTTCGAGCCGCGCCTCGGCTTCGCCTATCGCGCGGGCGAGAGCTGGGTCTTCCGTGGCGGCTACGGCATCTCCCAGTACATGGAAGGCACGGGCGCGAACCTGCGGCTTCCCCTGAACCCGCCGTTCTTCTTCGAATCCGCCGTCACCTACGATGCGACGACGGGGTCGGGACGGACCGGCACCGGCTTCGCCGAGCTCGTTCCCCTCGACAAGCCCTCCGGCAACGTCCGCGCCTTCGACCCGCACCTGCGACCCCAGTTCACCCACCAGTGGAACGTGTTCGCCGAATACCTGCTGACGCCGAGCATGTCCGCGCAGGTGGGCTACGTCGGTCATCGCGCCAACCACCTGGTCGCGCCCGTGGAGGGTAACCAGGCCCTCGCCGGGGTCGGCCCCACCACGAGCTGGGCCCCCAAGCCGCAGCGGCGCCCGCTCTTCCGCGCGCAGCCCCTCGTGACCACCATCGCCACCACGGCCGCGCGCGCGCGCAGCGAGTACAACGCGCTGCAGGCGAGCATCCGGCAGCGGTCATGGCACGGTCTCGAGTTCCTCGCTTCGTACACGCTCGGGAGCGCCAAGACCAACAACCGTGGGTACTACGGCGGCGGCGGCGTCGTGGCTTCGGAGGGTGCGTACTGGCAGAACACCTACGATTCGGAATCGGAGTTCGGCCCCGCCTTCCACGACGTGAAGCACAACTTCGTGCTGTCCGCCAACTACGACCTGCCCTTCGGCAGCGGGCGAAAGTGGGGATCGAACTGGTCGGGCGTGACCAATGCGCTGCTGGGTGGCTGGAAGGTCGGAACCATCTTCCAGGCCCGCTCCGGCATCCCCATCACCGTCATCGACGGCCGCGCCCGTTCGCTGCAGGGTGAGCGCGGCTTCGAGCGTCCGAACTGCGTCGGCGATCCCGTGCCGTCCGATCAATCGATCACGAAGTGGCTCGACATCACCGCCTTCTCCGCGGCCGACCTGGGTACGTTCGGCAACTGCGGCATCGGGATCGCGCGGGCGCCGGGCTACGTCAATCTCGACCTCGCTCTCTCGAAGCGGGTCAACGCCGGAGGCCATCGGTACCTGGAGTTCCGGGTGGAGACGTTCAACCTGACCAACACCCCGAGCTTCGGTCCCCCGGCCCGGGACATCTCCGTCCCCAACACGTTCGGCCTGATCACGACGACGGTCAGCTCGCCCCGCGTCGTCGAGCTGGTCGCGAAGTTCTACTTCTAGTAACCAATTCTGGGGGGTGCTCCGTCGCACCCCCCAAACCCCCCGGCGTGCTTGCGGGAGTGAATCCCGCTGCGCACGCCGTCCCTGGCTTGGCCCTCGCTGGCGCACCCCCAACATTGCGATCGTTGCGCTGCTGCGGCGGCGACGTGAATCGGCCTACGCTCGCCGGGCCTTGTTCTCCGCGATGCGCGCCTTGACCAGCCTGGTCACGAGGGCCGCGGGCAGCGGCTTGTCCGCAGCGAAGCGGATGGTGCCCTTGCTGGTGTCGTAGCCCTCGAGCTCGCCTTCATGAGCGGCGACGGTCGATCCGCTCATGAGGTAGAACGCGCAGTGGTTCTTCGTCGCCCCCAGAGCCACCAGCGGCATGCCGTCCAGGCGGAACGCCGCCAGCCCGTAGCCGATGTACTCCTCCGCCTTCGGGGCCGCCGCCCGGATCGTCTTGCGCAGCTTCTGGAGAGCGGCTCGCTTGTCCTCGCTCAAAGCGGCGAGGTACTCGTCGAATGTGGTGGGCCTGGCCATGGCCGATTCGACCTCGAGTGCTCCTTGAAGCAACTGGTTCTGGAACCAGTACTCGTTCGCGTCAGCGGCGCCTGAGGCGCGAAAGCAGCGCTGCTCAGCGCGCGGAACGGAAGACGACGGAGACGGGCGCTCCCACTTCGGCCGTCTGCCCGGTCGGGGTGAGGCGGCCGGTCTGCGCGTCGATCGCGAACACGACGACGGAGTCGGAGCGCTGGTTTCCCACCAGCATCCAGCGCCCGCTGGGATCGATGCCGAACCCGCGCGGAGTCTTCCCTCCGGAGGGCACGTGCTCGACCAGGGTGAGACGGCCACTGCCGGCGTCGCGCGCGAAGACGGCGATGTTGTCGGGCCCGCGCTGGGACGTGTAGACGAAGCGGCCGCTGGGGTGCACGACGATCTCCGCCCCGCTGTCCGCGGGTGTCGGCTCCGCTCCGCCCGGCATCGCGGAGACGGTCTGGTACTCGGTGAGGCGGCCGTCCTTGTACTTGAACGCGGAGACCGTGACCTTCATCTCGTTCAGGACATACACGTCGCGGCCGTCGGGCGAGAAGGCGAAATGGCGCGGGCCGGAGCCGGGCGCCACGGACGCGAAGGGCGGCTGCGCGGGCGTCAGGGCCCCGCTCCGCGCGTCGAAGCGGTACACGAGGATCTGGTCCAGACCGAGGTCGGCGGCCAGCGCGAAGCGGTTCGCCTTGTCCGTCTCGATCATGTGGCCGTGCGGGCCCTTCTGGCGCTTCGGATCGGCCCCGGCGCCGCTGTGCTGGACGAAGGACGACGCCGCCTCCACCCCGCCGTCGGCGCGCAGGGGCAGGCTGGCCACGCTGCCGCCGCTGTAGTTCGCGACGAGCACGTGCCGGCCGCTCCCGTCCACGACCAGATGGCAGGGCGCCGCCCCGCGCGACGAGGCGCGGCTGAGCGCGCGCAGGTCGCCCGTGGCCGGGTCGATGGCGAAGGCGGTGACCGAGCCCTCCTTCTTGCCCTGGTAGTTGTCGACCTCGTTCACCGCGTACAGGAGCGGCCGCTTGGGGTGCAGGGCGAGGAAGGACGGGTTCTCCGTCTCGCCCGCCACGCGGAGGGCACCCAGCTTGCCGGTGGCCGTATCGAAGGGGGCGACGTAGATCCCCTTGCTCCTGGGGCCGGTGTACGTGCCGAAGTAGACGAGGATGGCGGCCGTCGCGGCGAGGAGCCTCACGAGGAGCGGATTATAGCAGCCAGCTTCCTTCGAAGACGATCTCGACCTCGCCCACTTGATGCACGTGCCCGCCCTCCGGCCATTCCACGTCCAGCGTGCCCCCGTCGCAGACGACGCGCAGGCGCCGGTCGGCCAGTCCCTTGGCGATGGCGGCCACGGCCGCACTGGCCGATCCCGTACCCGACGCGCGCGTGTAGCCGACGCCGCGCTCCCAGAAGCGCACGCGCAGCTCGGACCGCGAGGGGACGGACACGAACTCGACGTTCGTGCGCCGCGGGAAGAAGGCGTGGTGCTCGAGAAGGGGGCCCAGGCGCGAGAGGAGCGCGTCGTCCGCGGGCGCGTCCAGGAAGACCGCGCAATGCGGGTTGCCCAGCCAGGTCGTCGTCACGTCGACGGTCTCGCCTCCGACGCTCAGCGGATGATCGACCGCGTCGACCCTGGCCTCGCCGAGGTCGGTCGCGATGCGATACCGGCCCGGGCCGATCGTGGTCACGTCCACCGGACGCGGACCCGCAACCGTGTGCACCACGAGGCGGGCCGGCCGCGCCCCGCTCCACACCATGTAGCCGGCGAGGCAGCGCAGCCCGTTCCCGGAGAGCTCCACTTCCCCGCCGTCCGCGTTGATGAGCCGCATGCGCACGCCGTCGGGGACGAGAGCGTGCAGCAGCACGCCGTCCGCGCCGACGCCGATGTGGCGGTCGCAGAGACGCTGGGCCCAGGGCGCGATGTCCGCGGGCGCATCCGCCTCCGCCACCAGCAGGAAGTCGTTGCCGATCCCGTGAGCCTTGGCGATCTTCATTTGTTCATCGACCCCCCACAGACTGGTAGGCGGACTCCATCACCTGCGCATCTTTCCACGGTCGAGCGGCGGGAAGGTGGCGAGGCAGAGGACGCGGTCCTCGGGCGCGCCCACCGGCTTCCAATGGGCGCCCCCGTCCGCGGTATGGACGATCCCGTCGTCGGTGGCCAGGAAGGCCTCGAGGCCGCTGTCGGGGGCGAGCGGGAAGATCAGCTGCTGGGCCGGACGGGCGGCGAGGCCGGTGGCGGGCACCCACTTCTGGCCGGCGTCGTCGCTGCGGAAGAGGCCCTCGTCGGTGGCGGCGTAGAGGATGGGCCCCAGCCAGACGAGGTCGCGCACGCTGCGGCCCTCGAGGCCGGCCGGGCTCCAGGAACGTCCGCCGTCCGCGGAGCGGAAGACGCCGGCGCTGCCCACTGCCGTGAAGAGCACGGGATCGCGCGCGAAGAACGAGGACACGGCGAGGCCGTGGGGCGTGCCCGGCGGCAGCCCGGTCCCGGAGGTGAAGCTCAGCCCGCCGTCCTGCGACACGAGGACGTCGCGCCCGGTGGTCACGATCAGCGCCGGACCCGGCCATTCCATCCGCGTCACCGGCGTCCCCCGCAGCACGGTGGGGGCGAACGTCTTGCCCGCGTCGGCCGATTTGTAGAGGCCCTCCGCCGTCCCCGCGAACACGGTGGGATCGGCGTTGGTGTAGCGCGAGGGGAGGACGGTGAAGACGGCGACGTCGAGTCCGAGCTTCTTCCAGGTCTGGCCGAAGTCCTCGGAGAAGAAGAGCCCGGTCTCCGCGGCCACGTAGACCTGGCGGCCGATGGGCAGGATGCCGCGGACGGTTCCCATCTCGGCCAGGCTCACGCCCTCGGAGCGCCCGGTGACGCGGTCCCACTTGCCCCCCCAGTTGGTGGAGCGCCAGAGGCCGCTGGGCGTGCCCGCGAAGAGGGTGAGGCTGGTGACGACGGGGCCGCCCTCCTGGGACCACGCGCCGGACAACGCGAGCAGGCCGCCGAGAAGGGCGGTGCCCGCGGCGGACACCCGCGGCCTCACTTCTCGAGCTGCGCCTTCAGCTTGGCGCAGGCCTCCAGGGGGTCCTCGGGGATGACGCGGGTGCCGCCGACCGTGGTCATGAAGTTCGTGTCGCCGACCCAGCGCGGCACCATGTGCAGGTGGATGTGATCGGCTACGCCCGCCCCCGCCGCCTTGCCCAGGTTCAGGCCCAGGTTGATGCCGTCCGGGGCGTAGACCTCGGCCATCACGGATTCCAGGCGGCGCGCGAGGACCATCAGCTCGGACAGCTCCTCCGGCGTCGCCTCGGCCAGGCTGCCGAGGTGACGGCGGGGCGCGATCATCACGTGGCCGGCGTTGTAGGGATAGAGGTTCATGACCACGAAGGAATGCACGGCCACGTGGGCCACGAGGCTCTTCGGATCCGCGGCCTGCTCCAGGGCCCGGCAGAGGACGCAGCCCGGATCCTTCGCCCCCGACGTGACGTAGGCCTTGCGCCAGGGGGACCAGATCCGCTCAAACCCCAAAGCTGACCTCGTAGACGGGGAAGCTCGAGCGTACGCCCTTGAACTTGGCGTCCCCCGCGTACTGGAACAGGAGGCGCCGCCCGATCTGCTCGTCGAAGTACTCCATGCGCGAGCCCGGCCCTTCCGCGTGCTCAAGGGGCAGGTTCGCCTCGAGCTGCATGAGGGTGTCGCGGCTGACCGCGATGCCCTCGTTGAAGAGGGTTCCGGAGCCGTCGATGGTGACGTGCATCTCGCGCGTCTCGGGGGCGGCGGCGGGCGCGTCGTCGTCCTCGTCCACCGGCTTCTTGGCCGCGGAGCTGAGGCGCCCGGCCAGGTTCACGTTGCGGCCGATCACCGTGGTCTGCACCGACTCCTCGTCCTCGATGAAGCGCGCGATGTAGACGCGGCCGTAGTGGATGGCGATCCCCATCTTGAAGTACGTCTTGCCTTCCTGGCGCAGGCGCAGCAGGGTGTCCTGGCAGAGGACGGCCGTGCGCACGGCATTGAGGGGGTCGAGGGGGTCCGCGCGCCGGGTCCCGAACGTGATCATGATCCCATCGCCCAGCACCTTGTCCACCGTGCCCCCGAAGCGCCGCACGTGGGGGATGAAGGCGTCGAACACGGTGTAGAGCTCCTGGGTGAGGTCGCGCTCCGAGATGTGGCCCTCGGAGGTCTGGGTGAACCCGCGCAGGTCCAGGAAGAGCACGGTCGCGTTGACGGCGTTGTTCAGGACCTGGGCCGCGTCCCCGAACTCGAAGAGGCGCCGGCCCAGGTTCATGCGGTCGTCCGCGTCGCGGTCCCCGAACTTCATGAGCGTGATCTGGTCGCGCAGGTGGGAGATGAGCTCGAAGCGCTTCACCCCCTTGACCACGTCCAGGAACACCTCCGTGATCTCCGCGGAACGCCGGCGCCCCGCCTCCGCGCGCAGCTTCTCGATGCCGAGCAGCTTCGCCCCCGTGGTCCAGACGTCGCCGAGCAGGTAGGTGAGGACCTGCGCGTTGGCCATGACCTTGACGATGCCGGCCTGGGTCTGGAGCTGCTCCTTGGGCAGGCCGGGCATGTGGCGGGCCACCCGCGCCTGCAGGCCGCGGTCGTTCTCGCGCAGCCGCCGCTCCGTCTCCTTGAGCAAAACCGAATACATCTCGAAGAAGACGTCCGCGGGTAGCCGGTAGCGCTTGTTGGAGGAGAGGAAGGCGTTGAAGTCGAACTCGGAGATGCTCAGCTCGGTGAAGGCGAAGCCGTCCTCGATGATGGCGTCGACGAGGGAGACGTTCTCGCGGGCCCCGGCCAGGAAGGAGGCGCGCGCGGGGTCCGCCTGCTCCACCGTGCGCCGCACCACCTGGTCCAGCCGCTTGTAGAAGGACGAGAGCAGCGGGTGGAGCGAATACTTGAGCTTCTTGACCGAGGGGTATTTGGCTTCCAGCTCGCGCAGGCACTCCGCCACGTCGCGGCTGTGGGCCAGCCAGCACAGGTTCACGAGGCCCACCCGCCGGTCGGCCACGCGCACCGAGCGCATCATGCGCTCGAGCGTCACCTCGTAGTCCAGCGCCTCCTTGCCGCTCCCGTTCGCGCGGGGCGCCCCCGGCAGCTCGGCCCCGATGTCGCGCAGCAGCGACAGCAGGTAGCGCATGACCAGGGTGCGCAGCTGGGGATGGAACTTGACGTGGTAGACCGGCCGCCCGCCCTCGACGTCGGGCAGGGGCAGGCTGGGCAGCGGGCTGCCCAGCAGCGCCTCCGCCTCCGGCAGCCCGCCGGACAGGAAGCGGGACGAAGCGGGGTCCTTGAGGAAGAGAGAGTCCGACCCCATCGGCCCTAGGAGGACCGGTTGATCAGTTCCCGGAGCTCCTTGCCGGGCTTGAAGTGCGGGACGCGCTTGGCCGGTACCACCACGCCCGCGCCCGTCTTGGGGTTGCGGCCCGTGCGGCTGTCACGCTTGCGGATCCGGAAGGAGCCGAACCCCCTGAGCTCGATCTTGTCGCCGCGCTGCAGGGCCTCGATGATCGACGAGAACACGGCTTCGACGATGACCTCGGAGTGCTTCCGAGTGAGGTCGGAGACCTTGGAGACGGTGTCGACCAGCTCGGCCTTGGTCATGCCGGGCGGATTCTACTCCTTCTCGCGCTCCCTCGCCGCCTGGGCCGCCCGGAAGGCGTCGCCGAGCGTCGTGGCCGTGGACGTCTCCGCCGCGGTCGCGCTCTCGCGATAGCTCTCGAGGTCCTGCTTGTACTCGTCCTGCTTCACGGCCTTGATGCTGAGGCCGATCTTCTTCTCGCCCTCGTTGATCTTGATGATCTTCATGGCGTAGACGTCGCCGACCTTGACCGCCTCCTCGGGCTTCTCGATGCGCTTCTCGTCGAGCTCGCTCACGTGCACGAGGCCCTCGATCCCCTCGTGCAGCTCCACGAAGGCGCCGAAGTTGGTCACGCGGACCACCTTGCCCTGCACGATGTCGTTGACCTTGTGGTGCGAGAAGAACTCGTCCCACATGTCGGTGGCGAGCTGCTTGAGGCCCAGGGACAGGCGCTGGTTCTCGGCGTCGATGTTGAGAACGACGGCCTCGACGGTATCGCCCTTCTTCAGGACTTCCGAAGGATGCTTGACGCGCTTGGTCCAGCTGAGATCGGAGATGTGGATCAGGCCGTCGATGCCTTCCTCCACCTCGACGAACGCGCCGAACTCGGTCAGGTTGCGGACCTTGCCCTTGATCTTCGAGCCCACCGGGTACTTCTCGGCCAGCTCGTTCCAGGGGTTGGACTCGACCTGCTTGAGGCCGAGGGAGATGCGATGCGCCTCCTGGTCGATGCCGAGCACCTGGCACTCGACCTCCTGGCCGACGGTCAGCACCTTCGAAGGATGCTTGACCTTCTTGGACCAGGACATCTCGGAGACGTGGATGAGGCCCTCGACGCCCTCCTCGAGCTCGACGAACGCGCCGTAGTCGGTGAGGCTGACGACCTTGCCCTTCACGCGCACGCCCACCGGGTACTTCAGGGTGGCCGTCGTCCAGGGGTCGGCCTTGAGCTGCTTGTAGCCGAGGGAGACGCGCTCGCTCTCGCGGTCGAACTTCAGGACCTGGACCTTGATCTCGTCCCCCACGTTGAGCACTTCGCTCGGGTGGTTGATGCGGCCCCAGGACATGTCCGTGATGTGCAGCAGCCCGTCGATGCCGCCGAGGTCCACGAAGGCGCCGTACTCGGTGATGTTCTTCACCGTGCCCATGAGGACCTTGCCCTCTTCGAGGGTCTCGAGGGTGTCGCGCTTGCGCTCCGCGTTCTCTTCCTCGAGGACGGCCTTGCGGGAGAGCACGATGTTGCCGCGCTTCTTGTTGACCTTGATGACGCGCATGCGCAGCTCCTGGCCCTTGAGGGAATCCAGGTTGCGCACGGGTCGGAGGTCCACCTGCGAGCCGGGGAGGAACGCGCGCACGCCGATGTCGACGGCCAGGCCGCCCTTGACGCGCTCGATGACGCGGCCCACGACCACGCGGCGCTCCTGATAGGCGCGCTCCACGTCGTCCCAGACCTTCATCTTCTCGGCCTTCTCCTTGGAGAGGACGACGTAGCCTTCCTTGTCCTCCGTCTTCTCCAGGAGCACGTCCACCGAATCGCCGACCTTGATGCTGAGCTTGCCTGTCTCGTCGCGGAACTCGTCGACGGGGATGATCCCCTCCGACTTGTAACCGACGTCGACGATGACTTCGCTCTCGCTCACCTGCAGCACGATGCCCTTCACGACCTCGCCTTCGGCGAAGTTCTTGAAGCTGACGTCGTACATGTCGAGGAGACGCTCGTATTCGGCGTCGTCCATGGCCCCGGCGCTTTCGCGGGGCTCCTCTTCCTGCGCCTGGGGGGCGGGAGCGTCCGCGACCGACTTGCTGCTACCGATGGGGGCGACGGGGCGCTGCGTCTTTTCGATCTCCGGCATGTGCGAGCGAGTCCTCCGAAATTCTTAGAGATTGGTCCTATCGCGGAGGCGGGCGCGGCTAAGGCTCGGGCTTCGCGTGAGGACTAAAGCGAGAATTCTACGTGCTTTAGGAACCGAGTGTCAAGGCCGCGCGGACCTTGGGGGTGCCGGGGACGGCGCGCCGCGGCGCGAAATTCGTGAACCCCACTCGTGGCCGGGGCGTATGGGAAGTGGCGGGGGAAAGGCAAAAGGAGGG
>Ga0209382_10004849_pt1 | contig 17749 bp, 17 predicted proteins | sample SoiMetdeltSBSDD5_FD_187599 | JGI IMG/M metagenome (GOLD analysis project Ga0209382, IMG submission 187599) | Bulk soil microbial communities from a Populus tree surrounding site in Tennessee, USA - Soil MetaG P. deltoides SBSDD5 (SPAdes) (version 2) | ecosystem: Environmental > Terrestrial >...
CACCTGTGAACGAGTCGGGATTCAGACGAACGCCCACCGGATAATGACCCTATAATCCCCGCCCATGCTGGGGAGAGCCGCGCCGCTAGTGATCGCGTTTGCGCTCATAGCGCCTGACGTTCAGGCGTCGCCAGAATGTATGACCAAGCAGGAGGCGCGCGCGAAATGGCCCACGAAGCCTATCTACTCGCATGGTGCGAGCGGCTGCTGGAATAACCAACCGCTGAGCAGCCCCCGTTCGACTGCGCCACCTGCCAATACAGCGGATGGCGCCACTAAGGCGCTCGCGTTCGTTTCCGCACCTCGCCCAAAGCCGACAAAGACCGAAATCTTTTTCCCGTCGGTCATCGTCAATAACAGCGTGAGTGCCGATCTGTTCATCGGCGCGCCAATGACCGGCTGGCCTTTGCTAATCGACATCGATGCGGCGGACCCGAATAACAACGGCGTTGATCGTTGCTGCTGGCCATCACTGGATTCGCTAAAGGCGTTGATAGGGGCGGAAAAATGAATCCGAGGTGCCGGGTGTGGCAAAGGGAAGATAATCTTCCTCTCCAAACATCGCGGGGGGCACGAGGCCTCCAAACTTTGTCACGCACCGGGGTGGCAATACATTCCGAATCCGCGTGAGCCGCTACAATCAACTACCGAATAAGCGGGCGGATTAAGCGGATCATTTAATTCCGTTAAGCAGATCATTTAATGCCGTGCATGAGATTAAGCAGATCACTTAATGCCGTGCATCGGATGCTGGGTGGCAGGCGGGACAGTAGCGTCCCTCAATCGTCGCTCCGTTCGATGCGATGCTTGCGTTGATTGATTGTATCCGGTCTGATGCTTCCGATAATTTATGCAAGACGGTCGCGGACTCCTTTTTCGCCATGAGCAGGCGGGCGGCATCCAGTAGTGGCGCCCTTGATGCCTGTATGATCACGCCACCTTCAGGGCGCGCGTCAAAACGTCCCGACAGCCTCGCGGACGGAGTGATGGAGATCGACGCATTGGTTTTGCTGGTGCCGGCGCTGGCCGCCACTGAGGCTCATGTTAAGACTTAACTCCGTTTTTAGCGCCGGGCAGATCTTCCCGAACTCCAGGAAGTCCAGCATTGGCGGGTCGAACTGTATTGTTGGCGGATCGCGGGCTAGATTGCTGACAACTGTCTTCGCTAGACGAAATTGATTCTGCTCCGCTCTCTTTCATCTCTGCGCACCGCAGACCCGCTGTTTAACAATCATTTCGATGAAGGTTTTCGGGCGCGTCGCTGCGCGCTCGATTGCTTGGCCTTGGGCTTCCCCAGCATGAACTTTCCTCCACTCGAGAACACTATGATCACTCATAATGCTGCCGCTGGTTCCGATCTGATGGCTAACTCAACTACGGCAAAGATCGGAGTTCTGGTGGGCGTTAAACATCCATTTAGGTCCGCGCTCGATTATATGGGCGGAGGCCACGGGGTATTGGGATGACACCAGCGGGACAACCGACCAACAAAAATTTGGAAGCAAGACATTTCGCGGAATTGGGTCGCGAACCTGCCATGGATAGAACCGGCGCAAACACAGGTTGGTGTCATGATATGCTTGAACCGTTGGCGCGGGTCGACCAGGTCGTAATGACATCCAAAGCCTATCTTGACGATATTAAAATTGATGCAAGCCACCGAGTTTTAGTTCCGCCCACCTCTGATAGTCTTGCAGGGCGCCTTGGGCTTAGCGCGGGCGTGCTCATTGCAAGTGGCTTAACCTGGCTTATGATAACCGCCCTGCCATCGCCCTTTGCTTCGGCACCCGTAGATAGACCGGTCAGTTTAGCCTCTTCGGCCGACGTCCCCGATTCAAGGAAGGGCGATTATCTTAAAATTCCTAATGCAATCATTCGTGAGCCCGACCAAGCGGTCAGGCAAGAAACGTCTGTAGGCGTTGCTCTACCAACTCCATCTCAGCGCCAAACTTCGGCCGAGACGCCGCGGCAAGCGACAGGATACGCGATCAAGACGCCGCAAGACGCGATGTCAATAAAAGCCAGGGCGCGCAAGACGGTGAAACTAGCCCCGGCGCCTGAGACGAGACCGACAACTATTGAGGGCTGGAAGCTGCGTGACGTCACAAATGGCACGGCAGTATTAGAAGGGCCTAGTGGCACGTGGCGGGTGGTACGCGGCGACACGGTGCCGGGACTAGGGAGAGTTGATTCCATTTTTCAATGGGGCAATCGCTTGATGGTTGCGACGAGCAAAGGCCTAGTTTCAACGCCCTAAAATGACGGACCGCATACGACAACACAAGTTGCAGAGAAAGCGGTGGCCTAATATCCTGCGGGTAGACGTCGATCTCCCCAGCAGAGGGGTCAAAGGATTGCTTGAGGGTGATCTCAAAGCCTTGCTTCTCGGCTCGCGCTCCGTGGCTGCATTCGTGATAGTCTGTGGTGCCAAGTAAGCCACAACGGACGCCAGGGCTGGGCATATTCCCAATATTTGACGGCGCGTTTATCTGGCCGTTCGCTGGCTGTTGCCGAACGTCTGCCCGATATTCCAACGGTGGTATATCAGGCGCCAGTTGAGACAGTCGGCAGCGCCGTCAGAGTGCCCGCAATCACCGGGACCCTAATCGCGCGCGCAGCCGGTTGTTATCACGCCGCCGGCTATGCCAACAGGAAAGCGACGCCGCAAAAAATGGATTCCGGCTTCCGCCTTTGCGGACGTTGCGCGCCAGGCGACCGACAATCGCACGGAAGCCCAACGATGGTTGGGGGACCCGCCGGCCGACCGTTCGGCATTGGCGCACTACATTGCAAAATTCGGTGGGAATTTAGATCGACGGGTGATGCGCCAAAGCGATAATTCGCGGCCGGCCATGTCCATTGCAACGCGGGCATTGGAAACCGCCGCGCACAAGCCTACCGCCAGCGCGCGGACGAGCCCTTGCATTACCTGCGTTTGCTGTAGCGCTTCGCTTGTCTGCGCTTCGCTTTGCGCAGTAGCTTGCGAGCCCGCTTGGCGCGCTTCGGAAGTATTTCCAGAAACGGGTTCGGCATTATTGCGAGGTAGCTCATTGCATTTCCCCCGTCCGAACGTGTGGGCCAATGAACTAATGATCTAATGGCTAAGTGGCCCAATCACCCACCGGGGGCCCGCACTTTACGTAGACCTGCTTTTCTTTGTTTGGAATTTGGTCTGAAGTTGGTTAGTTCGGCGGCGGCCACCATCTTGTCTTTGCTTGGAGGCTGTCGCATCCGCGACATTCCGCTGCTTTTTGCGGTGAGCATTCCGTTCGTTAATTTCGAAAACCAACAGCAAGACAAGGCAACCGATACCAGACCAAATAAACCAGTCCGCCCTGCCGAACAAAATATAAGCATCCGCAATATAGGGGTGCGCCCATCCTTTGACGCTTTCGATCAAGTAGTCCCAGCCGGGCCACCACGTCACCGACTACCTCCCTCGGTTACTGGCAACAAGGCGGTGATGAACGAGGTCGGCGATTCGGACAAGGCTTTTGGAACGCCACGGCAGTGCGCGCGGCCAGTGAATGGCGGATTCCAAGGCGCGCTGGCTGGCTTAAACTTTTGCTAACTTTTGCGTAACACGCTGGCGGCCTGCCCGGAAGGATCACTCCGATGATGCCGCTGGTGTTTGAACTGATAACTATGTTGGCGATATTCGCGTTGGGATTTGTATTCGGCCGCATCTGGAAGATTCATCTGCAGGAGATTCGACAGAGATCCCAGGATGACCAGGCCGGGTTCAGGATACCAACCGCGCACCTCCCTTATCCCTTGAATTAGCGCCTGGCTGCGATGCCGGCGTCAGTGCAGCGTGCCGACATCACCTATAGTTGTGGATCCGGGGGCAATTCCGGTGGCAATTTTTGCAAAGCTGGTTTCAGATTTGAAGCCATGGCCGATCGCGAATCGCACCACCGTGCACAAGCCTGCCGCCAACGCGCGGAGCAGCTTAAAGGGCTGGCCACGGCCGAGTCCTATCCGGAGCGGCGCAAGCATTTCTTTGACCTGGCGACGGCCTACCGGAATGCAGCCAGCATGGTGCAGGTCACGGACGGGGCCACCCGCGACAGCGATTTTTGGTCGAGCACTGGGCTGTGAGCCTTGGCGCCCCTTGAAGGGCAGCAGGCTGATGGCAAGGGCCGCGTCTCATGCAAGGCTTAAAGGCTAGCACTTTGCGACCCCGATGTCCGCTTTGGGTCAAAAGCAGACATTTGCCACTGCACCAGCCCATGTCCGCTTCACCCCCGAAAGCGGACATGTGAGGTGCAGCTGGGATGTCTGCTTTGGGCCAAAAGCGGACATTGCACCGTTTACTCGATAATCACATCAGCACGCTGCAAGAAAGTCTCCGCAACTGTTAGTCCAAGTGCTTTGGCCGTCTTAAGATTGATGACAAGTTCAAATTTCGTGGGCTGCTCGATCGGCATGTCCGCAGGCGATCCACCTTGCAATATTTTGGTCACAAACCGTGCACTTTGCCGAAACGAAGTCGAACTATCGGCGCCATACGACAGCAAGCCGCCAGCTTCTGCAAACGATCGAGGACTTGTGGCTGCGGGCAGACCGTACCTTACCGCCAGGTCTGCGACGTTTTTTGACGCCAAGCTGCCTTGGAGGACAACTGCGCCCGCCGCTTCTTGCTTCATGTTCGCGAATGCGGCTTCGATTTCCTGAGGTCCACGCACCATTGTTCTGGGAGCAATCTCGATATTTGTGGTTTTGCCCGCCAGTTCAACTTGCTCAAGAAAGGGCTTGGAGAAAGGATCGGCCGCGTTCCCAAGCGCGCCAACTCGGCGCAATGATGGAAGCATATCGCGGAAAAGCTCCACACATTTCCCGTGCATTTCAGCGGCTATCAGCGATACACCGGTGATGTTGCCGCCAGGCTTGGCGAGGCTGGGCACCAGTCCGGTCCCGACCGGGTCACCCGACACGGCAACGATCGGAATTTCGCGAGTTGCCTGCTTCGCTGCGAGCGCACAGGGCGTGTAAAGCGCTACGATGACGTCAACCTTTTGAGCCACTAGCTCGGCAGCAAGCTTGGGAAGTAGATCGAGCTTTTGCTCCGCAGACCTAAGATCGAAAGCGAGATTTTGTCCTTCTACATAACCGGACCTGCGCAATTCTTCGCGCAGTTCTGCCTGAAAAGACACAGCATCGGCACCAGTGTTGCCTACGACGAGTACACCAATTCGCCTTATATTGGACTTTTGCGCACTCGAGCTGAGCGGCCACGTCAGGCCTGTCGCAATTCCACACAAAAGTGAAATGAACTGGCGCCGCTGCATGTGCCCCCTGAGGACCAAGCTTTTCCGGAATGCCTAAAGCCTAGCACTTTGCGACCACGAGTGGTGGGGCGAAATGGCGCACAACCGAGCGCCTATCCCCAGGAGGCCTGATGTCCGCTTTGGGTCATAAGCGGACATTTGCGCCGCAAGATGTCATGTCCGCTTTGCCCCCGAAAGCGGACATGTGCGGTGCAATTAGGGGTGTCCGCTAAGGGCCAAAAAAGCGGACTCATACACCGCAACAAAAACTATCGAGATTGAAAATAATACCGCTTTGTGTGCCTCGTAGAAGGAGCGGTTTCAAAAATTCGGGCGCGGAGTACACACAGCAACCATTCGCAGCTAAAGAGCCGCAGGACCAATCGCTGCGGCTCTTTTTAGTCCTGGGCATGAAGCTGGCCCACGCGCCTTGCACGCTGACCGTTGAACTTCAGTAGGTCTTACTTCGAACGCGACTTTTTCCCGTTTTTCCGGCTTCTATGCTCTTTGATTGTCGCAAGTCCTGTGCAGGACCTCGTGCCAGCGCTTTTGACGCCTCGGGTCTAATTCGCCTTGAGCCAGCGTTTTCTCTTTCAGCACCAACCGCGAAACTATTCCGCGTTACTGCGCGATCCTGCAAGCGCGTATTATGAATCATCGTGCCCCGGTGCCCGCGATCTCTTTTTATGACGCCCCTGTCTGCGTAGGAATAACTACGGGCGCGAACCCCCGGAGAGTAAGAGTAGTTGCGCGAATAGCGAACCCGCGGCGCATAGCCGTAGCTGTCTACTGAGTCGTCACCATAGGTGCGCAGGCGCGGTCCGTACGAATAGGCAACGTAGCCATCATCGGGAGCGTAAGCGTAGGAGTCGTAGCTATACTCCGGCTCATAGGCGTAGCTCTGGTATGCATAGCTTGGCTCGTAGCCATAGTAGCCATAGCCAGTGCCCCAGTAGGCCCGCCCCAGTAACCGCTGTAGTAGGGCGTCGGGCCGACGCCGATACCGACGCCAAGACCCGGGGCGCCGATCCACAGTCCCTGCGCATTTGCAGGAGCCACTGCCGCAGCCAATGTGATCGCGGCCGCAATTCCAATTCCAAGTGTTCTCATTCTAATCTCCTCGTGATTTGCCCCGGTGCTTGGTGAACGCGGACCTCTTCCCTCAGTTCCTACTGATCGATATTGGAACTAGGGCGTGGACTCATAAGCGCGTAGCCAAATCCGGATGGATGCAAGCTTGATGAAGGCAAGATAGTTGGCTGCGAGTTTATCGTAGCGAGTGGCGATACGACGACATTGCTTGATCTTATTGAAGAACCGCTCGACCAAGTTACGTGCGCGGTAGAGATAGGGGCTAAAGCAGATTGCCTCCTTGCGATTCCGTTTGGGCGGTATGTTTGCCCACGCGCCTTGCTCGCTGACGAATGCTCTGATCCAGTCCGCGTCATAACCTCGATCTGCCAGTAACATCGTTCGTGGCTGCAATCCGCTGAGTAAAACCGAACTTAACCGGTTGTCGTGAGCCTCGCCGGGTGTGAGCCCGAGGTGCACCGGCAGACCGTTGGCGTCCACAACGGCGTGAATCTTACTCGTCAGTCCTCCTCGCGAGCGCCCCATATGTTGCTCTGCATTGCCCGCGATGCTGGCTCCGTGCTGGTGGACGCGCACAACTGATGTATCGATCATCTGCACGGCCGCATCATGGCCTGCGGCCAACGCATTCATAAGCCGGTCCCAAACGCCAGCCTGCCGCCAGCGAACGAAGCGGTTATAACAGGTGGTCGGAGGGCCGTAGCTCTCCGGCAGATCGCGCCACGGCGCACCCGAACGCAAAACCCAAAGGATGCCATTGAGCACGCGCCGGTCATTCACACGCGGAACGCCGCGTGGCTTGTTCGGCAGGAACGGCTTAATGGCTGCCCATTCATAGTCGGTGAGTTCGTAGCGCATGATTCGAGGCTCCGGCACGCGCTAGGCGACACGATCAACCGCAGAGGCCCATCGCACCAGGTGCCGATACCCTGATTTTACTTCCGCTTCGGGGGCGAAGCGGACATCGCTGGACCTCCCGTCCTGCTGGTCCCGGTCGAAAATGACCCATCTCGGGCATCGGTGAGAAGGTTAGTGCGGTAGCGAAGCTGATTTTGGCAACGGCCGAAGTTCCATTCGAGCTGATCCGATGCCATCTCCTGAGCGTAGGGACGGAGAAATCACCCTTGAAGATTCGGAATTCGCCATACCAACCTCCAAGCATCGACAACTATGACAAGTATCAAGTATATTGCTTGTCCCAAACCTGCCTGCAAAAGGCGATCTACCGAAGTCGCCGCTAATTGTCGTGGGTGCCGCGGCATCCGTGCTGGCGCGTTCGGGGGGAGAAAAATCATGAATCGCCGCAAGTTTCTCTACGCCGCATCTGTCGGCGCCGCTTCAGCAACATTTCCGGCTCCGGCAATTTCGCAAAGCACACGCGAACTCAAAATGGTCACGAGTTGGCCGAAAGGCCTGCCTGGCCTTCAGGCCAGCGCAGAGCGAATTGCGCAAGAAATCACGACGCTTACGGGCACGCGACTACAGGTCAAAGTCTTTGCCGCCGGCGAAATGGTCAAGCCGTTCGAGGTTTTCGACGCTGTATCGAGTGGCGTCGCGGATATGTATCACTCCGCTGAATACTACTGGGAGAAGCGGTCACCTGGTTTCAACTTCTTTGCAGCGGTGCCATTCGGATTTACCGCCGATGAGATGGCGGCGTGGATTCGTTTTGGCGGCGGTCAAGCGCTATGGGACGAACTGAGTGCCAACTTCAACATCAAGCCGCTACTGTCGACCAATACCGGCGTGCAAATGGGCGGCTGGTTCACCAAGGAAGTGAAAGGCCCGGAGAGCTATTCGGGCTTGAAGTATCGCATGCCTGGACTGGGCGGCGAGGTGCTCCGCCGCCTGGGCGCCGTTGTCGTCAACTTGCCCGGAGGCGAGATCGTGCCGGCTCTCAAATCCGGCGCGATCGACGCGAGCGAATGGGTGGGGCCGTGGAACGATATGGCGTTGGGGCTGCACAAGGCATCCAAATATTACTACTATCCGGGATTCCATGAACCCGGCACTATTCTGTCGACAGGCGTCAACAAGCAACTGTGGGACAAGCTGAGCGCCGCGGATCGCAATCTAATCTCGACTGTGGCAATGGCGGAGTACACGAATTCACTCGCAGAATTCAATGCTAACAACGCCAAGTCTCTGCAAGAATTGATGCAGGACAAGAGCATCGAAATCCGCAAGTTTGATGATGGCCTGATCCAGGCGCTTGGCAAAGCCAGCAATGACGTGATGGCCGAAACCGCCAACAAGGATGCGCTGACGCGGAAAATTTATGAAAGCTACTCCAGCTTCCGCACGCAGCTGATCAGTTGGACAAACTTGGCAGATCGTGGGTATCTCAATGCTCGCGACCTTGTCGTTTCGAGCAAGAGCTGAGCTGGTGGAAGGCCAACTCGCGGAAGGCCTCTCCGTTAAGCCACGCCAGGCAGGGTTCCTATCGAGGCTGGGTGTGCGGGGCCGATTGCTGCTGGCGTTCTTCGCCGTCAGCGCCTTTGCCGTTCTCGGCGCCGCCGCGGCTTTCTATTCTTTCCGTGAGTTTGGAGATGCTCTCGGCCTGATCACACAACAACGTACGCCGGCGGCGCTCAAGTCCCAGGAGCTTGCTCGCCAAGTGGAACGAATTGTGGCAGCCGCGCCGGCACTGCTCACGGCCGTAAGTCAGGCGGAAAAGGACAAACGGACTCAGGAAATCGAGAGCGACGAGGGCGCGCTTTACGAGCGCCTCGCCGAACTCACGATCGCCGGAGTCGAAAGTTCAATCATACAAGAACTTGAGTCTGACGTTAAACAGTTGAACGATAATCTTACAAGGCTCGATTCCTTGGTGAACAGTCGTCTTCTTGTCGGCGAACAGAAAAAACATTTGCTGAGCGATGCAGTCCAAGCGGCGGCGGCTATACAGCAATTGCTGGCGCCATGGAGTGCGGTGATGGATCAGGCGATAGCCCAATGGCGGCGATCCAAGTTTGATTACACGCTGCCGCTGGCGCGACGTGGCGAGGTCGATGCCGAATTCGAAAAATCGCTTGCCTGGTTCCGGGCGTTGCAGTCATCCCAGGTAGCGGCCTCCACCGTCAGCGACCTGTTGCAGCGCGCGTCCACCACCGACACCGATAACGGTGTCAGAGTCGCTGGATTTCGACTCCAGCAAGCGTTGAATGAGCTAGAGCAGTTGGCCACCGACTTCGACCCGCGCCTGCGTGCGCTCATGGTCGAGGCGATCGCCAGGCTGCGGCCGTTTGCGGTCGGCAACGATAGCGTTCCCGCTTTGCGCCTGCGCGAAATTGCCTTGATTACCGATGGGACGAAGCTGCTGAGCGAAAACGCCGCACTTTCGAAAAGTCTTACGACTAAAGTGGCGAGCCTGGCGGTCGCTGCATCCAAGGACATCACGGATGCGAATACCAAGGCCCTCTCCGTGCTGCGCTTCAGCACTTGGGTCCTGGTTATTGCAGTGATGCTTAGCCTAGTCAGTTCGACTCTGATCGTCTGGCTCTATGTCGGGCGCAATCTCATTGCCCGTCTCAAAGAGCTCACCGATCGCACCATGGCGCTGGCCGCCGGCGATCTACGATCACCGTTGCCGCAGGGAGGCGCTGACGAGATCGGGCGCATGGCGGAGTCGCTCGCCGTTTTTCGCGCCACCGCCGTCGAGATGGAGGAGACGAACCTCAAGGAAATCCGTGAAGCACGCACCCGCCTGACCGAAGCGATCGAGACTATATCCGAAGGGTTCTCGCTCTATAGTGCCGAGGATAAACTCATTGTGTGCAATACTCGTTATAAGGAACTCTTTGCATCTCACGCCGACGTGCTGATACCCGGCACAAGCTTCGAAACAATTTTGCGCACCGCCACCGAACGCGGTCTGATCAAGGATGCCGAGGGACGGCGCGAGGCCTGGATTGCGGAGCGACTCGCGCGCCACCACGCCGCCAGCGAAACGCACATCCAGCGCCGCAGCGACGGCCGTTGGATCCAGGTCAATGAGCGAAAAACCGCCAACGGTGGTGTGGTTGCAATCTATGCAGACATCACCGAATTGAAACACCACGAAGCAGAGCTCGCCGAGGCGCGCGATGCTGCCGACGCAGCCAACCAAACCAAATCGACCTTCCTCGCCAACATGAGCCATGAGCTGCGCACGCCGCTCAACGCCATCATCGGTTATAGCGAAATCTTGCAGGAGGACGCCGCCGACAAGGGCGACAAGGCGGCGATCGACGACTTGCAACAGATTGAAGGCGCGGGCCGGCACCTGCTGGGACTGATCAACAACATCCTCGACCTGTCGAAGATCGAGGCCGGCAAGATGGATGTCTTCATCGAGCCGATCGACATTCAAGCCATGGTCACGGAGGTGCTGTCGATCGTCAGGCCGCTCGCCGATAAGAGCGAGAATGTCGTCGAGGTCGTTTGCCCTGCCGATATCGGCTCCTTCCGCTCTGACCAGACCAAGGTCAAGCAATGCCTGCTCAACCTGATGAGCAATGCCAACAAGTTCACGGACAAAGGCACGCTGACCCTGGCTGTAGCGCACGAGGGCGGTTCGCAGGTCTGCTTCCGCGTGTCGGACACCGGCGTCGGCATGACGCAGGAGCAACTCGGCCGGCTGTTCGAGGCGTTCAGCCAGGCGGATGCCTCGACCACCAAACGCTTCGGCGGCACCGGTCTTGGGCTCGCCATCACCAAGCGCTTCTGTACCATGCTGGGCGGCGACGTGACGGTCGAAAGCACGCCCGGCAAGGGCACGACATTCATCATCAGACTTCCGGATCAGGGCGTCGCCGCGACCGCCGTGGAGGCGCCCGCGCCCGCTGCGGCGGCTGACGCGCGTACGACCGTGCTGGTGGTGGACGACGATCCATCGGTGCGTGGCCTGCTCACCAAGACTCTCGAAAAAGAGGGCTATCGCGTCGTATCGGCCGGCAATGGCGTCGAGGCGCTGGCGCTCGCTCGCGAACACCGGCCGCAGGCGATCACGCTCGATGTGCTGATGCCGCAGATGGACGGCTGGAGCGCGCTCAAGGAATTCAAGGCCGACGCCACGCTGCGCGACATCCCCGTGATCATGGTGAGCGTGCTAAACGAGCGTGGCATGGCGATCCCATTGGGCGCCGCCGATTACGTGACGAAGCCCGTTGACCGGCAACGTCTGGCGGAGATCCTGCGCGAGCATTGCGCCGACGATATGCGCAGCGCCTCGATCCTGGTAGTCGAAGATGACACGGCGACCCGCGAGCTGCTTTGTCATTCCCTGACGGGCATGGGATATGCGGCGTTCGCCGCCGTCAATGGCCGCAGCGGCCTGGACTGGCTCGCCGGCCACCCAGCGCCAAGCCTGATTTTGCTCGACCTGATGATGCCGGAGATGGACGGCTTCGAGTTCCTGCGCGAGCTGCGCAAACAACCTGCATTCTTTGATCTTCCCGTCATCGTGGTGACAGCGAAGGAACTGACCCCGGACGATGTCCGCATCCTGAGCGGGCAGACCGAACGGATCATCCCCAAAGATCAATCGTATCTGACTGAACTGGCCACTGCCGTGCGTGGGCGCTTGGCGCGCCAGCCCGCCCGCGAAGCGGAGCGTGTCGCTGACTGAAGAACGAGAAACTGCGGGGTACACATGGCAAGGATTCTGCTGGTTGAGGACAATGAAATGAACCGCGACATGCTTTCGCGCCGGCTGGTCCGCAACGGCCACGAGGTATCCATCGCGATCGACGGACAACAAGGCGTCGACATGGCGATTTCGCTGCGACCGGACCTCATCCTCATGGACATGAGCCTGCCGGTGATCGACGGTTGGGAAGCAACACGTCAAATCAGGGCCAATGATGTCGCCCGGAAAATCCCGGTGATCGCGTTGACGGCGCACGCGATGGCCGGTGATCGCGAGAAGGCGATGGAAGCGGGTTGCGACGACTACGACACCAAGCCAGTCGAAATGGAGCGTCTGCTTGGCAAGATTGCGGCCTTGCTTGCGACCAAGGCCGCCTGAGCGGACAGCGACGGGGCCGTCGCGTTGGGACGGGAGAGTATTGTCACGAACGATCAAATTGACCAAGGGGCCGACCGGCGAACCGAACGGGCACTCGTTGCCTACGTACGGCAGGAATTGAGCGCGCCCGCAATCGCGATCATGGGCTATGCGGAAATGTTGATGGACGACGCGGCGCAAGCGGGCCGCGAGGAGATCACCCACGATCTTCAGCGCATCCTCGATGCCAGCCGGAATCTCCATCGCCTCATACTCAACTTGCTCGATCCCGCGACCGTCCACCGGACCGATGGTAGCGCTGACCTGGCGGAGTATCGCCGGACGTTGCGCCATGACCTGCGCACCCCGATCAACGCGATTAAGGGCTACGGGGAAATGCTCCGCGAGGACGCGGGGGGCGGAGGCGCAGACACGTTAGTCGCCGATCTCGACAAGCTCCTGGGGGAGGCAACCCTACTGCTCGACCGGATCGACGGACTGGTAACGTTCTCCGAGAGCGATTCCGCGCCGGCGGGCGGAATGGGCCCGACCGCCAGCGAGCCTGGCGTACCGGCGAAGATGGTCGAGAACCTGCTCAAGGCGGTCCGTCCCATCACCGAAAAGGAAGCGGACCGCGCGGCCATTCCGCCCAGCCGGATACTGGTGGTGGACGACAACGCGTCGAATAGAGATTTGCTGTCCCGTCGGCTGCAGCGCCAAGGTCATACCGTGCTTCAAGCCGAGGACGGCACCATCGCGCTCGCTCTGGTCGAGAAGGAAGCCCTCGATCTCGTCCTGCTCGATCTAATGATGCCCGGCATCAGCGGCTATGATGTCCTCATATCGCTCAAGAACAATCCGCGATTCCGCGAGATTCCCGTCATCATGATCTCGGCGCTGAGCGAACTCGACTCGATCGTGCGTTGCATCGAGGCTGGAGCCGACGACTACCTTGCCAAGCCCTTCGACCCTACGCTGCTTCGGGCCCGCGTCCGCTCGTCGCTCGAGAAGAAGCATCTGCGCGACCGCGAGCAGGCGATGGTCGAGGCGTTGCGACTTGAAAAGCAGCGGTCGGAGCAGCTGCTCCTCAACATTCTGCCGAGAGAAATCGTCACGCGGATGAACGGCGGCGAGACGATCATCGCCGACCGGCGATCCGACGTAACGATTCTGTTCGCCGATCTTGTAGCCTTCACCAGGCTTACGTCGCGGCTTTCGGCCGGGGACTTGGTTCATCTTTTGAACAGCCTGTTTTCGGAGTTCGATCGGTTGGCGCTTAGCCTCGGGGTCGAAAAAATTAAGACACTCGGAGATTCTTACATGGTGGCGGGCGGCCTGCCCGAAGCGCGCGCGGACCACGCTCACGCCGTCGCCGACATGGCGTTGGCGATGATCGCGACTGTCGAGCGGATGAATCGCGAGTCGCCGATCGCGTTGCAAATGCGCATCGGCATTCATTCAGGGGACGTAGTGGCCGGGGTCATAGGGACCCACAAATTTGTCTACGACATCTGGGGTGACGCGGTGAACATTGCCAGCCGAATGGAATCGCACAGCTTGCCGAACCGCATCCAGATCTCGGCGGCGACCTATCAACATCTCCACAAGCGTTTTCGGCTTGAGCCGCATGGCAGCGTCGATGTCAAAGGCAAAGGCTTAATGGACACCTATTTTCTGCTTGGGCGCGCCGACACGTGATCAAATAGTGGTGCATTTGCTGCGGTACACGAGTCTTCTTTTGGCCCTTCGCGTCGTTTCGCGGCGACGCAACAATTTAGTCGCTTACGGAGCGGAGGGGACATTCAGCGAGCCACACTTATAGAACCGGATTTATGAGTACGCGCCCTAACACAATGCTCTGATGAAACTGGTTCGAGTGCTACAACTTTGCAATGGTCCGCATTGCGCTGGGCCTCGCAATTCCACCATGCGTACTCGCCCGCGCAGATGAGGTGATCGATTAAATTTGCAATGTCCCCTATTGGCCCAAAGCAGACATAAGCTAGTGCACCGCAAATGTCCGCTTTCGGGGGTAAAGCGGACATGCCGATTGAACTGCGAAATGTCCGCCAATGACCCAAAGCGAACATCGCATGGTAGATCACCACGCGCGGCTGGTCGCGATTTTGTTTTCGAAGCCCCGTCGCCTTTGACGTAGATCAATCGTTTCTCGAACTTATTGGGCAAAATGCAGGTGATTGGTATAGGCCGATTTTGCTGGAAGCGCAGACGTGAGCATCATTTGGACAATCTTAATCGGCTTCGTTGCTGGCATTGTTGCTAAGTTCCTCCATCCGGGATCATCGAACGAACCATCTGGCTTTATTCTCACGGCAGCGCTCGGGATTGCCGGCTCTTTCGTAGCGACCTACCTCGGACAGGCCCTTGGCTGGTACCGCGCTGGCGAAGGGGCAGGCTTTGTCGGCGCGGTCGTCGGAGCCATCATCGTGCTTGTTGTTTGGGGCTTCTTAGCTCCGAAACTGCAAAAGAACACTTAGATGGAATACTCATGCGTTTAGACGAGTTGCCGCAGAGCGATCAAGTTGAGGATCGACGTGGTGCACGCAGCGGTCTGCCCGGTGGCCGTGGCGGCATTGGGATTGGCACCGTCGTCGTACTCGGCCTGATCGGCTGGGCCCTTGGCATCGATCCGAGCCTCTTGATTGGGGGCGCGGAGATGTTGTCAGGGGGTGGGACGCAACAACAAAGAGATATCGGCTCAGAAATCAAAACGGGCGCGCCATCCGATGAAATGGGCCGGTTCGTGTCGGCAGTTCTTGGCAGCACAGAAGTGCAATGGACGGAGATTTTTGCAAAATCGGGCAGATCCTACAAAAAGCCAACCCTCGTCATGTTTTCGGGTGCAACACAATCTGGCTGTGGGTTTGCGCAATCCGCCATGGGTCCGTTCTATTGCCCGTTGGATCAAAAGGTCTACCTCGACACAAGTTTCTTTCAGGATCTCGAGCGGCGGTTTCGCGCGTGCGATGTCGGCAGTAAAACCTGCCAGTTCTCGCAGGCCTACGTGATTGCGCACGAGATCGGCCACCACGTGCAAAATCTACTCGGATTGCTGCCGAAGGTGCAGGAGGCGCAGCGCGGGATGGGAAAGGCTGATGCCAATACCTTGCAGGTTCGGGTCGAGCTGCAGGCGGATTGTCTCGCTGGCGTTTGGGCGAACCGGGCGCAGGCGAAATGGCAATTTATTGAATCCGGCGATGTCGAAGCTGCAATGCAGACGGCGTCAGCGATTGGCGACGACCGATTGCAACGACAGTCCCAAGGTTATGTCGTGCCGGATTCGTTCACGCACGGCTCTTCAGCGCAACGCACGCGTTGGTTCATGACCGGCTTAAAATCGGGAGAGGTCGCGAGCTGCGACACCTTCCGCGCTGAGACGCAGCTATAGCCTGTTAATTAATGTCCGCTTTTGGCCCAAAGCAGACATGCCGAAACACGCAATCAATGTCGCTATCGGGGGTAAAGCGGGCATGCCGTTTTGCGCTGCAAATGTCCGCTTTTGACCCAAAGCGGACATCGGTGTGCATGGCAGCACTCCATACCGTCATATGGCCCGGGCAAGACGGCTGCCGTCCCGGATTTGACACTGGCTTTATTTGGAAATCAGTCCAAAGATACGGAGCAACGAGGATGGAATCAGCGTTACTAAAAAATCTGCTGACCGGAGCTGGATCGAGCAGCCAGTTCATCGGTGGGTTGGTTGTGGCGCTATTGTATGTGGTTATCGGTTTACTCGGCGCAATTGGAAGCATTCTTGTCGTTCGACGAATATTCCAAGGACGATGGGAACAGATATTCTGGGCCTCCTTCCTTGTCGTGATTGCCGCCTTTTACCTGAGCTTCGCTGCCTACTTTGGGGCCTCAACGCAGGCGTGGCAAACTGAGGTAGTCGTTGTTGTCGCTTTCCTTTTTTGTGGTGTAGGTGGGCTGTTTTTCCGACCTGTTATAGCGGTCGGCTATGTCATGCATGGGCTCTGGGACCTGTCCCATAGTCTGTCCGGCTCGTCACTTGCAGGCCTGTCGCTAACCGCAATCCCATTAGGTTACGATATCTTTTGCTCGACCTTTGATTTTGTCGTCGCAGGCTATCTCACGATAAGTGACACCAAGTGGCATGAGCCCGGCAAGCTAGACTTTTCTTTTTGGCGACATAGCCAGTGATCCCCCTCTGTGATGTATGGCAAGCTTTCGGCAAGCCAGCGCTGATGACAGCGGCCTGGACCGATCCGGTCGGCTTCGTGCGCGTGGTTGCTTCGCTGATACCGAGAGAGCTCGAGGCCAACACCACAGTTATGGAGCGTATGTCTGACGCGCAGCTCGGGGCCATTATCGCGCGAGGTCTTCAAAGCGAACTTGATCCTGCAGCGACGGATGAGGACGCGCAGATCATTCAGTAGATCGACGCGCCTCTACAGCGTCGACCCCGCGCCGCACTCATCGTCTTCCTGCCCTTCAACGAGGCGCATAAAAAGCGAGACAACTCGTAATCTGCGGCGTCGTGCCGGGGCGTGACATCTACGGCCCGCGCTATCTCATTGAGGGTGAAGGAGGCACCCCATTCCTGCGCATGAATTCCAACAGCTATCTCGGCAGGGGTAAAGCGGTCATGACCGTTTGCGGGAATCCGCTTTCGCGGTCGTTATTCGGGGTAAAGCGGACATGCCATTTTGCGGCGCACATGTCTGCTTTTGACCCAAAGCGGACATCCTGCCATGGCGGGAACCCGAGGATTTGCCTAGGATTAAACCCGCCGTAGGGGGCGACATGCAGCGACACGGTGCAAGCGGACAGCCGGTGAAAAGGCAGCGCACGAATAAGCCCAAGGCTGAAAAAACGCCGAGTGCACGCGTTTCCACCACCGATCTCCAAGAGCAAGTTGCCGCTCTCACACGCGAGCTGACAGAGGCGCGGGATGAGCTAGCCGAGGCTCTTGAATACCAAACCGCGACTGGCGAGGTGCTTAACGTCATCAGCCGTTCTCCGAGCGACGTCCAGCCCGTGTTCGACATGATTGCCGAGCGCGCGGCGCGGCTCTGTGAGGGCCAGTTCTGCTTTGTCTATCGGTTCGACGGCCAGCTCCTCCACTTCGTGGCGCACCACAGCCTCACCCCCGAGGTGCTCGAGATGAACCGACGCGCGTATCCCGCACCGCCAAGCCGGAGGAGCGCGGCGGCGCGCGCGATACTCGAACGAAGTTTCGTGCAGATTCCTGATATCAACTCGGATCCCGACTACGTACTCGGCGCACAGGCGGTGGTCGGCAACTACCGCAGTGTCGTGGGCGTCCCGATATTGCGCGACGGCCTTCCCATCGGGTCGATTGCGGTCGCCCGCGCTCAGGCGGGGCTGCTCCCGGACCGACAGATCGAGCTCTTGAAAT
>Ga0209382_10004850_pt1 | contig 17747 bp, 7 predicted proteins | sample SoiMetdeltSBSDD5_FD_187599 | JGI IMG/M metagenome (GOLD analysis project Ga0209382, IMG submission 187599) | Bulk soil microbial communities from a Populus tree surrounding site in Tennessee, USA - Soil MetaG P. deltoides SBSDD5 (SPAdes) (version 2) | ecosystem: Environmental > Terrestrial >...
AGGTCCCTTCGAGGCGGGCGACGTTCGGCTCGGCCGCCCCCGTGGCCGCCTTCAGGTCGATGCGCAATCGCAGGGCCAGTCCCTCGTAGCGATCGCGGATGTCCTTGAAGACCTCGCGCTCGATCGCCCCCAGGGGAGGGGCCGGAGCGAGAAGCGCCGCCGCCAGGACGATCAGGGGGAGGACGGCTCCGGGAGCGACGGCAGAGCGTGGGCTGCGCATGGCTCCTTCAGGATACGCGACGCCGCGTCCCCGGACGAATCCCCTCGGCCCAGGCGATCGCAAACCAGAGCGCGGCGTCCGGGCGGCGCTTCCAGGGCCCGAGCGCGGCGACCGCCTGGTCGAAGGTCCGCGCGGGGAGGAGCCCCCCTTCGACGATCGCCTCGCGCGCGCCCCCCACGACCCCCGCGAGGTTGTCGACGTACGCCTTGAAATCCGGCGAGCCGGAGCAGGACCCGAAGAAGATCCAGGTGTTGCGCCGCGGCCGGGCCCCCGCCTCGTAGAGCAGGCTGACCAGCCGGCGTCCGATCGCCGGGTCGTTCCCGAGCCGGTCGAAGCTCCGGATGTAGGCGCGCCAGAGGGGCGTGAAGCCGGCCGGCTCCGGCCAGAGTCGAATCACGTCGTGGTCATCGTCCTCCAGGACGATGCGGCCCCCGGGCCGGACGGCCCGGACCATCGCCCGGACGACGCGCAGGGGATCCGGGACGTGCTCGAGAAGGAAGCGGGTGTGGGCCACGTCGAACGATCCCCATTCTTCCCGCCGGAGCGGCAGGGAGAGGGCGTCACCGCGCCGCCACGCGACCAGATCGCTCTCGCCGTCGCGCCGGGCGGCGGCCACGGCTCCCCGGATCTGCTCGCGGCTGCGCTCGATGCCGAGCACGCTGGCGCCGGGACCGGCGGCGCGCGCCATGTCGCGCGCGAACTGCCCGAGGCCGCTGCCGACCTCGAGGATCCGCCGGGCGCCCGCGGGAGCGAGCTCGCGCAGCGACGCCCGGTTGATCAGCGTGTTGAGCCGCGCCAGCCGCTTCTGCTCGGGCGGACGGGTGCCGTGCAGGTACTGTGAGCGGACCACTGCCATGCCGCGGGTCCTCCCGGCGGTCCGGATGCCCCTCGGTCCGTCAGCGCCCCGGCGCCGGCTGGAGATCCGACGTGCAGAACGGGCAGCGCGTCGCCCGGAGCGGGATGCTCGAGACGCAGCGCGGGCAATCGCGGGTCGTGGGGGCCGCAGCCGGCGCGGGCTTCTGGCTCTTCAGACGATTGATCTGCTTCACCAGAAGAAAGATCACCAGGGCCACGATGACGAAATCGAGCACGGTGTTCAGGAACAGGCCGTAGTTGATCGTCGGTGCGCCGGCCGCCTTGGCCTCGACGAGGGTGGCGTACGGAGTCCCGGACAGGTTGAGGAACAGGCTGGAAAAATCCACCCGGCCGATGAGCAGCCCGATCGGCGGCATCAGCACGTCGTTCACGATGGACGTGATGATCTTGCCGAACGACGCCCCGATGATGATCCCGACCGCCATGTCGAGGACGTTCCCCTGCAGCGCGAACTTCTTGAACTCCTGAAGCATGGGTCCCCTCCTTCAGATGAACAGCGGCGCCAGGACCAGGGTGATCGTCGACAGGAGCTTGATCAGGACGTGCAGGGACGGTCCGGCCGTGTCCTTGAACGGATCGCCGACGGTGTCGCCCACGACGGCGGCCTTGTGCGGCTCGGATCGCTTGCCGACCACCTGTCCGTCCACCTTGAACAGGCCCGACTCGATGTACTTCTTGGCGTTGTCCCAGGCGCCGCCGCCGTTGTTCATCACCGTGGCCATCAGGATGCCGGCGATCGTGCCGACCATCAGGACGCCGGCCACCGACTCGGCGCCGACGTGGCCGTAGTTGGACAGGTACTTGAAGGAGAAGCCGACGGCGACGGGGGTGAGGACCGCCAGGAGACCGGGCGCCACCATGGCCTTCAGGGCCCCGACGGTCACGATGTCGACGCAGCGGGCGTAGTCCGGCCTGGAGGTCCCCTTCATGATGCCGGGGTTCTCCCGGAACTGCCGGCGCACCTCGTTGATCACGACCTGGGCCGCGCGGCCGACCGCCTTGATCGCCATGGAGGAGAAGACGAAGACCAGCGTGGCGCCCAGGAGGCCGCCGACGAAGACCGGCACGCGGGTCAGATCCACTCCGATGACGGTCCCGGTGATCTTGGCGACCTCGTCCAGGTAGGCGCTGAACAGCAGGAAGGCGGCCAGGGCCGCCGAGCCGATGGCGTACCCCTTGGTCAGGGCCTTCGTGGTGTTGCCGACGGCGTCCAGGCGGTCGGTCTTCTGCCGGATCGCCTCCGGCTGCTTCGACATCTCGATGATGCCGCCGGCGTTGTCGGTGATCGGGCCGAACGTATCCATGGCCAGGATGTAGGCGCACGGCGCCAGCATTCCCATCGTGGCGATCGCCGTGCCGTAGAGCCCCGCGCCCGCCATGTCGCCGAGTGCCATCTTGCCGCACCAGTAGGAGCCCATCAGGGCCGCCGACACGGTCAGGACCGGAAGCCCGGTGCACTCGAACCCGACCGCCAGGCCGCTGATGATGTTGGTCGCCGGTCCCGTGATCGACGCCTCGGCGATGGAGCGGACCGGGCGGTAGCGGTACTCGGTGTAGTACTGCGTGATCAGGACGAACGCGAAGGCCGTGACGATGCCGATGATCCCGGCCAGGAGCAGGTATCCCTGCCGGACCTCGCCCGCGTACCCCGCGACCGGCTTGAGGAGCATGTAGACGGCGGCGGCGAACCCGAGCATCGCCAGGATCGTCGTCACCAGGTAGCCGCGGTTGAGGGCGCGCATCGGGTCCTCGTCCTCGCGGCAGCGCACGGCGAACACTCCGACCGTGGTGGCGATCAACCCGAAGGCGCGGGCCAGGAGGGGAAACAGGATGCCGCCCATCCCGAAGACGGGATAGAGCGCGATCCCGAGGATCATGGCCCCGACGTTCTCCGCCGCGGTCGACTCGAACAGGTCGGCGCCGCGGCCGGCGCAGTCGCCGACGTTGTCACCGACCAGGTCGGCGATGACCGCCGGGTTGCGCGGGTCGTCCTCCGGGATGCCGGCCTCGACCTTGCCGACGAGATCGGCGCCGACGTCGGCCGCCTTGGTGTAGATGCCTCCGCCGAGCTGCGCGAACAGCGCGACGAACGAGGCGCCGAAGCCGAACCCGACGATCTGGAGCGGCACGTGCCGGTAGTCCTGCATCCCGCCGAACAGGTAGAACAGGCCGCCGACCCCCAGGAGGCTCATCGACACGACCGACAGACCGCTCACCGCGCCCGCGCGCAGGGCGATCTGCAGCGCCTTGTTGAGGCTCGTCATGGCGGCCGCCGCGGTCCGGATATTGGCCCGGATCGACACGTACATCCCGATGTAGCCGGCGATGGCCGAGCAGAGGGCGCCGGTGATGAACGACAGGGTGATCTTCCAGGCCACCCCGGAGCCCATCTCGGCGATGTTCTTCACCTCGCGGTTGGCGAAATAGAAGCCGAAGATGAGGAACGCCGCCACCACCGACAACGCGGCGATGGTCCGGTACTGGCGCCTCAGGAACGCTTCGGCCCCTTCGCGGATGGCGTCCGAGATCTGGCGCATCGCGGCCGTGCCGGTGTCGGCCGCGAGGACGTGCTTCGCCAGGAAAGCGGCCACGACCAGGGACAGCACGCTGATGGTGATGACCAGCGGCAGAACGGTACCGACGTCCATGAACACCCTCCTGATCTCGTTCGGGTCGAGAGGGGCGCCACGACGTGCATTGCGGGGGCGGCCCCTCGGGGTTGTGGGGCCCGGGGGCCCCCGAAGACGCGGGAGAGTATCCTTCCTGCCCCTTTTGCGTCAAGCGGATGGAGCATCGGCACACCGTGTTGCGCGCGCCGCGCCATTAGGCTAGGCTTCGTCCCGCATCGTCGTCGCGCCACGCACGATTTCAACGCGAGGCCCATGGCTCAGCCGGCCGCAGCGGTCGAAGACAAGTCCACCGGCCTCATCCGCGGGCTGGGGCTGCTCGACTCGACGATGATCGTCGCCGGGTCGATGATCGGCAGCGGCATCTTCATCGTGTCGGCCGACATCGCGCGCCACACCGGGTCGGCCGGCGGGCTCATCCTCACCTGGGTCATCACCGGGCTCCTGACGGTCACGGCCGCGCTGTCGTACGGCGAGCTGGCGGCGATGATGCCGACGGCCGGAGGCCAGTACGTCTACCTGCGCGAGGCGTACTCGCCGCTCTGGGGCTTCCTCTACGGCTGGACGCTCTTCCTGGTGATCCAGAGCGGCACGATCGCGGCGGTGGGGGTCGGGTTCGCGCGCTACCTCGGCGTCCTGGTGCCGGGGATCTCGCCGACCGCGTGGATCGTCGAGCCGATCAACATCTCGACCGGCTATGCCCTCAGCCTGTCGCGGCAGCAGCTCGTGGCGATCGTGATGATCGCCTTCCTGACCTACCTCAACACCCGCGGACTGAAGGTCGGGAAGCTCATCCAGAACGTCTTCACTTCGGCCAAGACGCTGTCGCTCGTGGCCCTCATCGTCCTGGGCGTTGTCATCTTCCGGAACGCCGAGGTCGTGGCGGCGAACTTCACCGGGGCGTTCACGCCGCGCGATCCCTTGACCATCCGGCCCGACTTCTCATTCATGCCGGCCGTCACGGCCGCGAGCGGCCTGTTCGGCCTGGTCGTCGCGTTCTGCGTGGCGCAGGTGGGATCGCTCTTCTCATCCGACGCCTGGAACAACATCACCTTCATCGCAGGCGAGGTGAGGGACCCCAAGAGGAACGTTCCCTTGTCTCTGGCCCTAGGCACCGGGCTGGTGATGGCGCTCTATGTCCTGGCCAGCCTCGCGTACCTGTGCGTGCTGCCCCTGGCCGGCATCCAGCACGCCCCCGACGACCGCGTCGCCACGGCCGCCCTGCAGGCGATCTTCGGCAACGTCGGAGCGGCGATCATGGCGGTGGCGATCGTCATCTCGACCTTCGGCTGCAACAATGGGCTGATCCTCGCCGGGGCCAGGGTGGTCTATGCCATGGCGCGCGACGGCCTGTTCTTCCGCTCGACCGGGACCCTCAACGACCGCCACGTCCCGGGCATGGCCCTGGTCATCCAGGGGATCTGGACCGCCTTCCTGGTCCTGCCGCGGACGCGCCTGCGCGACGCCGCGGGGAGCCCGCTGCTGGATCCGGTGACCGGGGCCGAGACCTACGGCAACCTGTACAGCAACCTGCTCGACTACGTCATCTTCGCGGCCGTGACCTTCTACGTCCTGACCATCGCCGGCATCTTCGTCCTGCGCCGCAAGCGGCCGGAGATCGAGCGCCCGTACCGCGCCTTCGGCTATCCGATCGTCCCCATCCTGTACATTCTCGCTTCGACGATCATCCTGCTCGTCCTCATCACCTACAAGACGCAGACGACCTGGCCCGGCCTGGTCATCATGCTGACGGGCTTGCCGGTCTACTTCCTCTGGCGACGGCTGGGCGGGGCGACGGCCGTCAAGTAGGCCAGTCCGCGGGGCCGAAATCCCGCGAATCAAGTTGAACCCCCGTCCCTCTCGCCGTACGCTTCAGGACATCGCCGCCGCCTTTCCACATCGTGGTCAACATGCGCCATGCCCCGTCGGTTCCTCACGGAAGTTTCATGTGACCTCGGGTGATGCCGTGGCGACAATACTGTCAGAGAGCCATCGCCGGGCTCGGAGCAGCTTCGCTTGCTAGACATCTGAGGAGGGGACACCGTGACACACCCTGCCGACGGATCCGCCCGACGAGCCTGCCTGCGCGCAATCCCGGTCGTTGTTTCCCTGGCGGCGTTGGCCGCCGTGGGGATGGCCCTCCTCGCGGCCCCCGCCGGGGTGGACGAGGAGGACCCCTTCATCGCGAAGCTGATGGAGATGGACGCCAGGAAGATGGCCGGCGTCCAGCTGCCACCGGCAACGCTCCGGCCCGCCGGGTTCGCGGTCTTCGGGGAGGATTTCAAGTCCCCGCGGCGCGTCGAGGGCGAGCCGAAGGGGTTGCTGCGCACCAACATCACGGACATCGACCCGAAGAACCCGGAAGCGGCACTGCGCGGCCTGCCGGCGGATCTGAAGTTCGGCGACACCGAGGTCACGAAGCTGGGGGCCAGAGGACATCTGGCCCACGGACCGAACTACCTCATGCTGAAGCCGGAGGCGATCGCGGCGAAGGGGCTGGACGCCGTGCTCGACGGCATCCGCCGGGACGTCAGGTCGATCGTCGACTACCGCGCGAACTCGACGATCCTGGCGTACGTGGAGGCGGGGCAGATCGGCAGGCTGCAGCAGAACGAGGACGTGGCGTTCTTCTACGCGATGCCGCCGGGGGACAAGATCGACATGACGGCCGGCCGGCGCCCGCTGATCAACAAGGAGAGGGCGCTCGACCCGACGTTCCTGCTCGAGATTGCGATGGTGCCGGGCAGCGGCGCCGCGGCGAAGGAGCGCCTGGCGAAGGCTGCCGGCGTGCTGGATGTGGCCGATTACGGAGTGGACGGTTCCTCATACCTGGTCCGGGCGGACCACAAGGCGCTGGGAAAGATCGCCCGCCAGCCCGAGGTCCTGCACATCCAGGAATCGCTGGAGATGATGCAGCTGAACTCGCGGGTCCCGGTGATGGTCCAGGCCGGCTCGGCGGAGGACGCCCACTTCATCCGCCCCTTCGATGACGCAGGCGTGGACGGCGGCGGCATCGACACGAACGCGGACGGCCAGAGGGTGAACAACGGGACGGACGCGGTGCCGCCGCAACTCGTGGGCGTCATCGACAACGGCATCTCGGCCGACACTCCGAGCTTCTCGCAGACCACCACGCAGGTCTCCGACGCGACGCACGCGTTCCCTTCGGCCGGCCACCGCAAGGTGCACTCGATCATCGCGTTCCGGGACAACGGCGACGACTGCGACGGCGTGCTGGACGGAGCGGGCAGCCACGGCAACATCGTGGCGAGCGCGATCGCGGCCTGGCCGAGCGGCGTGGGTGTGTTCGCCACCCGGTCGGGGATCGGCGAGGGCGATCAGCCGCGCAATGCCAACCTCGACGGCGTGGCCAAGGGGGCTCGCATCATCGTCAGTGACGTGGCCGGCAGGGCCTTGTGCACCATCAACTCCCTGATCGAGAGAGGGGGGAACGTCGATCCGGCAAGCCTGTCGGCCCGACTGAACGAGCTGATCTGCCCCAAGACCGGCGGCACGGGGACCTGCTCCGGCATCGTGGGCGGCGCCACCGAGGCGCACCTGGCGGTCACACCGTTCGGCGCCCCGGACAACTTCTCGACCGTCCAGTTCCTGGCCAGCAACGGCACGTACCCGCAGCAGGCGGCCGACATCGACACCTTCCTGTACAACAACCGGGACTTCATGGTGTTCGCCCCGGTCGGCAACAACGGCGGGCTGTTCGGCACGGGCCGCGTGGGGTTGATGCTGGTCGTCATCCCCGACCTGTTCAACGGCACGGCGGCCGACGAGGTCCCGACCGTCCAGCGGCGGATCCAGACGCAGCCCCCTTCGACCGCCAAGAACCTGGTGTCGGTCGGCGGCACCCGCGCCGACGCGGTGACCCGGTTCGGCACGAACGACCAGGAGAACAACACGGCTGCGTTCAGCTCGAAGGGCCCGGCGACGCCTGAGTCGCTGCGCATGGCTCCCATCGTCATGGCTCCCGCCACCGACTTGATTCCGGCGTTCGAGACCGCCTCGATCTCCGCCTTCCGCAGCCGCGACAACAACAATGTGAATCCCGTGGACGCCCAGATCGACGAAGGGAACTTCGGGACCTCCTACGCGGCCGCCTACATCACGGGGGCCGGGGCCCTCATCCGGGACTACTTCGCCCAGGGTTTCTACCCGAGTGGCGACCGCGTGACCGCCAACCGGGTGCCGAACGTCTCGGGCGCCCTGGTGAAGGCCGCCATGGTGGCCTCGGCCAGGTTCGGCGTTCTGGTGGGGACGCAGGGTCAGGATATCAACGAACGAAACCTGCGCCGCACCCGCGGCATGAATCTCGGCACGGTGAATGGAGCCTTCATTGGCGTGATGGGGAACAGCGAGCAGGGGTTCGGCCGGGCGGTCATCAGCCACGTCCTGCCCCTGGCAGGCTGGTCCAAGAACCTCGTGAACGGCCCGAATGCACCGTCCGTGCCGGAGCACCCGGCGCGGGGGCTTCTGGCATGGGACGACATCGCCACCGGCGAGCCGCCGATCGACAACACGCACACGTCCCAGACCCACACGTTCCGCGTGGGGAGCCCGCGGACTGTCATCGGCGCGGGAGGCGGGATGGCCGTTCTCCGGAGCGAGCTGGTCATCGGTCTGGCATGGACCGACATTCCGTCGGCCCCGGGCGGCGGCGGACCGCTGGTGAACGACCTCGACCTGGTCGTCACGTCGCCGGGCCCCGACAACTGCCTGGCCCCGGGCGACCTTCACCCGGACGGTGTCACCACCTGCCCCGCCGGCTCGGCGGCCGACAACCTGGCCTATGACGGCAACGTCTACAATGGCGGCCACAACAATCCGATCACCGACCAGTGGTCGCTGGCCCGTCCAGCGGCCACCGGCGAGATCCACGACCTCCGCAACCCGCAGGAAGGGTTCCACCTCAACTCCGACCCGAACGCGGACCGGAACTTCGCCGATTCGACCCTGTACCTGGGGAACTGGCAGGTGACGGTGAAGCGAGGCGCGGGAGGCTCGACCCCCGGATCGATCACCATCGGCGGGCCGGACGAGGACCTGAACGGAAACCGCCGTCTGGACGCGGGCGAGGACACCAACGCCAACGGCCTGCTGGACCTGGGCGGCCAGACCTACGCCCTGGTCGTGGCCGGGCCGGTCGTCCTGGCCGAGGCGGCCCCGGCACGCGGTCCGTCCGCGTTCCCGGCCAGCAGCATCTCGCTCGACAAGATCCGGTACTTCTGCTCAGACAGCGCCACGGCTTCGATCTACGACTCCACCGCCGGCGCCGGGGCGGCACGCTCCACCGCCTCGACGACATTTTCGGTCAGGAACGCCGCGGGGACGACCGTCGACACGGAGGCGGGCGTCGCCTTCAACGCCGGGGCTTCGACAGGGGTCACCAACTCCGCCGGCGTCCCGGTCCGCCTGTCGAGCGCCCCCGTCCCGAACAACGGCATCCTGGAGGCGGACACCGGCATGCAGGTGGTCGCGACCTACTCCCCGGCCGGGCAGACGGCGGTTTCCGCCGGCGGCCAGGTGAACTGCTCGCCGAACTTCATCCCCGGGTTCTTCAACATCCTGGGGAACAACGCGACCGGCGAGCAGAACCAGCTCGCCAACGGCTGCGACAACGACGAGTTCCTCGACGCGGGGGAGACGGTGACCTACGGCGTCGCCCTCAGCAACCGCGGCCGCGGGCTGATCGGCGGCGACGACTACGCGGACGTCGTTGCCACGCTCACGCCTTCGGGTCCGGGTGCGGCGGCCATCCGGGTCCTCGATTCGCCCCGGAACATCGGGCGGATCCCGCCGGGAAGCACCAACGGCGTCTTTTTCCACGTCTTCGTCGATCCCGCCGCGGCCAACAGCCTGCCCATCCTGAGCCGCCAGGTTACGATGACCCTCAGCCTGGATTCGCTCAGCAGCGGTCAGAGGATGAACCGCCAGTCGTACTCGTTCGCGCACGCCATCAACGCCGACCGCGAGACCCGGCACTACTCGACCGATTTCCCTGCGGGAGGGCGCGAGCTGCGCGACCTGAACCGCAACCTGGTCATCGACCGGCCGGACGTGGTCGACCCGTTCAAGCTGTTCGTCCTGGCCGACGAGGACGTGACCTTCTCGTCCATGTTCGTCCCCGGCACGACGATCGCAGGGACGCCCACGGTCACCAACATCCTCGGCGAGGACCTGAACAACAACGGCGTCCTGGACACGATCGAGGCGGACATCATCCCGAACGGCACGCTGGACCGCGGTATCCTGGCTTCGGGCTCCGGCCCCTCGAGCGGCGACCGGGTGCCCTGGAGGTTCGACGGGAACAACGGCGGGTGGGCGCCGGTCCGCCATCCGGGCAGCACCTCCTTCAACATCTCCGCCAATCCGATGTGGGAGTACAAGACCTCCGGCCTGTGCGGCTTCCAGACCGGCACCGGCGCCTCGTACGGCATGTGGCACACGGGGGACGGCAACGCCGCGACCCCGGGACCCGGGGCAACTGCATGCGACAATCACGTCATCCCGAATAACGGCGCGACCGAGGCTCGCGCCGAGCTGACGTTCGACGTGCTGCATTCGCCGATTATCGCCAAGGTCAACCAGAACGCCGACTCCCGCGGATTCGCCTACGGCGTCGAGTTCCAGCGCTTCGGGGCCAACCTGAACCTGCAGGTGGTCAACGCGGCGTATTTCGGCGGGGGCATCAACATCGACAACAACGTCGATCTCGACACGGTCAACTGCCTGCTCTGCCAGCAGCTCGACACGTACTACACGCGCCGTGGAGGCGGCTGGCCGTACAACGTGTTCGCCCTGTCGTCGACCCAGCAGTATTTCTCCGGCGGCGAGGGGATCGATCCGGCGAGCGTCATTCCGCGCCAGCGGACCTTCGGCCCGTTCGTCGATCCGAACGGCGGCACGCCGTTCGATGGGGGTGGCGAGAGCGGCTTCACCGGGTACACGAACAACACGAACCCGGACAGCTCGTCCCCCATCCCGGTGGCGCCCCCCGACCTGCTGAAGTTCCCGCGCCCCGGCGAGGCGGTCCCCGGCGTGTGCACTCTGGGCCCGACGCCGGGCGCCCCGTGCCAGGCCAGCGCCGAGTGCGGCTCCGGCGGTGTCTGCACCCTGGAGGGGGTCACTGTGGCCGGCCCGGTGCGCAACTTCGATGCGACCCTGGTCGGCTACGAAGGGGGCTTCGTCGCCGAAAACAGTGCGGGGATCGCCGCCCCCGAGTTCGCCATGTTCTGGACCGGTCCCGGCAAGACCGGCGGCAACCGCTGGGGGATCGGCATCGGTTTCTATGCCATCGAGAGCACCGATCTGGTCGCCGACTATGGCTTCGGCGTGGACGACGTCGTCTTCGAGTGGGACGAGTTCCATCCCGTCGACGAGAGCGCCTTCGTGCCTCCCCGCGCGCCGGCCTGCAGCCGTTTCAATACGCCGGGGAACCCGGCGGGAGGCCAGTGCGCCACCCTCGCCGTCGACCGCACCAGTCTGTACGACTGCGAGGAGTCGGTCGAGATCACCGTGGTCGACCCGAAGCTGGCGGCGGAGACTCCGAGCGTCCAGGTCATGATCGTGACCGACAGCGACGCGATCCCGGCGGTCACCTCCCGGTTCTCGGTCCTGACCCCCGGCGCGAAGCGATTCACGCTTGCGGCGGTCCCTGGCGCTCCCGGGCTGTTCCGGGGCGCAGTGGCGTTCTCCTCTCTGAGCTATGGAGCGGGCAGTGTCCACGTGTCCCCGGCGACGGATCGCCAGTTCGCCGTCTACTACGTCGACCCCGGCTGTGACGGGGACCGGGACGGTGCGGCGGGGGAGCAGAGCTTCGACGATCTGGACGGTGACGGACTCGCCGCGCCCGCCGACAACTGCCGCTTCCAATACAACCCGGGCCAGCAGGACGGCGACGCCGACGGGATCGGGGACTCGTGCGACGACTGCATGGTCGTCGCCGACCCGTCGCAGTCCGACCTGGATCAGGACGGCGTGGGGGACGCCTGCGACTTCGATGACCTGGATGGCGACGGCGTGCCGAACCCCATGGACAACTGCGCCGACGTCTTCAACCCCGGCCAGGAAGGGCACTGCGTGTACACCCAGGCGGCTCCCACCGCCCCGTGCCTGGCAGCGTCCGAGTGCGTCGCCGGGTTCAACGGGTTCTGCGACCGGACGCGCGGTTTCGCCTGCCAGGACCCCGTGCAGGACCGGGACGGGGACGGCCGGCCGGATCTCTCCGACAATTGCGTCCTGGCGGGAAACGCCGACCAGAACGATCGGGACAACGACGGAATCGGCGATGCCTGCGACGGGGACTGCGAAGGCGCCCTGTCGGTCAGGATCTGCAGCAATGCGCCCGCGGTGGCCTGCACGGCTGCTCCGGGGACGAGCGACCCGGCCTGCCCGGCGGGAGGCGTCTGCCAGACGGCGGCGCGCCACGCCCCGGCGGCCGGCTGCTCGGTGAGCAACGACGACGCCGACGTCGACGGGATCGCGGACGCGCCCGACAACTGTCCCGGGGTCGCCAATCCTCCCGGCGCTCCCGGCCCCTTCGTCCAGAGGGACAGCGACCGCGACGGTCTGGGGGACGCCTGCGACCCTTCGGCTTCTTCCGATGATGACTTCGACGGCGTGCCGGACGACATCGTGGCGTTTTACGGCACGATCCGCTGCTCGGCCCTGCCTCTGGCGCGCTTCACGATCACGGCCACCGCCTACCGCGATCTCGACGGCGATGGAGACGTCTTCCCCGACACGGGGGAGACGGGGCGCGTGACCGTCACCATCCAGAACACCGGGCCCGCGCTGACCGGAAGCGTCTTCGCCCTGACCTCCAGCGACCCGGACGTCGCCTGCATCACGTCCGCGACGATCTCAAAGATCGACCTGGCCGGCGGTGCGACCATCACCCTCGGGAGCCTCGACCCGGCCCCCCCCGGTTTCACGTTCCGCGCCAGCGACTCTCTGCAGACCACGGACTTCCTGCAACCGGCCCGGATCGATCTCTGCCTGACGGTCACGGCGCATGAGACGACGGGAGGGCCGGTGTGCTTCAATCTCCTCGCCGACCTGGACCGGCCGTCGGGGCCGCAGGTCTTCGTCACCGGGCCGGACGGGATTCCCGGAACGGCCGACGACGGGACGATTCTCGAGACGTTCGATTCCGACCGGGACGGCAACGGGTTCATCACGGTAAACGACACCTTCCGGCGGACCGACGGCGGAACGGGAGCGATCGAGCACGGCTCGTACCTGAGGGGCAGCGCCGACGGGATCGCGATGGGAACCGTCGCCGGGATCGCCTGCGGCGGATTCACCACGCCGGTGCAGGGGAACCCCGGGTGCATCCTGGATCCGGACTACCCGATGGACTGGCACCTGCACTGCCCGCCCGGCGCCACGAACTGTCCCAACTCGGAGAGCGGGGCTTGCGTCGGCAACTGCTCATTCAATACGCCGGCGAACGGCCGCAAGGCGCTGAGCCAGCCGAACTCTCTGCACATGGGGGCGCACTTCGATCCATCCGGCAGTTTATCAGGTGACACGACCCATCTCAGGACCCTGCAGGGGTTCGTGTCGGCGCCCATCAACCTGGCATTCCAGCCCCGCCCCGGCGACCTGGAAATGTCGATGTTCCACATCGCCTCCCTGATGGCGGCCGGGCACGGCATTTCGGGCCCGGCGGCTTCGGAATGCGTCGACTGCGCGGACGTCCAGATTCAATTGGACGGCGATCCCGATCCTGCGGTGGACGACTGGAGGACCTGGGACAATCTCGTGCCGTTCCAGAACGCGTACGACTACGTGGCGGGGGCCTGGTCCCAGTACTCCCCCGGCTACTATTGCCGTTTCACGCCCGGCGACACCGGCTCGGGGCCGCCCGCGCCACGCGGCGTCCACGAGACTATGTGCTTCCCCCAGGGGGCCTGGGCCTTCTGCGGCAGCGTGTTCGGGACATCGGCCGCGACCACCAACCGCTGCCCCGGCCCGGGCAGCCTCGATCCGTCGGGCATCGGTGTCTGGGTCGAATCGAAATTCAAGCTGGCGGACTACGCGGGACATCGGGTGCGCATCCGCTGGATCGGGTCGACGTGGCAGTTCGACGCCTACTCCTCGGCTTATGAGCTGTGCAGTGAATGGAGTGGATGCCTTGATACGGACGACGGCTGGTGGCTCGACAACATCAAAATCACGGGGGCGCTCGAGCGCCAGATGAGCACCGCGCCTGATCTGGATCAACCTCCCGCCACGGCCTGTCCGGCGGGCTGCGATCCGTCCGTGGGGGATCGCGGCACCGCGCCGGCGCTGACCGTCCTCGACGCCGCCGGGAGCCCGATCGACGGCGTGACGCGCGTCGCCATCGCGGGGGAGGCGATCAAGGTCAGCGCCGCCGCATCGACGCTCCCCGGCGGCTGCGCCGACGGTGCGCCGCAGTACCGGTTCCTGCGGAACGGCACGCTGGTCCAGGACTGGAGCTCGAAGATCTTCTTCCTGGATTCACCCCTGAGCTTCTCGTCGTATCGCGTGCTCGTGCGTTGCAGCTCCGACTTCGCCTGCACGAGCCAGGCCGGCGCCGCCGTCGACGTTCCGGTGTACACGGGAGACGGAGGGGACGCCATCCTCGGCAGCAAGATCGGCCCGGGGGTGATCGACACGATGGCGGGGGTGGCCTACGACGGCGCCGCGCGCACGACCCGCATCAGCTGGTTCGCGCCGCTTCCGGGGGCGGACCTCTACCGGGGCACGATCGGGGGCGGGACAGGTACGGGCCGGCTCACCGTCGGGGATCAGAAAATCATGCGTCTTGTCACGACAGGCTGTCTCCTGCAGAACGCGCCGGGGACTGCGGCTCCTGGCGGTGGCTTCAACGGGTTGACGGCGCCCCTGGCACAGGGGAGCGATCCCGATCCGGCCATCGGTCTCGCCACTATCTACATGGTCGCGCCGCAGACCGCCTCGGGAGTGAGCGTCAACGCGCTCGGCTGCGCCGTCCCGGCGCTGTGCAGCGTCGGGGCCTGCCAGTTCGGCGGCGGGGCGTGCCTGGCCTCGGGTGGCGCGTGCGGCGACTGCCTGCGCGTGGCCTGCAACACGGCGGCCCTGGCGGCCGGTGCGCAGCCGGCCTGCCCGGGCGGCGGCATCTGTCTCGACGCCGATCCGGTCTCGGGAGGGAACTGCCTGCCCGGCAGCGATCCGCGCAAGGTGGTGCGCCAGGTGGAGGCGGCGGCCGTCTGTCCGTAGGGAAGTGGGCGGCTGCCCGGTTTTTACAATCCTTTTACAGTTTTGCGCTGGCCGGCCGGCCGTGCCTGTGGTCTGCTATCGCACCATTTCTCCGTGTCTCTGCGGGGGGAGTCTCTGGTGCGAGGGCAGTGGTGCGGCAGGTCCGCAATCGGACCGATCCTGGGGACGGTCGTTCTGTGCGCCGGCTCCGCCCTGGGGCCGATCACGCGGGCGCAGGAGAACGAGGCGCCGCAGGCCGCGCCGCCTGCCGTCGCCGTGGCCCCATTGCCGGCGGCCGCCGGAGCGCCTCCCGCCGCCCTGTCCTTCACCATCCCGCGCGCCGCGTCACCGATCCGCATCGACGGCATCCTCGACGACGAGGCGTGGAAGAGCGCCCTGGTCCTCGACCTGGCGTACGAGATCGACCCGGGGGAGAACACGCCGGCGCCGGTGAAGACCGAGTGCCTCCTGCTCTACGACGCCGACGGGCTGCACGCCGCCTTCCGGGCCCACGATCCGGATCCGACGGCGATCCGGGCGCACCTGTCGGATCGCGACCAGGCCTTCCGCGACGACTTCGTCGGCATCTTCCTGGATACGTTCAACGACGAGAGGCGCGGCGTCCAGTTGTTCGTGAATCCGCTCGGCGTCCAGATGGACGGGTCCCGCAACGACGTCGGCAACGGCGGCGACCAGAGCGAGGACCCGACCTGGGACGCCATCTGGCACTCGGCCGGGCGGATCACCGCCGACGGCTACGAGGTGGAGATGTCGGTCCCGTTCACCTCGCTGCGCTTCTCGCGCGCCGACGAGCAGCTGACCTGGGGCTTCCTGGCGATGCGCAACTACCCGCGCGACCTGCGGCACCAGATCCTCCTGCGCCCCCTGGACCGCGACCGCGACTGCTTCTTCTGCCAGGAGGCGAAGCTCACGGGATTCAACGGCATCACGCCCGGCAGGAACCTCGAGTTCGATCCGACGATCACGGCGCACCGCGCCGACGAGCGCGACGACGCGGCGGGCGCGCCGCTCGAGAGCAACCCGGCGGCGGCCGAAGGGGGCCTGTCGGCGCGCTGGAGCATCACCCCCAACCTGACGCTCAACACCGCGCTCAACCCCGATTTCTCGCAGGTTGAGGCGGACACCGCCCAGCTCGCCGTCAACACGCGCTTCGCCCTGTTCTTTCCCGAGAAGCGGCCGTTCTTCATGGAGGCGGCCGACTTCTTCTCGACCCCCCTCAACGTCGTGTACACGCGGACCGTACGAGCCGGAATGGGGGATCAAGCTGAGCGGCAAGGAGGGGGCGCACGCCCTGGGGGCGGCGTTCGGCCGCGACCACAAGACGTCTCTGATCTTTCCGTCGAACCAGGAGTCGGACGACACGCTCCTGGATCAGGAGAACAACGTCGGCGTCCTGCGCTACCGGCACGACGTGGGGAAGAACTCGACCCTCGGCGTCCTCCTGGCCGATCGTGAAGGGGCGGATTACCAGAACCGGCTGTACGGGGTCGACGGCCATCTGCGCCTGAGCGACAAGGACACCCTGAAGTTCCAGGCGATGAAGTCGGACACGCGCTACCCGGACGCCATCGCCGCGGAATTCGGGCAGCCGGCCGGCCGGTTCGGCGACCCGGCCTGGTTCCTGCGCTACCTCCACGTGTCGCGCGACTGGTTCTGGGCGACCACTTACGAGGACCTGGGGCGGGACTTCCGGACCGACACCGGGTTCATCCCGCGCGTCGACACGCGGCGGCATGCGGCGGTCGTCGAGCGGAATCTCTGGGGCGCCAAGGACGACTGGTACACGCGGCTCATCTTCGGCATCTGGGGCTACCGCATCGAGAATCACGACCAGACCCTGACCGACTCCGACCTGGGGATCCACAGCCTCATCCTGGGCCCCCGGCAATCGAACCTGTTCACGCGCGTGGCCGTGCAGAAGGAGTTCTTCGAAGGGGTCACCTACGACAAGACGGTCGGAGAGCTGTTCTTCAACATCCGCCCGACGGGGGACTTCACCTGCTCGCTCAAGGGGAATTTCGGGGACGCGGTCGACTACGACAACCAGCGTCCCGGGAAGCTCTTTCGCATCGTGCCCGGCATCACCCTCGACCTCGGGCGGCACTTTCACGTTCAAATCGACAACACCATCGAGCGCCTGGATGCCGGCGGCGGACGGCTCTACCGGGCCAACCTGGCGCAGATGCGCCTGGTGTACCAGTTCAGCGTCCGCACGTTCGTGCGCGCCATCGTCCAGCACACCGACGTCAAGCGGGCCGTCGCCCTGTACGATCCTCTCCTCAACCCGGACGGTGTCGAGGCCCGGGAGCGCGACGTCCTCACGCAGTTGCTTTACTCCTACAAGATCAATCCGCAGACCCTCATCTATGTCGGTTACTCCGACACCCGGGACAACGAGCACGACGTGTCGCTGGAGCAGCGGGACCGCAGGGTGTTCGTGAAGATCGGCTACGCCTGGGTTCTGTAGCCCGGCGGCGGACCGCGACCCGGCCCAAGACTCGGACCGGCTCCTAAGTTAGAATGCTTCCTCCATGGCCTGGATGCGCCTGACGCGGCTCGCAGCGGTCTCCCTGCTCTTCGCCCTCGTGACCTCGGGCGGAGCCGCGGCTGCGCCGGCAGCCCCGGCCGGGAAGCCGAACCATCTCCTGGGGCAGGCGAGTCCCTACCTGGAGCAGCATCTCTACAACCCGGTCGACTGGTACCCCTGGGGCGAGACGGCCCTGGCGCGGGCGCGCAGCGAGGAGAAGCCGATCTTCCTGTCGATCGGGTATTCCGCCTGCCACTGG
>Ga0209382_10004851_pt1 | contig 17736 bp, 16 predicted proteins | sample SoiMetdeltSBSDD5_FD_187599 | JGI IMG/M metagenome (GOLD analysis project Ga0209382, IMG submission 187599) | Bulk soil microbial communities from a Populus tree surrounding site in Tennessee, USA - Soil MetaG P. deltoides SBSDD5 (SPAdes) (version 2) | ecosystem: Environmental > Terrestrial >...
CGGGCAATTCGATCGGCTCTACCTGGCGGTGGCGCTCTCGCTGTCGTCCACGCTCATCGTCGTCAAGCTGCTCTTCGACAAGCTCGAGATGAGCACCCTCGCCGGGCGGATCACCGTCGGCATTCTCGTCTTCCAGGATCTGTGGGCGATCGCGTTCCTGGCGCTGCAGCCGAGCCTCCGCGCGCTGGAGCCGATGCCGCTGCTGGCCTCGCTGGGCGCCGGCGTCGCCCTGGTGGCCACGGCCGCCGTGCTGTCACGGCTGGCGCTGCCGGCGCTCTTCCGCGCGGTGGCGGGCTCGCACGAGCTGCTGCTGCTGACGTCCGTCGCCTGGTGCTTCCTCGTGGCCGGTATGGCCGGCTACCTCGGTCTCTCCAAGGAGATGGGCGCGCTCATCGCGGGCATGGTCATCGCCGCCTTCCCGTACGGCACCGAGGTGATCGCGCGGCTCTCCGGAGTGCGGGACTTCTTCGTGACGCTGTTCTTCGTGGCGCTCGGACTGCAGGTGACGATCCCGACGTGGTCCGTGCTGGCCGTCGCCGGCGGGCTGGCGCTGTTCGTCGTGGCGAGCCGCTTCGTCTCGATCTATCCCGTGTTCGCGACGCTCGGCCTCGACATGCGGACCTCGGGTGTGGTGTCGGTGAACCTCGCGCAGATCAGCGAGTTCTCGCTCGTGATCGTGACGCTCGGCTTCGGCGAGGACCACGTCAGCGAGACGCTCGTCTCGCTGGTGCTCTTCACCCTCGTCCTGACCTCGGTGGGCTCGACGTACGCGATCCGGTACAACCATGCGCTGGCGACCGGCGTGGTGGCCGTGCTGGAGGCGACCGGGCTGCCGCGATGGCTGCGGCTTCGCCACCGCCCGACCGGGAGCGCGCCGGTCACCCACGGCGCTCACGACATCTTCTTCCTCGGCGTCTCGCGCGAAGGACTGGCGCTGGTCAAGCACCTCGAGCGGGACCATCCGACGATGAAGAAGCGCATCATGGCGATCGACTTCAACCCCGAGACGCTGGCCCAGCTCGAGGCCGACGGCGTCGCCTGCCACTATGGCGACATCAGCAACACGGAGACCCTCCGGCATCACGGCATCGAGAGCGCCACCGTGATCGTGTCCCCGATCTCCGACTGGTTCCTGCAGGGCACCGACAACCTGCGTCTGTTGCGGACGGTCCGCGCGCTCGTCCCGCGCGCACGCGTCATCATGACGGCGGACACGCTCGCCGCCGCCAACAACCTCTATGCCGAGGGCGCCGACTACGTCATGATCCCGCCCGTCTTCACGGCCGAGCGGCTCTACGGCGTGCTACGCGACACCAGCGACGGCGCCATGGCGCGCGCGCGGCAACGCCAGGCGGACGAGCTCCGGACCCACCGGCCGAGGTGACCATTCGATAGGCTCCTCACTCGGGGAGCTGCCAGACGCGGCCCGGCGCCGGCTCGTCGGTGAGCGTGAACTGCGGTAACGCCATGTGGGGCGCGAGGTCGTGGAAGACGACGCGAACGCGCTTACCGATGGCGACCTTCTTGGCGTCCTCCATCGTCGTGCCATCGGCCTTGACCAGATTGCCGATGATCCGCAGCGCCTCGTCCGGCGTCGGCGCTCCGCGCTGCTCGTCGAGCTCGACCAGCACGACGCTGTACGGCGTGGCGTCCTTGAACCCGGGCTGGATCGCATGGACGACCGTCTCGTACGAGTAGATCGTGCCGCGTCCGCTGACTTCCTTCCAGGTCCAGCCGGGCTCCATGCACCACGGGCAGGCGTGCGTGGGCGGATAGCGCATGAGGCGGCACGCGTTGCACGCGCGCAGCATGAGCGTGTGCTGGCGCGCGTGAGCGAAGTACTCCTTCCACTCCGAATCGTTGTCGGGAATCAGCAGAGACATGCCGCGATACTGGACGGGCTCGGGCATCGCCTTATCCTCTCCGCATGATGAGCGCGCTGCCCGTCGGCGGCATCGCCCACCCGAGGTTCATGGTGATCTGCGGGTCGCGGACCTGGCGGCAGCGGCCGGGTGCATAGTCGTACGTGTGCTCGCCCTTGGCGGCGCCGGGGCAGTAGTCGTCGGTGGTGCCGCGGAGCTGGCGGACGTTCTCGATCACCATCGACATGCCGTGGGTGTAGCCCTCGCAGAGGTGGCCACCGGAGGTGTTGTTCGGGCGCTTGCCGCCGAGCTCGATGATGCCGCTCGACACGTACTGGCCGCCCTCGCCCTTCTTGCAGAAGCCGTACTCCTCCAGCTGCAGCATGGTCGTGAACGTGAAGGCGTCGTAGGAGCCCGTGATGTCGACGTCGTCGGGCGCGATGCCGGCCTGCCCGAAGACGATGTCCTTCGCGTAGTAGCCGGCCACACGCGTGATCGGGCCGTGCGCCCAGTGAAAGTCCGTGCGGGGCTTGTTGACGCGACCAGCCACACCCATGACGTAGATGGGCCGTGCTCTCAGATCCCGCGCCCGCTCGGCCGAGGTCACGATGAGGCACGTCGCGTTGTCGGTCTCGAGGCAGCAGTCGAGCAGGTGGAGCGGCTTGACGATCCAGCGCGAGCCGACCACGTCCTGCACCGTCACCCGCTCCTTCTGCGCCGCCTTCGGATTCTGCGAGGCGTGCTTGCTGTGCGCGACTCGCACGTGAGCGACCTGCTCCGAGGTCGTGCCGTACTCGTACATGTGGCGCATGAACGTGAGCGCGAACGCCTGGCCGGCGCTGCGCATCCCGAACGGCACCTGGGCGAGATCGAGCGAGCGCACGGGCTGCGCGGCGCGGGCGCCGGTCCCGCCGATGCGGAACTCCGTATAGCCGTTCATCGATCGGAAGAGCGCGACCGTGTTGCACATGCCGGTCTCGATGGCCCCCATGGCCAACCCGACCAGCGCCTCCGTCGACGAGCCGCCGCCGAACACGTCCATGTAGAAGTTCAGCCGCAGCCCGAGGTCGGAGGCGACCCAGTTCGCCGGCGTGGAGTCGCCGCTCTGGTAGCTCATCATGCCGTCCATGTCGCCGGGGCCGAGGCCGGCGTCGAGCATGGCCTTGCGGATGGCGTCCACGGCCATGGCGCGCGTGGTGCGGCCGGAGTTACGCGAGTACTCCGTCTCGCCGACGCCGACGATGCAGTACCTGTCCTTCAGCGATTTCATATCAGTCGTCCCAGCGGGCCGAGGTCGAGGTTGAGGTCTTCGGGCGCGAGCCCGAACCGCGCGCCGATGTCGCGGATCGTCTCCTCCAGACGCATGAGCGCCAGCCCGATGCGCTCCGTCTCGTCAGGGGTTAGCGTCTGCGCTTCCATGCGCCGGATGGCCTGGCGCTCCATCAGCTGCCGGAGAAACTCCACGAGGGTGAGAACGAGCCGGGCCACCGAGCGCTGGACGTCCTCGGGGTCGGCGTTCCAGCGCGGCGGCGCCAGGTCGTGGACGCGCCGCTCGAGCTCCGCCCGCAGCGACTCGATCTCGCGCACGTCGATCCGCGGATCGCGCCGGCTCATCCGAGCTCCGACGGGGCGAACGCGTACGGCGGCCACGGGCCGGTCGCCACCGCCCGTATCGGCGCCAGCGCGGCCGCGCCGGCCGCGACGGCGTCGAGGTACGCCGGCGCGCGCCCGCGGTCGATGAGATGGTAGACGCTGGCCAGCAGCGGCGGCGTGGGGTGCCGCTGGGCCTGCTCGGCCCGCACCAGCGGCTCGAGATGGCCGCGGAGCGGCGCGAGCTCCGGCACCTCCGTCCTGCCGCGCGCGCGACGGCGGCGGGTCTTCAGGTAGCGAGCACCGGGACCGAGATCAGCGTCCGCGACCGGCGCGGCGGGCTCGGCTGCCGCCGCATCACCGAAAACGCGCAGGGTCATCTGCTCCCGCCCGGCCACGAGCGCCAGCGCCTCGCGCAGGCGCGCCGCGCGTCCGGCGATGGCCTCGGCGAGCGCGACCTCGCCGTCGAGCACGGTGCCGAAGCGAACGGGGAGAATCGCATCGACGGCGGCGGCCAGACGCCGCACCACGGCGTCGTGAGCGCGCAGCGTGCCGGAGCTCACGATCGGCGGCGCCGCCATGTCACCGACGGCGGCCAGCACACCGGCGATCGGCACGAATCGCAGCGGCTCCGCGCCGAGGCCGGCGCCGGTGTCACCGCGGGGAGCCTCGGCCAGCACCGCGTAGACATAGTGGCTCATGGTGGTCGCACCTCGGCGATGCGATCGGCGGCGCAGAGCAGCGCCGAGAGCCGAATGTAGATCAGATCGACGCCGGCCAGCCCCACCACGACGTCGCCGCTGAGGACGACGCCCTTGGTGAGGAGGTTGTCGACCACGTCGAGCAGCGAGGCGTCGGCGCGGTCGAGGATCTCGCGCGCCTCGTCGCGGGCCGCCATCACGCGGTGCCGCTCACGAAGTTGTACGGCGGCCACGGCCCGCTGAGGGTCAGCGTGTAGCCGTGCCGGGCGAGCTGCCCCGCCTGCGCGCGGGCCGCGCGCTTGAAGGCGGCCAGACGGCGAGGCGGCACCAGGAACGCCGCATCGAGGACGAGCCGGGCGCCGTCGACGGCGTCCGGTGGCCGTCGGCGGGCGTCGTCGGCCGCGCGGGCGAGCGACTCGAACGTCGCGTCGACGTCGCGGCGGCCTCGCGCGAGCGCCTCGCGGACCGCCTGCTGCGTCTGCTTCTTCACCAGCAGGAACCGCGTGCCGGACGTCACGCCGGCAGTGGCCCGCGTCACGCGCTCGCGCTCGAGCCGGCGTGCACGGGTCTCGTCGAGATGGACGCGGACGCCCCACTCCTGGCGTCCCGCCACGCGCTGGGCCGTGCGCTCGATGGCCGGCCGCAGGCGGGCGATGTGGGCGAGCGCGCGCGCCTCGGTGGTGAAGAGGGTGAAGAGCTTGAGCGGGATGGTGGTCGCCGTCCGCGCCACGTGCTCCACCACCGCCTCGTGCGCCGTGGCGCAGGCGGCCACCCAGTCCAGGTCTCGCAGGCGCGCCTCCACCGGCGCGCCGCCGTAGCGATCGAGGGGCGCGTCGGCGACGACGAGCCAGAGGCCGTCACCGGCGTCGAGGGCGCGCAGCAAACCCGTGCCCGGCAGCCCGCGCGGCGCGCGCGCGAGCGACGGCGCGCGCCTGCTGTGCGCCACGCAATAGAGGTACGTCGCTCTGGGAGCGTTGCGGCTCATCCGCGCCACTGCCACCTCCGAAGCCAGTCTCTGAGTCCCTCGACGCCGGCCGGGGGTGGTGATTCGGCCGGCGCGGAAATCATAGCGCATGGCCTGGCGGCGGCGGAGCGGGCGGCCTTGTCGAGCGCCACGCGCTCGCGACTCTCGCGCGCGGCGGTGCGACGGCAGCGCACGCAGCCGGGCGGTGTGACGGCGTTGACGACGACGGCGCCCACCGGGATGTCGAGCCGTCGCAGCCCGCGGAGCAGGCGCAGTGTCTCGAGCCGCGGCAGCGCGGCCGCCCGGGTCACCGCCACGACGCGGGTGCGGTTGGGATCGCGGAGCAGGGCGGCCAGATCGCGCAGCTCGCGCGCGACGTCGAGGAGGTCCGACGCGAGCTCGCCGAGGCCGACGATCGCGCGGTACTTGAGGAGAATGGCGAGGAGCGCGTGCACCCACGAAAGCGCGCCAGCCGGCATCGCCAGCAGGCGCAGGGCGTGACCCGTCGGCGCGGTGTCGACGATCACCAGGTCCTGAGGGGGGGGATCCGTGCGCAGCAGCGAGTCCACCAGCGTCAGCACTCCGAAGAGCTCGTCGAGCCCCGGCGGCGCCAGGTCCATCAGCTCCCGCACGACGCGGCGGTCGTAGGCGACGTCGAAGCGCGAGCCGCGCAGCACGCCGTCGAACACCTCGTCAACGGCCTTCTCGTAGCGGTCGCGGCGCACACGGAACGCCGCTTCGGCGTCGAGCTCGCGTGCCACCAGGCGGGGGATGCCGGCCACCGGCCGCTCCGCGTCGCCGAGCGGAATGGCGAGGACGTCGCCGAGGGAATGCGCGGGGTCGGTGGACAGCAGGAGCAGGCGCGCCTCCGGCCGTCGCGCGGCGAGGCCCAGCGCCACGGCGGCCGCCGCCGACGTCTTGCCGACGCCGCCCTTGCCGAGGAAGGCGAGCACGCGTGTCCCGACCGGTGCTAGCTCGTCGAGCCACGCCGGCGCGCCGAGCGGCGCCGGGCGTCGGCGTGATCGGGACGGCGTCACCGCTCGCGTCGGGGACGGCGGTGGTGCGGCGGCCAGATGGCGGAGCGCGGCGACACCGCGCGGCTCGTCCTCGGTGGCGGCGACGAGGCGGATGCGCCGGCCCGTGAACGCGCGGCGCACGCGTCGGACGACCTCGGCCTCGTCCGCGACGCGGCGGGCACAGAGCGCGCATCCTCGCGTCGGGCGGGTGAGTCGATTCACGACGATCTCGTCCACGGCGATGCCGCCGGCGTCGAGCGCGCGAACGCCGTCGAGCGTCTCGGCGAGCGCGACCGGCTCCGGAAGCACCACCCAGGTGAACGCCGCGCGCGCCGGATCGCGGAGGAGCGCATGGAGCGCGCGCGCCTCCGCGTCGATCTCCGCCACCAGCGCGTCGGCCGCGTCGTCTCGGTGAGCGCCGGCCAGGCTCTCGCCGAGAAAGCGATGCTTGGCGAGCATGTCGCCCAGGACTCCCGCGATGCGCGCCAGTGTCTCCGGCATCGCCAGCAGGCGCAGCGTGTGGCCGGTCGGCGCCGTATCGACGACCACCTCGTCATGGGGACCGCGCGCCGCCAGCCGATGGAGCTCGATGAGGCCGATCAGCTCGTCCACGCCCGGCAGCGACAGCGCGAGCAGCCGATCGACGTCGTCCTCGTCGAGATAGGTCCCACGGTCCGCGATCGTGCGGAGCTGCCGGCGGCGCGCCGCCAGCCAGCGCTCCAGCGCCCGGTCGGCGTCGAGCTCGACGGCGTGGAGCGTGCCGCGGCGCGCGGCGAGCCGGCGCGGCCGCGCGGAGAGTTTCGTGTCGACGGCGTCGGCGAGCGAGTGCGCAGGGTCGGTGGAGACGAGGAGCACGCGCCGCCCGCGCTCGGCGATGGCGACGGCCGCGGCCGCCGCGCTCGTGGTCTTGCCGACACCGCCCTTGCCGCCGAAGAACCGAAACCGCGGCGGCGCGCTCACCGGCCCCGCGCGCCGCCCTCGTCGTCGGCGGGCTCGTCGGCGAACGTGGTCGCCTCGATGCCCGTGATCCGCATCTCGCCCGGTTCGGGCGCCACGCCGCGCTGCCGCTCGCGAATCTCGCGCAGCCGCGCCAGGATGTCGGCCTCGACGTTCGCGAATTCCTCGTGGGTGATCTCGCCCAGCTCGAGCCGCATCTGCGCGGCCAGCAGCTCCTCGTGCAGCACGGTGTCGTCGTTGAGCTGCGCCTCCACCGCGTCGACGATCTTGCGGAGCACGAACTTGATACCGCCCACGAGCAGGGTGTCGAGGATGATCACGCGTCGACGGGGCGGTTGGTCAGCGTGGCGATCACCGAGGCGAGGTCGCGCGGCGCCACCGGCTTCGGCACGTGCATCTGATAGCCGGCCTCGAGCGCGCGGGCGCGGTCTTCCACGCGGGGGTAGGCCGTCAGCGCGACCGCCGGCGTGTAGCGTCCGAGGGCGCCCTCGACGTCACGGATCTTCCGGATGAGCTCGTAGCCGTCGGTGTCGGGGAGCCGAATGTCCGAGACCAGCACGTCGAGCCGCTGGCGGGTCACTGCATCGAGCGCCTCGCGTCCGGAGCTGGCCGTCGACACGTGGGCGCCCCAGCCCTCGAGCGTCTGCACGAGCCACTGCCGGGCGTCGGGATCGTCCTCCACGACGAGGATGGCGAGCCCTTCCATGCGCGGCTCGTCGCCGATGGCGGGCGCGGGCGTCGACGCCTCGACGTCCGTGTGCACGGGCAACGTCACGGTGAAGGTCGCGCCCAGGCCATCGCCGGGACTCTCGGCGCGAATGCGCCCGCCGTGCGCCTCCACGAGGTGGCGGACGATCGACAGCCCGAGGCCGAGCCCGAGCGACGTGGCGACCATCGTCTCCGACTGCCGGAAGCGTTCGAAGATGTACGGCAGCAGCGCCGGCGCGATGCCCTTGCCGGTGTCGCGGACTTCGAGGGTCACCTCCGCGCCCGTCCGGGCGAGGCTCACCGTCACCCGTCCCTTCTCGGGCGTGAACTTGATGGCATTCGACAGGAGGTTCCACATCACCTGCTGCAGGCGGTCGGGGTCGGCGAGGACGGGGCCGGCGGCGGGATCGATCGTGGTCACCAGCTCGATCGACTTCGCGATGGCGGCCGGGCGGATCGCGTCGACGGCGGCGTCGGCGAGCGGCGCCGGCAGGACCATCCGCGTCTTGAGGCGAAGCTTGCCGGTGATGATCCGAGAGACGTCGAGGAGATCCTCGATGAGCTGGGCCAGCGCCTGGGTGTTGCGCTCGATGGTTTCCAGGGCGCGCGCCTGGCGCGTCTCGTCCAGCTCCCCCTTGCGCAGCCACCACAGCCAGCCCATCAGCGCGTTCAGCGGCGTGCGCAGCTCGTGCGACAGCGTGGCGAGGAACTCGTCCTTGGCGCGCCCGGCCGTCTCCGCATCGGCGCGCGCCGCCTGCTCCTGCCTGAGCAGCTCCTCGCGTGCCGCCGCCAGCCCCTCGGCCCGGAGCTGCGCGTCGCGCGCGCGCGTGTAGAGCGACACGGTGAGCAAGGCGATCACGATGAAGGCGAAGACACGCACGAGGCTGGCCGCGTCGAGCCGGTAGAGGGGCGGGAAGAAGATCGCCTCGATCACGAGGGCCGACAGCGCCGTGGCCACCAGGCCCGGCCGCAGCCCGCCCGACCAGCAGGCGACCACCACCGCCGCGAAGAACAGCGATGACACGGCGCCGCCGAGGGCGGGGCGCAGCGCCGTCGTCAGCAGCGCCGCCGCACCGACGGCCGCCACCGCGATGGCGTACCTGCGAAGCGCCTGCGGCACCTGGGGGCTCACTCTCCCGGCTTGGCGCGCTCGAGCTTGAGCCGGATGTTGACGAAATTGTAGGGCGGCCACGGACCGGTGTAACGGAACGTCAGGTGGTCGTACTTGGCGCCGATGGCCTTCACCTTGGCGTCGAACGCGCTCTCGCGATCGCGCGCGACCAGGAAGGCGGCGTTCATGATCATCTTGTCGCCGATCGGCTTGTTGGCGCGCGAGGCCACGGAGACGTCGCGCAGCATCTCGAAGATCTCCGACACGTAGCGCTCCGACCGGTTCTGCAGCGCACTCTCCACCAGGCGTCCGTACTGCACGCGCGCGAAGTAGGTCGGCCCGGTCTGGGAGGCGATCTCGCCCTTCAGCTGCCGGACGTCGTCGTCTTCGCGCTCGATCTGCTTGATCACCTCGTCGCGGTCCCACAGCACTTTCAGGCCGAACTCGACCTTGTCCTCCATCTTCATCAACACGTCGGTGAAGGCGCCGTAGGCCCCCTTGAGCAGCTCCGTGATGTCGTCGCGCGTCTTGAACACGGTGCCGAACGACATCGGGATGACCGTGTGCTCGCGCATGACCGCCTCGTTCACGCGCTCGTGCGCGAGCACGTTCTCGCGGGTAGCGTCGAGAACCTCGATCGGCGTGTCGGAGATGACGGCGGCGATGTCCTTGTAGTGGACGGTGTGGACCTCGGCCGGCGTGGCGCCGAGGCCGATGGCGCCGAAGCGCAGCGGCTCCTCGGAGCGGATGACGCAGTACACGTATTTGCCCCGGCTCTCGGCGGTCTTGCCGGCGGCCGGTGGTGGAGTGGCCGGCATGGGCGCGCGCGGTGGTGTCTCGCGGATGACGCGCGAGCCGGTGCGGCGCGCTGCGCCGTCGGCGGCGCCGTCAGCCGGCGTCCGCGTGGGCGCGGCGCGTCGGCGGGTGCGCGAGCTGGGCTTCGACTTGGCAGCCATGGATCAGTCCTCTCTTCGGGAAACTGGCCGGCTGTCGAGCATCTTGCGAATCTCCTCCAGCAGCCGCTCGGGGAGACAGGGTTTCGTGATGAAGGCGTCGCAGCCGGCGTCGATGGCGCCCTTGGAGTGGCCGGCCAGCGCGTGGCCGGTGAGCGCGATCACCGGAATCGATCGGGTCCGCGCATCGGCCTTGAGCCGGCGCGTTGCTTCCCAGCCGTCGAGACCCGGCAACGAGAGATCCATCACGATGAGGTCCGGCAGCAGCGTGTGGGCCTGCTCCAGCGCTTCGTGACCGTTCTGCGCCTCGGCCACCCGGAGTCCGGAGAATTCCAGGTACTGCATATACATGTCCCGGTTGTCCGGGAAGTCGTCCACCACCAGCACGAGCGGCGACGGCGCCTTCGGCGGCCCGGACGTCTTGGCCGTCTTCTTCATCGCCGTCATGCGGGCTTCACCTCGCGCGGCACGCGGACGGTGAAGGTGGAACCTCGACCGAGCTCACTCGTGAGCTCGATGCGTCCGTCGAGCATGCCGGCCAGCCGCCGGCAGATGGCGAGGCCGAGGCCGGCGCCCGTGTATTCGCGCGTGGGTGAGTTGTCGGCCTGACGGAAGTCCTCGAAGATCCGCTCCTGGTCGACCGCCGCGATCCCGATGCCGGTGTCGACCACGGCGATGGTCATCGAGTCCATCTCCTTCACGTAGCGCACGTCGATGTCGACCGAACCGTGCGCCGTGAACTTGATGGCGTTGGTCAGGAAGTTGATGACAATCTGCTTCACCTTCTGCCGGTCGGTCCTGATCAGCGGCAGGTCGCCGGGCAGATGACTGGTGACCGACAGCCGCGAGCGCGCGATGATCGGCTCCACTTCCGCCAGCACCTCGGTGATCAGGTCGCGGACCGCGAACTCCGTCACCGTGAGCGGCATCTTGCCCGCCTCGATGCGGGAGATGTCCAGGATGTCGTTGATGATGGCGAGCAGGTGGTGGGCGTTGGAGTCGACGCGCTCGAGATTCCGCCGCTGATGCGGCGACAGCTCGCCGGCCACGCCCTTCAGCAGCATGCTGGTGTAGCCGAGGATCGCGTTGAGCGGCGTGCGGAACTCGTGCGACATGTTGGCGAGGAACTGCGACTTCGCCGCCGACGCCTGCTCGACCTCGATGTGCGAGCGGCGCAGGAGCTCGTTCTGGCGCGAGAGCTCGGCGGTCGCTTCCTGCACGCGCTGCTCCAGCTCCTCGGAGGCGCGCTTGAGCTGCTCGTACAGCCGCGCGCGCTCGAACTCCTCGGTGCGGTCGTGCAGGATCGTCACCATGGCCGTGACCTCGCCATGCTCGGACACGATCTTGCCGGAGATGGCCTCCACGGGCAGGGCGGCGCCCGTGCGCGGATCGACGAGGCCGATGGCGCCGCTGCGCCGCATGACGCCCGCCTCGAAGAACAGGTTCGAGACGAACGAGGAGAAGTGCGCGTCGTTGGCCTGGACGGCCCGGCGTGTCTCCTCGCTGGCCGCGAAATCGGCCGTGAACAGCCGCTCGGCCGGCGTGTTCATCATCACGATGTTGCCGTTCGGATCGGTGACGAGGATCGGATCGGCCACGGAATCGATGATGAGGTCGAGGCGGTCGCGCTCGGCGCGCGCATCCGCTTCGGCCAGCCGCAGCTTGCGGTAGTTTTCCTCGATCTCCTCGGTGGCCCGCCGGAGGTCGGTCACGTTGCGGAGCACGGACACGATGCCCGTCCCCTCGCGGGGGTCAACGGTGATGGTGCTGAGCAGCTCGAACAGCAGGTCGGAGCCGTCGGTCGGATCGACCAGCAACAGCTCGTGGCGCCAGGGCTCCGTGTCGCCGAAGGCGCGCCGGCTGAGCGCCGACGAGAACAGCATGTTGTTCAGCGCGACCGCGCGGCGCCGCCCCTCGCTCTCGTCCTCCGAGGCGGCCAGCAGCGCCTCGGCGCGCGCGTTGGCCACGATGATCCGTCCCTCGGTGTCGGTCAACAAGATCGGGTCGGTGACGGCGTTGATGATGCTGTAGAGCAGGGTGCGCTCGCGGCGAAGCCGGCGCTCGGATTCCGTGCCGCGATGGGCAGCCCGCAGCACGTTGAGGCGCGGCCCCAGGATCGACGCGACCCACGCCACCTCGTCGCGGACATCCTCGTCGATCGGGCTCAGGAGCAGCAGACCGACGGGCAGGTCGTACATCGAGTCGCGGCCGTGCAGTGGCACCGCCGTGTACGCGCCGACTTGCAGCGGCGTGACCGGCGCCGGCCGCCCGTTGTGGCCGAAATGCACGGGACCGGCCCCGAGGGTGGCCGCCACCAGCGGATGATCGCGGGCCTCCAGGTCGAGGACGAATCGCGCGACACGGCGCTCGCCCACGCCCACGGTGGCGATCGGCATGAGCACGGTGGCGCTCTCGGCAGGTCCGAAGAGACAGAGGCCACGGCGGACGCCGATCGAGCGCTGGAGCCACTCGAGGCCCCGCTCGGCGCACGCCGCGACGTCATCGATCCCGAGCAGCGCTTCCGCCAGCTCCAGCCGGCGCGCAGCGTCAACCCGGCCACGCCGTCGCGCCGCGGTTCGAACCGCGGCGGCGCGGTTCACGGCTTGCGGGACCTCCGCGCGGTGACGGGCTCACGGCCGGTGGCCGCGATCTGGGCGCGGAGCGCCGCGTTCTCGGCGAGGACGGCGTCGCTGGTGCGACCGTCGACGATCGCCGGCTTCGAGGCCGGCGTGATGGTGCCGACCGCCTCGGAGTATTTCAGGTACGTCTCGATCGACGCCACCACCACCCGGGCCTCGACCGTGATCAGGTCGATACCGACGAGCGAGACGCGCACCCAGGCATCGATGACGATGCCCTTGTCGAGCACGCGGTCCAGGACGTCGATCAGGCTGGTGCCGCCGGTTGTCCGTTCGACTGGCATCGCTCAGTCTCCTTCGGCGTTTCCGTCACGACGCTGCCGTCGCGCCCCCGTGGAGCGTATCGAGGTCAGCGACGCGATCTTCCGCTCGAGCACGCGCACGTGCTTGCGCAGTTCCTCGTTTTCGGCCGAGAGCCGGTTCCGGCCGGGGGCCAGGTGGCTGTCATGCTTCCACCAGTCCAACCCGATCTGCTGCGCCTTGTCGATCGAGCACACGATCAAGCGGATCCGGATCGTGAGGAGCTCGACCTCGGCCAGCGAAATTTTCACGTCGCCCGCGACGACGAGTCCCTTGTCCAGAACTCGATCGAGAACGTCGACGAGACCACTCCCGCGCCCGTCGGGCGCGGGGAGATTGACGCGAATCGGGGGTGCCATCTCGCGAGGCGCAAGTATAGTCCGGGCGGTCGAAATTTGTAACATAGGAAAAAGTTTTCCCAGTGCTCATCGGCGTGGCATCCGTGTCACGCCGATGACCAAGGCCGCGATCAGATTGCAGGCGGCCGAGAGCTGGAACGCTGGCGCGTAGGATCCGTACGCGTCGTACATCGCCCCGGCGGCGAGCGGACCCCAGGCGGCCATCGACCCCGCCGACATGAACAGGAAACCGACGATGGCGCCGGCCGCCGAGCGGCCGAAGAAGTCCGCCACGGCGGCGGGGAAGAGGGTCGAGACAGCGCCGTAGGAGTAGCCGAAGGCGATGGTGGCCGCCGCCAGACCGGGCACGCTGGCCACATGCGCATAGGCGTAGAACGCCGCGGCCTGCGCGGCCGTCCCGAACACGAGCGCCGGTTTGCGGCCGACGCGATCCGAGATCGGCCCCATCGTGAGACGGCCGGCCACGGCCCCGGCGCCGAGCGCGCTGACGAGCCACGCACCCGTCGCGGGGCCATGGCCCAGGTCGCGCGCGAGCGAGACGAGATGGACGAGCGGGACGAACACCGGAATCCACGTCGCCGTGAGCGCGATGCCGAGCAGCCACAGCGCCGGGGCTCTCAACGCGACCCCGAGTCCGACGCCGGGCAGGACCGCGGTTGGCGGCTCGAGCACGCCGTCCGGGTGCAGGCCCATCGACTCGGGATCGCGGCGCATCACACGCGCGACCGTGGCCAGCGTCGCCAGCACGGCGGCGCCGAAGACCACGTAGGCGGCCCGCCAGCCGACGGCGCTGACCAGCCACTGGGCGAGCGGCGGCAGCGCGAACGTGCCGACGGAGCCGCCACTGCCCGCCAGGCCGACGGCCAGGCCGCGCCGGCGCGCGAACCACTTCACCACCGTGCTGCTGCACGGCACATAGGCGGTGCCCATGCCGATGGCGGCCACCAGGCCATAGAGGACGTACGGCTGCCACAGGCGGGTCACGCCGGCCATGGCCGCCAGCGCGACGCCCAGAAAGACGCCGCCGACGGTGATGACGGCCCGCGGACCCCAGCGGTCGGTGAGACGCCCGGCGGGAAACGCGAACACGGAGTAGGCGGCGGCGTAGAGCGAGAACACGCCGGCCAGCCCCGCGCGGCTCCACCCGAACTCGTCGAGCAAGGCCGCGAAGAAGACGCCGAACGAGTACTGCGCGCCGTACGCGGTGAAGAGGACGAGGAAGGCGGCGGCGACGACCCGCCAGCCGTAGAAGATCACTTCCTGCCGTTCTTCGGCAGCATCTCCGCGAGGAATTTCCCGGTGTAGGAGCCGGGCGTCTGGGCAACCACCTCCGGGGTGCCCTCGGCCACGATCTCGCCGCCCTCCTCGCCGCCCTCCGGGCCCAGGTCGACGACATGATCGGCAGCGCGGATGACGTCGAGATGGTGCTCGACCATCACGACCGTGTTGTTCGCGTCGACGAGCCGGTTCAGCACGCCGAGCAGCTTCTTCACGTCGTCGAGATGAAGCCCGGTCGTCGGCTCGTCGAGCAGGTAGAGCATCTCGCCGTCGGCGCGTGTGGCGAGCTCGGCGGCGATCTTGAGCCGCTGCGCCTCGCCGCCCGACAGCGTCGTGGCCGGCTGGCCCAGCCGCAGATAGCCGAGGCCCGTCTCCTGGAGCGTGCGCAGTCGTCGCGCAAGGGCGGCGGTGCTCGCGAAGAAGTCCACCGCCTCGTCGACGGTCAGCTGCAGCACGTCGGCGATCGAGCGGCCGCGGTACTTCACGCCGAGGACCTCGGGACGATAGCGGCGTCCCTCACATTCCTGGCAGGAGACGTACACGTCTTCGAAGAAGTACATCTCGAGCTTCTGGAAGCCATCGCCCTGGCAGGTCTCGCAGCGGCCGCCGGGAACGTTGAAGGAGAACGCGCCCGCGCCCAGGCCCAGTGCCTCGGCCCGCGGCAGCGCGGCGTAGAGCTTGCGGATCTCGTCGAAGGCCTTCACGTAGGTCACGGGATTGGACCGCGGCGTACGGCCGATGGGCTCCTGGTCGATGAGCCGGACGCCCTTGAGATACTCGAGCCCGGTGAGCGCGGTGTAGGCGCCGGGCGCCTGGAACTCCGTCTTGAAGGCGCGCGCGACGGCGCGGTAGAGCGTGTCGTGCACCAGCGTCGATTTGCCGGAGCCGGACACACCGGTGACGACCGTCATCGTGTGCAGCGGCAGGCGCAGCGTCACGTCCTTGAGGTTGTGGGCCCGCGCGCCGGTCAGGGTCAGGAAGCGGCGACCGGTCCGCCGCGTGAGCGGCGCCGGGATCGACTCGCGTCCCGAGAGATAGCGCGCGGTGAGCGATCGCGTCGCCTTGCGGAACTCGGCCTGGCCTCCGCTGAATACGATCTCGCCGCCGCGCTCGCCCGAGCCCGGCCCCAGCTCGACGACGTGGTCCGCCGCCTCGATGAAGGCGCGGTCGTGCTCCACCACCACCACCGTGTTGCCCGCGCCGGCCAGCTCGCGGCACAGATCGGCAAGGCGCGCGGTGTCCCGGGCGTGCAGGCCGATCGAGGGCTCGTCGAGCACGTACAGCGTGCCGACGAGCTGCGAGCCGAGCTGGTTCGCCAGATTGATCCGCTGCGCCTCCCCGCCGGACAACGTGCGCGTCTGCCGGCCGAGCGTGAGGTAGCCGAGGCCGACGCGCAGCAGGAAGTCCAGCTTGGCGCCGAGCTGTCGCAGCGGCTCGCGCGCGACGGCGGCGTCCCACGCCGTGAGCGACAGGCCGCCGAGCACGGCCGCCGCACGCTCGATGGTGAGCCCGGTGAACTCCGCGATCGTCATGCCGGCCACCTGCACCGCGAGGGCGGCCGGCTTCAGCCGCGCGCCGGCGCACACCGGGCACGGCGACTGCGTGCGGTAGCGGGAGAGGAAGACGCGCACGTGGAGCTTGTAGCGGTAGGACTCGATCTCCTCGAAGAATCCGTTGATGCCGGGGAATTTGCCGTCGCCCTCGTACACGAGCGTGCGCTCGGCCGGCGTCAGCTGCTGCCACGCCGTCTCAAGCGCGATCCCGGCGCGCCGCGCGGCCTTCACGAGCTCGCGCTGGTACCACTTGCCCGACGGATGTGTCCACGGCTCCACGCAGCCGTCGCCGAGACTGCGCGTGGCGTCGGGGACCACCAGCGACTCGTCGTACTTCAGGACGTTGCCGAAGCCCTTGCACTCGGCGCAGGCGCCGAGCGGGTGGTTGAAGGAGAACAGGATCGGCTGCGGCCGCTCGAGGACGGCGCCGCAGCCGCCACAGCGAAAGGCCTCGGTGAACACGCGGCGCGGGCCGTCGACGAGGTGGATGCCACAGCGGCCGCCGCCCTCGCGCAGCGCCGTCTCCACGGACTCGACGAGGCGCGCGCGTCCGGACGCGTGGAGCACGACGCGGTCGAGCACCACGTCGAGCTCGACGCTGGTCAGCGTCGTCGGCGGTGGATCCGCGAGCTCGAGCACGCGATCGCCGATCCGCACCCGCGCGAAGCCGCGGCGCGTGAGCCCGGCCCACAGCTCGGCGGGCGGCGTGCCGGCCACGATCGGCAAGGGAAACGTCACCAGCGCGCGCGCGGCCGGATGCTCGGCGAGCAGCGTCTCGACGATCGACGTGGGGGAATACGACGCGGCGGCGCCGCCGCAGGCCGGGCAGTGCACGCGGCCGATCTTGGCGTAGAGCAGACGCAGGTAGTCGTAGATCTCGGTGGCGGTGCCGACGGTAGACCGCGCGGTGCGCACGGGATTTTTCTGCTCGAGGGCGACCGCGGGACGGATCTGCTCGACGCGGTCGACGTCCGGACGATCGATCCGCTCGAGGAACATCCGCGCGTACGTCGACAGCGATTCGATGTAGCGCCACTGCCCCTCGGCGAACAGCGTGTCGAATGCGAGCGACGATTTTCCGGAGCCGGAGACTCCGGTCACGACGGTGAGTCGATCGTGCGGGATCTCGAGCGAAACGTTCTTGAGGTTGTTCTGCCGGGCTCCCTCGATCCGGAGAGCCGGGGGCTGCGACATTCCGATCGGTCCTCCTGAGGTGGGTAGTGTACTGGAAGTGCTACCATGATTCCAGATGCCCCACGCCATTCACGTGCTCGTCGTCGACGATGATCCCGACGTACGCGCGATGCTCACGATGGTGCTCGCGCGGTCGCCGATGACCGTGAGCGAGGCCGTGTCCGGCACCGAGGCGATGGAGCGGCTGGCGCGCGGCGCGTTCGACATCGCCCTCGTCGACGTGCATTTGCCGGATCACTCCGGGCTCGACATCCTGCGCTGGGCACGCGACGCCGACGTCGACGTCGAGACCATCGTGCTCACCGGTCACGCCGACGTGGAGACGGCGGTGGAGGCGATGCGCCTGGGCGCCTACGACTTCATCGCCAAACCGTGGAAGAACGCCGAGCTGCTCGAGGTGGTCGCCAAGGCGGCCGAGAAGAAGGCGCTGCGCCGCGAGAACTCCGCGCTGAAGGAGGTGATCACCCGGCGCGACGGGCTGCCCACGATCGTCGGCAGCAGCGGCGCCGTGAAGGACGTCCTCGCCGTGATCGCCCGAGTGGCCGCCAGCG
>Ga0209382_10004852_pt1 | contig 17736 bp, 14 predicted proteins | sample SoiMetdeltSBSDD5_FD_187599 | JGI IMG/M metagenome (GOLD analysis project Ga0209382, IMG submission 187599) | Bulk soil microbial communities from a Populus tree surrounding site in Tennessee, USA - Soil MetaG P. deltoides SBSDD5 (SPAdes) (version 2) | ecosystem: Environmental > Terrestrial >...
CCCACGTGAACTCGATGTAGCACTCGTCCGAGAGCACCGGGACGTCCCGCGACCGGCCCCAGGCCGCAGCCGCGGCGAGGTCGCACAGGTCGCCGGTCGGATTGGCCGGGGTGTTGACCCACAGGCACAGTGCCCGGGCGGCGTCTTCCGCGGAGATCTCGTCGAGGGTCGTGTAGGCGACGGCCCGGCAGCCTGCCAGCGTGGCGCCCATGGCGTAGGTCGGGTAGCTCGGCTCGGGGTACAGGACGGTGTCCCGCGAAGGCGACCGCAGCTTCAGCCACTGCGGGACGCCGGCCACCAGCTCCTTGGTGCCGACGCACACCGCCACCTGCTCGGGCGCGACGCTCGCGCCGAAGCGGCGTTGCAACCAGTCAGCGGCCGCCTGCAGGAGGCCGGCCGACCCGACGGAGGGCGGGTAGCCCCGCTCGCGGCCGGACGTCGCCAGGGCTTCGATAACGGCGTCGGGCGGCGGGTCGCAGGGGGTGCCGATGGAGAGGTCGACGAGCCCGCCCGGCAACGCTTCGGCTACCGAGCGCAGCCCGTCGAGACGGTCGTATGGATACGGGGGCGGCCTGAACGCTTGCTGCACGTCAGGAGACTACGGGAGATCCCACGGCAGCCTCGTCCCGCGTATCGAGCTCTTCAAGCGTGCGAGTGCTTTTCGCCGTTCACGTAGTTGTAGATCATCAGCACGATCACGGCGCCGATGATCGATCCCAGGATGCCGGCGGGCTGGATGATGCTGTCGCCGGCGCCGAAGATGACCCGACCCAGGAAACCCCCCACGAAGGAACCCACCACTCCCAGTGCGAGCGTGAGCGGAACGGTCATCGGGTCCTCACCCGGGACCAGCAGCCGAGCGACGTAGCCGGCGATGAGCCCGAGGACGAGGAAGCTGATCAAAGCCCAAATCACTCTGCGACCTCCTAGGGTCAGTGGGAGCCGCAGGACGATTCCACAGGTGGCCAATGGCCAAACCGAACGCAGCTGACCGCTCCCGCGCCAACCGTACTGCGGCGTCCCCCAGTTGTCGGTTCAGCAGGGTGTTCCGGCCCGGAGAGGATCGCCAGGCGATCAGGCGTTCGTCACGAACTCCTGCAACCGGCCCACCGTCGCCTCGTCGAAGCGACCCCGGATGTACATGCCACCCTCGCCGGCGCGCTCGGACAGCACCTCGCCCCCACGATGCACGGCGGCGAGGAGGTCGCCCCGCTCGTAGGGGATGACGAGCTCGACGACCTGTGTGAGGGCACGCACCCGGTCGCCGATGGTCCGCACCAGGACGTCGACGTCGTCGCCCGTGACTGCGCTGAACGCAACCGAGCCCGGATGGCGCTCGACCAGCCGCTTCGCCTCCAGCGGTGCCACGTCGGACTTGTTGAAGGCGAGCAGGTCCGGCACGCCACCGGCCCCGATCTCCTCGAGCACCGTGTTGACGGCGTCGATGTTGCCGACCGGGTCGGGCGCCGACGAGTCGACCACGTGCACCAGCAGGTCGGCCTCGGCAGCGACCGCCAGCGTCGACTTGAAGGCCTCGACCAGCTGGTGGGGCAGCTTGCGGATGAAGCCGACCGTGTCGGTGAGCAGCACGCGCTCGCCGCCGGGCAGGTCGAGGCGTCGGGTGGTGGCGTCGAGGGTGGCGAACAGCCGGTCCTCCACCAGGACACCCGCGTCGGTCAGCCGGTTCAGGAGGGTCGACTTGCCGGCGTTGGTGTAGCCGACGATGACGACCCGGGGCAGCGCCCCGCGCCGCTGAGCCTTGCGCTGGGTCTCCCGGTGGCGGTCGACCTCACGCAGCTCGGCTTCGAGCTTGTGCACCCGCCGTACCAGCCGGCGCCGGTCGACCTCGAGCTGGGTCTCGCCGGGGCCTCGGGTCCCGATCCGGGCCCCGCCGCCGGCCGACATGCCACCAGCCTGCTGGGACAGCGCGATGCCGCGACCCCGCAGCCGGGGCAGCCGGTAGCGCAGCTGGGCGAGCTCGACCTGGGCCTTGCCCTCCTGGCTGTGGGCGTTCTGGGCGAAGATGTCGAGGATGACCGCGGTGCGGTCGATGGCGGTCCGTCCGAGCAGCTTCTCGAGGTTGAACTGCTGAGCCGGGGTCAGCTCGTTGTCGAAGACGACCGTGTCGCAGTCGGTGGCAAGCGCGAGCTCGCGCAGCTCCTCGGCCTTCCCCTTGCCGACATAGGTGGGCGGGTCTGGTGAGTTCCGACGCTGCACGATGCGGCCGACCTCGTCGGCACCGGCGGTGTCGACCAGCAGCGCCAGCTCGTCGAGCGACGCGTCGGTCTCCTCGGGCGTCTCCGGAGGCAGGGTGACACCGACCAGCACGATCTTCTCGCGAAAGGACCGTTCGATCAGCGACATGTCGTTGATCCTGCCCGTTCTGCGGGCGAGTCGGCCACGACTTAACCGGGCACCGGGTAGTCGACGGCGGCGATCAGCACGGCGGGGCCGGTCAGCTCGATGGTCGGGCCGAGCCGTACGTCGGCGTTGCCGCCGGGCATCCGCACCTCGACGGTGTCGCCGACCAGCCCCCAGCGCTGGGCGATCGCGGCCGAGGCGCAGGCGCCCGTGCCGCAGGCTTGGGTGAGGCCCACGCCCCGTTCGAAGGACCGGATGATGATCGTGTCGGGCACCGCTCCGGCCAGCAAGACGTGGACGTTGGCGCCCTGGGGCGTGAGCATGTTGGCCTTCTCGCCCAGCAGCTCGAGGTCGGCTTCATCCGAGCGCTCGAGGTCGAGCTGCAGCACCAGGTGGGGGTTGCCCATGTCGGCCCAGGCGGCTCGGGTCACCGGCCCGTCGACCCACGACGCAGCCTCGCCGTCGAAGCGCACCGGGCCCATGTCCACGGCGAACCGGTGCGTACGAGCGTCGACCGTCTCCCGCAACGACACGATCCGCCGGCCGGCATCGGTGAGGATGGTGGCGACCGCCGGCTCGTCCGGCTTGTCGGCGACCCACTCGTCCAGCACGAGGGCCTGGGCGAGGCAGCGGATGCCGTTGCCGCTCATCTCCGCCCTCGACCCGTCGGCGTTGTAGAGCTCCATCACGGCGTCCGGCAGCTGGCTGTCGGCTTCGTCGGGCGACACCTGCAGCCGGGTCGCCCGGATCAGCCCGTCGGCACCGACGCCGGTGTGGCGGTCGCAGATGCGCTGCGCCAGCTCGGGCTCGACCGGCTGGTCGCCGGCCGCGTCGAGCAGCACGAGGAAGTCGTTCTCCAGGCCGTGGTGCTTGGTGAGGCGCATCGCCTGCCACGCTAGAGCGCATGGGCGACAGAACGTGGCCACCGCAATGGTTCGACTGGCGGGAGGGCGACGGCTGCCCGATGTGCGCAGGTGGTCGGGTCGACGAGGACGAGTGGGGCGCCCGCTTCCACGCCGGCGAGTTCGGCGACGCCAGCCTCCAGCGCCGCCCCCAGGCGCCCGGCTACACCGTGGTCAAGTTCCATCGCCGCCACGTGGCCGACCCGATCGACCTGACCGACGAGGAGCTGGCCGGCTTCTGGGCCGACGTGCGCACCGCTGGGAGCCTCATCCGGGCCGTCTTCGAGCCGTGCCACCTCAACTACCAGCTCCTCGGCAACGCCGTCCCCCACACCCACGTCCACCTCGTCCCGCGCTACGACGACGACACGGCGCCCGGCGGCCCGCTCCCCTTCCGCCCCGAGACCGAGCTGACCCCGCTGACCCCCGACGAGTTCCAGCGGCAGGTCGAGCAGCTCAGGACCGCGGCAGCCGGCTGACCAGGGAGTCCAGCAGCTCCCGGGGGTCATCGGCCGGGAACCACTCGATGCGGGGGTCGCGGCGGAACCAGGCCCGTTGGCGCCGGGCGAACTTCCGGGTCCGGGTCACCGCTAACGCGACCATCTCGTCGAGGTCGGCGCCCTCCTCGACGTGGGCCAGCAGCTCTCGGTAGCCGAGCGCCTGGCGGGCCGTGGGCGACAGGCCCCGCGGCTCGGCGGCGAGGCGGCGGACCTCCTCGACGAAGCCGGCCGCCAGCTGCTCCGCGTAGCGAGCCGCGATGCGCGCCGCGACGGTGTCGGCCGGCAGCTCGATCCCGAGGAGCTGGAACCGGCTGGGCGGGTACGTCTCCAGGCCGGGCCCGAACGACGAGAACGGCTGCCCGCTGCCCAACGACACCTCCAGGGCCCGCACGATGCGACGCCGGTTGGTCGGCTCCATGCGGGTCGCGGCCAGCGGGTCGAGCTCCTCCAGCCGGCGGAACAGCGCCGCTGTGTCGGCCTCGGCCTCCAGCTCGGCCCGGGCGTCCGGGAACCGGCCGGGGATGGTCAGGTCGTCGACGACGGCTCGCAAGTACAGCCCGGTCCCGCCGACCAGCAGGGCTCGCCGGCCCCGAGCCTCGATGTCGGCGAGCGTCGCCCGGAACGCCGCCTGGAACCGGGTGACCGTGAAATCCTCCCAGGGGTCGGCGAGGTCGATCAGGTGGTGGCGGACCTCGGCCTGCTCCGCCGGCGTCGGCTTGGCCGTGCCGATGTCCATCCCCCGGTACACCTGCATCGAGTCGACCGACACCAGCTCGATGGTCGGGTCCCGGCGCGCCAGTTCCAGGGCGAGCTGCGACTTGCCCGATGCCGTCGTCCCGACGAGCGCGAGATGGCCCTGGTCAGAGGACCGCAACGGGGATGCGGGTCTTGTGCGTGGCGGGGCTGGTGACCCCCAGCAGTTCGCCGGTGAGGTGGTGGGGTGCCGCGCCGGTGACCCGGACATCGGCGTAAGTCCCCGGCCGCAGCGGCCCGTCGGTCCGGAAGTGCACCAGCTTGTTCTGCCGGGTGCGACCGGTGGTGACCGCCGGGTCCTTGCGGGACGGCCCCTCGACGAGGGCCTCCTCGACCCGGCCGATGCGGGCCTCGTGGCGGGCCAGCGCCGACCGCTCGACCACCACCCGCAGGCGTTCGAAGCGCTCGGCCGTGACATCGGCTGGGACGAAGTCCTCGACACGGTCGGCGGCCTCGGTCCCTGGCCGAGGGCTGAAGATGAAGGTGTAGGCGCTGTCGTAAGCGGCCTCCGCCACAACCTCCAGGGTGCGCTCGAAGTCGTCGTCGGTCTCCCCCGGGAAGCCGACGATGATGTCGGTGGTCACGGCCAGTTCCGGGATGGCGGCTCGGGCGGCGGCGAGCTTCGCCAGGTAGCGCTCGGCCGTGTAGCCCCGGTGCATGGCGGCCAGGACCCGGTCGCTGCCGGCCTGCAGGGGCAGGTGGAGGTGCTCGCACACGGCGGACGTCTCGGCCATGGCGGCGACGGTCTCGGGTCGCAGGTCCTTGGGGTGCGGGCTGGTGTAGCGGACACGGCGGATGCCGTCGACCTCGCCGACCGCCCGCAGCAGGTCGGCGAACAGTGGCCGTACCCGCACGGCCTCGCCGGCCTGGCGGCGCTCCAGCATGAGGTCACGGCCGTAGCTGTTGACGTTCTGGCCCAGCAGCGTGACCTCGGTGACTCCGTCGGCCGCCAGCCCTTCGACCTCGCCGACCAGCTCGGCGAACGGCCGGCTGATCTCCCGGCCCCGTACGGCGGGCACGATGCAGAAGGCGCACGAGTTGTCGCAGCCGACCTGGATGGTCAGCCAGCTCGCGTAGGGCACCTCGCGGCGGACCTGCAGGGCGCTCGGGAACGTGGCGCGGTCGTCGGCCGCCGCCTCGTCGAGGATCTCGACCAGCGCGCCGTCGCCGGCCGCACGCTGCTCGTGGAGGAGCTCGGCGGCTCGGCCCACGTTGTGCGTCCCGAAGACGACGTCGACGTGGGGGGCGCGTTCGACGATGGTGGCCCGGTCCTTCTGTGCCAGGCAGCCGCCGACCATGATCTGCAGGTCGGGCCGGCGTTCCTTCAGGGCCTTGAGCTGTCCGAGGTGGCCGTAGAGCTTGTTGTCGGCGTTCTCGCGAATGCAGCAGGTGTTGAGCACGATGACGTCGGCGTCCTCGGGCTGCTCGGCAGGCGTGAGCCCGTCGGCCTCGAGCAGCCCGACGATCCGCTCGGAATCGTGCTCGTTCATCTGGCACCCGAAGGTGCGCACCGCGTAGGTCCGGTTCGTGCTCATGGGCGCGCGCCAGGCTACTCAGCGCCTGGAGGACGACTGGTAGCCGGTTGCGCGCCCATGGGCCGCTCCAGCTGCCCGGCGGGGATCAGCCCTTCGCCGGCGACGGGTACTCCTTGGGAACCTCTTCGGGCGGCGGCTTGGTGAGCGACGTGACGGCGCCGTCGGGGTCGAACACCTTCAGCTCGTCGGTCCACTCATCCGCGTAGTACCGCTTGGCGCCGTCGACGTACTGGTAGACACCCGTGGTCTCGTTGCCCAGCTCGTCGACCCCGACAGCGTTCGGGTCCCACCACAGCTCGAGCAGGTCGTCGATGCCGGCGTAGTCGGTCTTGCCGTGCCACAGCTCGGTGCCGTAGTTGAGGCTCGGTTGCGTGCGGGCCCGGGGCGTCGGCGGGAAGGCGAACCCCGCCTGACGCATGTTCTCAGGCGACGGGTTCGGCCCGGCCAGGTGGAGGCCGGTGAAGAACAGGGCGATCTGCGGGTAGGTCAGCAGCAGGCTGCCCTCGGCCGGAGGCGGCTTGCCGAAGTACCACTCGTAGAGCTGGTAGGCCGGGCTGATCTTGGGCGTCGAGGCGGGCGGCAGGAAGCTGATGCCGAAGGCGTGCTCCCACTGCTTCGGGTCGACCAGCTTGGCCCCGGCGTTGGTGTCGAGCAGCGACGGAGCGGCCATGAACCACTCCGGGAACCAGTTCTGCTTGGTGGCCTCGCGGGTGATGTCGCCCAGTGTGATCGGGTCGCCGTCGACCAGCACCGTGGTGACGCCGGCTTCCTTCATCTGGGTGACGGCGCTGGTGGCGAACTCGGCGCCGCCGCCCAGCGACAGCTGGAACGTGAACGACTTGGCGACGTCGATGCCCTTGTCCTCGAGCTTCTGCTTCAGCTCCTCGGCGTCTTCCTTGTCGTTGTCGTTCTGGGCCAGCTTCAACTGACCGAAGACGCGGGGCTTGCCGTTGACGTCGTCGCCGCCGAACTCGGCGTCCTTGCCCTTGAGCTTGGCGTCGATGTAGTTGATGACGTGCTCCTGGAGCTGCGTGTCCGACGGGAGCAGGCCGAACGCTGCCCCCGCTCCCTTGCGGATGGGCTCCGGGTCGCCGATGCCTGGGCAGGCGAAGCACATGATGCCCCGGTTGTGGAGCTCCTCGGTCCAGGTGTTCGCCAGCAGCGGGCCGCCCAGGACGGCGGCGGGGTGCAACGATGCCGCCTTCACCGCATCGGCGCGGGCGGCCACGGAGTCGAGCATCGAGCCCGAGGCCTGGACGAACTTGAGGTTCACCTTGCGGCCATAGGTGTTGTAGTACTTCGAGAAGATCTCGACGAGGCCCTCCTGGGTCTCCTTGATCTGCTCGATCGTGTCGTCGAAGCCCAACGCCTGCTTGATGAACGAGAAGATGACGTCGTCCTCGTTCGGCAACCAGAGGACGATGGTGATCTCGTCCTTGGTGATGCCCTCGGCCTTGAAGTTCGGGTCGGGCTCGGCGATGGCGGTGCAGGTCGGGGCGAAGAAGAACGGGATCGCGACCTTGCCGGTCTCGGTGTCACACGTGTCCGGGAACTTGGCATCGAGGCTCTCGTCCTGCTGGGCCATCTCCCAGGTCACGACGCCGTCGGGGAACCCGCTGGCCACTGGGGTGTCGTCGGTGGACTCGTCGTCGTCATCGCCGCCCTTGAGCACGACGGCTCCGCCCACGATGAGCGCAAGAACGATCAGGATCGCGGTGATTGGCCCATAACGCCGCAGCGCGCTGGCCCGCGGTTCGTCGAATGAGTCATTGGTCGGTTGCACGGATGGATTCCCTCTCCGGGTCGGCCGCAGCGGCGCGGCCGGATGCGTTGACATCGGAACGGTTGACGGCCGCGTCGTTGTCGCCCAGATAGGAACTGACGACGGCCGGGTCGGACAGCACCGCTGCCGGGGTGCCGACGGCCAGGACCCGTCCCCGGTCCATGGCGACCATGCGGTCGGCGACCTCCTCCACCAGGGGGATGTCGTGCTCGACCACGATGACGCTGGCGCCCATCTCGTCGCGGATCCGGCGGATCAGGGGGGCCAGCGCCTCGACCTCGCGCTGGGCGATGCCCGAGGCCGGCTCGTCCAGCAGCACCACGCCGGGCTTGTGGGCGAGCAGGCAGGCGAGGTCGACGATGCGGCGGGTGCCCGTCGACAGCTCGCCGATGAACAGCGACCGGTACGGCGCCAGGCCCAGCAGCTTGATGAGCTCGTGCACTCGGCGCTGCACGGCCAACTCGCTGGCGTAGGCGTTGGGCAAGTGGAACGCCGCCGAGAGCGGGTCGGCGACCTGCACCCAGCGCTCCAGGGCGGCGCCGATGGCCTGCTCGACGGTCAGCGACGAGAACAGCCGGGCGTCCTGGAACGAACGGCCGAGGCCCCGTCGGGCCCGGCGGGACGCGCTGAGGCCGGTGACGTCGTGCCCGCCCAACAGGACCCGTCCGCCAGTCGGCCGGACGAACCCGCTGAGCAGGTCGAACAGGGTCGTCTTGCCGGCGCCGTTGGGTCCGATGATGCCGACGATCTCCCCCGGCATGACCGCCAGCGACACGCCGTCGACCGCCCGAAGCCCGCCGAACGCCACGGTGAGCCCGATGGTCTCCAGCCGCGGGGTGACGACCTCGGCCGTCTCGCCGCGATCCGTGCCGTACCCGATGGTCCCCCGGCTTGCCGCCAGCTCTCCGCCCGCCGTGCTGGGCGCGATGGTCCCTCCGGTCGCCGCCGGCTCGCCGCCCGCCGTGCTGGGCGCGATCGTCCCTCCGGCCGTGATCTGCGTGGTCGCCGGGACCGGGCCCTCCGGCTCCGGTCCCGCGATGAGCCCGGCGCCGGGACCGACCTGGCCAGCCGGGCGTTCGGCCAGCTCGGCGGCCTCGGCCGCCATGGCCGACGCCGAGCTGAGGAACACCGAGCGCAGCAGGTCAGGCCGGTTGAGGAGGTCCTCGGCCGGGCCGGAGAAGCGCACCTCGCCGCGCTCCAGGAACACGGCCCGGTCGGCGATCTCGAGCGCCACGTTCACCGACTGCTCGACGACCAGCAACGTGGTCCCCTGCTCCCGCAGGTGGTCGACGAAGTGCATCAGCTGGCCGACCACCGAGGGGGCCAGGCCGAGCGACAGCTCGTCGATCATCAGCAGGCGGGGCTGACCGAGCAGCGCCATGCCGAGGGCCAGCATCTGCTGCTGCCCGCCGGACAGGTTGGATGCCCGCTCGTCGGCCCGGTCGGCGAGGACCGGGAACAGCTTCTGCACCCGGTCGATGCCAGCGGTCACCGCGGTCCGATCCTTGCGCTGCAGCCAGGAGGCGACCCGCAGGTTCTCGGCCACCGTCAGGGTCGGGAACACACCCTGGCCGCCGGGCATCTGCAGGAGACCTTGGGCAGCGATCTTGTGGGCCGGCCGCCCTGTGATGGATTCACCCTCGAACGTGATGGTCCCCGCCTTTGGGGCGACGAGCCCGGAGATGGCCTTGAGCAGCGTCGACTTCCCGGCGCCGTTGGTGCCGAGGAGCGCCACCGCCTCGCCCGGCGCTACGGCCAGGTCGACCCCGAACAGGATCGGCACGCCGCCGTAGGCGACCTCGACGTCGCGGGCATCGAGCAGTACGTCCGATGGGACTGCGGCGCTCCTGGTCTCGGGAGCGCTGGTGGCCCCGGCACCGGTGACCGCTGGCTCCGACGCCTCCGTGCCAGTGATCGACAGCCCCGCGACCGTCCGGGTGAAGCCGGGCACGTCGAGCCGCCGGGCACGAGCCACGGCCCGCAGCAGGCAGTCGCGCGCTCCGAAGGCGACGCTCGCCAGACCGCCGGGGAAGAGCATGAGGACGACGATGACGCCGGCGCCCTGGGCGATGGTCTGCCACTCGGTGGGCAGGAACCAGCGGGTACCCAGGAGGAACAGGGCGCCCAGCACCGCTCCCGTCGCCGAGGTCATGCCGCCGACGACCACCATGATGAACACGGCGAGGTTGTCGAAGGCCCCGAAGGCCGAGCTGTCGTACGAGTGCTGCTGGTAGACGAAAAGGCCACCGGCCAGGGCGGCGATGGCCCCGGACAGGGCGAAGGCGACCAGCCGCAGGCGGATCGGGTTGATCGCGTACGCCTGGGCCGCCCGGTCGTTGTCGCGCAGAGCGACGAGCGCTCGCCCGAACCGGCTGGATCTGATGCTGCGGACGCCGAGCACGACGACAACCAGCACCCCGAGCGCCAGGTAGTACATGCTGCGCTCGGTGGTGATCTCGAAGCCACCCAGCAGCGGGGTCTGCTTGACGAAGGTGCCGGGGATCCAGTCGAACCGGTCGCGATCGAGCACGTAACTGGCCACGGCCAGGGCGGCGGCGAAGCTGCTGACAGCCAGGTAGATGCCCCGCAGCCGGACGCCGGGTGCGCCGACGATGGTTGCTGCGACAGCGCCAGCAACAGTCGCCAGGAGCAACGCGACCAGTAGATCGAGCTCCTGCGAAGAGATCGCCCACCCGGCCACCGCTGCGCCGATCGCGAAGTAGGCGATCTGGCCGAGCGAGATGAGGCCACCCCAGCCGGACAGGATCACGAGCGACACGCCGAGCAGGGCGTAGATCAGCAGCGTCGCGCCCTTGAAGGTCTGGCCGACGTCCATCACATAGGGCATTCCGACCGCGACGACCGCGAGGACCGCGAACCCGATTGCCCGCAGGACCACGACCTCGGGCAGCCGCTTCAGCGTCGACGGGATCGGTCGGACCTCTTCGGCGGCCCGCCACGCGGTGTCCTCAACGGCGCTGCTGCGCCCGATCTCGGTCCGCTGGACGATGAGGGTGACCACGACGATCAACCCCAGCATCGGAGCGACCATGCTCTCGCCGTGGTTGACGAACACGCCCTCCTGGAAGATGCCGAGCGCGATGGCCGCCGAGGCGACGGTGACCAGGTTGGTCATGCGCCCGATCATCAGGGCGACGAGCGTCCTCATCAGGAGCAAGAGACCGAGTGATGAGCCAGCGGTCGGGATGCCCTTGATCCCGGCGGTGAGGAAAACCGCTACGAAGGCGAGCCCGCCGGCCGCGCCCCAGACGAGCGTCTGGAGTCGGTACACCGGGACGCCGAGCAGCGCGGCCCGGTCATTGCTGTCGGCGCTGGCGCGGATGGCGACGCCAGCGTCGCTGCGCTGAAGGAACAGGGCGATGATCGCGATGGCGATCGGCGCCACGATCAGGCCGAGCAGGTCGTTGGCGTCGAAGTTCACCCCGCCGACACTGAAGCTGGCGTCGAAGGGCGGCGTGGTGTTGCCGACTGCGAGGTCGATGTCCCACAGACGGGGAAGCAACAGCGCCATGCCGACGAGCACCTGGCTCAGGCCGATGGTCGCGATCGTGACCAGGAGCCGAGGTGACCGGACGAACCGGCGGATGACCAGCCGCTCGACGGTCGCCCCGAGCACGATCGCCAGGACGAACCCGATAGCGGCGGCGACCGGGTACGGAAGGCCGGACTCCTCGATCAGGAGGAAGGCCACCACCGCCGGCGGGAAGCCAAGGTCGGCTTGGGCGAAGTTGATGATCCGGTTCGACTTGTAGACCATCGCCATGCCGAGGGCCACGAGCGCCGTGAGCGCACCGATGACGGCTCCTCGGACCACGAGCCCGGCGACTGTCGGGAAGAAGATCTGCTGGGCCAGCACGATCAGGACGGCCGGCCCGAAAGCTTCAACTGCTGGCCTGGCTCGCTCGGCTAACGACCTTCTGGTGACAGCCTCCGAAGCCGGTTGGCTGTCCAGAATGACCTCACCCACCGTGGCGTTGCCCCCACTTGTTGTAGACCGCCCGGGTTACCGGGGGTCACCCTAGTCCTGGGGGCAACGCCGCGGGGTCATGTCTCAATCGTCCAAAGTGATGGGCTCGTCGTCAGCTGGGGACATCACATCGTCGGTCTTGCTCGAATCGCCGACCCCGAGTTGCGTCCGCACCTTGTCGGAGATCTCCATCATGATCTCCGGGTTCTCGGCCAGGAACTGCTTGGCGTTCTCACGCCCCTGTCCGAGCTGCTCACCCTCGTACGTGTACCAGGCACCCGACTTCTTCACGAGACCCAGGTCGACACCAACATCGAGCAGCGACCCTTCGCGACTGATGCCCTTGCCGTACATGATGTCGAACTCGCACTGCTTGAACGGCGGTGAGACCTTGTTCTTCACCACCTTCACCCGCGTCCGGTTGCCGATCACCTCGACCCCGTCCTTGATGGACTCGATGCGGCGGATGTCGAGGCGCACGGACGAGTAGAACTTCAGCGCACGACCGCCCGGGGTGGTCTCCGGGCTGCCGAACATGACGCCGATCTTCTCTCGCAGCTGGTTGATGAAGACGCAGATCGTCTTCGACTTGTTGAGGTTGGCGGTGAGCTTGCGCAGCGCCTGGGACATGAGCCGAGCCTGGAGGCCCACATGGGTATCGCCCATGTCGCCCTCGATCTCGGCGCGGGGCGTCAGCGCCGCCACCGAGTCGACGACCACGACGTCGATGGAGCCCGAGCGGATCAGCATGTCGGTGATCTCGAGCGCCTGCTCACCCGTGTCGGGCTGGGAGATGAGCAGCTCGTCGATGTCGACCCCGATGGCCTTGGCGTAGACAGGGTCCATGGCGTGCTCGGCGTCGACGTAGGCGCAGATGCCGCCGTTGCGTTGCGCTTCGGCCACGACGTGCATGGCCAGGGTCGATTTGCCCGACGATTCGGGCCCGTAGATCTCGGTGATCCGGCCCTTCGGGAGGCCGCCGATGCCGAGCGCGATGTCCAGCGACATCGCCCCGGTCGACACCGCTTCGATGCTCATCGTGGTGCGCTCACCCATGCGCATCACCGAGCCCTTGCCAAACTGCTTCTCGATCTGGCTGAGGGCCATCTCGAGGTTCTTCTCTCGGTCCACCGCTGGCGTCCTTTCTGGTGGGGTTGCTCTCTCCTCGAGACCCTAAGAAGCCCCTGTGACAGTTAAGGGGGCGAGGGAGCCGAGCTTCTCGAAACCTCGCTGAGCTGGCTCGGAGCGGTCCGGCAAGATTTCACCGTTGTAGTTTATTGACGAACACTCGTTCGAGCAAGCACCCGAATTCCTCATGCCATCCGGTTGACGAACACATGTTCGATCACGTACCGTATGTCTCGTTCCGAAACGTCAAGCGCTCAGCCGGCAGACGTGGAGAACTTCGTAGCGGGCACCCGCACCGCCCAGGTGGCTGCGGATGACCTGCACCTCATCAACAAGCCAGCGTCGTGGCGCCGCAGGCGCGAGCAACTGTTGATGTATCGATCCACCGCCCTTGCCCCGGACCCGGGCAACCGTCAGGTGACCGCGATACGCCCGGGCTTCCGGGGGTTCGCCAAGGGCACTCGTCGCCGCCACCACGGCGGCGGCCAGGTCATCGAGTCCGCTCACCGGCAGGCAGAGCACCTGCCTGCCCAGGCGGACGAAGGCCGGCCCGAGCTCGGCCTCAGTCGGCGCCAGCGGCGCGGCGTCGACTGAGGCCGTCAGCTCGGACAGGGCCTCCCCGGGCATCTCGCCCAAGAACCGCAGCGTGACGTGGAGCTTCTCCCGGGTCGCCCAACGCAGGTTGACCGTCCGGCGGGGCCCGACCTGCTCCCGCAGCGCCTCGACCGAACGTTCCACCTCATCCAGCACCACCGAAGGAGGTTGCACAGCGATGAACAGCCGCACGACCTCTGTCTACTGCCCCGGGTCACACCCCGGGGGCACGTCGATCAGTGGACGGTCGACCGAGGGGTCGGCGTCAGCTCGATGCGGCGCGACGGTGACCACTGGTCGGCGACCTGGTCGATCGCCGCGCCCGCCGCCTCGCCGGCGCCAGGAGCCGACAGCAACCAGAGCGCCACCGTGCCGTCCTCATGGACCGGCAGGGCCGGGAAGTCGTTGACCACAGCGGCCGTCACGAGGCGGCCGTGCTCGACGAGGCCGGTGCCCTCGCTGGCCCGGACCGCGGTGGTCATGGCCTCGGCCAACCCCGCCGGGACCTCATCGAGTCCGTCGAGGTCGTAGACGGCGGCCACCACAGTCGAGGCTGTCCGATCCGTCGCCGGGCCGGGGCGCTCGGCGTGCGGCAGGTGGTCGTCCCCGAAGGCCGGCGACGACGGATCGGGGCGGAGGAGGTAGACGTCGGAGACATCGACCATCAGCTCGTTGGCCCGGGGCCCGAACTCCTTCCACACCGGGCTGGTGTAGAAGGTCTGCAGGGCAGTGGAGCGACCTTCCGGCTGCCGGAAGCGTCGGATCCAGACGAAGCGAGCGTCGTCGCCCGGCACCGTGAACTGCCCCACGATGTCCATGCCCAACGCCTCCTGGGATGCCAGGAAGTGCTGTTCGAAGTGGGCAACGAACGGCTCGGCGGCATTCGGCACCAAGGTGTAGTTCCGGAACTCGACCAGCTGGTCCACGATCAACCCTCGGCGGGGCCGGTGCTGACGGCGCTCGTGTTGGCGGTACTCGTGTCGGCAAGGCGATGCCGGAGCAGGTCGAGCAGGGAGATGCAGGCGAACTGGCGCACCCGGTCGCGGTCGCCGGGCAGGGTCACGCGAGCGACGAGCGGCTTCTCGTCCAGACCGGCGACCGCCAGGAAGACGACCCCCGGGGGCTCACCGTCCTGGGGATCGGGGCCGGCCACGCCGGTCACTGCCAGCCCGACGTCGGCGCCCAGCGCCCGCCGCACCCCGGTCGCCATCGCTGCGGCCGCCGGCTCGCTGACCACGGGGCCGGCCGGCACGTCGAGGAGCGTGTGCTTCACGTCCGAGGCGTAGGCCACCACCCCACCCCGGAACCAGGTGCTGGCGCCCACCACGTTGACCAGGCGAGCGGCTACCAGGCCCCCGGTCAGCGACTCGGCGACCGCCAGGGTCAGGCCTCGGTCGACGAGAAGCTCGGCGACGGCGTGCTCCATCGACATGTCGTCGATCCCGAAGACGAGCGTGCCCAGCAGATCCCGGAGCACGGCCTCCTCGGCGTCCAACGCCGCCTGCGCAGCGGCTTCGTCGGCCGCCTTCACCGTGATGCGGACCTTCAGGCCCTCGATGCCGCTGGCCAGGTAGGCAAGCGTGGCAGCCCCGGTCTCGTCGAGCTCGGCGAGGTGGGTAGCCAGGCGCTCGGCCAGGCCCGACTCGCTCTCACCCCAGGTGCGCAGGGTGCGGGACGTGATCACCGACGACTGCCCGGCCCGGCGCTGCAGGTCGGGGATCACCGCGCCGAGGGTGATCGCCTGCATCTCATAGGGCACCCCGGGCAGGGCGTAGACGACCTTGTCCCCCACCGGGCAGATCAGGCCCGGAGCGGTGCCGGGCTGCGGGTCGGCGATCGCCGTTCCTCCTTCGGGCACCATCGCCTGCCGCAGGTTGTTGGCGGGCATTCGGCGTCCGCGGGAGGCGAACATCTCGAGGATTCGGTCGGCGACGTCGTCGTCCTGCACCAGACGGACGCCCATGACCTGGGCGATCGCGTCCCGGGTGATGTCGTCCTGGGTCGGGCCGAGCCCGCCGCAGACGATCACAGCGTCGGAGCGCTCCAGGGCGAGGCCGATGGCGTCGACCATGCGCTGCAGGTTGTCGCCGACGGTCTGGCGTTGGGTGCAATCGATGCCGGCCAGCGCCAGCTGTTCACCCAACCACGCCGAGTTGGTGTCCACGATCTGGCCCAACAGCAGCTCGGTGCCGACGGCAACGATCTCACACCGCATAAGCGACCCCCTCCCCCGTCACTTGGTTCCCCGGACACCGATCGACGAAGTCGACCGGCTTCCCTCCATCACGTACTGCGCGCCCGTGACCAGGGTCAGCGCCACCGCGACCCACAGGGTCAGCGTCACGAAGTGCTCGGCGTCCTCGAACGGAGGCGCCAACGCGAACCCGACCGCCACCGCCTGCATCACGGTCTTCACCTTCGCCCAGAACCGAGCCGGTACGGCCAAGCCTTGCCGGCCCCAGTACGAACGGAACGCCGAGATCGCCAGCTCGCGCCCGGTGATCAGTGCCACCGGTAGCCACCAGAACCCGCCCACGACCACCACCGCCCACATGGCCCCGATGACCAGGGCCTTGTCGGCGAGTGGGTCGAGGAACGCCCCGGACCGGGTGGTCCCCATGCGGCGGGCCAGCCAGCCGTCGACCCCGTCGGTCGACGCCAGCAGCACCCACAGGATCAGCGCGGCCCACGACGGTCCGTCGGTCGCCAGGATCAGTGCCCACAGGAGCGGCGACAGGGCCAACCGGGCGATCGTGACGGCGTTCGCCGGGGTGGCGATGGCCGACGGGCCGAAGGACGTGGCCATGGCCCGTCAGTCCAGGTCGGCGTCGAGGTCGGGCCCGGCAGCTCCCGTGACCCGCACCTTGACCAGTGAGCCGACCGCCAGGCTGGTCGGCAGGTTGACGACGCCGTCGATCTCGGGCGCCTCGCGATGGCTTCGGCCCACTCCGACCTGGTCGACCAGCACCTCGATGGTCGATCCGATCAGGGCGTCACGCCGAGCCGCGGTGATCGGGTCTTGGAGCTCGCGCAGCTCGGCCAGCCGTTCGTTGACCAGCTCGGGCTCGATCTGGCCGTCGAGGTCGGCCGCGTAGGTTCCGTCCTCCCGGCTGTAGGGGAAGAAGCCCACCCAGTCGAGCTGAGCGGTGGTGACGAAGCTGAGCAGGCGGTCGTGGTCCGCCTCGGTCTCGCCGGGATAGCCGACGATGAAGTTGGAGCGGAACGTGGCCTCCGGCACTCGATTCCGGATCGCCTCGATGCGCTGGAGGAAGCGGTCGCCGTCGCCCCACCGCCGCATCCGGCGCAGCAGCGGGCGCGACACGTGCTGGAGCGACAGGTCGAAGTACGGAACGCCGCTGGCGCAGATCGCATCGACGAGGGCGTCGGTGAGGTCGGACGGATAGAGGTACAGCAGCCGGACCCGGTCGACCCGCTCCCCCACCGCCTCGATCAGCGGCACGATGCGGCGTTCGCCCTTGCCCTGGTCGCGGCCATACGCCGCCAGGTCCTGCGCCACCAGCACCACCTCGCGCACCCCGCCGGCAGCGAGAGCGTCGACCTCGTCGAGGATCGAATCGTGCGTGCGGCTGCGCTGCGGGCCGCGGAAGCTCGGGATCGCACAGAACCCGCACGCCCGGTCGCACCCCTCGGCCACCTTCACGTAGGCCCACGGGGCGGCGGGGGCCGGTCGGGGCAGGTTGAGAAGGTCGAACGACGGTGTTCGCCGGGTCGCGCCGAGCGTGACCGGCACGCCGAAACCGACCACCGCGTCGGCTTCGGGCAGCGCGTCGGCGAGGTCGTCGCCGTAGCGCTCGGCCAGGCAGCCCGTGACCACCAGCTCGGCTCGCTCCCCGGTGCGCTCTGACAGACCGAGGATGGTGTCGATCGACTCCTGGCGGGCCTCCTCGATGAAGGCACACGTGTTGACGACCACCAGGTCGGCGTCGTCGGGCGTTTCCGCCGGCAGGAGACCGTCGGCCAGCAGCGTCCCCGTCAGCTTGTCGGAGTCGACGTGGTTCTTCGGGCAACCCAAAGTCTCCACCCAGAACCGGCGCACCATCCGGGGAAGGCTAGTGGTCAGGCCCTCTTCACCCGCAGTTGGACGCCGGGTGAATCACGGGATCAGCCAGGGGGTCTTGAACGGGGTCGGTGCGTCGACGTGGACGTACAGCGGTGCCCGGGGGAGATCGAG
>Ga0209382_10004854_pt1 | contig 17734 bp, 19 predicted proteins | sample SoiMetdeltSBSDD5_FD_187599 | JGI IMG/M metagenome (GOLD analysis project Ga0209382, IMG submission 187599) | Bulk soil microbial communities from a Populus tree surrounding site in Tennessee, USA - Soil MetaG P. deltoides SBSDD5 (SPAdes) (version 2) | ecosystem: Environmental > Terrestrial >...
ACGATTCTGCCGCCTGCTCGACCAGCATGCCGATTCCATCGACCGCACGCGCGCCGGCTGCGCGCGCCTGCGCGAGAAACGGCGTGTCACGCCCGTACACCATGTCGTACGCGACAGTCTTCTCGTCCAGAAGTCCGGCGGGCAGCGTCGGCGACTCGCCAGCGAGGCCGGCGGATGTGGCGTTCACAACGACATCGAAGTGCTCGCCCGCCAGCGCCTGGTATCCCCGCGCGCGTACGCCGGGAAAGCGCTCCGCCAGCGCCTGGGCCTTCGAAAGCGTGCGGTTGGCAATGACCAGACGCCGGAGGCCGGCGGTCAGCAAAGCCCCGGCGACGCCCTGCGCAGCGCCGCCCGCGCCCAGGATGAGGAGCGACTTGCCCTGCAGGTCCACGCCCATGTTGCCGGCTAGGTCGCGTACCAGGCCAATGCCATCGGTATTGTCGCCGAATGAATCTTCGAACCGTAGGGTGTTCACGGCCTGCGCGAGCCGGGCGCGCTCGCTCAGCCGTCCGGCGATACGGACCGCCTCCTGCTTGAACGGCAGCGTGACGTTGCAGCCCTTGCCCCCGGCAGCGCGAAAACGGGCGATTGCTTCGGCGAACCCATCGAGCGGTGCCTCGATGCGGGCGTACTCGATGTCCTGCCCGGTGGCCCGTGCGAACTCCGCGTGGATCGCCGGCGACTTGGAGTGCGCGACCGGATTTCCGATGACCGCGTACCGGTCGCTCATGGCGCTATTCAGTCCAGATTTTGTCGCCCTGGCCGAAAAACCACGTCCTGGTGATGACCAAGAGATCGGTATCGCGCTTAATGTCGGGCGGGAAGGCGGCGAATGGCGTCGCCATGCGCACGATCTTGAATGCTGCCGCGTCGAGCACCTTGAGCCCCGAGGAGCGGTCGAGCTCGATCGATTCGACGCTGCCGTCTGAACGGATCGATACCGTAAGGCGCAGATTGCCGTAGAGCTTGCCGCGAGCTTCCGCCGGATAGTTCAACGTGCCGACGCGCTCGATTTTGACGCGCCAGTCTTCCTCGTATTGTGCGAAGCGGTACTCGCCCGCGTTCGCGCCGATGAAGCGCTTGCGCGGCCGCTTCTGGTACTCGTCGATCTGCCGGTCGATCTGCGCCTGAAGCCGCATCGCCGCGAGCGCGAGGTCGGCAAGGTCGCGGCCGTTCGGCTGCGCGCCCGGCGCTTCGGTGCCCTGCTCGCGCGGCGCGGCCGCCGGCACCTTGCTTGTCGCCGCGCGCATTTGCGCAAGAAGCTCTTGCTGCCGCGATTCGAGCGCCTGCTGGCGGCGCTGCGCATCGGCGAAATCCCGGCCGGGTGCGCGCGGCTCGGTGACCGGCAACGGGGTCTTCGCGCGACGCGGCTCGTCGACGTTCCCGCCGCGATCGAGGTTCGACTGCGCAAGGACCTCGGCCTTGACCGGACGCGAGCGGGTCTTGGCATTGACGAGGACCACTTCCAGAGGGGCAACCTCGGATCTCGGACGCTGGCCCGCGGGAAATTTGAAATGAACCGCGAGCAGCGCTACGTGCAGCGCGAGCGAAAGCCCGAGCGCGGCACCGAGCAGCCGATCCTGTCTCCCGCTGATAAAGCTTGTTCTCACGTCAAGGCGACAAGCCTTTCATATTTTAGGATTTTTAGCCAGCGTCGTCGACCGCGTCTTGGAGGCTTTCCCGGTACACGCACGTGAATGTTTGGTCCACAAGATCGATTTGCGTCACCTCGGCGCGCACCGAGGTGCCCGGCTCGAGCGTTGGTGCGGCGCTCAAGCGCGCGGTCAGCGGCAGGCCCCGAATACGCACCAGGTTCTCGCGCAGCACCACTGCCTCCACCGTTGTCACCTTCTCTTGATCGAGCCAGCGCAGGCTCCAGTAAGTCTCCATGGCGCGCTGGTGCTCGTCGTAGCGCGCCGCGGTCACTTCGAACGCGCGCAGCGCGGCGAGCAGCGCGTCGGAGTTGCGCGCGAAAGGCGGTTTGCGACCCTCGAGTGCGGCGACGAGCTGCCATTGGTTCACCAGGTCGACATAGCGCCGCAGCGGCGAGCTCGTCCAGGCGTAGGCCGCGACGCCGAGGCCTTCGTGCGGCTCGGCATGCACGGCAAAGCGTACCTTGCCGGTCGACTGCACGCGGTAGATCGCGGCTACGTCGCGCTCGGCGAGGAGTTCGCCCCATGCGGTATTGACGAGGATCATCATCTCGGCGACCAGCTTGTCGAGCGGCGCGCCGCGTTTACGCGGCACGATGCGCACGCGCTCGTTTTCCACGTAGAACGTGTAATCGAGCGGCGCCGCGGCGGTGCTCGACCGTCCGCGGCGCGTCTCGAGCGCCACCGCGGCGCGCCACAGCGTGCGCAGCTCCGCCTCGAATTCGAGGCCGGTGTCCTGCCCGTTCTCGAATGCCTCGTTCAGAACGTCATATTGGGCGTGACGCAAGTTCGCGACGATCGACACCTGCTCCAGGCGCGTGTACCTGGCGCGAACCCCGAATTCCGCATCGAAATCCACGTAGAGCGAGACCGCCGGGCGCTCGCCGCCGTGGTCGAGCGAGAAGCGCTCGATCACATCCTCGGGCAGCATGGTGAATTTACGTCCCGGCATGTACGCCGTCGAAAGCCGTGCGCGTGCGATCGCGTCGAGCGGCGAGCCGGGCGCGAAGCCGAGTGCTGGGGCCGCAATATGAATCCCGATCCGCAGACCTTCAGGCAGCCGCTGCACGGAAAACGCATCGTCGATTTCCGTCGTGCCGGTATCGTCGAGACTGAAGGCAGCAACCGGCGCGCGCGGCAGGTCGCGCCGCACCACCGGTTCCGCCGCGGCGGGGAACGACGTGCCGCGCGGAAAGAATTCATGCAGGAAACGCTTCAGGTGGTACTCGTGGCTGTCGGTGAGAAGGCCGCAGCGCTGGAGGAGCCGCGCCGCGCTCAGGCCGCTGCGTGCGCACGCCTGCTCGAGCGCGCGCGTTTCAGGCTTGTTGCGATCCGGCGCGTACAGGAGCTCGTCCTTCAGCACGGCGATCTCCTCCGGGCAATCGCCGTTGGCCAGGCGAGCGGCCCACTGCTCCACCTGTTCGTGCACGCGGCGCTTTTTCTCAGCGGCGGCCAGCGCGAGCTTGAGCGTTGCTTCGGGCGCGGCCTGGAACCGGCCTTTGCCGCGGCGATAAAAATACATTGGCGCCGAATGGAGCTTCATCAGCACGCCGGCCGCTTCCGAGGGCGTGGGCTCGCGACCCACGTAGTCGCGCGCGAGTTCCTGGAAACCGAACTCGCGGCTGCCGCTGCATTCCCACAGGAAGCTGATGTCCAGATCCTGAGCGAAGCTCTCGGCTGCGCCTAGAAGCTGCGCCGGCGGCGGCTCATCGAACGACAGGAGCACATTGCCCGGCTTGACCTTCGAGCGCCGGCCGTGCGGGCTTTCGACACGGAACGATGCCGGCGAGCGCTCAAGCACCGTGCCGGCTTTCAGCTCGCCGTCTTCCTCATACAGGAGATGCACGCGAGAACTCGAGGATGCGCGTGAGATGCTGGGGGAAGCTTTGCAGGCTGTGGTCCCCGCCGGGGAGCACGATCTGCTCGGCGCCCGCGTAGCGCTCGACCGCTCGGCGATAGTCGAGCACCTCGTCGCCGGTTTCGACGATAAGGAGATAGCGCTGCGGCGTGATGCGCGATACATAGAGCGCTTGCCACTCGCGCAGATGAGCTTCGGTGAGCTCGTACGGCTCGCCGGTGTGGAGGTTCTTCTGCGGGCCGAGGTAGGCGCGCAATCCGACGTGCGGGTCGATCGCTGGATTGATCAGCACCGCCCGCAAGCCATGCTTCTCTGCGAGATAAGTCGCGTAGAAGCCGCCAAGGGAAGAACCGAGCAGACATGGCTTGCGCGCCAGCAGCGGCTCGATAGCGCGGAGCGCGTCGCGCGCAAGCGGCGGAAGCGCCGGGCACGCATACTCATGCGCCAGGCCGCGCTCGGCCATGAAGCGCTGCATCACCTGCGCCTTGTGCGAATGGGGCGACGAATTAAACCCGTGCAGATAGACGAGCAAGCAATTTCTCGTGGATGCCGCCGAAGCTGCCGTTCGACATGACGAGGACGTGGTCGCCTGCCCTCGCCTCCGCCACGATTGCCTCGACCAGCGCACCGAGATCCTCTTCGCAACGCGCGCGTGCGCCGAGCAGCGCGAAAAGCGAGCGGGCGTCCCAACCGAGTCCGGCGGTATAGACATACACGCGGTCCGCCTGCGCCAGGCTCGGCGGCAAAGCGTCTTTCATGACACCGCGCTTCATGGTGTTCGAGCGCGGCTCCAGCACAGCGAGAATGCGCGCCTTCCCGACACGCTGACGCAGACCTTCGAGCGTGGTGCGAATGGCGGTGGGGTGATGCGCGAAATCGTCGTATACGGTGACTGCCCTCGCCTTGCCCCGCTCCTGCATGCGGCGCCGCACGCCGCCAAAGCTTTTCAGTGCGTCGATACCAGCCGACGGCTCGACGCCCACATGTCGCGCCGCCGCCAGTGCCGCCAGCGCGTTCAATCTGTTGTGATGGCCGAGGAGCGACCAATGCACGCGCCCCATAAGTTGCCCTGCGAATAAAACATCGAAGGCGCCGTCGCCGTCCGGCTCACCGGCCTGCCACCCGTCCGCTATTCCGAACGGGTCCACCGGACTCCAACAGCCCATTGTGAGCACTCGCTTCACGTGCTCGTCCGCCCCATTAGCCACGACGCGCCCCGACTTAGGCACGATTCGCACCAAATGGTGAAATTGCCGCTCGATCGACGCAAGATCATCGAAGATGTCCGCATGATCGAACTCTATATTGTTGAGAATGGCGGTGCGCGGGCGGTAGTGGACGAACTTCGAGCGCTTGTCGAAGAAGGCGGTATCGTATTCGTCCGCTTCGATTACGAAAAAGCGCGAGCCGGTATGGCGCGCGGAGACAGGAAAGTCGTTAGGGACGCCGCCGATCAAGAAGCCCGGGTTCAAGCCGGCGCCCTCCAATATCCAAGTGAGTATCGCAGACACGGTCGTTTTACCGTGGGTTCCAGCGATAGCAAGCACATGCTTACTAAGGAGTGTGTGCTCGGCGAGCCACTGCGGGCCGGAAATGTAACGGTCGCCGGCGTCGAGGATCGCTTCCATGAGCGGGTTGCCGCGCGTCACCACGTTGCCGACGACCCAGACATCCGGCCGCAGGGCGAGCTGGTCGGCGCCGTAACCCTCAGTGAGCTCGATGCCGAGCGCGCGCAGCTGATCGCTCATCGGAGGATAAACGTTGGCGTCGCAGCCGGTCACGCGGTACCCCGCGCTCTTGGCGATCGCCGCGATCCCGCCCATGAACGTGCCGCAGATACCGAGGATGTGCAGGTGCGCCGCCATGAAGCGACGAGATTCTATGATTGAATCCAAGCGGTGAGCCGCAAGGCGAAGCACCAGACGAACATGCGTGCCCGCATTGCCGCCGAAGCGGCGCGCATCATGGCCGAAGACGGCATTGACAATTTCGCCCTCGCCAAGCGCAAGGCCGCGCGCCGTCTCGGTGCGTCGGACACCGAGTCACTACCCCGAAACGACGAGGTCGAGGCGCAGTTGCATGCGTACCGCGCGCTTTATCAGCCCCAGGAGCATTCCGAGCGCATCGCGGCTTTGCGGCGCGCGGCGCTGGACGCCATGCGCGCATTCAAACGGTTTCATCCATATCTGACGGGCCCGGTCCTCAAGGGCACTGCGGGTCCTTATGCCGAGATCGAGCTGCAGCTTTTTCCGCAGACACCCAAAGATGTCGAGATCGATCTTCTTGAGCGAGGCATCTCCTTCAGCACCCAAGAAGCGCGGCGGTTCTCCGGTGAGCGCGCGCACGCGGTGAGTGTCTTCCTCCTACATTGGCAGGGCGCGCCGCTCAAATTGTCGGTGTTCGACTCCCGGGACGAGCGTTTGGCGCTGAAAACGTCACAAGCCGGGCGGGTAATGGAGCGGGTCGGTGCCGCCGAACTGGCAGCCATGTTGCGGGAATCAGCACCCTAAGTGCATCGATCTGCACGTATAATGCGCCCACGACGCTAGCCCACCCCGGCGTGCAACAGGGTGCGCAAGAGTCGCTTCGATAATGCCGCGTTCAGCGGCGAAAAGCCGTTAAATTGCCGGGATCGAGGAGGATCCATGGACCTGCGCAAGTTGAAGAAGCTGATCGACTTGGTCCAGGAATCGGGCATCGCCGAGCTCGAGATCACGGAAGGGGAAGAGAAGGTCAAGATCGTTAAGGGCGGGGCGGTCAGCGTGATGACGGCCGCCGCGCCGGCCGCAGCTCCTGCTCCGGCGGCGGCAATGGAGGCCAAACCCGCCGCAACCCCCCCGGCAGAGCCGACTGGCCAAGAAGGGCACGTCGTCAAAGCGCCCATGGTCGGAACTTTCTACCGCTCGCCTTCGCCCGACGCGAAGCCGTTCGTCGAGGTTGGCCAATCGGTGAAGGAGGGGGAGACGATCTGCATCATCGAGGCGATGAAGCTGATGAACGAGATCGAGGCCGACGCATCCGGCGTGGTGAAGGCGGTGCTCGTCGAGAACGGCCAGCCCGTCGAATACGGCCAGCCGCTTTTCATCCTCGGCTAGATGTTCGGCAAGATCCTCATCGCCAACCGGGGCGAGATCGCGCTGCGCATCCAACGGGCGTGCCGCGAGCTGGGCATCCGCACGGTCGTCGTGCACTCGGAGGCCGACACCGAGGCGAAATACGTGAAGCTGGCCGACGAGTCGGTGTGCATCGGCCCGCCGCCGGCGGCGGCGAGCTATCTCAACATCCCGGCCATCATCAGTGCCGCCGAGGTCACCGATGCCGAAGCAATCCACCCCGGCTACGGTTTTCTTTCGGAGAACGCCGACTTCGCCGAGAAAGTCGAGCGCTCGGGCTTCGTGTTCATCGGTCCGCGTCCGGAGAACATCCGTCTCATGGGCGACAAGGTGAGCGCCAAGGCCGCGATGATGAAGGCGGGCGTGCCGACGGTGCCCGGCTCCGAAGGTGCGCTGCCCGAGGATCCGAAGGAGATCGTGCGCATCGCGCGCAAAGTGGGCTACCCGGTCATCATCAAGGCCGCGGGCGGCGGGGGCGGGCGCGGCATGCGCGTGGTGCACACCGAAGCCGCGCTCATCAACGCCGTGACGATGACGCGCACCGAGGCGCAGGCCGCGTTCGCAAATCCGGTGGTGTATCTCGAGCGCTACCTGGAGCAGCCGCGCCATATCGAGATCCAGGTGCTGGCCGATGCGCATAAGAACGCCGTGCATCTTTTCGAGCGCGACTGCTCGCTGCAGCGTCGCCACCAAAAGGTGCTCGAGGAAGCGCCGGCGACGGAACTGCCGCAAAAGCTGCGCGACAAGATCGGCGAGCGCTGCGTCGACGCGTGCCGGCGCATCGGCTACCGTGGCGCCGGGACGTTCGAGTTCCTTTACCAGGGCGGCGAGTTCTTCTTCATCGAGATGAATACCCGCATCCAGGTGGAGCACCCGGTCACCGAAATGATCACCGGGGTCGATCTCGTGCAGGAGCAGATCCATGTCGCCGCGGGCGAGAAGTTGCGCCTGCGGCAGAAGGACCTCGCGGTGCGCGGTCATGCCATCGAGTGCCGCATCAATGCGGAAGACCCTTACCGCTTCACGCCTTCCCCGGGCCGGATCACCTCGTACCACCCGCCCGGCGGCCCGGGGATCCGCGTCGACTCGCACGTCTACCAGGGCTACACCGTGCCGCCGAACTACGACTCCATGGTCGGGAAAGTGATCGCGTACGGTGTCACGCGCGAGCAGGCGCTTGGGCGCATGCGCATCGCGCTTTCGGAAATGGTCGTGGAAGGCATCCAGACGAACATCCCCCTGCACCGGGACCTCCTGAACGATACTCGCTTCCTGCGCGGCGGCGTCTCCATCCACTATCTGGAGCACAAGCTGGCACAGGAGGACCGGGAAAAGAAAAAGAAGTAATGCCTTGGCTCGCGCTCACGGTCGAGCTCGAAGGCTCGGCGGCCGAGCCATTCAGCGATGCGCTGCTCGAGGCGGGCGCACATTCGGTATGGATCGAAGCGGCCGGGCTGTGCGCGCTTATCGACCGCGATGCCGAGCCGGCGCGGATCGTCGCCGCGGCCGCGGGCGCGCTTGGCATCGCAGCGCCTGCGTTCAGCACGGCGCGCGTAGCCGATGAAGACTGGGTGCGCAAGAGCCAGGCGCACTTCGCGCCGCTCGCGGTCGGGCAGCGTCTGTGGGTCGGGGCGAGCTGGCACCGACCGGAGCCAGGACGCGCGGCCGTGTGCATCGATCCCGGGCTCGCCTTCGGCACGGGCAGCCATCCGAGCACGCGGCTCGTGCTGCGCTTTCTCGAGCAGGAAATGAGCGGTGGCGAGCGCGTTCTCGACTACGGCTGCGGCTCCGGCATCCTGGCGATCGCCGCGGCGAAGCTTGGCGCAATGCACGTCGACGCGGTCGACGTCGACCCGGAGGCGGTGGCCACTACGCGGCGGAACGCGCATCTCAACGGCGTGCGACTTCACATTGCGCTCGCGGACGCGCTCGCCGCAGCGCATTACGATATCGTCGTGGCGAACATCCTCGCTCAGCCCCTCATCGTGCTCGCCCCGCTCCTCGCGCCGCGCGCCGCGCAGCTTGCGCTGTGCGGAATCCTCGAAACGCAGGCCGAGGAGGTCATGCAGGCTTACGCGCCCTGGCTGTCGATGCGCGTGGCGGCACGCGAGGAGGGCTGGGCGCTTCTCACAGGCCGGCGCACATGAGCCTCGTCACGCGTTGCCCGGCGTGCGGCACCGCCTTCCGCGTGCAGCGCGAGCAGCTCACCGCCCATTCCGGCACGGTGCGTTGCGGCAAGTGCGGCAGCGCGTTCAACGGCGTGACGGCACTGGTCGGCCCTGCTGCGCGCAGCGAGGCGCCGGTTCCCGAGTTTCTGGAGGACCGGCGATCGCGTGGGTCCGCTTGGCTTTGGCCGCTGCTCAGCGTGGCGGCCCTCGTGGCACTCGTCGCGCAACTCCACTTCGCGCGCAGCGAGATCATCGCGTCGGTGCCCCAGCTGCGGCCGGCCTTCGAAGCCGTGTGCCGGCTTGCCGCCTGCGTGGTGCCGCTGCCGCGGCACCCGGAGCTGATTCGGATCGTATCCTCCGACATGCATAACGACCCGCCCCGGCGGTTGTTCGTGCTGAACGCGCTGCTGCACAACTTCGCGCGCTTTCCACAGCAGTACCCGGATCTCGAGTTGACGCTGACCGACGCGGGCAAGCCGCTCACGCGACGAGTGCTGCGCCCGGTGGAGTACCTCGAGAGCCAGGCGATCAGAAACGGGCTGGACGCCGGCGCGGAGGAAGCGCTGCGCGTCCACGTCGACGCGACGGGCGTCCCCGCGAGCGGCTATGAGCTGTGCATCTATCCAAACGAATGCCTGAAATCAGCGAAGCAATGAAGAAGATCCTCGTCACCGGCTCTGTCGCCTACGACACCATCATGGTCTTTCCGGATCGCTTCCGGAATCACCTGCTCCCCGACCAGCTGCACATCCTCAACGTCTGCTTCCTCACGCCCGAGATCCGCCGCGAATTCGGCGGCACCGCCGGCAACATCGCGTACAACCTGAAGCTGCTTGGCGACGATCCGCTTGTCATGGCGACGGTCGGTGAGGATATCCAGCCCTATCTCGAGCGCTTCGAGGCGCTCGGCATCGGCACGCGCTTATTCACGCGCGTCGCCGGTCAGTTTACGGCGCAGGGGTTTATCACCACGGACCTCGACGACAACCAGATCACCGCGTTCCATCCGGGTGCGATGAACCACTCGCACAAGAACCATATCGGGCGCGAGCTTGGCGCCGGCCTCGCTATTGTTTCGCCGGACGGCAAAGAAGGCATGGTGCAGCATGCGCGCGAATGCGCCGCCGCCGGGGTGCCGTTCATGTTCGACCCGGGGCAGGGGCTGCCGATGTTTTCGGGCGCGGAGATTGCCGAGTTCATACGCCTCGCCGACTACGTCGCGGTGAACGACTACGAGGGAAAAATGCTGGAAGAGAAGACCGGGCGCAAGCTGGAAGCGCTCGCGCGCGAGGTGAAGGCGCTGGTCTGCACGCTTGGCGCGAAAGGCTCGATCATCTTCGCCGCGGGCGAGCGCCACGACATCCCGAGCGTTCCCGCCGAGCGTGTGCTCGACCCCACCGGTTGCGGCGACGCTTACCGCGCAGGGCTGCTCTACGCCATCGCCCGCGGCTGGGATTGGCCGAGCACGGGGCGACTGGGCGCGGTCATGGGCGCGCTGAAGATCACGCAGCGCGGCGCGCAGAACCACGCCGCGACGAAAGACGAGGTCGAGGCCCGTTTCCGCCAGGCCTTCGGCTTCTCACCCTGGAAGAGCTGAGCGCAGCCGCGCGGCGTAATCCTCGAGCTTCTCGCGCGGCGGATTCTTCACCGGCCAGGTGAGCGCCATGCCGTCCGCCTCGTACCGCGGCACGAGATGTACGTGGTAATGGAAAACCGTCTGGCCGGCGGCCTTGCCGTTCGCCTGATAGACCGAGAGGCCCTGCGGCGCGAATGCCGAGCGGATTGCGCGCGCGACGCGCAGCGTGGCGCCAGCAATGCCGGCCGCCTGCGCGGCTTCGAGGCCGAACAGATTCTCGACATGCGCCTTCGCCGCGACGAGCACATGGCCGGGATTGACCTGACCGAGGTCCATGAAGGCAAGAGCGTGCTCGTCCTCGTGCACCACGCTCGCCGGAATCTGTCGCGCCACGATCCTGCAGAACACGCATTCGCTCATCTTAGCCTCCGGGGTGCTGGTAGCCCGTACAGCGTACCTGATAGAGCGCGCGGTCCTCGAGGCTGAGGGCGCTCAGCGCGCCGCCCCATACGCACCCGCTATCGAGCCCGACGAGCTTCGGCCGCACGATGAGGCCAAGCTGCGACCAGTGACCAACGAGGAGGGTGCGCTCATCCGGAACGCGCGCGTCGAACCAGCGCTGGTACCCAAGTCGCGGCTGGGTACCCTTGCCGCCGACTTCGATGCGTCCGCCGCGATCGCAGAATCGCATGCGCGTCATCGCATTCACGATGATGCGCAGCCGATCCCAGCCCGCGAGGCGCTCGTCCCAGCGGTCGGGCCTTGCGCCATACATATTCTGAAGAAAATCGCGGTATTGCGGGCCGGCCAGCACACGCGCCACTTCGTCGCCGAGTTCGCGCGCTCGTTCGATGCTCCACTGCGGAACCAGGCCGGCGTGCACCATGGCGTACTCGCCTTCGACATGCACCATCGGGCGCAGCCGTAGCCACGCCAGGAGCTCGTCCGCGTCAGGCGCCGCGAGCACATCGGCGAAGGTGTCGTCTTCGCGCGCGCGTTCGATGCCCGCATGCTGCGCAACCAGGTGCAGGTCGTGGTTGCCAAGCACCACGACGGCCCGCTCGCCGAGCGCGCGCACAAAGCGCAACACCTCGAGCGACCGGGGCCCGCGGTTCACAAGGTCGCCCACGAACCACAGCCGATCGTCGCTCGAGAAGCGGATCTCGCCGAGCAGCCGCTCGAGCTCTTCAAAACACCCCTGCACGTCGCCGATCGCGTAGGTCGCCATCGGCGTCGAATGTGCCCGCAGAGAGCGCGCGACGCAAATTATTTAGAAGCTTGCGTCGAGACGCCGGTACTGAATCGCCTCCGCGACATGCTCTGCGGCGATGGTCGCCTTGCCGGCGAGATCGGCGATCGAGCGCGCCACGCGCAGCACCCGATGATAGGCACGCGCGGAGAGGAGCAGGCGCGCGAGCGCGTGGCGCAACAACTGGTCGCCCTCGCGGTCGGTTGCGCAGAAGCGATCGATCTCGCGCGTGCCGAGCAGCGCGTTTGGCTTCGCCTGGCGCTCGATCTGCAGACGGCGCGAATCTTCGACGCGCGCTCGCACCGCGGCCGACGACTCGGCAGACACAGGCGCGAGGAGCTCCGCTTCGCGCGGGGGCGGCACCTCGAGCTTGATGTCGATGCGATCCGCGAGCGGACCGGATACGCGTCCGCGATACCGCGCGATGCGCTCGGGCGTGCAGCGGCAGCGGCCGCTGCGGTCTCCGCAGTGTCCGCAGGGGCAAGGATTCATGGCGGCGAGGAGCTGGAAGCGCGCCGGGAACTGCGCTTGGCGCGCCGCGCGCGCGATGGAGACGCGGCCGGATTCGAGAGGTTCACGCAGCGCTTCGAGAACGTCGCGGTCAAACTCCGGCAGCTCGTCCAGAAAGAGCACGCCGTGGTGCGCAAGCGAGATCTCGCCCGGCCGCGGCAGCGCGCCGCCGCCGACAAGCGCGGCGGCCGAAGCGCTGTGGTGCGGCGCGCGATAGGGCCGCTCGCCCCAGCGCATGGCTTCGAATCCGTGCGCGGACACCGAATGAATCGCGGCGATCTCGAGCGCCTCCGCATCGGAGAGTGCCGGTAGGATTCCGGGGAAGCGCGCCGCGAGCATGGACTTTCCCGTTCCCGGCGGCCCGACCATAAGCACGCTATGCGATCCAGCGGCGGCCACTTCGAGCGCACGCTTCACGAGCTGTTGGCCCTTCACTTCACTGAAGTCCGCATAGCTCGCGGCGCCGATGCGGATTTCGCCGCCGCTGTAGGGCTCGAGGCGTGTTTCTCCAGCGAGGTGGGCAACCACTTCGAGGAGCGTTCGCGCCGGCAAGATGCGCGCGCCCTGCGCGAGCGCGGCTTGCGGAGCGTTTGCTTCGGGCAGCACGAACGAGCGCCCGGCCGCTCGCGCGGCAAGTGCCATGGCGAGCGCGCCGCGCACCGCGCGGAGTTCGCCGGTGAGCGAGAGCTCGCCGGCGAACTCCTGGCCGGGAAGACCCTGTGGACTGAGCTGACCGCTCGCCGCGAGGATGCCCAGAGCGATCGGCAGATCGAAGCGGCTCGAGTCCTTCGGCAGCTCGGCCGGCGCGAGATTGACCGTGATGCGCCGTGCCGGGAACTCGAAATGCGCATGATTGAGCGCGGCGCGCACCCGATCGCGGGCCTCGCGCACCTCAGTGTCCGGGAGGCCGACGATGTGGAACGAGGGCAGCCCGGGGCCGAGATGAACCTCCACGCTCACTTCGGGCGCGTCGATACCGGCAAGCGCGCGGCTCGCCACCGTGGCGACGGTCATGCCGGAGAAACGCGCGCCCGGCGCGGGCGTTTACTTTGGCTTGCGGCCTTCGAGTTCGGCTATGCGCCCTTCGAGCTCGCCGAGCTTCGCCTGCGCGCGCTCAAGCAGCTTCTTCTGCACCTCGAAGTCCTCGCGCAGGACAAGATCCAGCCGCTCGAACCAGCTCGAAAGTAAAGCGCGCAGGTTTTTCTCGATGTCCTGTGCAGGTGAGTTGCGAAACGCTTCGTCGATTCGACTGCGCAGCTCTTCAAACATCTTCGGATCGATCACCTGGCAAAGGTATCGCACCAACGCCGGGCGCGGCGGCCGCGAGTGCGCACCGAAACGGTGCGCTCGTTTCCTCGATCACGGCCAAGTCTTTGATCCGACTTTGTTTGTGCGATGGCACACCGAATGCTAATAGACGCCCGCATCCACCATCCAACCGTCAGGGAGATCTCTTCCAACATGCGTCCAACCATTCTTTGTCTGGCCGTGGCGGCTGCGCTAGCCGCACCAGTCGCAGCCAGCGCCGAATCGTCGCCCGTGACCGGAAACATGACCATCGCAAGCGACTACCGTTTTCGTGGGATATCGCAGACCTACCTCGGGCCGGCGATCCAGGGCGGGATCGACTACACGCATCCGAGCGGCATCTACGTCGGCAATTGGAACTCCAACGTCGCGAGTCAGGTGTTCACCGGCGGTTCGGGAATCGAGATGGACTTCTATGCTGGATACAAGAGATCGTTTGGCGACATCGGTATTGATGTTGGGACGATCTATTACTGGTATCCGAACGCGGAGTTCGATGGCGGCGCAGGCACCGCGAAGTTCGACAACTGGGAGGTTTATGCCGGTGTAAGTTGGAGGTGGCTCTCAGCCAAGCTGTTCTACGCGCTCACCGACTATTTCGGATTAGCTAGCGAGCAGGCGGCTGGAGGTTACTGGTCGAACCGCGATACCGGTTCACTCCTGGGCTCGACGGCCAGCTCCGATGGCACGTGGTACCTCGACCTCACGGCGACGGTACCGATGACCAAGCAACTTTCCATCGTCGCGCACTACGGCATGCTGGAAGTGAACAACTACAGCGAGCTCGATTACAAGGACTGGAAGCTCGGGGTTACCTACGACCTGAACGGCTGGATATTGGGGGCGGCATACGTCGATTCCGACGCGGACAAGGGTTGGTACTACACCGGCGGCAGCAAGGGCAACAAGTCGACCGGAGACAGCACCATCGTGTTGTCAGTGACGAAGACTTTTTGAGGAACCCATGAAACTCGTTACCGCGATCATCAAGCCGTTCAAGCTGGACGAGGTGCGCGAGGCGCTCTCGGCGATCGGCGTGCAGGGAATTACCGTGACCGAGGTGAAGGGGTTCGGGCGGCAGAAAGGCCACACCGAGCTCTACCGCGGCGCGGAGTACGTGGTGGACTTCCTTCCCAAAGTGAAGGTCGAGGCCGCGGTCAAGTCGGAGCTGGTTGAGCAGGCGATTGAAGCAATCGAGCGCTCGGCCAACACCGGCAAGATCGGCGACGGCAAGATCTTCGTGTTCGATCTGGAAAAAGTGATTCGCATCCGCACCGGCGAGACCGATGCGGCCGCGCTTTAAGGAGAGCGTGATGAAGAACCTATTTGCATGGATCGCCATGACGGTGTGCCTGGCTTTCGCCTCCGTCGCCGTGGCGCAGGACAAACCCGCGGCCGCGCCCGATAAGCCTGCCGCGGAGGCGGTGAAGCCCGCAGCCGCCGAGCCCGCGAAGCCCAAGGTCGACAAAGGCGACACCGCGTGGATGCTGGTTTCCACGGCGCTGGTGATTCTCATGACGATCCCCGGCCTCGCGCTTTTCTACGGCGGCATGGTGCGTTCGAAAAACACGCTTTCGGTGCTGATGCAGGTTTTCGTCACCTTCTGCTTGATCGCGGTTCTGTGGGTGATCTACGGTTATTCGATCACCTTCACCGGAGGCGGCGCGTTCTTTGGCGGATTGTCCAAGCTCTTTCTCTCCGGCGTGACCGGCGAGTCGCTCGCCGCCACCTTCTCCAAGGGCGTGGCGATCCCCGAACTCGCTTTCGTCGCGTTCCAATGCACCTTCGCGGCGATTACGTGTGGACTGATCGTCGGCTCGTTCGCCGAGCGCATCAAGTTCTCGGCTGCGCTCGTCTTCGCGGTGCTCTGGTTCACCTTCGCCTATGCGCCGATCGCGCACATGGTGTGGTACTGGGACGGTCCGGATGCGATCACGGATGCAAAGAGCCTGGAAGTGGTCACCGCGGCCGCCGGCTGGCTCTGGCAGAAGGGCGCGCTTGACTTTGCAGGCGGCACGGTCGTGCATATCAATGCCGGCGTGGCGGGCCTCGTTGGAGCGTACTTGCTCGGCAAGCGTATCGGCTACGGCAAGGAGTCCATGCCGCCGCACAGCCTGCCGCTCACGATGATCGGCGCGTGTCTTCTCTGGGTGGGCTGGTTCGGCTTCAACGCCGGCTCGAACCTCGAGGCCACGGGTACAGCGGCGATCGCGTTCCTCAATACCATCGTCGCCACGGCCGCCGCCGTGCTCGCCTGGTTGCTGGTCGAGTCGCTTGCTCGCGGCAAGGCGTCAGCGCTCGGCGCCGCCTCGGGCGCCGTCGCCGGGCTCGTCGCCATCACGCCGGCCTGCGGCTTTGTCGGCTTGATCGGCGCGCTGGTGATTGGCCCGGTCGCCGGCGCCATGGGGTTCTGGGGCGTGAACGGCCTGAAGCGCCTGCTCGGTGCCGATGACTCGCTCGACGTATTCGGCGTGCACGGCGTGTGCGGGATTGTCGGCGCCCTCCTCACCGGCGTTTTCGCCGCGCCGTCGCTCGGTGGTTCGGGCATCTACGACTACGTCGCGAACAAGGTGTCCCCGGATTATTCGATCTGGGGCCAGCTCGTCACGCAGGCTACCGGCGTGCTGACCACGGTGGTCTGGTCCGGCATCGTCGCTCTTGTAGCCTACAAGCTGATCGACCTGACGATGGGTTTGCGCGTCAGCGAGGAAGACGAGCGCGAAGGCCTGGATACCACGGCGCACGGCGAGGCCGCGTACCGGATGTAGCTCTATCCCGCCTTTCGGAAAGGGCGCTTCGGCGCCCTTTTTATTTGCCGGCGAGCTTTGCGAGCAGCGTCAGGAGCTGCGCGCGCTCTTGTGCCGTGAGTCGGGCAGCGACGCGCCGCTCGTGCGCGCGGATGCGGCGCTTCAATCCGGCGACGAAGGCCCGGCCGCTGGCCGTGAGGAGCAATCCATTCGTGCGGCGGTCGGCCCCGCGCCGCCGCTCCACCAGGCGCTGCGCCTCCAGTGCGTGCAGTACGCCGACGATGGTCGATCGGTCCAGGCCCACTGCCTGGGCAAGCCGGCTCTGCGTCACTTCCGGGTTCGCCTCGATGAGGAGCAGGATGCCGACGCGCCCCGGCGGCAGGTCGCTTACGGTCGCGCCGAAGTCGCGGAACACCGCCTGCTGGGCGAGGCGCAAGCGGTAACCGAGGAGGGCGGGAAGCGGTCCGAGCCGCAGGCTTTGTTTGGGCGGCAAACGATTGCGGGCATGGTAAGTTCCGGCGCGAGGCCATGCAAATCGTCCTCGTCGGCCACGTCGATCCCGTGCCCGTACAACCTTCCGACACTTTGCTCGCCTCGCTCCTGCGCGCCGGGCTCGCATTTCCGTTTTCCTGCCAGAACGGAAATTGCGGCCATTGCAAATGCGAGCTCCTCTCGGGAGAAGTGCACGAGCTCGAATATTCCGAGCATGCGTTATCGACTGCCGAGCGTAGCCGCGGCATCGTCCTCGCCTGCCGCGTGCAGCCGCGTAGCGGCGTCGTCATCCGACGCATCGACTGACACGATGAATCTGGCTTTGGGCGTGCTGCGCGGACGCTATCCGGGACGGGCGGCGGCGCTGGTCTCTGGGGAGACACACCTGGATCGCGAGGCACTCGCGATCAGCGTGGCGCGCGCCGCAGGCGGATTCCGCGCCCTTGGCGTGCTTCCCGGCGAGCCCGTGCTCCTCATCATGCGCAATAGCCTTGAGTTGGCGGTGGCGTGGCTCGGCGCCGTCCACGCCGGGGCGGTGGCCATCGCGGTGAGCGGCAGGCTCGCAGAAGCCGACTATCGCCACATCCTTTCCGACAGTGGCGCACACTATGCGCTCGTCGACGAATCTTTCGTCGAGGCGCGCAAGGTCTTCGTTGCCAGCGCGGTCGCGCTACCCGCCGGCGAAGCCGTCGCGGCGTTCGACGCAGATGCGGACACGCCGGCGTTCTGCCTGTACTCGTCGGGCACCACGGGTCGGCCGAAGGCCGTGCTGCACGCGCATCGCGCCGGTTCAGTGGTCGGCGAGGCCTTCCGCATGCTCGGCCTCTCGGTCGGCGACGCGGTGCTCACCACATCGCGTTTTTCCTTCGCGTACGGGCTTGAACACGGACTGCTCGCCCCACTCGCTTTCGGTGTGACTTCGGTGCTCATCCCGGACTGGCCAGATGCCGCCAACGTCCTCACCGCGGTGGAGAAGCACCGGCCGCGCGCGCTTTTCAGCGTACCGACGATGTACCGCCGGCTGATTGCCGAACCGGCCGAGCGGCTCGGCGCATTGCGCG
>Ga0209382_10004855_pt1 | contig 17732 bp, 12 predicted proteins | sample SoiMetdeltSBSDD5_FD_187599 | JGI IMG/M metagenome (GOLD analysis project Ga0209382, IMG submission 187599) | Bulk soil microbial communities from a Populus tree surrounding site in Tennessee, USA - Soil MetaG P. deltoides SBSDD5 (SPAdes) (version 2) | ecosystem: Environmental > Terrestrial >...
CCTCCGGTGACCACTACACGCCGCGGGACGCGATCCGGCTGCTGGTCGACCTGCTCTTCGCCGAGAAGGACGCCGACCTGACCGAGGCCGGCATCGTCCGCACGCTGTACGACCCCACTGCGGGCACCGGCGGCATGCTCGCCTTGGCCGAGGAGCACCTGCTCGTGCACAACCCCGACGCGAAGCTGAGCCTGTACGGCCAGGAGTACAACCCGCAGTCGTACGCGATCTGCAAGTCCGACCTGCTGGCCAAGGGCCACGATGCGACCAACATCGCCTTCGGCAACACGCTGACCGACGACGCGTTCAAGGGTCGCAAGTTCGACTTCTGCATGTCCAATCCGCCGTACGGCGTCGACTGGAAGCAGTACGCCAAGGCGGTCACGAAGGAGCGCGACTCCGCCGGCCCCTATGGCCGGTTCGCGCCTGGCCTCCCGTCGACCTCGGACGGCCAGATGCTTTTCCTGCTCCACCTCGTCCACAAGCTGCGGGCGCCGGAGGACGGCGGCGGCCGGGCCGGGATCGTGATGAACGGCTCGCCGCTCTTCAACGGCGGTGCCGAATCCGGCCCGTCCAACATCCGCAAGTGGCTGCTAGAGAACGACCTGGTCGATGCCATCGTTGCGCTGCCGACGAACATGTTCTTCAACACCGGGATCGCCACCTACATCTGGATCCTCGACAACGACAAGCACCCCGACCGCAAGGGCGTCGTCCAGCTCATCGACGGCACCTCGTTCTGGACCAAGATGCGCAAGAACCTCGGCTCCAAGGGCCGCGAGATCAGCGACGCCGACCGCGCCAAGGTGGTGAAGCTGTACGCCGATTTCACCGACGCCGATCCCGACCTCTCCAAGGTGCTGCGCAACGACGAGTTCGGCTACTGGACCATGACCGTCGAACGCCCCCTCCTCGACGAGTCCGGCAAGCCCGTCCTCGACCGCATGGGCAGGCCCAAGCCGGACCCGAAGAAGCGCGACACCGAGAACGTCCCGTTCACCTACGGCGGCTCGACCGCCGGCGCCGCCGGCAAGTTCGACGTCATTCGAGCGTACTTCGCCGCCGAGGTCAAACCGCACGTCCCCGACGCCTGGATGGACTGGGCCAAGGTCAAGACCGGCTACGAGATCCCCTTCACCCGCCACTTCTACAAGTACGTCCCACCCCGCCCCCTCGCCGAGATAGACGCCGACCTGGAGAAGCAGGTCGCCAAGATCCTCGAGCTGTTGCGCGAGGTGGAGGGATGACGCGATTCGGGCACGCGGTGGAGAAGGTCGACGAGCGTATCCCCGGCATCGATCTTCCGCTGATGTCGGTCTCTCAGACCCGGGGCGTCATCCGACGCAGTGAATTGACGAATGCGCCTCAGCGAGCGGAGTCGCTAGACGCTTACAAGGTATGCCGACGGAACGACATCGTTTTCAACAAGATGAGCATTCGTGCTGGCGCCATGGGCGTCGCCGCGGAAGACGGCCTCGTGACCTACCACTACGAGGTCATGCGACCACGTGAAGGAGCCGACCCGAACTTTATCGCATACCTGATGAAGTCCTCCTGGTTCACCGAGGAACTTATCAAGCGCGAACGCGGGATCGGCGCAGGCGATCAAGCCAATGTCCGGACCACCGAGGTTCCCTTCTCGGTCCTGAAGACGATTGACGCGTACTTCCCCGAATACGCCGAGCAGTGCGCCATCGCCGACTACCTCGACCGCGAGACCGCCCGCATCAACACGCTCATCGAAGAGCAGCAACGCCTGATCGAGATGCTCCGCGAGCGTCGCCGGGCGGCGGTTGAGGGGGCGGTGTCCGCCGTCGCTACCAGTGGGGCGCGACTGAAACACATCATTCGATCGGTTCGGCAGGGGTGGAGCCCGCAGTGCTACGGGTGGCCAGCGGACGGTGTCGAGACTTGGGCCGTCCTCAAGGCTGGAGCGGCAAACGGCGGTCGTTTCCGTCCGATGGAGAACAAGGAGTTGCCGGAGGAAGAGATCCCGCGCCCGGACATCGTCGTAACTCGAGGTGACCTCATCGTGTCGCGCGCTAACACCCGTGAACTGGTCGGCAGTGCGGCAGTGGTCGAGGGCGACTTCCCGCGGCTCATGCTCTGTGACAAGCTTTACGCCTTCTCGCTTGATGAGAGCCGAGCCGAATCGCGGTTCGTAGCGGCAGTGCTCGGAAGTCGCAGGTGGCGCGATCTGATCGAGTTGGAGGCGACCGGTGCGAGTTACTCAATGCTCAACATCAGCCAGTCCGACATTGTGAACCTCCCGATGCCGCTGCCTCCCGTGGATGAACAACGCTGCATCGTCGCGCACTTGGACAGCGAGACCGCCAAGATCGATCGGCTCATCGAAGAAACAGAGCGGTTCATCGAGCTCGCTCGTGAGCGTCGGGCGGCGTTGATTACGGCGGCGGTGACGGGGCAGATCGACGTACGGGAGATGGCCTGATGGCCGACCATAATGAGGTCGTCTTCGAGTCCGAGATCTGCGAGTTTCTGGCCGACCACGGGTGGCTCTACTCGGCGAACGACGCCGGCTATGACCGGGAGCGGGCGCTCTTTCCCGGGGATCTGTTCGCGTGGCTGGAGGAGACGCAGCGAGCGGTGTACGAGAAGGCTTTGAAGGCCGCGGGGTCGCAGGCGAAGTTCCTTGATGTGCTGGTCACGGCGCTCGACAAGCCCTTGGAGCACGGCGGCGGGACGTTGAACATCCTGCGCAACGGGGTGCAGTACATCGGTGGTGGCCGCTTGAAGATGGCGCAGTTCCGGCCCGAGACCAGCCTGAACGTGACGACTAACGAGCAGTACGCGGCGATGCGGGTGCGGGTGATGCGGCAGGTGCACTTTTCCACCGCCGACCGGCGCAGCATCGACTTGGTGTTTTTCGTCAACGGGCTCCCGGTTGCCACCGTCGAGTTGAAGACCGACTTCACCCAGTCGCTGGACGAGGCGATCAACCAGTACCGCAGGAACCGGCATCCGCTGACCAACGGTCGGCCGGAGCCGCTGCTGTCGTTCGGGCACCGGGCCCTGGTGCACTTCGCTGTCTCCAACGACCTGGCGGCGATGACTACCCGGCTCGAGGGCGAGAAGACGCAATTCCTGCCGTTCAACATCGGCCACGACGGCGGTGCGGGGAATCCGCCCGGCGTGGACGGGTGGTCGGCGACGGCGTACCTGTGGGAGCGGGTGTGGGAGAAGCACGCGTGGCTGAACATCATCGGCCGGCTGATGATCGTGGAGACCAAGGAGGAGTGGGACGTCGCGACCGGGACGTCGGTGCGGCGGATGAGCATGCTCTTCCCGCGGTTGCACCAGTGGGAGGCCGTGACGAAGATCGTGGCCGCGGTGCGTGAGGAGGGGGTGGGGCAGCGTTACCTGATCGAGCACTCGGCGGGCTCGGGGAAGACCAACACCATCGCTTGGACCGCGCACCGGCTGGCGCGGCTGCACGTGAACGACGAGAAGGTGTTCGACTCGGTGATCGTGGTCGTGGACCGCACCGTGCTCGACGGGCAACTCCAGGATGCGATCCGGCAGATCGACGGGTCGGGGAAGATCGTGGCCACGATCAGCCCGGAGGACGTGCGCAAGGCGGGGGCCAAGTCGAAATCCGGGCTGCTGGCGACTGCGTTGAAGAACGGGGAGCTGATCATCGCGGTGACGGTGCAGACCTTCCCGTTCGCGCTCGACGAGATCCGGGCCGACAGTGGCCTGAAGGGTAAGCGGTTCGCGGTGATCGCGGACGAGGCGCACTCGTCGCAGTCCGGGAAGGTCTCCTCGAAGCTCAAGGCCGTGCTGACCGCGGAGGAGGTTAAGGAGATCGAGGAGGGCGGCCCCGTCGACGTCGAGACGATCCTGGCCTCGGAGATGACCGAGCGGGCCGAGTCGAAGAACATCTCCTACTTGGCGTTCACCGCGACGCCGAAGAACAAGACGCTGGAGCTTTTCGGCCGCAAGGGTCCTGACGGGAAGCCGGTCGAGTTCCACCTGTACTCGATGCGGCAGGCGATCGAGGAGGGCTACATCCTCGACGTGCTCAGGGGCTACCAGTCCTACGACACCGCGCTGAAGATCGCCGGTCAGGCCGAGAGCGGCGAAGGCGACGTGATAGTGGAGGAGGCCGCGGCGCGGAAGGGGCTGATGCGATGGGTGAAGCTGCACCCGACCAACATCGGCCAGAAAGTGCAGATCATTGTCGAGCACTTCCACGCCAATGTCGCCCACCTGCTGGAGGGCAAGGCGAAGGCGATGGTCGTGACCGACTCGCGCAAGGGTGCGGTGAAGTACAAGAAGGCGATCGACGCCTACATCGCCAAGCGGGCCGCCGCGGACGCCTCGTACAACTACCGCACCCTGGTCGCCTTCTCCGGCTCGGTGACGATGGCCGAGGACGAGGAGTGGGCCTCGGACTGGGGGCCGCAGCCGAGCAAGGACGACGAGTTCACCGAGGCCAACCTGAACCCCGGAGCCGGCTCGGACCTGGGCGCCGCCTTCAAGGGCGCGACCTACAAGATCATGCTGGTCGCCAACAAGTTCCAGACCGGGTTCGACCAGCCGCTGCTCTCGGCGATGTACGTCGACAAGAGGCTCTCCGGGGTCGCAGCGGTGCAGACCCTCTCGCGGCTCAACCGCACCCATCGCACCGCGGGTGGGGAGCAGAAGCGCAAGACGTTCGTCATCGACTTCGTGAACAAGCCCGAGGACATCCGGGTTGCGTTCGAGCCGTACTTCACTAATGCCACCCTGGAGACCGAGACCGACCCGTACGTCGTGTTCCACCTCGCCAACAAGCTCGCCCAGGCCGGGATCTACACACCGGAGCAGGTGCGCCAGGTCGCCGAACTGTGGGTCACCCGGAAGGGCAACAACGCGCTCTCGGCCGCGATCAGCCCGGCCAAGAACGAGTTCGCCCGCCGCTACGCGGCCGCGATAGAGGCCGACGACAAGCTCACCCTCAACACCCTCGACCTGTTCCGCAAGGACGTCTCCACCCTCGTCCGGCTCTACGACTTCATGAGCCAGATCGTCGACTACGGCGACCCGTACATGGAGATGTTGTCGATCTTCCTGCGGCTCCTGGAGAAGGTCATCGCAGACTCATCCTGGGCCGCGGACGTCGACCTTTCCGACGTGGTACTGGTCGGCGTCAAACACAGCAAGGCCACCGCGGTCGACATCTCGCTGACCGGTGATGGTGAGCTGAAGGGCATCAGCGCCGCGGGCACCGGCACCCGGAAGGAGCCGAAGTACGTCGCCCTCCAGATCGTCATCGACAAAATGAACGACCTCTTCGGCGCTGAGTCGTTCGCTGACTCCCAGGTCCGTGAGTTCGTGCAGGGACTGGTGCAGCGGCTGCTCGCCTACCCGGACCTGATCAACCAGACCAAGGTGAACTCGAAGAAGCAGTTCATGGAGTCGCAGGACTTCCAGGCGGCCGTCATTGAGGCCGTGGTCGAGAACCAGGAGGCCCACAACACCATGGCCGACTACTTCTTCAGCGACGGGCCCGGCATCAGCGCCGTCATCGTGGCACTCGCGGACGCCTTCTACGAGGCCGCCAGCGATCAGCGGACGGATGTGTGAGCAGCCCGGCCCCGGAAGGATGACTTCGGTACAGGTTGAACAGCTACAACGACCGCACCACCACCGTCGGTGAACTAGACGTTTGTTTGGCCCTATCGTTGACAGGGCCTGCGGTGGGCCACCGACAGCCGGCGTATTGAAGCCTGACGGCTCGTAACGGTCGTCGCGCTCCCGCGGGAGCGTCGGGGAACTCCAGCTCGAGTATGGCCCGGACCTCGGTGGCGAGCTTGGGTAGCCGTTCGACGGCGATGGTGTACACGATTTCGATGTCGACGTCGAAGTAGCCATGCGCGAGGCGGTTGCGGATGGCGACGGCGTGGCGCCATTCGACTGATGGGTGGCGGGTGCGCAGTTCGTGGGAGACGTGTGCTGCGGCTTCGCCGAGTTTGACCAGGCGCCAGAGCACGATTTCTTGGAGGTCCTGGTTGGCCACGAACTGTTCGAAGGTTGTGTCGGCGAGGCGGGACACGATGCCCTCGGCGGCGTCGGCCAGGTCGACGAGCCGGAGGTGGTCAGGCCGCTTGGGCATAGATCACTCGCGCCTCGGCCAGTACTTCGTCGCGGACGAGACGGTGCAGGCTGCGCCGGGAGCCCAGGTCGATCGTGCGGCCGAAAAGTTCGGCCAGTTCGTCGGTGAGGTCGGCGATCTCCCAGCCGAGTCGGGCACCGGGCGCGAGTACGTAGAACAGGTCGAGGTCGCTGTCGGGGCGTTCCTCGCCGCGCGCTACCGAACCGAATACGGCCAGTTCGGCGATGCCGTAGCGGCGGCAGACGGCGGCGAGTGCGTCGAGGTCGATCTCTCTGCCGGCAACCTGCATCGCTCACCTCCCGATGGTGCGATTCAAGTATCGCATCCGACCTGTCGGACCCACGAAGCTCACGCGCGATACGCGGTGGCGGCGTAGAATCAAGGTTGAGCGTGGCTGATTCAGTCGGTTGGAGGCGTGGTGCGGCTTGGTGAGCGGGTTCGGCGGGCGCGGGAGCGGGTGGGGCTCAACCAGCGCCAGCTTGCCGCGCTGACCGGGATCTCGCAGCCGACGATCAGCCGGGTGGAGAGCGGGGAGCGGGCGGCGCTGGCGGTGACGGAGCTGCACCGGATCGCGATGGCGACCGGGACGACGGTGCCGGCGTTGACCAGCGACGCCGACCGGGGCGACCGGATTCTCACGGCGGCTCGGGTGGCTGCGACCGGTGATCCGGCGGCCGTCGAGACCGCGGCGTCGGCTGCAGTGGAGCTGCTGGAGCTGGATGCGGTGCTGGATGCGCTGTCGCTGCCCGGCCGGCAGCAGCGGCGCGAACCCGCTCTCGGCCTTAACGTCACGGGCGGTCCGGCCGCACAGGGGTTGGCGTTGGCCGCGGAGGTGCGGCGGGTCTATCAGCTCGGGCACGGGCCGCTGCCTGATGTCGAGGATCTGATCGGGCAGTTGACCGGGGTGGATGTCGCCTATCGGGACCTCGGTGGGGCGTCTGGGTTCTGCGCGGTCGATCCCGATCGGGGTACGGCGGTCGTCCTGATCGGTACCGGCCCGAACGAGACGGCGGAGCGGCAGCGGTTCACCGCCGTGCACAAGCTGGCGCACCTGCTGTTTCCTGGGGACCCGAAGCATCGGGTGGGTGCGGAGCGGACCCGTGAGGAGGTGCGGGCCGATGAGTTCGCCCGGAACCTGCTCATCCCGCGGCCAGGTGTGGTGGCGTGGTTGCACACCAACGGCGTCACCGAGGTGACGGAGGCCGAGCTGGCGGCGCTGGCGAATACGTTCCGGGTGAGCCCGCGGGTGGTGCTGATCCAGCTGGCGACGCTGCGCCGGGCGCCGGCGGGGCTCGGGGAGGGCAGCCTGCCGACCGGGCGTCAGCTGGCGTATCGGCACGGGTGGGGTCCGGCTTACGACCTGGCGCAGTCGGTCGCTCGCACGGAACGGCCGCCGGTGCGGATCGTGGACCGGGCGACGCAGGCCTACCGGCTGGGCAAGCTTGGCCTTCCGCCGCTGGCCAGGCTGCTGGGGCAGCCGTTGGCCGAGGCACGCGAATCGCTGGTGGACGCGGGGATCGTGCCCGTCCAGCGAACCAACGACCAGGCCGTCGCGGCCGCGCTGTCCGGGCACCGCATGGCCGGCCTGGCGCCGGACGAGCGGGCCGAGGACATGGCCCGCAAGATCGTCGACGGCGACCTGACCGCCGACCAGGCCGTGACGCAGCTCCGGGCGGGCCTGTCCGCACGTGGCTGACCCGTACCTCCTGCCCAGCACCAACGTGCTGCGCAACGGGGCCGGCATCGCCGACGCGACCGTCCTGGCCGGTTTCGAGCTCAACGCCTCGCTCCGGACCCCAGCCAGGGTGACGGTCAGGTTCCGCCGGGAACGCCGCTGCCACCGGTGTCGGATCCGGGCAAGCACGGCAAGAAGTAGCGTTGGGCAGGTGACCGATTCGGCTGCTGATCCGGGTGGCCGTCGACGGGCGATGGTTGACCAGTTGTCCGCTAGCGGCGCGCTCGCGCCGGCATGGCGGGAGGCGTTCCTGACCGTGCCGCGGCACCGGTTCATCCCGGACTTGATCTGGGATGAGGATGGCACGGGTGAGCATTACCTCACGCCGGCGTGTCGTACGGATGATCCGTTGGGGTGGCTGGACCGGGCGTATCGGGATGCGTCGGTGGTGACGCAGGTCGACGATGGTCACCCGGTTGGACCGGGCCTGGCCGGGCGGCTGATCACAAGCTCGGCCAGCATGCCGAGCGTCGTTGCGATCATGTTGGCCGAGCTGGGCTTGCGAGCGGGCATGCGAGTGTTGGAGGTGGGCGCCGGCACCGGGTACAACGCGGCGCTCCTGGCGTGCCGGGCCGGTGCCGCGCTGGTGACGACGGTCGAGATCGATCCGTCGGTCGCCGCGCACGCCAGCCAAGCGCTGCGGGGCGCCGGGTTCGGCGCGGTGCGGGTGGTCGTGGGTGACGGCTCGGCGGGCTACCCGGCTGGCGCACCGTACGACCGGGTGCTGTCCACCGCGGCCTGTCACCGGGTGCCGTACACGTGGGTTGCCCAGAGCCGTCCGGGTGGACGGATCGTGACTCCGTGGCGCAGCGACTTCTACCACTGCGCCCTGCTGGCGCTCACCGTCGGCCAAGACGGCACGGCGACCGGGCGCATCGTGGGCAAGGCCGCCTTCATGGACCTGCGTGACCAGCGGGTCCGGCGGGTGTCCTTCGACGACGTTCACCACGAGGATCAGGCGGTCGAGCGCAGCACGCCGTTGCACCCGTACCAGCTCATCGGCGATCACCACGCGGCCACCGCCATCGGCATCCGGGTCCCGCGGCTGCGCTACCTCTACACCCACCCCGAGACCGACTCAGACGACGCCGTGCTCTGGCTGATCGACCCCTGGTCCGGCTCCTGGGCAGGCGTGCACGACCCGCGCCGACCAGTGCACTCCTATCGAATCCGTAGCTATGGCCCACGCGATGTCTGGGCCGAAGTCCACGCGGCCTACGACTGGTGGACCACTCATGGTCGACCACGGGCCGACCGGTGGCGCTTCACCATCACCCCAGACCACCAACGGATCGAGCTCGATTCCAGCCCAGCCCAGCCAGCGATGCCCAATGCATCAAACAAACCCCGAACCCCACGCCGCCTTCACCGAATCCGTCGGCTGACCTCGGTACACTCCGCACATGAGCGCGGCGCGTGACGAACTGCACCACCTCGTCGATAACCTGTCCGACGACGAGGTCCCCACCGTGCTCGCCGAGCTGCGCATGCGGACGGCCCAACCGATCAGACGGCCATGGCCACCACCGTGGTTCGGTGCAGGAAAGGCTCGTGATCCGCACACATCCAGCCGGGTCGACGAGATCCTCCGTGACGAATTGGGCCGTCGTCCGGCGTGATCCTGCGACCTGCGCATGCTGGACACCGCAGTGGACTGGGATCTGCAGAAGCTGTTCCGCAATCGGCCCCTTACTCCCGCCGATCTGGCCGAGTTGCAGCGACTGCGCACGTATTGACGGCCGGATCTGGCCTTGCCGGCATGCTGCACCTGCACGCTATGCATGGCTAGGACATGGCTCGCATCGGCTGGTGCGTCGCTGACACGCCGTACCCCCGAGCCGCCGGGCCGCGGCCGCCGCCCGTGAGAAACTGAGGGGTACCGACGTGAGGAGCAAGCCGTGCCAGCCCTTCCCCGGCCCGGACATCTGCTGACGATCGAGGAGTACGCACGGCTCGGCGAGGACGACCAGCATCGCTGGGAGCTGCAGGAAGGCGTGTTGGTCATGTCGCCGAGCCCGACCCCGGTTCACATGAGGGCCTCATTTGAGCTGGCGAAGATGCTGGAATCGCAGCTGCCGGCGAATCTGTGCATGTTCCAGGGGGTCGACATCGATCTGGAGCTGGTGCCTGCCGATCGGCCGGGTTGGTCCCGACGGCCGGACCTGGTGGTCGTCGAGCGGGCGGGGTTCGACCGGGTGAACCGCGACGGCGGGTTGCTGCGGGCGTCCGAGATCCGGCTCGTGGTCGAGATCATCTCGCCGGGTTCGCGCCGGCTGGACCAGGTGATCAAGCGCGGCGAATATGCTGACGCCAAGATCCCGCACTACTGGATCGTGGATCTCGATCCGCCGGGGGTGTCGTTGCTGGACTGCCACCTCGCCGGTGAGTTCGGCTACCAGGATAGCGGCGGCGTCACCGGCGAGTTCACCACCACCGAGCCGTTCCCGCTCCGGCTGGACCTGGATCGGTTGATCTAACTCGAATTCCGGCCGTCTCCTCGGGGCCGCCCTCTTGCCGAGGTTATTCGCGTTCGATCCTGCGCAGTCCGTGCGTGGGCGTCCACCACTCGATGTCGAGCATCGTGGCCGCCTCGTTGAGGTGGGTGTGCACGACCTCGGAGATGTCGGCGTGAAAGCGGTCGCCATCGGGCGCGCTAGTGGTGGGCACGGCATAGATTGCCCGCCCGGAGATCTTCGCCTCGCCCGGCCACTGCGCCTCCACGCCCTCGACCGGGGCGACTCATCGCGGCGCAACCGCTGGTAGAGGTGGTTGGCCAGGGCCTTCTCCCCGACCGAGTAGGCCCCGACCTCGGCGGCCAGGAACGCGTGGGTACCGCACTCGGCCAACGCCACCACCCGCGCCTTGGGTAACGCCGAACGGCCCTGCCCGCAGCCGGCGTAGCCGAACTCGGCGGCGTTGGCCTTGGTTTCGGGCAGATCGACCTCGAACCCGTCGATCGCCACCAACCGCCACCCGCGCAGCCAAGCCCCCGCGTCGAGGGGATGGCCACCCGCTCGAACACCTCCGCCAACACCTTCGGGCCGAATCGTTTACGGGCCTGGGTGATCCCGCCCGTGGTCGGCACCGACCCAGCCCGAATCCCAACACCTGAACGCCGTCAACGCCCCGTGACCTTGGTCGCGACCTCCGCGTAGTCCTCATCGACAAACAGGCACAACGCCATCGTCAGATACGCGCTCACGTGCACCGGGCGCTTGCCGCCCACGCGCTTGTCCCCAACCCCGCAGGCAGCCACCGCATCGTCCACCGCGTCACAGGGCACCGCCAAGACCAGCAACCCCCAACGACACCTGATCCGGCCGCACCACGCCACCCTCAACCATGATCGGCGACCGTGCCAGCCGCACCCCCTCAACATCACGACGCTACGCCGAACCAATCAAGAACTACCAGGTCAACAGCTTGATCAACTTACACTTAGTGGCTTTGCCCTGATCCAGGGCCATCGCGTAACGCCTCTCTACGGGTTCCTTGGCAGGTTCACGCAGAGACTCACGCGGTGGCCCCTCGCACGTGATCAGGCACGCCGACAAAGCCCCGGACTTACACCACTACCTGGGACGCAACCTGGATTGTGCTCGACCAGTCCCATGATCGGTCCATCCGTCACGCGACCGGCAGCCAACTTTTGCTCACGGCGGATCCTCACTCGTGAACCTGTCGGCCAAGCAGGGCCATCGCCAAAGCAGAAGCAAACAGCACCGCCCGTTAGGACAAGCTTATGGTCACCTGCTTCTCGATCATCCTGTGCAAGGACCCGGCCAGCTCTACCAAACGGCGCCTAGCCACAGAAAGTAACCACCGATACACTGTGAGCATTCAGCTGGGCCGTAACGCCTGTGAACTTCGAAGCGACAGAATAAAGCGACTAGGCATCGCAGGTGACAAGTATTCATGTTAGAAGGTGGGCGGGAGGTAGGAACCATGGTCACCACCGACGTTCGACTCAGAGCCATTCATTGCCCGCCGCACCTCCAAATGGGCTGGCTCGATGCCATGTGGCCGCCGTCTGCCCTACACCACAATCAGGGTGGTGCAATAGCATTCGATCTTTCCCGATGCGAACGCATCGATCCTGAAGCGCTGATGCTCCTCTTGGGCCATCTAGCCGGGCTACGAGAATCGGGTACCGTAACTGTGGAAGTAGTACTGCCCGCCTCCAAGGGGTTGCGTCGTGCCCTCAAGCGGTGGCTCTTCCTTCCTGCTCTTGCTGACATAGTGGGCAGACCGATACCCGAAATCACAGCTGGGAAGGTGATCACGGAGCTTCCGCGTACAATTACAGACGAAATCGCCCTCTACTGGCCTATATCGTCGCCGGCATCCGACTCGCCACCGAATCCCGTATTCCCATTTCGGATCTACTCGGCGTCAGAATATTCATTCGGCAGGCGACAAGCCGTTCAGGAAAGCCGCAAATGGCAAGAGCCGTACCTACTCTCTGGCCTTACCTCCCTACTTGGCCAGCCGGCGTCGCCGATACCGTCGGACATAATACATGAGGGTGTCCTTACTGCAGCGTCCAACCCAACGGCCTCCACTTTGGCCACGGTCTCCCTTTATGATTACGATGCTGTCACAATCTTGATTTGGGATAATGGAGTACCTATACCGGAGACGATCCGGAAGGTCATAGCAGGCGGACACCCGGTGCGAATGCCCAGTTCGACCTTGCCTGAGTTCCCTCTAAATGTTCATCTACACGAGTACGGCGGAGACAGGACGACTATCGCAATATCAGCCGATTACCAGCCAGATACGAGTACGCACGAAGCAATGCTTGTTGCCTGCGCCATCTTGCCGGGAATTGCTAGTGTTCCACATCGCATGCGCTCACCTGCTGACATCCAAAGTGCGGCGGGTAACAAAATTGTACCCGGTTGGGGCCTATACATGCTAACACGCGCGGCCGTCGATACGTTTGGCGGCACGGTTACCATCAGGTCTGGCCGTACCATGTTACGAATTTCCAGTCCTGCCCCTGATGATCAGGGTGTGACGATTAAACCTGGTCACCCGACCACAATTGAGCATTTCCCATTGGACCGACATTTCCATGGAAATTTGATCTGCGTCCGCTTGCCACTGGGGAACTGACCTAAATGACACTGCCCCGTCAATCGAATATCGAATCGGTACACTTTGATGTCCTTCCGTTCCAGCTCGGAGTAACAGCACCGGAGTCGGTTACCGGCGATCTGGAGATATTTTACGAGGGGATATGTCGACTTCTGACGCGTAACCCCAGTTGCACTATGATAGATTCGGCGGGCAGGCCTATCCATGTGCTCACGGGTGCAATGATTGACTCAGCCGATATGGGGTTAGCCGAATCATTAGTCGAAGAAGCCGGCAGAAGTATCAAGCTGATGGCATCGATTCTAATCGTTGACCTGGCGAACCCAGGCGTTGGTCAAGGGTCAAGCGACTCAGACATCCGTGGGAGTGTCTATCCGGGCATCGCGAAGGGCCTAGCCAAGCTCGTCTCCGAGCATGCTGAATTAACCGTCATGATCCTCGTCAGGGAAGCGGGGAGGAAGCATTCATTTACGCATGCCCTGGGATCGGCATTCGACTCCGGCCGAGCCGTCCTAATTTACGATAATGGAGAGATCGTAGCGTCGCAAGAGTTTGCCGATTCTTGGTCCGATTGGCATTACAGACGCTACTTGCGGGAGGCGCGGGGTGACCCACTTGAAAGGTTAAAGACCAAGCTTATAAAGATGCTAGGCTGGTTCAATGTCTCCGAGTCCGCCATGACAACCTATTATGCTCGACACTACTACGATCTTAGTCTTTGCGGTCAAGAAATTTACGAACTTCTCGTACAACAAATCGAAAGCATCACTCGCGAGCCAACGCTTCCCAATGTTGATCTGGTCATCGTTCGAGCGAAAGGTGCTACCGGATTTGAGCTTTCCGTCGGAAGGATCCAGTTTGAGCTCGAGATACCAGTGGTTCGCGAGGCCATACTTCCTGAGTTCGACCTATCGGGCTATAGGCACGCCATTATCGTTGTCCCTGTGCTCGCAAGTGGTATGTCGATCGCGGCACTAGCCGGCACCATTCGATCCCGAATTCCCGACATCCACGTCAGCGGATTCGCCGTCCTTTCAACAACAGGTGGGCAATGGGCCTATCAACGGAGTTATAGACTGGTCGGCGGGCGTCCTCGTACCAGGGTCCGGTTTTGTCATGTGATCGAGCAAGGCCGAGTCTTGGTGGGGGATCCGGATTGTGCCCCTAGGACATGGAACCTGGAACCTTCGCCCCGAGATGTTGCTGGTCTTAGCAATTTGACTGCTTACCAATTCTGGGACCTCGTTCAGTGCTGCGGGTTCGAAGAGGAGCGGAACCCTCCGAACGGTAGGCCACCCCGCGCTGCAGTCCCTGCCATATCTCGCCTCATTGAGGATTACGGAACGTGGTTAAGCGTCCTGATGTGGCAGAGTATCGAGCAGGTTGAGGACGTGGATAAGAGTAGCGTCATATTCGTTTGTCCTGATAATGAGGACAATTCACGAGTACTGGCCGACCGGCTTCGCAAGGCTGTGGGCGTGAGCGTCCTAAGAGTGCCCCGCGAAGCTTTCGCGCTGGTTGCTCAGATTGCCGCAAAAGGCGACAGCCGAGAGTACATCATGGAAGTTGTTGAGCGGCGCTGGCCGGTCAAGTCGTACCGTTGGAGCAGGGACCTAAAGGACAGCCCGATTACCAAAGCAGTCGTATTCGATGACATTTCTGTCTCGGGCAGGACTCAAGCGCAGCTCGGAGCCTTTCTAGAAATCTACGGCATTGAGGTGGTCGGCTACACTGTCGTGATCGCCTACGGAAATTCGAACTTTGAGGGTCACGAGCCTGAATTGCGGTGCCTTTACAGGCTTCCCCATCTTGATAGGTTGGAGGAAAGCGGGCTTGCTGGTGACGAATAGCACCTACATTAGTCAAGACGACCCGCGTATTTTATTAAGGCTACTCTTTGAGGCGCCCCACACGTACGCCAGGAATTTGCTCTTGGCAGACCTCCTACAACGGACATCCGGCTTCCCACCCGACGAGCGATTAGAGATTCTCTCGTCGTCGGCGACAGCCTTTCTGCCTTCTTTCGCAACGAACGCGATAGGGCCGTTGGCTCTGAAGCAATATGCCATGCAGCATCAGGCGCCACAGCAACGCGATGTGATAGTTATCACGGTAAAGTTGCCGGAGCTCTACGCGGTGCAGCATGCCTTTGGGTTGGATCCCAGTATTCCGCCCGATGAAAGTTATCACGGCATTAGATTTTGGCACACCGACCTACACAGCACATCATTGAAGCGGTCGCTCCGGGTTGCCATAACGATGTCTGGCGAAGACTCTAACACGCCAATGGCGGCCTTCCTTGGAAGTGTGTTCGCGTTCTACAAACGCCCCTCTCTCGCGGTGCTTGTTGGGATGGCTGCTGGCGTTGAAGGCGAGGTTCAATTGGGAGACGTCGTCCTCGCGACACAAATTACAGATTATCTTCGGGCTAAGATGACCGTGGACGGTCCTCGATGGCGACCACGACACGTGCCTCCGCTGGAATTTACTGGCCGGCAGATTTCTTACTTCGATCCCCACCGCGATGGTCTATTCCAACGTCGCTGGCTCGAGTTGCTAACCGCCCTACCAGATTACTATCGGATGATGATCCCAGTAGATTTCGACCACGACCGTACACCCGTGATGAAGAAGGGCGTCGTGCTGTCTGGCGATCGACTTGTCGAAGACGGAAGTTTCTCGGACTGGCACGACCGGCATGATGATTTGGTTCGCGCGGGCGAAATGGAAGGGTTTGGCTTTGCGTACGCCTGCCAGGAGCGTCGTTTGCCTTGGTTCATAGTACGAGGCATAGCTGACTACGGACTTCCCCTCCGCGCCAAAGACTGGCAGTTTATTAGTTCGGCCGCAGCGGCGGTCATTGCCCGACAATTCATCGAAGAATACCGAATACCGCGATGATAATTGCTTAGCGGACGAAGGTGGACGGTATGTTCCGACATATTGCGAAATTCACGCCTGGTTGGGCCGTCAGAGTAGAGTTGGACAAAGTCTATCGAGGTGAATGGGTGGCATCATGAACGGCGATGAATCGGGGGCTTACACTTATGCGTGGAATTGGTTCTCCTTGCACTCTGCTCAGCGTCTCCAGCTAGTTAACTTCTGGCTGGTTTCCGTTGCTTTTCTGGGTACAGCCTTTGTGCAGGCCCATTCCGGCAAGTTGAGCGCTGTCGCGACTGGAGTCGCTGTTGCGGGAATGGTGGCCAGCCTGGCTTTTATGCAACTAGATGCTCGTACGCGGCAGTTGGTGCAAATTGCCGAGAAGGCTCTGCTGCACCTCGAGAATGCCCACTTTAGCGAGGGGTCAAGTGGGGCGTTTGCGCTAGTCCATGCAGCGGGTAATCGTAGGATTCGCTGGCGCTCGTACAGAGCTATAATCCAGGGCCTGCAATTATCGGTCGCGATCCTTTTTTTGTTTGCCGCAATCTATTCCATGGCCTAGCAAGGCCATAAGCGGTCCGGTCGGTTGCCTCCATGTCGTCGCCTCTCCGAAGCTGATGTGCAATGGCGGAGCTGCTCGCCTGCGATTACTTCCACCAGGCTAGCCTTGACCGGCTGAGCGCCCACTTGGCTGTCTTAGTGCTCCTAGTACGGCAGCCGGTGCGCCCAGTGATCAGGAGGTGATCGTCCAATGGTTGTGACTTGGTCAGAAGCTCGTTGTCGCCTGCCGGTGTGAGTCCGGTCCGGGTAGCTGCCAGGAGGCCCGGTGGCAGGCTGGCGGCTTTGTGGGGAAACCCCCTCTTTGGCAGGCTGACGTGAGACACCCCGAGTGAGTACCGGGGTCCCAGACCGAGGGCGGGATCGGAGATCCTGATGTATCAAAGTACGTGTCCACTTCATCCGACAAGCCTGGCCGGCGAGCTTCGGCCGATCTGTCCGGGTGTCCTGACCCGGCAGCCCGTCCGTCGCGGCGGGTCTTCAGCTCGGAGTACAAGCTGGCCATCGTGACTGAGTACGAGAGTGCCCCTAATGGTGAAAAGGGTGCCATCCTGCGCCGGGAGGGGGTTGTATTCCTCGCACGTCATCGAATGGACACGGGCACGCGACGCTTGTGTTCTCACTGGCAGGCCGGCCGACGGGGCGGGGCAGGCGAGACGACCCAAGAGGACAGCGGAGCAGATTGAGCTGGAGAAACTCCGCCGCCGTAACGCAAAGCTGGAAGCCGACCTCATCAAAACCCGGCTGGCGCTGGATATCATGGGAAAGCGCACGCGCTCTTGGAAGAACTCTCCCGAGAGCGCGGAGAACACCGAGCCACCGACAGCGTCATGACAAACGGCGTTCACCGAGCTACGCAGCGCCGGGGTGTCTGTGCATGCCTCGTGTGCGTTGACTGGGAAATCCCGGGCGCCCCATTATCGACACGCCAGCCCGAAAGGTGCGGTGCCGAATGGGCCGCGGTCCTTGGCCTGCTGACCAGCCCGACGTACCAGGATCTGGCGATCCCCAGGTCTGGGCCCGTGAGCTGGACGAAGGCCGGTACTGGTGCTCGGTGTCCACGATGTACCGGATCGCCCGCGCCGCCGGGCAGGTGTCCGAACGGCGCCGGCAAGCCTCCCACTCGCCGAGGGTGCGCCCGGAGTTGGTCGCACACGGCCCGAACGAAGTGTGGTCGTGGGACATCACCGCGTTGAACGGTCCGCACGCCGGGGTGCTGCACCGGCTCGGTGAGGTCGCGGCGCAGCGGGGTCCACGGCTCATCGACCTTCCAGCCGGCCTCGACCAGCAGCTCCTGGACCAGCGCGCCCGCCGGCGCCTCGATGCTCACCTTCCCGTCGG
>Ga0209382_10004856_pt1 | contig 17729 bp, 21 predicted proteins | sample SoiMetdeltSBSDD5_FD_187599 | JGI IMG/M metagenome (GOLD analysis project Ga0209382, IMG submission 187599) | Bulk soil microbial communities from a Populus tree surrounding site in Tennessee, USA - Soil MetaG P. deltoides SBSDD5 (SPAdes) (version 2) | ecosystem: Environmental > Terrestrial >...
AATATGCTCAGCATATATGCAGCATATATTCCAGTGCCTATTCGGCAGCCGCCCGCCGCTCCAGCAGCACAGGCAACGCCGCGAACACCTTGGTTGCCAGATCCATCAGCGTGCGTGTGAGCCTACCGAAGTCCTTGTTCTTGGCCAGCGTCGCCTCGTCCAGATACAGGGCGCGATTGATCTCAAGCTGTAGGGACTGCACGCCGCGCGCTGGGTTGCCGTAGTATTCGGTGATGAACCCGCCCGCGTAAGGTCGATTGACCTGTACCTCGTAGCCCCCAGCCTGCAGGACGTCGCGCGTGAAGCGGGTCAGCTTGGCGTCGCACGACGCCCCGAAGCGGTCGCCCAGCACGAAATGCGGGCGCCCGCCAGGCGGCTGGCCTATCGAGGCGGACGGCATCGAGTGGCAATCGATCAGGATCGCCATGCCGAAGCGCTTGCGGGTCTCCTCCAGCAAACCGGCGAGAGCCTCGTGGAACGGCCGGTATAGGCGCTCGATGCGCTCGAAGGCGGCCCCGATCGGCAGCCGCTCGCGATAAATCTCCTCGGTATCGGCCACCACCCGGGCGATGGTGCCAAGGCCGCCGATCACGCGCGCCGACTGGGTGTTGGCGAAATCCGGCAGCCGCCCGTTGAACAGCTCGGGGTCGAGCTCGTAGGGCTCGCGATTGACGTCGAGGTAGGCGCGCGGAAAGCGTGCCGCGATGAGCGGTGCGCCCAGCGCCACCACCGGCTCGAACAGCTCGTCGACGTAGCAATCCTCGGATTTGCGCAGGGTATGCGGGTCGAGCCGCGACGCCTCGAGAAAGGCCCTAGGGTAGATGCGGCCGGAATGCGGCGAGCAGAACACCACCGGGGCGAGCTGCTCCTCGGGCCTTAAAAGGGTAAATGCGGGTGTCAATTCGGCAAGTATCGAGGCGCGTTCGCTAGCGTGCATTGGGCGTGTACTTGGCAAATCCATACCTGGGGAATCCGCCGCCGCCGTGCAGGTCGGCGGCCGCGGCGCAGATGCACACACTTTGCCAAGCGGCACGGGCACTGTCCATGCGTCCTGCGCTGGCACGGGGCGGATATGGGGGATGGCTGGTTATCCGCAATTTCATTGCTCGTTTACCAAATTCAAGCCAGATTTCTACCGCATCGCCACAGGTGGCCGTAGGGTTGCAAGTGCAGGGAATAAAGTTAGCCAGCGTATCAAACCGGGCCAGCACCACATTATGACCGCCAAGCCATCACGCCTGCCTGCCAAGCGCATCCTGCTCGCCGAGGACGACGAGTCCATGCGCGGCTTTCTGGAGCGCGCCCTGACCAAGGCGGGCTACGAAGTGATCGCCTTCGCCAACGGCAAGGATGCGCACGACCGACTGCAGGAAGACAAGTTCACACTGCTGCTGACCGATATCGTCATGCCGCAAATGGACGGCATCGAGTTGGCAAGACGGGCTGCCGAGCACGACCCCAAGCTCAAGATCATGTTCATCACCGGCTTCGCAGCGGTCACCCTGAACACGAATTCGCCGGCACCCAAGGATGCGCGCGTTCTGTCCAAGCCGTTCCACCTGAAGGACTTGGTGCGCGAGATCGATCGCCTGCTGGCAGCCTGAGCCGCGCTGGCCAAGTGCGGCAAGCGCCTTGCCTCACGAAATGTTTGCCGATATACGACGTGCCAACCGCGCGGGGCCACCCCCGTAATCCGGGCGCGTAGCTCAGCGGTAGAGCACTACCTTGACATGGTAGGGGTCACAGGTTCGATCCCTGTCGCGCCCACCATTATCTGGTTGAATAAGGCATAGGCCGATGAAGGTCAGAAATTCGCTGAAGTCGCTGCGCGCGCGTCACCGCGACAACCGCCTGGTGCGCCGCAAGGGGCGCGTCTACATCATCAACAAGACCAACCGCCGCTTCAAGGCGCGCCAGGGCTGATTTGCCCCAATTCGGCCGGCTTTGACGGCGCCGCCAGGGGCAGGCTACTCTGGCTCATGCCCACCAATTACGTTCGCAAAAGTCTTGCGCCTCTCCTCGCCCTCGCCCTGATGGTGCCGGTGGCGGGCCTCGGCGCCAGCGCGCTCGCTCAGCACGCTCCTCGCAGCGCTGCCGGGCCGTCCCTGCCGAAAACGCCGGCCGAGCGCGAGAAGATGCTGTCCGATCTCTACGCGCACCTTGCCACGTCTGGCGACGAAGACTCCGCCAAGGCGGTCGCGGAGGCCATCGAGCGCGTCTGGCTCAACTCCGGCAGCGACACCATCGACGTGCTGATGGAGCGGTCGATGAAAGCCGTCGGCGACAAGAACTACGACTTTGCCCTGAAACTGCTCGATCATGTCGTGGCGCTGGCGCCGGACTACACCGAAGGCTGGAACCGCCGCGCCTACGTGCACTACATGAAGAGCGAGGTCGATCTGGCATTGGGCGACCTGCGCCGCACGCTGGCGCTCGATCCCAACCACTTCAAGGCGCTCGACGGGCTGGGTCAGATTCTGCGCGAGATCGGTCAGAAGCGGCCGGCGCTGAAGGCGTTCAAGCAGCTGCTCGACGTGCATCCATACTGGTCGGGCGCGCAGGACGCCGTCGACGAGCTCGAGCGCGAGGTCGAAGGTCAGGGCATCTGAGGCGCCCCGACCTCAGCGCGCGGACGCGCTCTCAGTTCTTAGCGGCGGCTTTGGCCTTGGCCGGTGCCTTCGGCGCTGCACCATCCCAACAGGCACTGGCCGTGGCGGTGCAGGTGTGCTCGTCGAAGACGACGAAGTCGAGGAACAGCTCGCACTTCACTTCCTTCTTGCCGACCGTCCACTTGGAGATGTTCTGCTCCTTCATCCACTCGCCAATGTATTTGTCGAGCAGGTCCTTGGCGTCCTTGGTCGGCCCATCTTTGCCGTAGTCATTGACCAGGAACGAGAACTTCTTACAGGCCGCAGAGGCAGGCGTGGCCATCCCCGCCGCCAGCAAAGCTGCAGCAGCCCAAAGTGCGGTCGTCGATCGCAATGACATGGATGCCTCCCCTCGCATGGTTCCCGCAAAAGTGTCTTTGCTTTGTGCCGCAACACGCGGCCAAAGCAAAGACGGAATTGTGCGACGGGCGCTCTAGGCTGTGACCGAATCAGCGCAGGTCAGTGCAGATAGGGTGACTGGCCGCCCCGCGGGCCGATCCCTGAATCGAAGAAGAAGCCGTGGTCGAACGGACCGGCCGGGCTCTGCCGGTCGAGGCTTGGATCGCGATACGAGTTCATGCTGCCGTACAAGCTGCGCGTCAGGCCGTACGTGTTCATTACATCCTCGGGCCGGTACGAATAGCCGCCGCGCCGAGCGACGTAGCCGTAAACCCGCGTGCGCTTGCGGTAATAGCGCGCCGGAGCATAGCCGGCATCGGCCTGCGCCACGGTCCGCTTGCGCTCGCCGCCGGCCTGGGCGGCTTCGCTGCCGCACAATGCCACCAGCGCCAAGGCGCCAAGCGCAACCAATAGGGAACCCCCCAGCTTTGTTTTGAGCTTCATGTCGTCAGCCTTTCGTTCGGGGCCGCGCCCCGTTTGGATTGATCTTACGGCATGGAGACAACGAACATCTAAAGAAAATGGCCACCCGCTACGTGCTCGGGTGGCCGGTGTAGGTATGGCGCCACAGCCTACTTGCAGGCGAACTGGGTGGCCTTGCACTCGACCAGCAGCGGCGTCGAGCACTTGTAGCTGGTCTTGCCCTTGGCCTTGGCTCCGGCAAAGCCGACTTCGACGTCGAGCGCGACCTTGGCCAGCCCCTTGGCTACGTCGTCGGGCACGCCAACGCCGGTGCCGCTGTACTTCTTGCACTTGCCTGCCTCGGCCTGGGTGCCGGACATCATTGTCAGAGCCGCAACCGCAAGAGCGGCGGCGCCGACCTGAACAAACCTCTTCATGTGCGATCTCCGATGAACTGCAAACGACATCGATTATGCCGCGCACCGAGCTCTATTCAGAATCAATAGCGGCGTACCGGGCGAGCCGATACGCCGCTTTGGAGAAAGGCGTGGCTCCTGCGTCACGCTTTTCGCGTGCCGAGGAAGGTTTCAGACGATTGCGTTACTTGCAGAGCTTGGCTTGCATGTAGCAGGTCTGCCCCAGACCGCCCGGCTTGCAGCTCGAACGCACGTCGCTCACCTTGTAGCCCGGCGCGGTCGGCACCTTGCCACCGGCCGCCATGAAGGCTGCCCAGGAGCCCCAATCGGTTGCCTGCAGAACGGCTTCCCAGGCCTGGAACTTGGCGCTGTCGACGTTGCCGCCGGTGCCCGAGCCGGCCTTCTTGACGCAGTCTGCCTGAGCCGCGGCGCTGGCCAATGCCAGCACGCCAGCGGCGGCGACCGCCGGAACGAGTTTGCGAACCAGGTTCTTCATGACATCAGCTCCATCAGGTGAGAATGCAGTCGGAACGTGCCAGGCTCCTGCCGCCCAGTGCTGTCCGATCAGGTCCGGCTGTCACAGGGCGCGGAAGGCGCATAGCCTCTCGCAAACAAAAAGGACAGCGAACCGGGGCACATTGCCCGAGATCGCTGCCTTTGCACACTGTCAGAGCCTGACTATCCGGTCCGATCTGCAGATTCACAACTGGCCGTGGCCGGTAGGTGACGCAACCCCGCAGTTATTGCGCCCTCTGCACGCGCTTACTGGGCCATCTGCAAATTGACGGCCTTCGGGCCCTTGCCACGCTTGTCCGGCTCAGTCTCGAACGATACGCGCATGCCCTCATCGAGCGGGCCGATGCCCGACCGCTCGACAGCCGTGATATGGACGAATACGTCCTTTCCACCTTGATCCGGCGTGATGAAGCCGAATCCCTTAGATTGATTGAAAAACTTGACAGTTCCATTCTGCCGCATGCGAGGTCTCCATGTCCCCGGTAAACATTGCAGGTTGCGTCAGCCGCAGGCCAGCTGACGCAGGTGAAGCCAAGGCAGTCTCGTCCGATGTCGGGGAAGGTGAGGCGCGCGAGATAAACGTGACGCTTCGGCGCAAATCATCTCAGGACAGTCTCAGCAGTCTCCGCCGGGTCGATGGGCCGCCCGAACTGCGGCGGAGTATCGGTGATTGGAGAGGCGGGCGCAAGGCAAATTGTCGCTTCCAGATCACCGCTCGCTGCGCATACGCCGTTTTGCTGCGAGAGGCAATTTATTGCGGTCCTGCAGCGACATCGTGAGGTCTCTGATATGGTACTGAGCACCCGAGTCATGGGCCATTCGTTTGGTTAGCTCCGGTAGAACCGCTTCCAATTTTGACCGCAGCGTAAATGGCTGGTTGGCGATGACGAGTCCACAGCCGTTCAGGCGCTGCGCGTCTCTGGGACGATGTGTCAGAAGTTCGACATTCAGAAGTGGTCGCGGCATGGTTGCCAAACTTTCACGAAAGCGTGTGATCGGCCGCAAATCCTTGATCGGGTACCAGCCAACGAAGATGCCCGTCGCAAATCTCTGCAGTCCCTCAGCCAGCCCTTCCGCCAATCTGGCAAGTTCTCCATCCTGTTCGAACGGCGGGTCGATCAAAACGACGCCGCGCCGTTCCTTGGCGGGTAGCAGAGATTTGATCGCCATCCAGCCGTCCAGCGCCATCACTTTCACGCGGCGGTCGCGGCCGAGCGCGGCCTCCAGCTCGCCGCGTTCCTCCGGATGCAGCTCGTTGGCGACCAGCACGTCCTGACTGCGCATTTGCGTTTGTGCGATGCGCGGGCTTCCGGGATAGACGGTGAGCGGTCCCGGCCCGTTTTCAGCCAGCACGGCCTTCAGATAGGGCGCGAGAATCCGGTCCACCTCCACAGGCAGAGGTGCGGCGCCCGGACCCAGCAGGCGGCCGATGCCCTTCAGCCATTCGCCCGTCTTGCCGGCCTCCTTGGCGGTCAGCGCATAGCGCCCGCGGCCCGCGTGCGTATCGATCACGCGGAACGGGGCCTCCTTGCCCTTCAGGTGGTCGATGACGAGGGCCAGCACCGCGTGCTTCAGCACGTCGGCGAAGTTGCCCGCATGGTAGGCGTGGCGGTAGTTCATGCACCGAGCTTGCGCCGCAGCCGCACCCGCCTGTCAAGCGAACGCTGGCCTATTGCGCAGCCTTCTTGCGGTTGGCCGCCAGCCGCTCGTCGACCAGGGCCACGCCGGCATCGATGACCGGATGGCTCAGGCCCTTCTGCTTGGCGATCAGCTGCACCAGCTTGTCGGCGCGCTCGATGTAGGGCATGCCGTTGTTGAGCGCGCGCGCTGCCGAAGCGGGCCGCGACAGGCTCTGCGCCGCAGCGGCGTACTTCTCGAACGGCACGAGATCATCCGGCTTGGCGCCGAGCTGCACGCACAGGTCGAACACGAAATTGTAGACCGAGCGCGATTCCTCGAGGTTGGTGTGCACGGCCTCCTGGGCTGTGCGCATGCCGTCCTTGGTGATGCAGCGATAGTTGCCGGCGAGCAGCATCGCCCACTTGGCCAGCGGTACCCAGATCGAATCGTAAGCTTTGAGCTTCACGGGCAGCTCGATCTTGCCTTCCGGCGTGTCGAAGCGCGCGGCGTCGACGTCCTTCTCGAGGTTGCGGACGATCTGGGTGTCCTTGTCGTCCGCGAAGCGTGCGCACTTGAAGTTGGTGGGCAGCGTGACCAGCAACTCGTTGGCCTGGCCGTCGGGCGGGCGGATCGCCTGTGGGTCGGGGCTGTTGAGCGTGATCTTCTGCGGGTCGACCGAGTCCCACACACGCGGATCGGTGTAGGCAGCTTCCAGCGCCTTGTAGTCGAGGCCCGGGATACGTTTGACGTAGGGCAGCGGCGGCATGTTCATGATTGACATGCACGGCACGCGCGACTTGCCCACCGCGTCGAGCAAGGTCTTCACAGCGTCGACGCGATACTGCGGTTCCTGCATGCACAGTCCGACGAGGTCGTACTTGGATGGATCGACGCCGGTGGCCGGGCCGGCGGTGACTTTGCCGGGCAACTTGCGCGACTCGAGCAGGACCGCGTCCTTGCGTCCGCGCACGGGCAGGCGAACCTTGAAGCCCTCCGCGTTGATCAGCTCCGCCTCGGCCGGCAGGCACACCAGGTGGATCGAGTGTCCGCCGAACAGCAGCTTGGAGGCCAATAGCGACCCGTAGGAAGCGCCCATCAGCAGGATATTGTACGCCATAACTTGTCCCTCCGAATGCGCGCCGGCAGGCCAGCGCGGGCGCCGATGTTGTTGAGTGCGCCCGATGCTATGCGCAGGGGCCGCGCCATGCAATCGCCATTGCCGCGCGGGGGGCCCCGATCGAGCCGGCACGGTTTGAGCGGGAAGGAGGGGGGCCGCAGTCGTAGCGCCCGCCCACCTAGACCGCGCTCCTCGCCTTCGCCTGCAGGCGGCGGGTGTGCAGGATCGGCTCGGTGTAGCCGTTGGGCTGCGCAAGGCCCTTGAAGACGAGGTCGCAGGCTGCCTGGAAGGCAACCGAGGTGTCGAAGTCGGGCGCCATCGGCCGGTAGAGCGGATCGTCGGCGTTCTGCTTATCGACGACCGCTGCCATCCGTCGCATCGTCTGCATGACCTGCGCCTGCGTGGTGACGGCGTGGTGCAGCCAGTTGGCGATGTGCTGGCTCGAGATGCGCAGCGTCGCGCGATCTTCCATCAGGCCGATGTTGTTGATGTCGGGCACCTTGGAGCAGCCGACGCCCTGATCGATCCAGCGCACCACGTAGCCCAGAATGCCCTGTGCGTTGTTGTCGAGTTCGGCCTGCACCTCTTGCGGCGACCAGTTGATGCGGTCGGCAACGGGAATGGTCAGGATATGGTCGAGCGAGGCGCGCGGACGCACGCTGAGCTCGGCCTGCCGCTTGGCCACGTCGACCTTGTGATAGTGCATGGCGTGCAGGGTGGCGGCGGTGGGGGAGGGCACCCAGGCCGTCGTGGCACCGGCCTGCGGGTGGGCGATCTTTTGCGCCATCATGTCGGCCATGCGGTCCGGCATCGCCCACATGCCCTTGCCGATCTGCGCGTGCCTCGGCAGCTGGCAGGCAAGGCCGATGTCGACGTTCCAGTCCTCGTAGGCCTTGATCCAGGGCGTTGCCCGCATGTCCGCCTTGCGCAGCATCGGCCCCGCTTGCATCGCGGTGTGGATCTCGTCGCCGGTGCGGTCGAGGAAGCCCGTGTTGATGAAGCACACGCGATGTTGCGCGGCGCGGATGCACTCCTTCAGGTTGACCGTGGTGCGCCGCTCCTCGTCCATGATGCCGATCTTGAGCGTGTGGCGCGACAGCCCGAGCGCATCCTCGGTGCGGTCGAACAATTCGCTGGCGAAGGCGACCTCCTCAGGCCCGTGCATCTTCGGCTTGACGATGTAGATCGAGCCGGTGCGGCTGTTCCTGACGGCGCCCGTGCCCTTGAGATCGTGCAATCCGATCAGCGCGGTGATCACGCAGTCGAGGATGCCCTCCGGCACCGGCTCGCCGTGCCGGTCGAGGACGCTCGCATCCGGCATCAGGTGGCCGACGTTGCGCACCAGCAGCAGGCTGCGGCCGTGCAGGGTGAGCGTGTCGCCCTCGGGCGTCGTATAGACCCGGTCCGGGTTGAGCCGGCGGGTCATGTCGGCGCCACCCTTGCTGAAGGTTTCCGACAGCGTGCCGTTCATCAGGCCGAGCCAGTTGCGGTAGGCGCCGACCTTGTCCTGGGCATCGACGGCGGCAATCGAATCTTCCAGATCGACGATGGTGGTGACGGCGGCTTCCAGCACCACATCGGCTACGCCGGCGATATCGTTCTTGCCAATATAGTGCCGGTTGTCGATCTGGATCTCGATGTGCAGGCCGTGGTGGCGGAGCAGGATGGCGCGCGGCTCGGAAGGATCGCCGCGGTAGCCGACGAACTGCCCGGGATCGGCAAGGCCGACCAGCTTGGTTGTGCTCGATAGGCCAATCAGGCGTGCGGCCTGGTCCAGCCAGGTTTCGGCGATGCTATCGAAGCTGACAACGAGGCGATCGTCTTGCACCGCATAGCCGCGCACCTGCGCATGCGAGCCGCTGGCCAGCGGCGCCACCTCGTCGAGGAAGCGCTTGGTCCAGGCGAATACCTTGGCGCCGCGCGCGGGATTGTAGCCGCCGCCGCGGCTTGCCCCGTCATCCTCGGGCAGCACATCGGTGCCGTATAAGGCGTCGTAGAGGCTGCCCCAGCGCGCATTGGCGGCGTTCAGGGCATAGCGGGCGTTGGTGACCGGCACCACCAGCTGCGGTCCGGCGATGCTGGCAATTTCCGCATCGACGTTGCACGTGTCGACGGCAAAGTCGGGGCCTTCTTGCAGCAGGTAGCCGATCTCGCCCAGCATGGCCTTGTATGCAGCGAGGTCGAAGGGCTGGCCTTTGCGCGCCTTGTGCCAGGCGTCGATCTTGCTCTGCATCTCATCGCGCACCTTGAGCAGGGCGCGGTTCTTCGGCGCCAGGTCGTGCACGATGCGATCGAGACGGGCCCACCAGGCGGTCTCGGCCACTCCCGTGCCCGGCAGTGCTTCCTTGTTGATGAAGTCGTAGAGGGCCTTGGCGACGCTCAGGCCACCGACCAGCACCCGCTCTGTCATCGCACTCTCATTGCACTGGCCGGCAGGGCTCGGCGACGACGCCGTCCTTGATCAGATCATCGATCTCGCCGGGCCCATAGCCTGCCTCGGTCAGCACGTCGCGCGAATGTTGCCCGAGCGTGGGTGCGCCGGCCCCGACCGCCCCAGGCGTTGCCGAGAACTTCACGGGCAGGCCCAGCGTCTGCACCTTACCGACCACGGAGTGTTCTACAACGGGCACCATGTCGCGCGCCTTGGTTTGGGGGTGCGCATGCATCTCTTGCACGGACAATACCGGACCGGCAGGCACGCCGGCCGTCTCGAGCTGGCCGAGCCACTGCGCCGACGTGCGCCGCCGGAAATGGGGGGCGAGCAGGGCGGCCAGCGCCGGCAGATTGGCCATGCGCCCGGCGTTGTCCTTGAAGCGCCCATCAGTCGCGATCTCGGGTGCGTCGAGCACGACCAGGAACGCCGACCACAGTTTCTCGTTGGAGGCGCCGATGGTGATCCAGCCGTCCCGGGTCTCGAAGGCCTGATAGGGCGCGCTCAGGGGATGGGCCGAGCCCATCGGCCCCGGCGCGACGCCGGTCGCAAAGGCGATGGCCGATTGCCAGTAGGTCTGGGTGATCCCGGCCTCGAACAGCGAGGTATCGACCCGTTGGCCCGTCCCGGTCTTGAGCTTGTGGGCGTAGGCGGCGGCCACGCCCATGGCGGCGATCAGGCCGGCCGTGATGTCGGTGATCGGAGGCCCGCTCTTGACCGGCGGCCGGCCGGGGCCCTCGCCGGTGACCGACATGATGCCCGACATGCTCTGGGCAATGAGGTCGAAGCCGCCTTGGCTGGCCAGAGGACCGGTGCGGCCGAAGCCCGAAATCTCGCAGTAGATGAGGCCCGGATTGAGCTTGGCGAGGACGTCGTAGCCGACGCCCAGCTTTTCCATGGTGCCCTGGCGATAGTTCTCGATCAGCACGTCGGTATTGCGCACGAGGCGCTGCAATACGTGTTGCCCCTGCCGCCGCTTGAGATCGACGGCCAATCCGCGCTTGTTGCGGTTCATCATCATGAAGGCGGCCGACTGGCCCTCGATTGAGGGCGTGCGCATCTGCCGGCTGGTGTCGCCGATCTCGGTGTTCTCCACCTTGATCACGTCGGCGCCCATGTCTGCCAGCATCAGCCCGCACACCGGCCCGGCCATGACGTGGCTGAGGTCGAGCACCCGCATGCCGACCAGTGGACCGCGCTTTGCTTGCGTGCTCATGCGTCTCTCCTCAAGCCGTCAGGCCCAGCTCCTCAGCTGCGGGCAGCGGTGCAAGATAGCTTTGCACGAGCTTGGCGCTTACGCCCGTAAGATCGGCTGGCGACCACTTGGGCTTGCGGTCCTTGTCGACCAGCAGCGCGCGCACGCCTTCGGGGAACTCGCCGTCCTCGAACAGGCGCACGGTCAGGCGATACTCGACATTGAGCGCTGCCTCCAGCGAGGCGAGGCTGCGCGCGTTGGCGATGGCGGCCAACGTGATTTTCATGGCTTTGGGTGATTTCTGCGCAAGCGCAGCTGCAGTGTTAGCCGCCCACTCGCCAGGGCTTGCGGCAAGCGCGGCCAGAATGTCCTCCACGCTTGCTCCGGCGAAGGTCCGATCGATGTCGCTGCGCCGGTCCTGGAGACCTGATGGGCCGGCCGGCTCCTTGAACGCAGCGATAACCTCCTCGACCCGGCCGCCGCCGGGGTCGGCAAGCCGTGCCATCAGCGCGCCAAGCTTTGCCGAGGGGACCATATGATCGCTGAAGCGAGCGTAGATGGCGTCGGCCGCGCGCATGATGTCGCCGGTCAGGCCGAGGTAGGTGCCGGTCTGGCCCGGGGCGCGCGCCAACAGCCAGGTGCCGCCGACATCGGGGATCAGGCCGATGCCGGTCTCCGGCATGGCAAGCTTGGAGCGTTCGGTGACGATGCGGTAGCGCGTGTGGCCCGACAGGCCGATGCCGCCACCCATGACGATGCCGTCCTGAATGGCCACCAGTGGTTTGGCGTAGCGGCCGATCAGCGCGTTGAGACGGTATTCGTCGCTCCAAAACTTGCGCGCCAGCGAGGAGCCCTGGCTGCGGCTGTCGTACAGGCCGCGCACGTCGCCGCCGGCGCACAGGCCGCGTTCGCCGGCGCCGTCGAGCACAACGAGCCCGATGGCCGCATCGCTTTGCCAGGCATGGAGAGCTTCCCAGATCCGCCCCACCATCGGCAGCGTCAGAGCATTGAGCGCCTTTGGTCGATTCATGGTGATGTGGCCGGCGCGTCCCTCACGCCGGATCAAGACCTCGTCAGTTACCGATTGTTCCATGTTCTGTCCTTGACATTCCTGGCGCCGTCGGGATTAGCCGTCCTGCGCGGCGCGCGCAATCGCTTCGGGGTCACGGCAAAGCACGCTAGAATTCACATATGACCATCTGGCAGAAACTTTCCGGGTTCGCGACCTCGGTGGGCGAGGCGGGCGGCACGCTGCTGGGCGAGCTTGCCCAGTCGCTGGGTCTCGGGCCGGAACCATCCGAGCCGCAGAAGCATATCGCCTTCACCATCGCCGTCATCGCCCTCAGCGCCAAGATGGCCAAGGCCGATGGCGTCGTCGCCTGCGCCGAGGTGGAGACCTTTCGCCGCGTGTTCCACTTCTCGCCGGAGGATGCCCGCAACGTCGAGCGCGTCTACGAGCTGGCGCAGCAGGACACGGCCGGCTACGAGGCCTATGCCGATCAGGTTGCCGGCCTGCTCAAGGACGACCGGATGCTGCTCCAGCACGTGCTGGAGGGGCTCCTGCATGTGGCCGCGGCCGATGGCATCCTGCATCCACGCGAGGATGACATCCTGCACGACATCGCCACACGGCTCGGCTTTTCCGACAGCGAGTTCCGCTTCTTCCGCGCCCGCTTCGTGACGGACCCGTCCAGCCCCTACGACGTGCTGCGCCTGGGCCCCGACGCCTCCAACGACGACATCAAAACCCAGTACCGCAAGCTGGTCGCCAACAACCATCCGGACAAGCTGATGGGCGAGGGCGTGCCGGCCGAGTTCCTCGATATCGCCAACCGCAAGCTGGCGGCCATCAACGCGGCCTACGACAGCATCGCCAGGGAACGCGGGCTTTGATCGTCAGGCCCGATAGCGCGCTGGTCGGCGCCCTGCATGCCTCGCCCAACGTCGAGCCGCGGCGCGGCGCGGGACAGCCCGACATGCTGGTGCTGCACTACACGGGCCTGAAGAGCTGCGCCAAGGCCATCGACTGGCTGTCGCGGCCCGAGAGCAAGGTGTCGTGCCACTACGTGGTCGATGAGGTGGGGTTCATCACGCAGATGGTGGCGGAGGAGCAGCGCGCCTGGCACGCGGGCGTTGCCTCGTGGGCGGGGGAGACCGACATCAACTCGGCTTCGGTCGGCATCGAGGTGCACAATTGCGGTCACGAGCTGGGCTACCCCGAGTTTCCCGAGGCGCAGCTCGTCGCACTGGAAGCCTTGTGCGCCGACATCATGGCCCGGCATCGCATCCGTCCTGAGCGCGTGCTGGCCCACTCCGACGTAGCGCCGACCCGCAAGAAGGATCCCGGCGAGAAATTTCCCTGGCCGCGTCTCGCGCGCCAGGGCATCGGCCATTGGGTGACGCCGGAGCCGGTGCAGCCCGCCGACCCCGGCATGGCCCGCGACGCCGCCGGCCCGCTGGTCAGCGACGTGCAGACCCTGCTGGCGACGTACGGCTACGGCATCGAGGCGACCGGAGGGTTCGATCCGCTGACCGAGTTCGTGGTCATTGCTTTCCAGCGCCATTTCCGCCCCGAGCGCGTCGATGGCCGCATCGACCAGTCGACCATCACGACGCTCGAACGTCTGCTGGCGGCACTGCCAGGACGGCCCGCGGCATGAGCATCGCCCAGGATGCCCGCGCACGGCCGGCCGGGCCGCTCGACCGTCTCGATGTGCGCGCCGTGCTGGTGCTGCTCATCTGCTGTGCCTGCTGGGGCGTCAACCAAGCGGCCATCAAGATCGCCAATGCCGGCATCTCGCCAACGCTGCAGGGCGGCCTGCGCTCGGTGTGCGCGGGCGTGCTGGTGTTGGCCTGGGCGCAGGTGCGCGCTGTGCCGTTGTTTGAGCGCGACGGCACGCTGTGGCCCGGCCTGTTGGCCGGTCTGATGTTTTCCGTCGAGTTCATGGTGCTCTACATCGGGCTCGATCTGACCACGGCCTCGCGCGGCGTGGTGCTGCTGTATTTGTCGCCGTTCGTGGTGGCGGTAGGCGCGCACTACCTGATCCCGGGCGACCGGCTGACGCTTGCCAAGGTGGTCGGTCTGACGGCGGCGCTGGCGGGCCTAGCGGTGGCCGTTGGCGAAAGCTTTGCAGTGCCGGGCCGGCCGACGCTGACGGGTGATTTGTTGTGCCTGCTGGCGGCCGTGCTGTGGGGCGCGACCACGGTGCTGATCCGCACCACCGCGCTGAAGTCGGCGGCGCCCGAAAAGACGCTGCTCTATCAGCTATTCGTGTCGGGGCTGGTGCTGCCGCCGATGTCGGTGGTGATGGGCGAGCCCGGCATCGGCGAGCTGACGCCGGCCGTGCTGGCGGCCTTCGCCTACACGGCCGTAATCGTCGCGTTCATCACCTACATCGCCTGGTTCTGGCTGGTGCGCAACTACCCGCCGACCCGCGTCGCGGCCTTCACCTTCCTGTCGCCGGTGTTCGGCGTGATCGCGGGTAACCTCATGCTGGGCGAGGCCTTCACGCCCAGCCTCGCAGCGGCGCTGCTGCTGATTGCCTGCGGCATCTACCTGGTGAACCGCCCGGCGCGGTAGCAAGCCGCATCACGGCCTGCGCACCGCCCGGTGCCTGGCATCGCCGGATACTTGCTGGCGCGCAGGGCGACATGCTCCGCTCCGTCAGCGGCTTTCGGCGAGCTTGGAGGCCATCACGGCGATGGTGCGCTGATAGACCTCGGCCTTGTTCCAGTCCTTGATGACGGCATAATTGGCCGAGCCCGGCTCCCAGCCTTGCCCGGCCTGCCAGCCGTGCCCCTTGAGGAAGTTGGCGGTGGAGGCCAGCATGTCGGCTACGCTGGCCTCCAGATCGCGGCGTCCGTCGCCGTCAAAGTCGACCGCATACTTGAAATAGCCCGACGGCATGAACTGCGTGTGGCCGATCTCGCCAGCCCAGCCGCCGCGCAGTTGCGCGAGGTTGAGGTCGCCGCGCTCGATAATGCGCAGGGCATCGAGCAGATGCGCGGTGAAGAATTCGCTGCGGCGGCAATCGTAGGACAGTGTCGCCAGCGAGCGCATGACCGAGAACTTGCCGCTGCTGTCGGAGCCGTAGTTGGTTTCCAGGCCCCAGATGGAGATCAGGATCGGACCCGGCACGCCGTAGCGCTGCTCGATGCGGTCGAGCGTCGTTGCGTGCGTGCGCATCAGGGTCTGGCCGCGGCGAATGAGCGCTGGGCCGACGCGGCGCGTGTAGAACTCCTCGAAGCTGAGCTTGAAGGAGCGCTGCGAGCGATCGAGCCGGATCACCGTTGGATCATAGCTGACGCCGGCGAGGCCGGCATTGACCGCTGCCGGCGCGATGCCCTGCGCCACGGCCGTGCGTTTCAGGCCTGCCAGCCAGGCATCGAAACCGCCAGCATCGTCCCCGCAATTGGCGGCACTGGCAGCAGGTGCCAGCGCGCACACAAGCGTGGCCACGGCCACGCTCAACCGCATGCATCTCCACCAGACGCCTACCAGGCTTGTCATCTCAGTCACGCGCTCCCTCGGCCGGTTGTGGCTCATGTTCGGTGCCATCATATGTCATACTCGACAAAAGTTTGCCTGCGTGCCGTTGGCGCGGGGGCATGGTTGATGAGGCGCTTATGTGTCGGAATATCAAGACCCTGTACAACTTCGAGCCACCGGCGACGCCAGATGAGATTCGCGCCTCGTGCCTGCAGTTCGTGCGCAAGCTGAGCGGCTTTGCCCGTCCCTCCAAGCAGAACGAGCAGGCCTTCAACCGGGCCGTCGACCAGGTGACGGACGTCGTGCACGAGTTGCTGGCGACACTGGTCACCAACGCCCCGGCCCGCGATCGCGAGGTCGAGGCGGCCAAGGCGAAGGCGAGGTCGGCCGAGCGGTTCAGCGCATCCGGCCGGCGCTGAGCCTTCTCAGGCGCTGGGCGCTGATGCGGTCGTGGCGATCCAGATGCCGGCGAAAACGGCGATCAGGCCGACCATCAGGTGCACGGTGATCGGCTCGCCGACCAACATCGCCGCCAGCAGGCCGGCGGCGATGGGGTTGACCGTCATGGTGTTGGCGACGCGCGTCGGGCTCGCCTTGTGCAGCGCCAGCACCCACAGGATGAAGGCGAGCGCGCCCCCGCCGACACCGAGGTAGACGCCGGCGATCCAGTGCGTGGTGCTGAAGCTTGCGAGCACGGCCACGCGACCGGTGAGTGTGCCGATCAGCAGCAGCACGGCGGCGCCGGCGCCCATACCGACCGTGAGATAGCCAAGCGCGCTCGCGCGGACGATGAATGGCCGGGACCAGACGTTGTAGAACGCCATGCACAGCACGGCGCCGGTCATGATCAGCTCGCCGCGCCAGGCTCCGGCCGGTGCGGCCGGCAAGCCAGAGGCGAGCGCGGCCAACACGCCGAGCATGGCCACGGCGACGCCGGTTGACTTGCGCGCGGTGAGCGGCTCGATGCCGAGCAGGGCAGCGACCAGCATGGTCTGCAGCGGCAAGGTGGACAGGGCAAGGCTGGCGCGCGCTGCCGTCGTGTAGCTCATGGCGATGTTGTAGAGCACGAAGAACAGGCCGAAGTAGCAGGCGCCCAGAGCAGCCACCGCCGGCCAGTCCTGGCGTGGCGGCCAGCGCACGCGCAGGGCCAGTGCGACCGGCAGCACGCACAGGAAGCCGATGCCCCACCGCAGAATGGCCAGCGTGACGGCGTCGGCGTTGCCGACCAGATAGCGCGTGACGGCGGCCGCCGTGCCGCCGAGGCTGCTCGACACGATCGCGATCACCACCCCTGCCGCCTCGCCCACCCGTCGTCTCCCGTGCCACGATCAGATGTGCCATGTTGTGCATGGAGATCGTAACGGCAACTACCTGGCAGGTACTCATGAAGGGCCGCGCCGACTTTGCCGCCAGGCTGCAGTGGTGGCGCAAGCGCCGAGGTCTGGCGCAGCTGGAACTGGCCGGCCGGGCCGACATCTCGCAGCGACATCTGAGCTTTCTGGAGCTTGGCCGCGCATCGCCGAGCCGGCAGATGGTGCTGCGGCTGGCGCAGGCTCTCGATGTTCCACTGCGCCAGCACAATGCGCTGCTGCTGGCGGCCGGCTTTGCTCCGAGCTGGCGCGAGAGCGGCCTTGACGCACCGGAGCTGACGCAGATCGCCAACGCCGTCGATCGCATGCTGGCCAAGCAGGAGCCCTATCCAGCGGTGGCGGTGGACCGGCACTGGCGGCTGCTCAAGGCCAACGGCGGTGCGCTGCGCCTGGTTGAGTTCCTGGTCGGGCCGATCGCGCCCGGCACGCCGATCAACCTCGCCGATGCGCTGGTCGCGCCCGACGTGCTGCGCCCCCACCTCGTCAACTGGGCTGAGGTGGTGCGCTACTTCATCCGCAGCGTGGAGACGGACGCCGCCGCCGACGGCAGCGACGAGACGGCCGCGTTGCTGGAGCGTCTGCTGGCCTACGAGGGGGTGTCGGCAGCCCTGCAGGGGCCGCTGGTGGAGGCCGGCAGCGGCCCGGTGCTGCCCATGCACTTCCGCAAGGGCAGCACGGCGCTGTCGCTGTTCACCACCATTGCCACGCTCGGCACGCCGCAGGACGTCACGGCCCAGGAGCTGCGCATCGAGAGCTTCTTCCCGATCGACGATGCCACCGCCAAGGTGCTGCGCGGCTGGGCTGCCAAGCCAACGGGGCGTAACCGGCGCAGCTGACCGGAACGGGGCTGTACGTGCCGTAGCGGCGGGGCGTAGGATCGCGGCCAAGCCCGGGCAATCGGCGCAGTCTTGGCGCCATCAAAGCAGCAAAGGAGGCAATCTTGACGACCGCATTCACCCCCCATGCAAGCAACCACGAAGGCCTCGCGCCCCTCGCGTCTCGGCTGGTGAAGGTGAAGGATCTGCCCTGGACGCCGATCCGCTTTCCGGGCTGCCAGGTGAAGACCCTGCTCGTCGACAAGCAGACGGGGCTCGCCACGGTGCTGGTGAAGATGGAGCCCGGCGCG